>LNFM01012969.1_pt1 | contig 10775 bp, 11 predicted proteins | sample 596031 | NCBI WGS metagenome assembly LNFM01 (sample SAMN04254537, study PRJNA301005) | activated carbon metagenome | isolation source: dual media filters at the Ann Arbor, Michigan drinking water treatment plant | place: USA: Ann Arbor | reverse complement strand
ACGGAGAGTTGGCAGAGCGGTTGAATGCACCGGTCTTGAAAACCGGCAGGGCCTCGCGGTCCTCGTGAGTTCGAATCTCACACTCTCCGCCAGAAATTACTATAACTTATTGATTATTATAAATAAATTAATCAGTTATATTCTACGACCCACAATATACCCCACATAAATTGTGTGATGCTGTGAAACAGCATTGAACGTGATGAATACATGCAAAGTTGCCGCGACTTCTTTGCTACTACAGGGGAACTGCTCCATACGCAGCATCTACTTTCAGTTACGTCGTTGGCGTCGCCACTCCCAAGGCGGTATCGGATTAGGGTCTCGCCATAGCCCCAGATTTCTTTCCTTAGCAGCCAATTCGGCTTTCTCATACAGCTCCTGGTCCTCGGGTTCCTGCTCCTTGCTGTAAGCCCGATACCACCAAGCCATACCGGCGCGGACTTGCTCCAGGCCGATGTCATGTCCATCTAGGAATACCTGGCCGATGATTCTTTTGTAGCGGTCCCGCTTGGTCGACTCTACGACGACTGTGCGGTTATAGATCCACTTTGAAAGATGCTCCTTTGAGCGGGAGGAGTAGGGCTGCTTTCTTTCCGGTGCATCGATGGAGGCAACCCGTATGCGATGCTGGACGTTTTGATGGTCCAGAACCGTAATGGTGTCACCGTCAGTTACGCCTACAACCCGGCCTTCTATGGTTGCTGCTGCCGCAGGTAAAGCAAGACTGAGCAATAGGGCGGCAAGGAGTTTCATTCGGTAGTTACTGGCCAAACAGGTCCGATGCTGCCTTTGCGTTCGATGCGCGAGTTTTTTGCTTTGCCTCTTGCGCGATTGCTTCCAGTCTGGCGGCAGGATACTGCTGCATGAAATCCATGCTCTCTGATGGGCTCGACGCAAGCCAGTCCCCGTATTGCTCCTCGGGAAGGATAACGACCATGCGCTTTTCATCCGTCGGCTTATGGAACTGCTCCATCAGCGGGTGTCCGTCAGCGTTCACGGTCAGCATGGTAAAGCTGAGAACAGGATCGCCCTTATCCGACTGCCAGCAGTCCCAAAGCCCTGCAATGCCCATCGGGCGACCATTCTCCCGGTAGATGCGTGTGGGGATTGCCTTGCCGGATCTCCAATCGGGCTCATATATGGCTGCGGCCGGGATGATGCAATGCTGGCCTTTCTTCCAGGCCTCCCGGAAGCTGGGCTTGCTGGCTACGGTCTCCGTGCGGGCGTTGTAGGTGTGCCGGGAAATCTTGGTATCCGACGCCCAATGGGGGATCAGCCCGAATGCCCCTGATACGGCTTCCCGTCCTGAGCCTGCGGCAGGGCGGATCAGCAGCCCCTTGTATCCCGGCCAGATGTCGGCCTTGGCATCCTCTGAAGCCATCTCGGCATCAAAGTATTCCTTGATGACTTCCTTTTTCGTTACGGATTCGAAGTGGCTGCACATGTCTGGTCAGTCAAGGTGGTTCGGCGGTGTCGTGGACGACGAAGGTAAACCCGTGACGGGGGATTGACGGCCATTTTTTCGGATACTGTTATTATATACAGTATCTATGGCAGCCACTGAATCCACTGTCCTCAGCCTGAACCAAGCTCCCGAAGCTCTTCATCGGGATCCTCATCGGTTCGAATTCAAGCTGCTCAAGCACAGACTGTCGGCCGGGTTTCCTTCTCCAGCAGCTGATTATGCCGAAGATGGCCTGGACCTGAACGACTACCTCGTACGCCGAAAGTCCGCGACCTACATGTTCACGGTCAAAGGCGATTCCATGATCGGCGCCAGCATCGAGGAAGGTGACAAGGTGGTCGTGGATCGCAGCCTGCGCCCTCGTCATAACGATATCGTGGTGGCCGTGGTCGATGCGGAATACACCATTAAACGGCTCTACAAGCACCGTGGACGAGTCGAATTGCGCCCGGAGAACCCTGCCTACAAGCCCATGGTTTTTGAAGAGGGTGCGGAGCTGGAAGTTTGGGGCGTGGTGGTGGGTGTCGTCCGGCGTTACCCCCACCGGGGTTGACCGTGGCTCCCCAGTTTGCGCTGGTGGACGTGAATAACTTCTACGTCTCCTGTGAACGTGTCTTCCAGCCCAGGCTGCAGAAAGTCCCCATGGTCGTGCTGTCGAACAACGATGGCTGTGCGGTGGCCCGGAGCAACGAGGTCAAGGCACTGGGCGTCAAGATGGGTACTCCGTGGTTCAAGATGAAGGATCTGGCCCGGCAGCACGGCATCCTCGCGTTCTCCTCGAACTACACCCTCTACGGGGACATGAGTAACCGGGTGGTAAGCATCCTGCGGGACTTCAGCCCGGACATTGAGGTGTACAGCATTGATGAGAGTTTCCTGCGTGTGGAGAGCGTTGCCCATCTTTATGGCGGACTGAACTCGATGGGGCAGCAAATCCGTGAACGCATCAAACAGTGGACCGGCTTGCCTGTCTGCGTCGGCTTCGGTCCCAGCAAGACCCTGGCCAAACTCGCCAATCACATGGCCAAGAAGCATCCGGAGTTTGACGGGGTATGTGATCTGCACGCCATGAGCAGGCTGGAGCGTCGGCAATGGATGTCCCGGATAGAAGTGGGCGAAGTCTGGGGCGTAGGGCGGCGGATCAATGCTCGACTGGCAGCAATGGGCATCCATACGGTTCTGGACCTGCGTAATACATCACCGAAGACTATCCGTGCTCAGTTTGGGGTCGTGATGGAAAGAACCTGCGAGGAACTTCGAGGCGTGTCCTGTCTGGAGCTGGAGGAGATCGCGCCACCGAAGCAGCAGATCATGAGTTCCCGGAGTTTTGGAAAGCCCGTGGAGTGCATTGAGGATCTTCAGGAGGCCGTGGCAACCTACGTTGGCCGTGCGGCTGAGAAGCTGAGGCAGCAAGGCTCCATGAGCGGGGCGGTCTACGTTTTCGTCCAGACGAACCCGTTCAAGGAAAACGAGCGGCAATACAGTGCCGGCATTACCGTCACATTGAGTTGCCCGAGCGAGGATACGCGGGTGCTGACAAGGGCGGCTTTGAAGGGATTGGCATCGATTTTCCGTCCAGGTTACCGATATAAAAAGGCGGGGACCATGCTGATGCTGTTATCCGAAAAGGCTTCTCAGCAGCTGGCGCTTTTTGGTCAGGCAGATGGCAATAGGCCTGCCGGGCTGATGGCTGTCATGGATGCAGTGAACCGGGAATACGGTCGACAGGCCATCCGCTCGGCTGCAGCTGGGGTCGCTGGCAACTGGTCGATGCGGTCGAATAATAGATCGCCTTGCTATACGACCCGCTGGGATGAATTGCCCGTTGCCGGTTGAACTCAAGGGGGTATTCTGAAGGTAAAGTATTTCCCTGACCAAGCTCCGAGGGGGAGGAATGGACAAGTTTGATAAACAAGCCGTCGAGTTCGCAATCAATGCGGCCCGAGATGCGTTGTCGAAGGATCCGGCGTTAGTCTGGATCGGGAAGTCGAGCCTTACCGAACGCATCTACTATAGTGTCAAAACCGTGGCACTCTGCAGGTGAATCCAAAAAGTAGGCAAAAATATGGATCGGACGGAACGCTTCTACAAGATTGACCAGCTGCTGAACGCGCGCAATGTCGTGCCGATAAAGGATTTTATTGAGGAGCTCGGCATCTCGCTTGCCACGTTCAAGCGCGACATCGAGTACATGCGTTCACGGTTCAATGCTCCGATCGAATGGGATCGGGGTGCAGGGGGATACAGGCTGGTCAGGGCAGGGAAGACCGGCCCGAAATACGAACTGCCCGGACTCTGGTTCAATGCCGGCGAGGTTTATGCCCTGCTCACGATGCAGCATCTGATCAGCAACCTCGAGCCCGGGATCCTTGCACCCCAGCTACGTCAGCTCAATTCCCGTCTGCGTTCGCTGTTGGACAGCTCGGACCACTCGGTTGAGGAGGTGGAGCGGCGTATCCGGATCCTGCACGTTGCCAATCGGCGCTTCCCGGCGATGTATTTCGAGCCGGTGGCCAAGGCGCTGCTCAACAGGAAGCGCATATCGATACGCTACTTTGCCCGCGCCAACGGGGAAACCAGCGAACGGACCGTATCGCCGCAGCGCATGGTCCATTACCGGGATAACTGGTATCTCGATGCGTGGTGCCACCTACGGAACGATCTGCGCAGCTTTTCAATGGACGGCATACGGCATGCCGAAATGCAGGCCGATCGGGCAACCGCAGTCCCGGAGCGTGAGCTGGACGAGGTGCTCGGCAGCGGCTACGGGATATTTTCAGGGCGCAAGGTCAGCTGGGCCAGGTTGCGTTTTACGCCCAGGGCTGCCCGCTGGGTATCCACTGAACAGTGGCACCCCAAGCAGAAGGGGAGAACTGAAGCAGACGGCAGTTATGTGCTGGAATTGCCGTACAGCGATGACCGGGAGCTGATCGGGGATATCCTGCGCCACGGCCCCGATGTCGAGGTGCTCGAGCCCGGAGAGTTGCGCAGGAAAGTGGCGCAGGCACTGAAACAGGCGCTTGGGAACTATTGATTTTCCCCGCATATACGCAAGTGATTGCGGGGGTAAACCGGAAGCACTTGGCTCATCGGCTGAGCCAGCAACCGAAATACACTGTCGGCTGGTTGCTTAACAGGGGACGACATGCTTGGCGCGATCATCGGGGATATCGTCGGCTCGATCTACGAGTTCAACAACCATCGCTCCAAGACTTTTGAGTTCTTCGGGGAGGGGGTGGACTTTACGGATGACACCGTATGTACCATTGCCGTGGCGGATGCCCTGCTGCATGACATCCATCCGGCAGAGGCGCTGCATACGTGGTGCTCCCGGTATCCGAACCGGGGATACGGCGGCCGGTTTGCCCGGTGGCTGGCCACCCGCTCGCGGGAACCCTACAACAGCTTCGGAAACGGGGCTGCAATGCGTATCGGCCCGGCTTTCCTGCTGGGCAAAAGCCTGGAAGAGTCGCTCCGCCATGCTGAGTGGGTTACGGCAGTCACGCATGACCATCCCGAGGGTATCAAGGGCGCCCAGGCGACCGTGCATGCCGCTTGGCTGGCAGCTGCAGGCGGCGATGTCAGCCAGATCCGCAAAGAGATCACGCTTCGCTACGGCTATGAACTGGAACTATCGGTTGACGAGATTCGGCCCGGATACATATTCAATGAAACCTGTCAGGAGACGGTGCCGGAGGCCCTGATTTGTGCCCTCGAGGGACATGATTTCGAGGATGCGATCCGCAACGCAATTTCCATCGGGGGTGATTCAGATACTGTTGCAGCTATTGCAGGAATTGTGGCCGAGGCACGATTTGGCGTACCTGAAAAACTTCTCGGCACTGCGTGGAGCATGCTCCCACGGGATATGCAGAATGTAATCAAGAAGCTATACAGCTCGGCCGGAGTGCAGGTTCCGCATTTGCAGCGAACTGGAACAAATATCGCTTGTTTCGGGGAGGCGTCGTGATCAGGAATCCGAAAGCAGCATGGGTTGTCGCTTTTGATGACAATGATCGACCGATAACCACTGAGCCTTGGAACTGGTCAACCCGGATAAATGGGGGGCAGATCGAACATGCGTCCAGAAACCTTCTGTGTCGCTATGCGGTAGCGAGCTTAAAGGCCTGAGCAGTTTTATACGCTCAGTCAATAATCAGTATCTGATCTTTGTCGTTGAATTGCGCATCGTAAGCCTTGTCAACATACCGGCAATAATCGCAATCATTTGCGTTTTTGGGGCATTTGTCGCTGATGAGGAATTCTCGAATATCGAGCAGTGTCTGATTCACCCAACCGTCATTGCCGGTATAGGGAATCAGGCTGATCTTGAATTCCAGTCTGGCATCAAACCGCTCCCGGTCACGAATGCCGTTGCAATAGACGAACCAGCCGGTATTGGCGACGGGATGGCCCTTTTGCCTCAGCAACCACTGGTAGAACTCCATCTGCCGCTTGTAGGTGATCTGCCAGTCGGCATCAAGCCCGACTTCTCCTGACTTCGAGGTGCTCTTGTAATCGACCACGATCAGCTCCTGGGTGGCCTGGTCGATCCAAATGTCATCCACGGCGCCAAAGAGCTCGAAGCCGCTGGGCTCGTGCGGTACCCGTACCCCCTTGAAATTTGATCGCCAGAGGTCGAGTTCCGGATGGCTGTAGGGAATGGCACTGATGCCTGCCTGGGTCATCAGCGGGTGTGGAACTGCCTTTTCCCGGTAGCCATCGAATTCACGCTTCAACAACTCGTCCACGGCCGAGTTCAGGTTGAACGGAAAACCGGCAGGCCTGGAGATACCGAGCTTGCGGTCGAGATAGAAACACCTGGGGCAATCCATGAAGAGCTCGACCTTGCTTCGGCTCAGCGGGAAGGGTGTCCGGGACTTCGGGTCGAATAATCGGTTTTTGGCCATGAGCGGATATTACGCCGTCAGTAGCTCATGGGGTGAGCTACCAGTAACTGCATAATTTCGACACTCAAACTATGAGGGGCGGAAATATGCAAAACATGCCGAAGGAGGTCGTTGATGCGTTGCTGGAAGCCCGGCGCCAGTTTCACATGATTAGTGGATACGTCACGCGGGAGGACTACGCTGACTATGGGTCACGGCTTGGAGTTGCCATCGATTGCTCATCCTATGCGGAAAACCTCAAAAGCGTCTTGGAGCGTTTCTTCTTCAAGAGCGGATTGCCGCCCCTGGACAAGTGTTGGGAGCGCAAATAATGACCTGACCGGCTCATCGCATGAGCCACCCACCTGACTATCCTGAGTAGAGCCAATAATTCTCCGGGGGGGCACTATGCAAGCCAACGGCATTTCCGACCATGCAAGAGTTCGTATGCAACAACGCGGCATTCCCACGGAGGTGTTGGATTGCCTGCTGAGCTTCGGGCATGCCGAGCATGACCATCATGGCGGTCTGGTCGTCTATTTCAACAAGGTTGCCAAGCACAAGCTCGACCGAGCCGGTCTGCGACGGCCCCAGATTGACAAGCACCTGAATGCCTACGCGGTAATTGCCTGCGACGGGACCGTGACAACGGTAGGTCATCGATACAAACGGATTCTGAGGTCTTAGCTGCATATCAATTTTGCGAACACTGCATTTCCCGTTCGGCAACACAGTTAGGGGTAAAAAGCGATGAAACTGCTGTCCTATGCCGATGTACATGCGCAGCTTGTGTTTACCCTCGAGGATGGCCGACCGGTATTGGTCGACGAACTGGTGCAATACCGTACCTATCGGAACTTGTTGTTGGGGCTGCCGGGTGAGAGACAAACGATCGGCGTTGTCGAAGGTGCCAAGACGTACGCTCAAAAGCTGTTCGGGGACAATCCGGAGCCGTACGTATTTCCCTTTGAATTGCTCGACTACGAGCAGGCCGTGGGGCAATCCAAGCTCAGCAAGGACGGCAGTCTGACTCAAGTCGATGTGGATAGACAGGTGCAGAAGGGAAAACGGCTACCCTTGGTAACCTGCATAGCATCACTACAGTGCCCCGTGACTGTCAAACCGCCGGAAGGCACAGGGGTATTCTCGAAATCGATTGCGAGAGTCGTCTGGTTTCAGGAGAAATTCGGGCCACCCAAGGATGAACATCTCCTACAACGTTTCCGTAATTTGGACTGGCAGGCATTGGCTACTGATATAAGTGATTGATAATTCATTTCCCAAGGATCTGAAACTGCATACGAAATTCGTTTGATGTAAATTTCATGGATAAAAAGGGTTGCTGGATGCAACCGACCATAGAAAAGCGAGGGAGGTTCAGTGGCGACCGAAGGCGCTTCAGCAGGTTCAAATTTGGCGGGGGTGGCCTTTAGTCCGGGAACCGCGGTTCGTTTAGTGGATAACCCTTCTCGGGAAGGGTTCGTAACGAAAGCCGCCCCCCGACAGCGGCCCTCCGGCTTTTCGCTCCAGATTAAGTGGAATGACGGCTCTGTCGATTTCGTACACCAAGACGAGCTGGAAGAGGCGGGAAACCTCGATACACAAGATCCCTTTGCCTTGGCCAGGGAAGGACGGTTTGGCCGATCCGGGGATCTTCGTCGCAATCTAACCTACGTCCACCTCTCCGGGAAGCTTGCAAACCTTGTGTATGCAATGGGTATTACGAATACGGATTTTTATCCGCATCAGTATCGCCCCTTGCTCACGCTTCTCGAATCACCAGTCAATGGACTCCTGATCGCCGATGAGGTCGGCCTGGGCAAGACTATCGAAGCCGGACTCATCTGGACGGAGTTGCGGGCGCGTTTCGATATGCGCCGACTTCTGGTCGTCTGTCCGGCCGTGCTAAGAGAAAAATGGCGTGCAGAACTGCGCAATCGATTCGGTGTGGATGCCCAGATTGTTGACGCGGCAGACCTGCTGGACTCCTTGAAGCAACCACGTTTGCAAATCGGCGAAGGAAAGGCATGGGTGATCAGTTACCAAGCCGCCCGGCCACCGAAGGATTGGCGCCCCGATTCTCGCGCCGCCTCAGTCAAGCCCGGCAGCCGATGGCAGCTCGCCGATTTCCTTAGCCAGAAGCAAGAGGAGGATTCCATATTCGATCTGGTAGTTTTCGACGAGGCGCATTACATGCGCAATCATGAAACAGCAGCCTGGCGACTTGGAGATCTACTTCAATCGGTATCGAGCTATCAGTTGATGCTCTCAGCGACACCGATCAATCTGCGGAATCGTGATCTGTTCAATCTCTTGAATTTGCTGGATCCAGATCATTTTTCAACTGAACATGATTTCGAGCTTCTCCTCGACGCAAACCGGCCTCTTGTGGCAGCAAGAGATGCCATCCTCAACGGAAAGTCGACCGCGGATGATGTTTTATCACATTTGCGTGAAGCTGCTGAACATCCGCTATTAAGTGATTTCTTGCAGTTAAAGAGCGTGCTGAAGAAACCGCCGACTGATGTGCAGCTCGCAAACAAGGCATATCGTGCCGAACTGGCTGACAGCATCGAGCGGATGAATCTGCTCTCTCACGTTATCACGCGTACGCGTAAGCGTGATGTCGAAACCGGGCGAGTGCGGCGGGCGGTACACCGGGAGCCTGTGGAAATGAGCCCGGCGGAGGCAGGGCTGTACATCGCTGTGACTGAGATTACGCGCGAATACGCATTGCGGAACGATATCAATGAAGGGTTTCTGCTGGCGTCTCCACAACGGATGGTTACTTCCTGTCCGGCAGCTATTGCCGCGGCTTGGATCAGCGGCGGGCAGGCAGCAGAGGATATTATCGAGGATCTGAATAGCGAATACCTCGACAGCTATTTCGATAGCGATGAAGTTTCAGGCGGGAGATTGCGGGAAATTCTGGGTCGGCTGATACCGAGAGCGGTAGACCTGCGTGGGTTGCGGGAAAATGACAGCAAGTTTAATCGCATGATCGAGGTGGCGGGAAAGATCCTTCGGGAGAATTCTAGTGAAAAGATCATCATATTTACGGCTTTCAGACCTACCGCAAAATATCTCGTAGAAAGACTGACCGAAGCAGGATTCCCGGCAACATTGCTTTGGGGTGGTCAGGAGCAAACGAAACAGGATGTCATTGACGAGTTTCGAGCCAGCGACAGATTGCGGATTCTGGTTTCGACAGAGGTGGCTTCAGAGGGTGTCGATCTTCAGTTTTGCCGGATTCTTGTCAATTACGATCTTCCCTGGAACCCGACCCGGATTGAACAGCGGATCGGCCGGATAGATCGCCTGGGGCAGCAGTCAGAACAGATTCACATCTGGAACCTCTATTTCAAGGAGACGATCGATGACCGTGTGGTCAACCGGCTTCTGGTTCGTCTAAAGATTTTCGAGGAGGCATTGGGGGAGGCGGAGGCCGTCGTTGGTGAAACCATTCGACGACTTGAATACGAGCTGCTGTGCAAGCCATTGTCTCGTGATGAAGAGGCGGAGCGTATCGACTTAGCGGCTCAGGCACTGGAAAATCTTCGAATCCAGCGCGAGTCTCTGGAGCGCAATGCCGCGCACATGATGGCTCACGGCAAGTGGGTCATGGATCGAATTGAGGCTGCCAAGGAGATGTCGCAACGGGTGACTGAAGAAGATCTGTTCATCTATGTGCACGATTACCTGAAACGGTACATACAAGGGTACCGATTTGCCCAGAATAACGACGACCCTACCTTAGTCAGTATTCAGTTACCCGCTGACCTCGCAAATCATCTTGACCAGTTTCTGCGGGAGGAGGGGTTGCTCGGCAAGACAGCTCTCGCATCGGCGCAATCTATTACCTGCCGTTTCAAAAACAAGATCAGCGAGCAGACCAAGCGTAATGAAGAGGTGATTCATCAGTTTCATCCGCTGATCCGTTTTATCAGCAAGGATCTAAAATCGAGGAAAGAACACTATTATCCGCTTGTCAGTGTTCGTCTTAGTACCGGAGACTGCCCGAAGACTTGTGCGCCAGGAAGATATGCCTTTTATGTGCGCGCATGGAATTTCCGCGGAGTAAAAGACGAAGAAATACTGGCTGTCTCAATTCTCGAGATGAAGACCGGAAACGTGATTGAAGATGATCAGGCCGAGCTGCTGCTCCAGATTGCGAGGCTGAAAGGGAAGGATTGGCTTGGCGTTCATTCCGATCTCGAATCAGAAATTCTGATCCAGAGACTTGACCAGGCAGAACTTGTGCTCGATGCGCGATTTCAGGCCGTTTTGAAAAAGAAAATGGAAGAAAACGCGGACCGATCCAGGTTCCAGCTGGATTCGGTGGAGCGTCATTTGGAAAATAAGCTCCCGAAGCTCAGGGGGGTCGTAAGTTTGCACCTTGCCCAAGGCAGAAAGGCACT
>LNFM01012967.1_pt1 | contig 10776 bp, 9 predicted proteins | sample 596031 | NCBI WGS metagenome assembly LNFM01 (sample SAMN04254537, study PRJNA301005) | activated carbon metagenome | isolation source: dual media filters at the Ann Arbor, Michigan drinking water treatment plant | place: USA: Ann Arbor | reverse complement strand
CCTTGCCGACGGCCATGACGACGCGGCCCCAATTGGCGTCCTCGCCGGCAATGGCGGTCTTGACCAGCGGCGAATTGGCGATCGAAAGCGCGACTCGCTTGGCCGAGCGCGACGAGGCGGCGCCCGCGACGCGCACCTCGACGAATTTGCGCGCACCCTCGCCGTCCTTGCACACGAGATGGGCGAGTTCGAGCAGCAGCGAATTCAGCGCGCGCTTGAAGCCCGAGAGCCGGGCGTCGCCGATCTCGGTGATCGCCGGCACGCCGCGCGCCGCCGCCTTGCCCGTCGCGAACAGCATCAGCGTGTCCGAGGTCGAGGTGTCGCTGTCGACGGTGACGGCGTTGAAGGAGCCCTTCACGCCCTTGGAGAGCAGTGCCTGCAGCACGGGCGCGGCGATCGGCGCATCGGTGAAGACGAAGGAGAGCATCGTCGCCATGTCGGGCGCGATCATGCCGGCGCCCTTGGCGATGCCGGCGAGCACGACCTCATGGCCGTCGATCTTCGCCTTGCGCGAGAGCGCCTTGGGGAAGGTGTCGGTCGTCATGATCGCCCGGGCGGCGTCGATCCAGGGCCCGTCCGCCACGCGCCTGGCGCAGGCCTCCAGCACGCCCTCGAACTTGCTCGCGTCGAGGGGCTCGCCGATGACGCCGGTCGAGGCGATGAAGACCTCCTGAGGCTTGCAGCCGGCCGCCTTGGCCGCGATCTTCGCGGTCAGCGCGACGGAATCGCGGCCCTTGAGCCCGGTGAAGGCATTGGCGTTGCCGGAGTTGACGACGACGGCCCGCGCCGAGCCCTGCTTCAGATTCTCGCGACACCAGTCGACCGGCGCGGAGGGGCATTTCGAGCGGGTGAAGACGCCGGCGACCTGCGTGCCCTCGTCGAGCAAAGCGAGCCAGACGTCGGTGCGGCCCTTGTACTTGATGCCCGCCTCGCCGGTGGCGAAGCGCACGCCGGGAACCGGCGGAACCTTGGGCTGGCGCTTGGGCGCGAGCGGGGAAACGGGAACATCCTTGCCGGCCATGATGGCGTCTCCTGTGCGGGAGGCCCGTGTGCCGCAGGGGCGGCGCGAAGGCAAGGTGGGCCTCATCGCCGGATCGCTATGGGCGCCCTCGACGTCGCATTGCATTATGCTATATTCTCTTGGCGAAGGTGGCGATCTACAGCAGAGACGCGCTGAAAACCTTGCGGGGCCTGCCGACGAATGTCGCCAATCGCATTCGCGGCAAGGTCGAGCAGTATGTCGCCGACCCCGCCTTGCAGGCCAACAACATCAAGGCCTTGCAGGGCGAAAAGGGCTATCTGAGGCTCCGTGTCGGAGACTGGCGGGTGATCTTCCGCGAGGATGGCTCGGTGGTGCTGATCGTCCGCGTCGCGCCGCGCGGGTCTGCCTATGATTGAGAGGAGCCTGCCATGAAGGAGCGACTGGAGCTGACGATCGACGGCGAGGACTTCGTCGCACTGTCGCGGGAGGCCTATGAGCGTCTGGTCGAGGCAGCCGAGGATGCGGCCGACTCCGCGGCCATCGCCCGCTTCGAGCAGCGTCTCGCCGCCGGCGAAGAAGAGTTCGTCCCCTCCGCCATGGTCGATCGCATTCTCGCGGGCGAGAACCTCGTGCGGGTCTGGCGCGAGCATCGCGGGCTGACCGTCAGCGCGCTGGCGGAGATGGCGGGCATCGCCCAGCCCTATCTCTCGCAGATCGAGACGGGAAAGCGCGAGGGAACGCTCCAGACGATGAAGAAGATCGCCGGGGCGCTGCGCGTGAAGCTCGACGATCTGGTCTGATCGGGCGGGCCGCGCGGAACCGCGCATGAAAAAAGGCCCGCGCCTCGGCGCGGGCCTCGATGGTTTCGACGAGAGGCCGCTCAGGGCTTCTTCGGCTCCGTCGGAGCCGGGGCGGCCGGCTGGTCGAGGCGCTCGACCTTGGCCTTGTCGCGCAGCCCGACGATGATGTCCTGCTGGGCCTTGCGCTCGAGATACTGGTCGATCTGCGGCTTCACCATCGCGAAATCGGGCAGCGGCTTGCTGCGCTTGTCCTCGACCTTGATGACATGCCAGCCGAACTGGCTCTTCACGGGGTCGGACACCTGGCCCTTGTTCAGCTTGAAGGCGGCGTCGGCGAATTCCGGGACCATGCGGTCCTTGGTGAACCAGCCGAGCGAGCCGCCCTCCTTGCCGGAGCCGGGATCCTTGGAGAGCTCGGCGGCGACCTTGGCGAAGTCCTCGCCCTTCTTCAGGCGCTCGGCGACGGCCTTGGCCTGGGCCTCGTCCTCGACGAGGATGTGGCGGGCGTTGACCTCTTCCTCCGGCGCCATCGCCTTGGTGGTCTCGTCATAGAGCTTGCGGGCGGCTTCCGGCGTCGCGGCCTTCTTGCCCTCGGCGGTCAGATACTGGTCGAGCAGCACCTTCTCGCGGAAATAGGCGAGGCGGGCGGCGAAGTCGGGGCCTTCGGCCGTCTTGGCTGCGATCGCCGCACGGGCGCCGAGCTTGAGATCGACGAGATAGTTGATCACCTCGTCGCGCTTGCGCTCGTCGGGCAGCTGCGCCAGGCGCTCGCCCAGATCCTCGGTCGCCAGCCCGATCTCGCGCTCGGTGATGGCGATCCCGTCCACCTTGGCGACGATCTTGTCCGCCTGCGCGAAGACCGGCGACGCGACGAGCACGAGGCCGAGCGAAACCATGCCGAGACGAGACAACTTCATGGGACGTGCCTTCTTGCAGAACAGAGCGAACCGAACGTTCGCGGGTGCACTGCCAGTTGAACGCGGCAAAGGCAAGGCACGAAAACCCGTGCGGGCGCCGCTTCACGAAGCTTTGCGGATGCGCTCCCGCCGCCGCCGGGGCCCGGACTTGGAAGATCCCGCCGCCGATCCTACATCCGGGCGGTCCGCGCGGGTTCGTACCGCGCTGCGCGCCGCAGGTGCGCGGCGCTGCAAGGCAATGCTGGACCCCGCCTTCGCGCGCGTCTAAACACGCCGTCGCATTGAGAATTCCGGATCCGGCTGGACGCGGCGCAAGGGCAGCGCGGCGCCGGACCCACACCACCGAAAGGCCCAACATGCTTGGCGCGCTCGCAAAGAAACTCTTCGGCTCGTCGAACGACCGGCGCGTCAAGGGCTATGGCCCCCGCGTGGCCGCGATCAATGCGCTGGAGAAAGAGGTCTCGGCTCTCAGCGACGAGGCGCTCCAGGCCCGGACCGCCGCCTTCCGCGAGCAGCTCGCCAAGGGCGCCAAGCTCGACGACCTCTTGGTTCCGGCCTTCGCGACGGTGCGCGAGGCGGCGCGGCGCGTGCTCGGCCAGCGGCCCTATGACGTCCAGCTCATCGGCGGCATCGTGCTGCACGAGGGCGCCATCGCCGAGATGAAGACCGGCGAAGGCAAGACCCTGGTCGCCACGCTGCCGACCTATCTCAACGCGCTCGCCGGCAACGGCGTCCATGTCGTCACGGTCAACGACTATCTCGCCCGCCGCGACGCGGAGTGGATGGCGAAGCTCTACAACTTCCTCGGCCTCAGCGTCGGCATCATCGTCCACGGCATCGACGACGAGGAGCGCCAGCGCGCCTATGCCTGCGACATCACCTACGGCACGAACAACGAGTTCGGCTTCGACTACCTGCGCGACAACATGAAGTACGACGTCGGCCAGATGTCGCAGCGCGGCCACCACTTCGCGATCGTCGACGAGGTCGACTCGATCCTGGTCGACGAAGCCCGCACGCCGCTGATCATTTCCGGCCCACTCGACGACAAGTCGGATCTCTACCTCTCGATCGACAAGGTGCTGCCCGGTCTGGTGAAGGGCGATTACGAGGTCGACGAGAAGCAGCGCGCCGTCTCGCTGACGGAAGCCGGCAACGAGCATATCGAGGAGCTGCTGCGCGAGGCGGGGTTGCTCAAGGAGGGCGACCTCTACGACGCCCAGAACGTCACGCTGGTCCACCACGTCAACCAGGCGCTGCGCGCCCACACCCTGTTCACGCGCGACAAGGACTATATCGTCCGCGGCGACGAGGTCGTCATCATCGACGAATTCACCGGCCGCATGATGCCCGGCCGGCGCTATTCGGAAGGCCTCCACCAGGCGCTCGAGGCCAAGGAGCGCGTCACCGTCCAGCCCGAGAACGCGACGCTGGCCTCGATCACCTTCCAGAATTATTTCCGGCTCTATTCCAAGCTCGCCGGCATGACCGGCACGGCCGCGACCGAGGCCGACGAGTTCTTCCAGATCTACAAGCTCGAGGTCGTCGAGATCCCGACCAACGTCCCCGTCGCCCGCAAGGACGAGGACGACGAGGTCTACCGCACCTTCGAGGAGAAGGTCCGCGGCGTGATCCGCGAGATCAAGGCGGCCCAGGAGGCCGGCCAGCCGCTGCTCGTCGGCACCACCTCGATCGAGCGCTCCGAGCTGATCGCCGAGATGCTGGAGAAAGACGGCTTCAAGCTGATCGACTTCACCGATCCCAAGGCGCTGGAGCCGATCTACGAGGCCGCCCGCCAGGGCAAGCCCTCGCGCGCCTTCGCCGTGCTGAATGCCCGCTTCCACGAGCAGGAGGCCTATATCGTCGCCCAGGCCGGCGTGCCCGGCGCGATCACCATCGCCACCAACATGGCCGGCCGCGGCACCGACATCCAGCTCGGCGGCAATGCCGAGATGCGGATCAACCATGATCTCGCCGGCATGGAAGAGGGGCCCGAGCGCGAGGCGCAGGCCACCCGCATCCGCGCCGAAGTGGCGGACTTCAAGCAGCGCGTGCTCAAGGCCGGCGGGCTCTACATCGTCGGCACCGAGCGCCATGAGAGCCGCCGCATCGACAACCAGCTGCGCGGCCGCGCCGGCCGCCAGGGCGATCCCGGCCGTTCCAAGTTCTTCCTGTCGCTGCAGGACGACCTGATGCGGATCTTCGGCTCGGACCGCATGGACGGCATGCTGACCAAGCTCGGCCTCAAGGAGGACGAGGCGATCGTCCATCCCTGGATCAACAAGGCCGTCGAGAAGGCTCAAGGGAAGGTCGAGGCGCGCAACTTCGACATCCGCAAGAACATCCTGAAGTACGACGACGTCATGAACGACCAGCGCAAGGTCGTGTTCGAGCAGCGCCGCGACTTCATGCGCCAGGCCAGCGTGCGCGAGACCATCGACGATATGCGCCAGGGCGTCGCCGACGAGCTGGTGACGCGCCACATCCCCGAGGAGGCCTATCCCGAGCAGTGGGACACCGCCGCGCTCAAGGAGGGCGTGCTGCAGTTCCTCAATCTCGACCTGCCGATCGAGGAGTGGGCCAAGGAAGAGGGCATCGCCGACGCCGAGCTGCGCGAGCGCATCCGCAAGCTCGCCGACGAGGACTATGCGGCGCGCATCGAGCGCAACACCGAAGAGGTGATGGTCTATGTCGAGAAGCAGGTGCTGCTGCAGACGCTCGACACGCTCTGGCGCGAGCATCTGGTCACGCTCGACCATCTGCGCCAGGTCATCGGCTGGCGCGGCTATGCCCAGCGCGACCCGCTGAACGAGTACAAGCAGGAGGCCTTCGAGCTGTTCGACGGGTTGATCGGCCGGCTGCGCGAGCAGGTCACCGGCCATCTGATGCGCATCGAGGTGCGCTTCGAGCAGCCCGAGGAGGCCGCCCCGCCGGCGCAGGACGCGCTGCCCCAGCCCTTCGGCGGCTATGGCTCCGGCGGCATGCAGTTCGCCGCGGTCGAGGCCGATGCCGAGGTGCTGGAGCGCAACCCGGCCGATCCCTCGAGCTGGGGCAAGGTCGGCCGCAACGAGCCCTGCCCCTGCGGCTCGGGCAAGAAGTACAAGCACTGCCACGGGCAGTACGTCTGAGGCGCACAGTGCCTCTGCCGTCATCCCGGGGCGGACCGCAGGCCGGAGGCCTCCAGCCCGCACTCCAGCATCTTCTGCTGCTCCCGTGTTCATGGGTTCCGGGCTCTTCGCTTCGCAAAGCCCCGGACTGACGTGGGTGCCTCGCCCTTGGTCGCATTCGCCGGGGCTGGACGAGGCCGCCTGTTGCGGCGCACAATCGCGCGCAGCCAGCGAGCGGACCCATGCCCGGATCGACACAGCATCCCGTCCCGAAGACGAGCGCCGGGCGCTTCTTCGAGGATTTCCACCTCGGCGACGTGATCGTCCATGCGACGCCGCGCACGGTTACGGCCGGCGACGTCTCGCTCTACACGGGGCTCTACGGCCCGCGCTTCGCCGTGCAGTCCTCGGATGCCTTCGCCCAGGCGATCGGCTACCAGACCGCACCGGTCGACGACCTCCTCGTCTTCCACATCGTCTTCGGCAAGACGGTGCCGGACGTCTCCGTCAATGCGGTGGCCAATCTCGGCTATGCCGATGGCCGTTTCCTGAAGCCCGTCTTCCCCGGCGACACGCTCTCGACCACCTCGGAGGTGATCGGCCTCAAGCAGACCTCCGCCGGCGATGCCGGCATCGTCTATGTCCGCTCGATCGGCCGCAATCAGAAGGCCGAGATCGTGCTGAGCTATGCGCGCTGGGTGCTGGTGCGCAAGCGCACGCCCGGAACCCCGGCCCATGCCGAGCAGGTGCCGGAACTGCCCAAGGCGGTGCTGCCGGAGGAGCTCGGCGAGGGCTGCCCGCCCATCGATCTTTCGGCCTATGACGACGCGCTCGCCGGCAGCCCCTTCCGCTGGGCCGACTATGCGGCGGGCGAGCGCATCGACCATGTCGACGGCATGACCGTTGAAGAGGCCGAGCACCAGATCGCGACGCGCCTCTACCAGAACACCGCCAAGGTGCATTTCGACGGCCATGGCGCCCGCTCCACCCGCTTCGGCAAGCGCCTGATCTATGGCGGCCATGTCATCAGCCTCGCCCGGGCGCTCTCCTTCAACGGGCTCGGCAACGCCTTCCACATCGCCGCGATCAATGGCGGGCGCCATGTCGCGCCGCTCTTCGCCGGCGACACGGTCTTCGCCTGGAGCGAGGTGCTGGAAGTGGCCGCGCTGCCCGGGCGCGAGGATGTCGGCGCGCTGCGGCTGCGGCTGGTCGCGACCAAGAACCGGCCCTGCGCCGACCATCCGCTGAAGGCGGGCGAGGGCTACGACCCCAACGTCATCCTCGATCTCGACTACTGGGCCCTGCTGCCGCGTTAGCGATTCCGTAACCGCTGACAGATTCTGTATTCTGTCACCGCGCTGTCGTCATGCCGCATTGCAGCGGCGGGGCGGTTTCGTTAGAGAGCCAGACACTCTAGAATAATCCCAAATGGATAGGCCCGTCCCCGGGCGTTTCCCACGGAGAACGATCTTGGCCGAGATCAAACAGGCGGCGCGTCCGCTCTCGCCGCATCTGCAGATCTATCGCTGGTCCTGGACGATGGCGATGTCGATCGCCCATCGCGCCACCGGGGTTGCGCTCTACGCCGGCACCGTGCTGATCGCGGCCTGGCTCGTCGCCGCGGCCTCGGGCCCCGCCGCCTTCGACACGGCGCAGGCGATCGCCGGCTCCTGGTTCGGCCGTCTCGTCCTGTTCGGCTATTCCTTCGTGCTGCTGCATCACATGGCCGGCGGCCTGCGCCATTTCGTCTGGGACATGGGCAAGGGCTTCGACCCGCAGACCCGGATGAACCTGGCGAAGTACAGCGTCGTCTTCTCGGGTGGGCTGACGCTGCTCGTCTGGATCGTCGCCCTGGCCGTGCGTTGAGGAGAGAGACGATGCAATCCAACTCCTCGCTGCGCACCCCGCTCTCGCGCGTCCGCGGCCTCGGCTCGGCCAAGTCCGGCACCGGCCATTTCTGGCTGCAGCGGATGACGGCGGTGTCGAACCTCGTCCTGACGCTGATCTTCCTCGGCATCGTGATCGCGCTCGCCGGCAAGCCCTATCCGGCGGCGCTCGCCATTCTGTCGCACCCGCTGGTGGCGATCCTGATGCTGCTCTTCGTCGTATCCGGTTGCGTGCACATGCGCATCGGCATGCAGGTCATCATCGAGGACTATGTCCATGGTGAGGGCGCCAAGATCGCGGCCGTGATGGCCAATACCTTCTTCGCGATCGCTGTCGGCGCGGCCTGCGCCTATGCGGTGCTGAAGCTGTCCTTTGGAGGCTGATCCGATGGCGATCACCAAGTCCCGACAGGCCCCGGCCTATACCGGCCAGGCCTACCCGATCACCGACCACACCTTCGACGTCGTCGTGGTGGGCGCCGGCGGTGCCGGCCTGCGCGCCACCGTCGGCTGCTCGCAGGCCGGCCTGCGCACCGCCTGCATCTCCAAGGTGTTCCCGACCCGCTCGCACACGGTCGCGGCCCAGGGCGGCGTCGCCGCCTCGCTCGGCAACATGGGCAAGGACACCTGGCAGTGGCACATGTACGACACCGTCAAGGGGTCGGACTGGCTCGGCGACCAGGACGCGATCGAGTATCTCGTCCGCAACGCCCCGGCCGCCGTCTATGAGCTCGAGCATTGGGGCGTGCCCTTCTCGCGCACCGAGGACGGCAAGATCTACCAGCGCCCCTTCGGCGGCATGACCACCGAATATGGCGAGGGCCCGCCGGCCCAGCGCACCTGCGCCGCCGCCGACCGCACCGGCCACGCCATGCTGCACACGCTCTATGGCCAGGCGCTGCGCTACAACACCGAGTTCTTCATCGAGTATTTCGCCATCGACCTCATCATGGATGAGGACGGGCATTGCCGCGGCGTCGTCGCGCTGAAGATGGACGACGGCACGATCCACCGCTTCCGCTCGCAGCAGACGATCCTGGCGACCGGCGGCTATGGCCGGGCCTATTTCTCGGCGACCTCGGCCCATACCTGCACCGGCGACGGTGGCGGCATGGTGCTGCGCGCCGGCCTGCCGCTGCAGGACATGGAGTTCGTGCAGTTCCACCCGACCGGCATCTACGGCGCAGGCTGCCTGATCACGGAAGGCGCCCGCGGCGAGGGCGGCTACCTGACCAATTCGGAAGGCGAGCGCTTCATGGAGCGCTATGCACCCTCGGCCAAGGACCTCGCCTCGCGCGACGTCGTCTCGCGCTCGATGACGATGGAGATCCGCGGCGGCCGCGGCGTCGGCAAGAACAAGGACCACATCTACCTGCATCTCGACCATCTCGACCCGAAGATCCTGCACGAGCGCCTGCCCGGCATCTCCGAGAGCGCCAAGATCTTCGCCGGCGTCGACGTCACCCGCGAGCCGATCCCGGTGCTGCCGACGGTCCATTACAACATGGGCGGCATCCCCACGAACTTCCACGGCGAGGTGCTGACCAAGGTCGACGGCAACCCGGACACCGTGGTGCCCGGCCTGATGGCGATCGGCGAGGCGGCCTGCGTCTCCGTGCACGGCGCCAACCGCCTCGGCTCGAACTCGCTGATCGACCTCGTGGTCTTCGGCCGCGCCGCCGGCCTGCGCTGCGCCGACACGGTGAGCGCGGGCGAAAAGCAACCCGAACTGCCGAAGAGCTCGGCCGATCTCGCGCTGTCGCGCCTCGACCGCTACCGCAACGCCTCGGGTGGCACGCCGACCGCCGATCTGCGCGGCCGGATGCAGCGCACGATGCAGGACAACTGCGCCGTCTACCGCACCGGCGAGACGCTGGAAGAGGGCCACAAGCTCATCCACGAGGTCTGGGCCGGCATCACCGACATCGGCACCAAGGACCGCTCGCTGATCTGGAACTCGGACCTGATCGAGACGCTGGAGTTCGACAACCTGATCACCCAGGCCGTCGTCACCATGGACTCGGCGCTGAACCGCCCCGAGAGCCGCGGCGCCCATGCCCGCGAGGACTATCCGAACCGCGACGATAAGGACTGGATGAAGCACACCCTGTCCTGGATCGACGACGAGAACCGCACCGTCACGCTCGACGACCGGCCGGTCCACACCTACACGCTCTCGAACGACATCGAGTACATCAAGCCCAAGGCGCGGGTGTACTGAGGACGATTTGACAGATGGCCGAATTCAAACTCCCGCAGAACTCCCGCCTCGTCGAGGGCAAGACCTGGCCTAAGCCGGCCGGGGCCGCGAAGCTGACCGAGTTCAAGGTCTATCGCTGGAGCCCCGACGACACCGCAAACCCGCGCACCGACACCTATTATGTCGACCGCGAGGATTGCGGGCCGATGGTTCTGGACGCGCTGATCTGGATCAAGTCCAAGATCGACCCGACCCTGACCTTCCGCCGCTCCTGCCGCGAGGGCATCTGCGGCTCCTGCGCCATGAACATGGACGGCAAGAACGGGCTGGCCTGTACCACGGGCATCGACGAATGCGGCTCCAAGGGTAAGGTCGCGATCTACCCGCTGCCGCATATGCCGGTGATCAAGGACCTGGTGCCGGACCTGACCCAGTTCTACGCCCAGCACGCCTCGATCGAGCCTTGGCTGCAGACCACGACGCCGGCGCCCGAGAAGGAATGGAAGCAGGGCCGCGAGGACCGCGAGAAGCTCGACGGGCTCTATGAGTGCATCCTCTGCGCCTGCTGCACCACCTCCTGCCCGAGCTACTGGTGGAACGGCGACCGCTATCTCGGCCCGGCCGCCCTGCTGCAGGCCTATCGCTGGCTGATCGATAGCCGCGACGAGCAGACCGGCGAGCGCCTCGACAATCTCGAGGACCCGTTCCGGCTCTATCGCTGCCACACCATCATGAACTGCGCGAACGCCTGCCCCAAGGGTCTCAACCCGGCCAAGGCGATCGCGGAGGTCAAGAAGATGATGGTGGCGCGCCAGGTCTGAGGTGCGCAAATCCGCGAGCGCGGCCGTCTGACGCGACCGGCTGCGCTTCCGGTGCTCACGGAC
>LNFM01012966.1_pt1 | contig 10776 bp, 11 predicted proteins | sample 596031 | NCBI WGS metagenome assembly LNFM01 (sample SAMN04254537, study PRJNA301005) | activated carbon metagenome | isolation source: dual media filters at the Ann Arbor, Michigan drinking water treatment plant | place: USA: Ann Arbor | reverse complement strand
ACGACTTCACCGACGAGGTGCCGCAGACCAACTTCTTCGTGAGCCTGCTCGGGCTCATCATCCCGTTTCTCATCATCGGCGTCATCTTCTACTTCTTGCTCACGCGCCTGCAGGGCGGCGGCGGCCGGGTCATGCAGTTCGGCAAGTCGCGCGCCAAGCTCGTCAGCAAGGAGACCCCGCAGGTCACCTTCGCCGACGTCGCGGGGGCCGACGAGGCGATCGAGGAGCTCGAGGAGATCAAAGACTTCCTGAAAGACCCGACGCGGTTCCAGGCGGTCGGCGCCCGCATTCCGAAGGGCGTGCTGCTCTACGGCCCTCCCGGCACGGGCAAGACGCTGCTCGCGCGCTCGGTCGCGGGCGAGGCGGGCGTGCCGTTCTACTCGATCTCGGGCTCCGACTTCGTCGAGATGTTCGTGGGCGTCGGCGCGAGCCGCGTGCGCGACCTCTTCACGCAGGCCAAAGAGAACGCTCCGGCGATCATCTTCGTCGACGAGATCGACGCCGTCGGTCGCCACCGCGGCGCCGGCATGGGCGGCGGCCACGACGAGCGCGAGCAGACGCTCAACCAGATGCTCGTCGAGATGGACGGCTTCGACCCCAACACCAACGTCATCATGATCGCGGCGACCAACCGCCCCGACATCCTCGACCCCGCCCTGCTGCGCCCGGGCCGCTTCGACCGCCAGATCCAGGTCGACGCCCCCGACATGAAGGGCCGCGAGAAGATCCTGCAGGTGCACGCCAAGGGCAAGCCCATGGCCGAGAACGTCGACCTCGAGGTGCTCGCGCGAAAGACGCCCGGCTACACAGGCGCCGATCTCGCCAACGTGCTCAACGAGGCCGCGCTGCTCACGGCGCGTGCGCGCGAGGAGATCATCACGAACCAGGCCCTCGACGAGGCGGTCGACCGCGTCATGGCCGGCCCCCAGCGCCGCACGCGCATCATGCGCGACCACGAGAAGCTCATCACCGCGTACCACGAGGGCGGGCACGCGCTCGCGGCCGCCGCGATGCGCAACACCGACCCCGTCACGAAGGTCACGATCCTGCCGCGCGGCCGCGCCCTCGGCTACACGATGGTGCTGCCGATCGACGACAAGTACTCGATCACCCGCAACGAGCTGCTCGACCAGCTGACGTACGCCATGGGCGGTCGCGTCGCCGAGGAGATCGTCTTCCACGACCCCACGACCGGCGCCTCGAACGACATCGAGAAGGCCACGGCCATCGCGCGCCGCATGGTGACCGAGTACGGCATGAGCACCGACGTGGGTGCGATCAAGCTCGGCCAGTCAAGCGGCGAGGTCTTCCTCGGCCGCGACATGGGCCACCAGCGCGACTACAGCGAGAAGCTCGCCGAGCGCGTCGACGCCGAGGTGCGCGCGCTCATCGAGCAGGCGCACGACGAGGCGTGGCAGGTCATCAACGACAACCGCGACATCCTCGACCGCCTCGCGACCGAGCTGCTCGAGAAGGAGACGCTCGACCACCTGCAGCTCGCCGAGATCTTCGCCGACGTCAAGCGCCTGCCCGAGCGCCCGCAGTGGCTCTCGAGCAGCAAGCGCCCGCTGCCCGACCTGCCGCCGGTGCCGATGCCGACGAAGGCGCCCGTCGAGGCCGCCGCGCTCGCGAGCACGGCGCACGACGCCGCGGCCCCCGGTGCGCACGCCTCGACCGACGCCCCGCCCGCGGCGCGCGACTGAGCCGCACCATGCCCCCGATCGACACCGGCCGCATCGAGGCGGCCGTCGCCGAGATCCTGGCCGCGATCGGTGAGGATGCGCAGCGCCCCGGCCTGCTCACGACCCCGCAGCGGGTCGCCGAGGCCTACGCCGAGTTCTTCGCGGGCGTCGGTGTCGACCCCGTGCCGCTGCTGCGCGACGAGCTCGCGACGCAGGACGCTCCCGAGCAACGCGGGGAGATCGTGCTGCTGCGCGACATCGCCCTGCGCTCGATCTGCGAGCACCACCTGCTGCCCTTCACCGGGGTCGCGCACGTCGCCTACCTGCCCGCCGAGCGCATCGTCGGCCTCGGCAGCATCGCCCGCACCGTCGAGACCCTCGCCTCGCGCCCGCAGCTGCAGGAGCGGCTGGGGGAGGACATCGTCGCCGCGATCGACGCCGCCCTCGCGCCGCTCGGCGCCCTCGTCGTCATCGACGCGCGGCACGGCTGCGTGGGGGCCCGCGGCCCGCGGCAGGCCGAGAGCACGACCGTCACGGTCGCCGCGAGCGGGGCGCTCGCCGACCCCGTGCGCCGCGCCGAGGTGATGGCGCTCATCGGCGGAGGCGCCGCGTGACGGCGCGCCCACAACTCTGGGGCGTGCTCAACGTCACGCCCGACTCGTTCAGCGACGGCGGCCGCTTCGTCGACCCCGAGGCGGCCCTCGCGCAGGGGCGGCGCCTGGTGGACGAGGGCGCGTCCGTCATCGACGTCGGGGGCGAGTCGACCCGGCCGGGCGCCGAGCCCGTGACGCCGGAGGTCGAGCGCGAGCGCGTGCTGCCCGTGGTGGCGGCGCTCGCCGCGGAGGGCATCCGCGTCTCGATCGACACCATGAACGCGAGCACCGCGGCCGCGGCCGTCGAGGCCGGGGCGGCGATCGTCAACGACGTGAGCGGCGGCCTCGCCGACCCCGCCATGCTCGAGACCGTCGCGGGGCTCGGCACGCCCTACGTGATCATGCACTGGCGCGGGCCGAGCTCGACGTGGGACGCCGTGAGCGAGTACGGCTGGGCGCCACAGGATGTCACGACCGAGCTCATGGGCCGCTGGCACGCCGCGCTCGCGGCGGGCGTGCAGCCCGAGCGGCTGTGGGTCGACCCGGGGCTCGGGTTCGCCAAGCGCGCCGAGCATAACTGGCAGCTGCTCGCCGACCTCGGAACCCTGCGCTCGATCGGTGCGCGCGTGCTGCTGGGCGCCTCGCGCAAGCGCTTTCTCGGCGCGCTGCTGCCCGAGGGCGCCGCGGTCGACGAGCGCGACCTGCTGACCGCGGTCGTCTCGGCCCTCGCGGCGGGGCACGTGGATGCCCTGCGCGTGCACGACGTGCGCGCGAGCGCCCGCGCCCTCGACGTGCAGCAGTCGATCGCCGCCGCGGCCGCCAGCGCGCCCGCGTACCGCGCCTCGTACGTCGCGAGCCCGCCGGTCGACACCCGCGCGCGCGGCGACAGGATCACGCTCACGGGCCTGCGCGCCTACGCGCACCACGGCGTCTTCGACCACGAGCGGCGCGACGGGCAAGAGTTCGTGATCGACCTCGTCGCGCACCTCGACCTGCGCGGCGCGGCCGCGTACGACGAGCTCGCCTCGACCGTGCACTACGGAGTGCTCGCCGAGGAGGTCGTCGCGGCCGTCGAGGGCGACCCCGTCGACCTCATCGAGACGGTCGCCGAGCGCGTCGCGGGGGTCGTGCTGCGCCACGGCGCCGTGTGGCAGACCGAGGTCACGGTGCACAAGCCGCAGGCGCCCATCACCGTGCCCTTCGCCGATGTGAGCGTCACGATCGTGCGGGGGCGGTCGTGACCGCCGTGGCAGACACCGACGGCGGGCACCACGGTGCCCGGCTCGCCACGGCCGTCATCGCGCTCGGCAGCAACCTCGGCGACCGCGAGGCCACCCTCGAGCGGGCGGTGGCCGCGCTCGACGCGCTGCCCGAGTCGAGCATCCTCGCCGTCTCGTCGTGGCACGGCACGGTCGCGCTGACGCTCGCGGGCCTCGACCCCGAGAAGCCCCCCTACCTCAACGGCGTCGCGTTGCTGCAGACGCGGCTCGACCCCTTCACGCTGCTCGACGCGCTGCGGCAGATCGAGCTCGAGAACGGCCGCGAGCGGGCCGAGCGCTGGGGCGACCGCACGCTCGACCTCGACCTCATCGCGCTCGACGAGCTCGAGATCGACTCCGACGTGCTGCAGGTGCCGCACCCCCGCGCGCACGAGCGCGACTTCGTGCTCGCGCCGTGGCTCGAGGTGCAGCCGGATGCCCGGCTCGTCGGGCACGGACCGGTCGCCGCCCTGCTCGCCGCGCTCGAGGGCGCCGCCTCATGACCCGCACGCGACCGGCCGCCCTGCTGCTCGCCGCACTCGTCGGCGTCATCGCGGCCTTCCTGCTCGACACCGTGCTCGCGATGCGCGGGCTCGCCGTCATCGTGCCGCCCGTCTCGCTCGCCGTGGCGCTCGTGCTCATCGGCGTCGTCGTGCTCGCGCTCGCCTGGCCCGTGCGGCGCGCGGCCGCGGGCGAGCGCCGCATCGACCCCTTCTACGCCACGCGCGCCGTCGTGCTCGCGAAGGCGAGCGCGCTGACGGGGGCGCTGCTCGCGGGCGCCGCCGCGGGCATCCTGATCTATCTGCTCACGCGTTCGGTCGTGCCGTTAGGCTCGACCCTGGCCGCGGGGGGCACCGTCGTCGCCGCCGTGCTGCTGGTGATCGCGGCGCTCGTCGCCGAGCACTGGTGCGCCCTTCCGCCCGACGAACCCACCGAGGAGGCCGACGCGTGACCACCACCGATCCCGAAGCGCCCGACACCGCTGCGCCCGCCGAGTCCGAGACCGTCGCGAGCCGCCTCGAGCGCCCCGAGACCGACTGGCAGCGCGTGTCGCTGAAGTACATCCCCGTCGACATGATCGGCACGCTCGTCTTCGGCGCCATCGCGACGGTCGTCGCGTTCGTTCCGTTCTGGTTGGGCTGGGCCGAGGGGTGGCTGCTCGGCGTCGGCATGGGCGCGCTCTTCCTCGTCGTGCTCGCCCTCACGCCCCGCCGCGTGCGGTCGATCGGCTACCTGCTGCGCGACGACGACCTGCTGTTCCGCCGCGGCATCATGTTCCAGCGCTTCGTGGCCGTGCCCTACGGCCGCATGCAGCTCGTCGACATCAGCCGCGGCCCGATCGCCCGCGCCTTCGGGCTCGCCGAGCTCAAGTTCGTCACGGCCGCCGCGTCGAGCGGCGTGCTCATCCCCGGCCTCCCGCTCGCCGAGGCCGAGCGCCTGCGCGACCACCTCGTCGCGGTCGCCGAGACGCGCCGGGCCGGGCTGTGACCGAGGTCGGCCCCGAAGCATCCGCCGCACCGACCGCGGTGCCAACGCCGCGCGCGACGACCGACTTCGCTGATGGCGAATGGCACCGGCTGCACCCCGCCACGCCGTTCTTCCGCGGCGGCATCGCCTTCATCGCGATCATCGGCGTGCTCGTCGTCAACCTGCGCGACCGCTTCTTCGAGCTCTTCTTCGGCGGCGACGACATCGACCTGCCGCCGTCGGGGGGCGACTTCGAGGCCGACGCGATCGACTACATCGTGCGGGAGGAGCTCGTTCTCGTCGCGCTGCTCGCAGCGCTCGGCGTGCTGCTGCTGCTCGTGGCGGGCTTCTACTTCTCGTGGCGCCTGCACACCTTCCGCATCACCGACGAGGTCGTCGAGGTGCGGTCGGGCATCCTGTTCCGCACCAACCGCAAGGCGCGACTCGATCGCATCCAGGGCATCAACATCGGCCGGCCGATCGTGCCGCGCCTGTTCGGCGCCGCCAAGCTCGAGATCTCGGTCGCCGGCAACGACGCGAGCGTCCCCCTCGCCTACCTGCGCGGCCGCGACGCTGACGCGCTGCGCCGCGACATCCTGCTGCTCGCCTCGGGGGCGCAGCGCGCGGGGGCCGAGCCGGTGGCGGGCACGGCATCCGGCATCGGGGGGATGCTCGACGAGCGGGTCTCGGAACTGCTGGCCCCCGAGCTCGACGTCGAACTCGCCGAGCCCACCTCGATCGTGCGCATGAACCCCGGCCGGCTCATCGGCTCGACCGTGCTGAGCGACACGACGCTCGTGCTCGTCGCCCTGCTCATCGGCCTCGGCGTGACGATCGTGATCACGGGCGAGTTCTTCCTGCTCTTCGCGATGCTGCCCGGCCTCATCGGCATCGGAGGCTTCCTCGTCGCGCGCATCACGCGCTCGCTGCGCTACTCGATCGCCGCGACGCCCGACGGCGTGCGCGTGGGCTTCGGGCTGCTCTCGACGACGAACGAGACCCTGCCGCCCGGGCGCATCCACTCGGTCAAAGTCAGCCAGCCGCTGCTGTGGCGGCCCTCCGGCTGGTGGCAGATCGCCGTCAACCGCGCCTCGCGCTCCTCGCAGAACGGTGCCGCGGGCCAGCAGCAGACGACCATCCTGCCCGTCGGCAACCTCGACGACGTGCGCGCTGTGCTGCGGCTGCTGCTGCCCGAGGTCGCGGTCGACGACGCCTCCGACGCGCTCGAGCTCGGTCTGCGCGGACGCGGTGACGAGGGCGGCTACACGGTGTCGCCGCGTCGGGCGCGCGTGCTGCGCTGGTTCTCGCAGCCGCGCAACGGCTTCGCTCTCACCGGCTCGGCCGTGCTGTTGCGCACCGGCTCGATCTGGCGCTCGCTCACGATCGTGCCGCTCTCGCGCACGCAGTCGGTCGCCGTGCGCCAGGGCCCGCTGCTGCGCGCGCTGCGGCTCGGCGAGGTGCACGTGCACACCGTCGCAGGCCCTATCACGCCGACCCTCGGAGCCCTCGACCAGCGCGACGCCATGCGCCTCTTCGACGAGGTCGCCGCCGCCTCGCTCGTCGCGGCCCGCACCGACACGAGCCACCGCTGGCGGCAGCGGTGACCGCTCGCGACGGGCGCCTCGGCGTCGGCATCGTCGGCGCCGGCCGGGTCGGGCCCGTGCTCGGCGCGGCGCTCGCGGCCGCCGGCCACGCCCTCGTCGGCGTCTCGGCGAGCACCGACGACGAGCGCGACCGCGTCGAGAGCATGCTGCCCGGCGTTCCTCACGCGCTCGACGTGCCCCTGCTCGTCGAGCGCAGCGAGCTCGTCGTGCTCGCCGTGCCCGACGACCAGCTCGTCGAGCTCGTCGCGGGCCTCGCCGCCCTCGGCGCCTGGCAGCCCGGCCAGCTCGTGCTGCACACCTCGGCGCAGCACGGAACCGCCGTGCTCGACCCCGCGCGGGCCGCGGGCGCGATCCCGCTGGCCGTGCATCCGGCCCTCGCCTTCACCGGAACGAGCATCGACCTCGCGCGCCTGCGCGACGCGTGGTGCGCCGTCACCGCGCCCGGCCCCGTGCTGCCGATCGCGCAAGCGCTCGTCGTCGAGATGGGCGCCGAGCCCGTCGTCATCGCCGAGGCCGACCGGCCCGCCTACGCCGACGCGATCGCCGCGGCCTCGCAGTTCTCGACCGCGATCATCGGCCAATCGGTCAGCGCCCTGCGCGCCATCGGGGTCGACGAACCGGGCCGCATCCTCGGCGGAGTGGTTCGCTCGGCGGTCGAGAACGCGTTGCAGTCCGCCGCGGTCGATAGCATCGACCGGTGACCGACACGACCCCGCCCGCCGTCGAGACGACCATCGCGGGGCTCCGATCCCGCCTCGACGCGGCGCGCGCCGCCGGATCGACGGTCGCCCTCGTGCCCACGATGGGCTCGCTGCACGACGGCCACCTCGCCCTCGTCGAGCACGCCCGCGAGGTCGCCGACGTCGTCATCGTCTCGATCTTCGTCAACCCCATGCAGTTCGGGCCGGCGGAGGACTTCGACCGCTACCCGCGCGACCTGACCGCCGATCGGGATGCCCTCGCCGGGCACGGCGTCACCGCCGTCTTCGCCCCCGCGGTCGACGAGATGTACCCCGCGGGCCCCGTGCAGACGCGGGTCTCGGCGGGCGCGGTGGGCGCGCTCTACGAGGGTCGGTCGCGCGCCGGGCACTTCGACGGCGTGCTCACGATCGTGGCCAAGCTGCTCGGCATCGTGCAGCCGCACATCGCGGTCTTCGGCGAGAAGGACGCCCAGCAGGTCTTCCTCGTGCAGCGCATGGTGCGCGACCTCGACATCCGCACCCGCATCGAGGTGGTCGAGACCGTGCGCGCCGCCGACGGGCTCGCGCTCTCGAGCCGCAACGCCTACCTCGACGAGCGGCACCGCCGGGCCGCGCGCAGCATCCCCCAGGCGCTCGAGGCCGCCCAGTCGGCGGCCGACCGCGGCATCGACGCGATCGTCGCCGCAGCCCAGGGCGTGCTCATGGGGGCGACCGAGGTCGAGCTCGACTACTTCGCCGTCGTGCGCCCCGACACGTTCGGCCCGGTCGACGACGACCACCGCGGCCCCGCGCGGGCGCTCATCGCGGCGCGCGTCGGCACGACGCGGCTCATCGACACCGAGCTGCTGCACCTGGGCTAGGCCGGGCCGCGAGCGAGCATCCCGGCCCCCGATAGGCTGAAACGCTGAACCGAGGAGCCTGATGAGCGAGAACACCGCACCTGCCGAGCACACCGCCGAGCCGACGATCGAGGAGATCGCCGAGCAGAAGCAGGTGCGCCTCGACAAGCGGCAGCGCATGCTCGACGCCGGGCTCGAGCCCTACGCCATCGGCCTCGCCGTGACCGACACCATTCCGGATGTCCGCGCGCGGTTCCCCGAGCTCGAACCCGACACGGCCACGGGCGAGCGGGTCGCCCTCGCCGGCCGCGTCGTGTTCTCGCGCAACACCGGCAAGCTGTGCTTCGCCACCCTGCAGTCGGGGGAGGGCAGCCGCATCCAGGTCATGCTGAGCCTCGCCGAGGTGGGCGACGAGAGCCTCGAGCGCTGGAAGGACCTCGTCGACCTCGGCGACCACGTCTTCGTCGAGGGCGAGGTCATCACGAGCCGCCGCGGCGAGCTCAGCATCATGACGAGCTCGTGGGCGATCGCGGCCAAGGCCGTGCTGCCGCTGCCGAACCTGCACAGCGAGCTCAGCGACGAGACGCGCGTGCGCCAGCGCTACCTCGACCTGATCGTGCGCGAGCAGGCGCGGCAGACCGTGCGCGCCCGCGCCGTCGCCGTCGCCAGCCTGCGCACCACGTTCGCGAGCCACGGCTATCTCGAGGTCGAGACGCCCATGCTGCAGACGATGCACGGCGGAGCATCCGCTCGCCCCTTCATCACCCACTCGAACGCCTTCGACACCGAGCTGTTCTTGCGCATCGCGCCCGAGCTGTTCCTCAAGCGCGCGGTCGTCGGCGGCATCGAGCGCGTGTTCGAGATCAACCGCAACTTCCGCAACGAGGGCGCCGACTCGACGCACAGCCCCGAGTTCGCGATGCTCGAGGCGTACCAGGCCTACGGCGACTACCACCAGATGGCCGACCTGACGCAGGAGATGATCCAGAACGCGGCCACCGCGGTGTCGGGCTCGCACGTCGTGACGTGGGCCGACGGCACCGAGTACGACCTCGGCGGGGAGTGGGACCGCCTGAGCATGTACGACTCGCTCAGCGCCGCCGCGGGCGTCGAGATCACGCCGCAGACCCCCATGGCCGAGCTGAAGAAGCTGGCGGATGCGGTCGACATCGAGATCGACCACCCGCTGCCGGGCAAGTACGCCGAAGAGCTGTGGGAGCACTTCGTCAAGGGCTCGCTGACCCGCCCGACCTTCGTCATGGACTTCCCCGTCGACACGAGCCCGCTCGTGCGCGAGCACCGCTCGATGCCGGGCGTCGTCGAGAAGTGGGACCTCTACGTGCGGGGCTTCGAGCTCGCCACGGCGTACTCCGAGCTCGTCGACCCGGTCATCCAGCGCGAGCGCTTCGTCGCGCAGGCGGCGCTCGCCGCGGGCGGCGACCTCGAGGCCATGCAGCTCGACGAGGCCTTCCTCACCGCGCTCGAGCACGGCATGCCGCCGTCGGGCGGAATGGGCATGGGCATCGACCGGCTGCTCATGGCGCTCACGGGCCTCGGTATTCGCGAGACCATCCTCTTCCCGCTCGTGAAGTAGGGTCGCGGCATGGCGAAAGACGAGCTCAAGCTGCCCGGCGACGACGACAAGAAGCCGGCCATCAGCATGAACCGGCTGGCCCTGTGGCTCGTCGTCGGCGCGGTCGGCGCCTACCTGCTGCTCTCGGGCGTCATCGGCATCATCGCCAAGGGCTGAGCCGCGCCCCCCGGACGGGGGCTGACGTGCTCGCGAGGGTCGGCTTAGCCTGAGGGCACCCATTACCCGAATTCGCCCGGATGCCCCCCAGCACCCGCGCGCATCGCCCGACCCGAACGGCGATCCCATGATCTCTCACCGCCTCCGCGCTGTCGTCGCCGGCATCCCCATCGCCGTGCTCTCGACCGTGATCATCGCGAGCCCCGGCTTCGCCGCCGAGTCGCTGCGCATCGCGACCCCGCTCGCCGGAGCCACCGTCTCGGGCCAGCTCATCATCGAGGGCAGCATCGCCGGCGACGCCGCCGATCTCGACCTCGGCCTCGCGCCGCAGAGCCTCGGCGACTGCGGCTCGCCGCTCGTCGAGACGAGCATCGCCCTCGCGGGCGAGCAGTTCACCACGAGCATCCCCACGGCGGCGCTGCCCGACGGCACCTACTGCCTCATCGCCGTCGCCGACGCCGGGCGGCTCTCGACCGTCGTCGCCGACATCACGGTCGACAACAGCGCCACCGCGCCGCTCGAGGGCCTGCAGCTGCCGACCGAGTCGCTCGACGGCGAGGAGACCGCGACGCAGGTGCCCGTCGTCGACTCGATTCTGGGCGACCTCGCTGTGCTCGGCCCTCTCGCCCTCGGCGCCACCGCCGTGCTCGCCGTCATCGTGCTCGGTCTCGGGCTCTGGGCCCGTCGACGCACCGCCGCCTGAGCCGGGGCGCGGTCTCGGCCGCGCGACGTATCCTGGAGGCATGCCGGACGACTTCTGGGGCAACGCGATCTACTCGGTGACGCCGACGATCGTTATCGGGCTGATCTTCTGGTTCGCCATGCGCGCGATCATCCGCGCCGACCGCTCCGAGCGAGAGGCCTACTCCGCGATCGAGACA
>LNFM01012965.1_pt1 | contig 10777 bp, 12 predicted proteins | sample 596031 | NCBI WGS metagenome assembly LNFM01 (sample SAMN04254537, study PRJNA301005) | activated carbon metagenome | isolation source: dual media filters at the Ann Arbor, Michigan drinking water treatment plant | place: USA: Ann Arbor | reverse complement strand
CTCTTAAATCCAAATCAGACAGCTACGCATGTAGAACCGTTCGGTGATGGCTTGCGGACGGGGGTTCGATTCCCCCCGGTTCCACCAGTCAAGGCTCCGCAAGGGGCCAGAAACGACGAAACCCCTAAGCAAATCAAAGGCTTAGGGGTTTTTTCATGTCCGCATGCGACCGGACAAGCCCACTTGCACCGGATAACTGACCGGATAACATACCGGACAACTGGCCTCAAGTGGTCGCAAGCGGTAGAGAGTTATCCGGTATGGCTACAAATCTCCTGACGGAAAAGGCGATCCTCTCGGCGCTGAAGAAGGCCGGCGAGGTAGGCAAGCCAGCCACGATCAAGGATGGCGATGGCCTGACCTTGATTGCCCGCCCAGACGGCGCCGGCTGGTGGCGCCTGCGCTACTGGTTGGACGGCCGGGAGAATCGGCTTTCTCTTGGCACCTACCCTGAAACCGGATTACGGGATGCGCGGGACAAGCGGGACGCGGCACGCAAACTGATCGCTGCCGGCACCGACCCCAGCGAGGCGCGGAAGACCGAGAAGGCCGGACGGGCGCTCCAGCGTGAGGCAAAGACCCTGGCAGATGCCGGACTCCCCGGCCCCGGCACGTTCGAGCATGTCGCACGTGAGTGGCTGAAGACCATCCATGAGGGGAAGGTGAGCGAGGGGCATGCCGAACGCACGCGCATTCGGCTTGAGCAAGACGCCTTCCCCTGGTTGGGCCGGCGCCCGATTGGCGACATTGAGGCGCCCGAGCTGCTGCAGTGCCTGCGCCGCGTAGAAGCGCGCGGTGCCATCGAAACGGCGCACAGGGTGAAGAACGCCTGCGGGCAAGTGTTCCGCTACGGCGTGGCAATTGGCGCCTGTCAGCGCAACCCTGCTGCTGATCTGCAGGACGCGCTGAAGCCAGTTCAGAGCCGGCACCATGCTGCCATCGTAGAGCCCAAGGAGGCCGGCGCGCTGCTGCGCGACGTGGTGGCCTATGAAGGGCACCCGGTGACGCGCGCGGCCCTCCAACTGTCGGCGCTGCTGCTGCTGCGTCCGGGTGAACTGCGGCAGATGGAATGGGCTTGGGTAGACCTCGATGGCGCCATGCTCACGGTGCCACCCGAAGTGATGAAGCGGAAGAAGGCCGAGAAGCGGGACGGCCCGCCGCATCTGGTGCCGCTGGCGCCCCAAGCTGTGGCCATCCTGCGCGAGCTCCAGCCCCTGACGGGCGGCGAGGGCCGGCGCTATGTCTTCCCGTCCCTGCTGACCGGTGAGCGCTGCATGAGCGAGAACACGGTGCGCGGTGCTCTTCGGCGCATGGGCTACGGCAATGACGACATGACGGCCCACGGATTTCGGGCGATGGCGCGCACCATGATCGCGGAACGGCTGGGCGTGGCGCCTGAAGTGATCGAGGCCCAACTGGCGCATATGGTGGGTGATGCATTGGGCCGAGCCTACAACCGCACGCAGTTCGCAGAGCAGCGGATCGACATGATGAACAAGTGGGCCGACTATGTCGACCGCCTTCGCGACGGCGCCCAGGTGCTGCCCTTCAAGGCTGCGTAAGTGGACGGTGTTTTGGTCTAGTGGTGCACCTCAAGCAGTTCGACATCTGAGCTGAATTAATTCAATGGTGACAATGGCTTAGGCATCTGCCTACCTGCTTTCGACTGAATCGGTCCAAGTCTTCGCGAGCATCATTACTCCATGAAGTTGCATGGGGACAAGTAGGACGCGGACGGGCCAGAGCCCGACGACGTGCCGGCACCCATGCGATTCGTTGCCACTACGCAAAGGACGCAGGTAATGACCGCAAAGACAGACTCCAAAACCAGCCTGCAAGTGCTGCCCGCCGATTTGGCGGCAGTGGCCTTGATCGACGCCCCGACCTGTGCCGCAGCCGGCACCATGAGCGTGAGCTGGTGGCATGCCGAAGTGCAGGCGGGACGTGCCCCTGCACCCGCGATCCGCAAGCCGCGCTGCACGCGTTGGCGCCTTGCAGATGTTCGCGCCTTCTGGACGAAGACCGCAGAGCACGCTGCAGCCGACACCAAGGCCGCGGCCGGCGTTACGGATCGCGCGACGAAGGCCAGCGCTGCTGCCGGTGCGAAGCGCGCAGCCAAGAAGGCCGCAGCACTCTCCCAGGTCGAGGCGTAAGGCATGGCCGCGCTGCAACACGTCGAGGCCGCAGCCCCGGGGCTCGCTCTGCCCAGAAATGAAAACGACCGGTTGCAGCCGGTCGTGGTGGATCAAGAGAAAACGAACGACCAGATTCTGGACCAGCCCGCCAACCGGATCAAGAGCATCGCGTCGCTGGCGGTGGCGGCGAAGCTGGTCTTGGCTGGCGCCGAGTGCCACGCGCGCCCGGGCGGCGGCTTCATAGTTGCGGTCGGCGGCTTCATCCGCGACTTTGCTGACATCCACGCCCTGACGGCATTCGCCAGCCACGTCGCTGCGGCGCGCGCTCTGCCGGCCGCCGTCAGCTCCGGCAAGGCTGCGAAGACGCACCAACCATTGAAGGCGGCAGGCCGGTGAACTACTACGAGCGCCACCTGGGCGACTACGCGCGCGCCACCGCGCACCTGTCCTTGGTTGAGCACGGTGCCTACACGCTGCTGCTGGATCTCTACTACGCAACAGAGGTGGGCATCCCTGCCGCAAAGGTGCATCGTCTGGCCCGTGCCCGTACCAGCAAGGAGAAGGCCGCGGTAGACGACGTGCTGCGAGAGTTCTTCAACCTGATTGACGGCGTCTGGACCCACGACCGCGTTGACTATGAGGTGCAGAAGGCGCGCCGCAAGATGGCAGCGGCGCAGAAGAACGGCAAGCTTGGCGGGCGCCCGCGTAATCCCTCCAATGCGATCGACCAGAAACCCAGTGGGTTTCCGTTGGGTTCAATTTCTGAAACCCAGGAAAAAGCTCACCAGACACCAGACACCAGACACCAAGCACCAGACACCATAGGTAATGAGGAAAACAAGGAGCACGCATGCGCGCCTGCTCTCGAGCTCGCACTGATCCCGGTCAAGCTGCCGAAGGCTGCACCGCCGGGAATCGTCCCCCAGGCCGACCTGATCGCTGCCGGCATGGCCCGCGACACCGCCGAGGAGTTCATCGCCCACAAGGCCCGCCTGAAGGCCCCGCTGACCCCCCGCGCCTGGGCCGACCACCAGCGCGAGGCTGCTAAGGCCGGCTGGACGGTCGAAGACGCCGCCGACAAGGTCATGGCGAAAGGCTGGCGCGGCTTCGAAGCGAAGTACGTCGCCAACGACCCGCGCCCAGGCCAGCCCGCCGGCCAGCCCCACGAACCCGCATGGCGCACAGAAAAACGTGAACGCATGCAGCAGCTGGCTGGACCCGCGGCAGCAAGGCCCCTGCACCTCATCAGCCCAAACCACCCCCAGACCCTGGAAATGAACGATGAACCCTTCATCAAGCTCACCCGTTGACCTCGTGCTCGCGCGGCTCGCGGCACGCTACGGCGCCGCCTTCCTGCGCCAGCACGCCGTCCTCGACCTCGTCAAGGAAGACTGGGCCGAACTGCTCTCGGGCTTCGTAGTGGGCGATGTCCGCTACGCGCTCGACAGCCTCGACCCCGACCGTGCGCCCAACGCCCAGTGCCGCCCGATGTGCCTGTCGGGAGACCGCCAGGACTCGCCCGCGCTTGAGCTCAAGATCAGCACGCCTGACCCAGCGCGCGTGGCAGAACCGCTTTCCCGTATGCGCGGCCGCAAGGTTCACTGATCGTCCGCAGCGCACGACGATGAGCGGGGCAATTGCCTGATCCCAGCCCCGGCACGCCCGCTGTGCAAGGGTTCCACCGAAAGTTTCGGCCCGTTACGGTGTCGACGGCGACTTTCCTGCTGTGCTGCTCGAGACTTTGGACTGCGGTAGTGCGGAATCCCTGCAGCCGGCTCGCCGAAAACTTGGCATCGAGTACCAGCGCGACGCGGCAGGTGGGATCGGGCGGGTGCTTGAGATTCACCGCAACACGATGGTTTGCTGTGAGCAAATCTATCTGGGCGGGCTAGGGTAGAGCTTCTGCCTCTGGAGGCACTGCCGTTGACCGGCAGGCATCCCACCAGCACCCCCGCTGCATGTGCGTGGTCGGGCCTAGGCCGGCGCATCTACGGATTCAATCCTGCACCGCCGTGGTGTAATGTGGTGCAACGAGGGCACACGATAGGTAGCATCCCATGGTAGCGACAGCGAAACAGCATTCCCTTGCGAAGGAAGGGACCCGCGCTTCGGTGACCTTTCCCGGCGATCTCTATGCGGAGCTGGAACGGATTGCCGAGGAAAAAAAGGTGTCGGTCGCCTGGGTCGTGCGCGATGCCGTCGAGAAGTACGTCGAAGCGCAGTACCCGCTTTTCCGCCCCCAGCAGTGAAGGCGTCGCCATGCAGAACACGAGGAGGCACTGCCCCATGACCAGCCAGAAAGCACGGGAAGGTGGAACCCTGTGACTATCAACACACGCGCCATCCGGCAGAAGATCGCCCGCCTGCAGGCGGGCGGCAATCCCCGCGTGCTCGACCTCTTCGCCGGATGCGGCGGAATCTCGCTCGGGTTCTCAGCTGCCGGCTTCACGATCGCCGGAGCAGTCGAATTCGACCCGGAAGCGGCAGCGTCCCACGGCCGGAACTTTCACGGTGGCGATGATGCGCATTCACTGGCGCGTGACATCACGAAAACCAGCCCGGACCACCTCGCGAAGGACCTTCAGGTCGGCTCGACGGCCGAGGCCTTCGACGTGCTTGTCGGCGGCCCGCCCTGCCAAGCTTTTGCGCGAGTTGGCCGCCCGAAGCTGCGCGAGGTGGATAACCACGCCGAAGCGTTCAAGCACGACCCGCGCGCCCAGCTCTACATCGACTATCTGCGTTACGTCGAGGCATTCGCACCGCTCGCCGTCGTGGTCGAGAACGTGCCCGACGTGCTGAACCATGGCGGTCAGAACATAGCCGAAGAGATCGCCGAAGTCCTGGAATGCAAGGGCTACGTCTGCCGTTACACCCTGCTGAACGCAGCGTTCTATGGCGTGCCGCAGATGCGCGAACGTATGATTCTCATAGCGTATCGGCGCGAGATCGCCGACACCGTCACCTTCCCTGAGCCAACGCACTTCATCGAGCTGCCGCCCGGTTACGAAGGCACGCGTTCGGTGGCACTCAAGTTCATCGACGGCGCGAACGCCGATGACGCGCACCGCTTCGTCCATGCGCCGAAGGCTGCTCGTTCGCTTCCGCCGGCAATCACAGCCGAACAGGCGCTTGGCGACCTGCCTGCTATCGACGCGCGCAAGCTCCTCAAAAGCGGCGCGCTGCGGCGCGGCGCGCGGCGCTTCGATGAACCGATGCCCTATGGCAAGGAGCCGCACACGCCCTATGCGAAGCTGATGCGCAACTGGCCGGGTTTTGAGGCTCCCGCCGCGTTGACCGATCATGTGATCCGCTACCTGCCGCGCGACTATCCGCTGTTCGCACGCATGAACCCAGGTGACCAGTACCCGCAGGCTTATGAGCACGCGATGGAAATGCTTGAGCTGCATCTGGCGTTGCTGGCCAATCAGGGCGTCAAGGTGAAGCTGGGCTCAACGCAGTACGAAGAAATCAAGGCGTCGATCGTGCCGCCTTACGACGTGAGCAAGTTCCCTAACAAGTGGCGCAAGATGTGGCGCGACCAGCCGGCGCGCACCCTGATGGCGCACCTCGGCAAGGACAGCTACAGCCATATCCACTACGACAGCAAGCAGGCCCGCACGATCTCCGTGCGCGAAGCCGCGCGTCTCCATTCGTTCCCGGACGGCTTTTCCTTCTGCGGGACCATGAACCCTGCATTCCGGCAAATCGGTAATGCTGTACCGCCGCTGCTCGCAAGGGCCGTCGCCACTCACATGATGAAGACGCTCAGACAAGCAGAGAGGGAGAGTGCGGATGAATCGAAAGACTCGGCAGAAGCAGTTTCTTGAGGCTGCGAAGCAATTCTTTGGTGCCACGGAAGGCCCGCGCTACTCATTCGGCAAATCGAATATCGCGACGTTCGTAGAGGGAGGGCTGCAGCTTGGGGTCTTCAATGTGCCCGTTCTGACCGCAGCCGCGCCATCAATCTCGTTCTCAAGCTCGCTGCCCCTCTCGCCTGAAGATCAGGTCTACTTCGCCGTCCAGGTGAAGGGCGATATCGGCACCTTGGTGGCCAGGCTTGACGCGATGAAGGCGAAGGGGTCCAGCTCAGCACCCTACGCAGGATCCACCGCACCTGCCAACAAGTCGGAGCAACAGACAACCGCAAACGTCACGTATAGCGCCGACAACAACAATGTGGCCGTGTACTTGGCAGGCGACGGGCGCCTCTGGCTGAGGAACAAGGAATTCTGGGAGACCCTGGACTTCGACCCGACGCTGATCCAGCCGACCGTCGAGGTCGACAGCATTGCGGTTGCCCTGTATCCGCCAGGGACGTCGGCCCGACGGAGCCTGCTTGCAGGCGAGTTCATCGGCTGGCTGGGTAGGCTGGTCGGTGAGCAGAAGGTTCACGAAATTCCCGCGTGGCAGGGTGCGACCACGCTGCCGGAAGCCATGCGGCGGATGCCGAAAGACATTCCGGTCAGTGACATTGAGGCCGCGGTAAGCAAGCTTGGTGGCCACTATCCGAAAGGCGAGGTCCGACGCCTTCATGCCGCACTGAACTTTCTTGACCGCAAGCACTTCGTCATCCTGTCAGGCCTCTCTGGTACCGGCAAGACGCAGCTCGCTATCAAATACGCGATGGCAGTCCATGGGCTGGTCCATGGCGTGCGTGATCCACTTCTCTTCGAATGTGCTGTCAGGCCTGAGTGGACGGATCCGACCGGGCTGACGGGCTACGTCGACTTCCTTTCGAACCGCTACGTGGTACCGCGATTCCTCGAAGCGGTGCTTATGGCGACAGCGCAGACAGAGTCGCCGGTGTTCGTCATCCTGGACGAGATGAACCTCGCACGGGTCGAGTACTACCTGTCAGACGTCCTGTCGTGCATGGAGACGCAGGGATACCTGAAGCTGCACTCGGAAGACATCGCGTACGAGGGCTCGAGGGGAATGAGCATTCCGTCGGAGCTCAGGTTGCCCAGCAACCTGTTCATCATCGGCACGATCAACGTCGACGAAACGACCAATCCCGTCAGCGACAAGGTTCTTGACCGCGCGTCGGTGATCGACATGTCCGCGGTCGATGTCGCAGGTTTCCTTGCCTCGCTCGAAGGGCGGCATCCTGAGCTGAAGGATGCGCGCGCTGCGTCGGAAGCAAAGCTCATCGAGATACACGGTCTGATGCAGCACTATGGGCTCGGCTTCGGCTACCGGCTCATCGAGGAATTTGTGCGCTATCACGCCTTCGACGCGAAACACCTTGGTAGCGCCGCGACCGCTGTCACCGACCAGCTGCTTGTGCAGAAAGTACTGGTGAAGCTGCGTGGCGCCGAGCGTCAGCGTCCCCTGCTAACCGGCCTCGACAAGGCCTGCGAAGGTCTGCCGCTCGCACAGGCCTTCGTGCGGAGGCTGCTGGCCGACTTCGACGACTTCGGCTCGTTTCAGGCCATGCGGTGAGCCATGACGGCGCTCTACATCCGGGCGGAGAGCGGCGGATCGGCATGGCAGATCTGGCCCGTGCCGGAGGCGGTGCCGCCAGGGTCCGTGCGCGAAGGAGCGTCCTACCTCTTTGAACTGCGCGACAGCGAAGACGCGCTGGAGGCCGATCTGCTGATCGACGACGCGCGCATCGAGGCGCTTCGGTGTCGTGAGCCAGGAGAGGCCCGCTGGCGCTGGCAGCCTGGGTTCCATGCCGGCATGGTTGAGGCCGTGTTGCGGTCGCCAAGCATCGGGACACGCCGCTTCGAGGTGACGACCGATCCCAACCTGCGTAAGCTCACGCGCGACGACTTCGACGCGATGGTGCGCGAGGTCCTCGAAGACACCTTCGCGCTCTTCTCGCTGAGCGCGTTCCGCAAGGGGATTGCGCGCCAGCCGGGTAACCGCCCGCCGCCGCTGGCCCGCCTTGAGTTCCTGCGGTCGCGTGCCGATGCGATCGTTGCGACGGTCGAGGCAATCGCTCGCGCGCCGCGGCACTATCTGCGCGACGAGGACATCACCGTGCCCGCGCACCGTGCCACACGCGCGACCGGCCCGGAAATCATCAGATCCTTCCGGTCCGGAGTCATCCGCACCGAGACCGTTACCCCGTCGCGTCTGCCGGCCGCCCTGAAAGGCCGGTTTCCGACACACATCACGCTGCGGCAGCGCCGGAACAGCGTCGACATCCCCGAGCATCGGCAGATCAAGGCCTGCCTGCGGTCATGGGCCGCATGGCTCGGTGGCGTCGCCGAGCTCCTGTTGAAAGCGGGAGCGTCCGCCGACCCCGAGATCGTCACCACGGCGAAGAGCTGGGGCGTGCGCTCACGGCGAATCGCGCGCCGCCTCAACGATGTCGCCGCGGCCGGCTTCATGGCAGAAGTCGGAGAAGCGCCTGCGCTCCTGCGCACGTCCTCGCTATTCCGCAGTGACCCCGTCTATCAGCGCTTCTATCGGCTCTGGCAGGACATGAATCTGGGGCTCGCCGCGCTCTTTGGTGACTTCTTGCAGATGCCGCTCGCCCGGACCTATGAGCTGTATGAGCTGTGGTGTTTCCTGCGCCTGCTGCGCGCCGCCGTTGAGGAATACGGCGCTACTGGCTTGGACCTGAGCAACTTGTTCCTCGGCGAAGCGGGCGGCGGCGTAACGATCGCGGCCGGGGCCATTACTGTCCCTATCGGTGGCGATCGCGTGCTGTGCTTCCAGCGACAGTACAGCCAATATTGGGTCGAGGACAGCCGAGAGGGCAGTTTCAGCCGAACTATGGTGCCCGATGTCGTTCTGGCAGGAACGAACCTGGGAGGCCCTGAGCGTCGCGTGATCGTTCTCGACGCGAAGTACCGCATCGACGACAGCCTGAACGACGCCCTGAACTCGATCCACACCTACCGCGACGCGCTCGTGCAGGAGGTGGCCAGCGGCCGGACGGAAGGCATCGTGACCGCCGCATATCTGCTCACTCCGCACGTGCCGGCAGGGCTGCAGACGGACTTCAAGGCCACCCAGATGCCTGGCCGGCTATTCCATCCGGAGTACCGCGAAAAATTCCGCTTCGGCGCGGTGACGCTGCGGCCCGGTATGTCGAGCGAAGAACTGCGGGGCTGCCTGCGCAGCATCGTCGCGGACGCGCGAGCGACAGTGTGAATGGCGGACGTACTCACGCCCCTACAGCGCAAGCTCAACATGAGTCGCATCCGGGGCAAGGACACAAAGCCCGAGATGCTGATCCGGCGCGGGCTGCATGCACTAGGGCTACGCTACCGGCTGCATGACCGGACGCTACCCGGTCGACCGGATCTCGTCTTCCCGAAGTACCGCACAGCCATATTCATTCATGGGTGCTTCTGGCACGCCCACGGCTGCGCGCTTTCGAAGCTGCCCGCGACGCGGCAGGACTTCTGGCACACGAAGCTGGCTGCAAACGCCGCACGCGATTGCAACGCGATAGACGCGCTGCAGGCAGCAGGATGGCGCGTGCTTGTCATCTGGGAGTGCGCACTTCGCGGCGGCGCGCGTCTTCCCAGAGACGGTGTCTTTGACAGCAGCGCTCACTTTGTCCGGAGTGGTACGCGCTCGATCCTCAACATCACTGGACACAACTTTGACTTGCAGAGTGCCACCAAGTGAAGACAGGCATCTGCGCCAGTCGAAGCAGCTACGCCCACCCGTGCGTGCGACTTTGTGCCGTGACCACGGCCCCGGGTCTGCACCGGCCAGAGTCCATCTCATCTTTGCTCCCGCGCCGACCTGTAGATGGTGACGTGGCGAGAGTCCTCTCGACGGAGGTTGCTAGGCCCGTAGCGGTTCTGAGCGTAGCAAGTACGATGAACGTGAAGCTTTATGGAGACGGTCATGGGCAGCGCGGAGACGGTTGTGCAGGAGGTGCTGGCGGTGCTGCACGAACTGCTGGAACAGGCCCAGAACGTGGAGGCCGAAGTGGGTGCCATGCCAGGAGCCGACGAGGCGCTGGGGAGCGCCATTGACAGGGTCGAGGGCATCCTCACTCGTCTCCGCACCACGTAGCCCTGCCGTAGCGCCCTCGGGCTGGTGCGCCTGGACCTCTCCCACCCCGACGGCCACGCCGCCATCAAAGCGCTCGCCGAGGGTCTGGCACGGAACCGAGGGTGGCGTTAAGACGCCGGACAGTATCCATGCACCACAGAGGCAATATGGACTACACGCTGATCGATGCAGTGACCAACGAGGAGATGCCGCGCACGCGCGCCACCGACGCGCTGGTCAAGCAGCTGATGCTCGACCAGCGGCTCGACCCCGCCAGGGCATGGGGACCGCTGCCGATACCTGACAACGTGGGCACCGACAACATTGAGGTCTTCTTGTTCATCAATTGCCCCTCTTGCCTTTGAGCTTGGGGCGAACCTCGGAGATCGGCATGTGCCTGAAGCAGCAACTCGTTCTCAGCGCAGGCCCCCCCGGTTGGGAAGCACGGTGCTCGACCGGATAACTTTCCGGACAACTCCCAGGGCTTGACCGCCGGAAAGTGAGCATTCATGCGGATTTTTGGCCAAAGTGTGAGTGACCCCGGTCCACCAGTCACGGCGCCAGGAAGATCTCCTGGCGCCAAAAACAAGACGGCAGGCCCTGGTGGCCTGCCGTTTTTCTTGGGCGCCCGCTGACTGACGGCTTCAGGCGCGCGCGAACAGCAAGGCGGCGTTGGT
>LNFM01012963.1_pt1 | contig 10780 bp, 6 predicted proteins | sample 596031 | NCBI WGS metagenome assembly LNFM01 (sample SAMN04254537, study PRJNA301005) | activated carbon metagenome | isolation source: dual media filters at the Ann Arbor, Michigan drinking water treatment plant | place: USA: Ann Arbor | reverse complement strand
TGCCCGCCGACTTGCCGTTCTGGCCGGCGCTGCCTTCCCCGGATTTCTCTTGACTACGACTGCCCCAACCGCTGCCGACGACCTTTCCCTTTCCGAACGCCTGCGCGCGGCACTGGATCTGCTGGAGCAGATCGACGCCGACCGCAGCCTCCTCGACGCCCTGCCCGACGCCGAGCGCGCGCGCCTGCATCGGGTGGTCGCCAAGGTCAGCGACCCCGAACCGAAGGCGCGTCGCAAGAAGCTCAAGCAGCAGGCCAAGCAGCGCCATCAGGAAAAGGTGCGCGAGGCCGAAGCCCTGCTCGATCAGACCGGCATCCGCGTGCTGCGGCGCAAGCCGGTGTTCAGCACGCCGAACTACTTCCCGCCGCATGCCGCCGGCCTGCACGACGCCCGCAACGGCGAGGGCGAGGGCGAGGGCGAGGCCGCAACGGCGGAACCGCTGCACTCGCCGGAGCTGCGTCACTGCTATGTGTGCAAGCAGAAGTTCACCCAGCTGCACCACTTCTACGACCAGATGTGCCCGCCCTGTGCGGAGCTGAACTACTTCAAGCGCACCGAAACCGCCGACCTGCGCGGACGCGTGGCGCTGCTGACCGGCGGCCGGGTCAAGATCGGCTACCAAGCGGGCTTGAAGCTCTTGCGCGCTGGCGCCGATTTGATCGTGACCACGCGCTTTCCGCGCGATTCCGCAGCGCGCTATGCCGCAGAACCCGACTTCGCCGAGTGGGGCCATCGCCTGGAGATCTTTGGACTGGACCTGCGCCATACACCCAGCGTTGAAGCCTTCTGCAGCCAGCTGCTGGCCACGCGCACGCGGCTCGACTTCATCATCAACAACGCCTGCCAGACTGTGCGCCGTCCGCCGCAGTTCTACGCGCACATGATGGCCGGCGAAACCGCGGCCCTGCAGGCCTTGCCCGACACGGTGCGCAAACTGATCGGCAGCTATGAAGGGCTGCGCAGCGTCGACCTGCTGCCGAATGCGGGCAGCGCCACGCTGCCGGCCGCGCACACACAAAGCCTCGCTGGCGCCGATGGCCTGACCCGCGCCGCCGAACTCTCGCAGGTGCCCCTGCTGGCCGACGAACTGCTGGGCCAGCAGCATCTGTTTCCCGAAGGCCGGCTGGACCAGGACCTGCAGCAGGTCGACCTGCGCGGACGCAACTCATGGCGCCTGCTGCTGGACGAAGTGCCCTCGGTCGAGCTGCTGGAAACGCAGCTGGTCAACGCCATCGCGCCCTTCATCATCAATGCGCGACTGAAGCCGCTGCTGCTGCGCACGCCGCCCGGCTGCGAGCACACCCACGACAAGCACATCGTCAACGTATCGGCGATGGAGGGGCAGTTCTACCGCAACTTCAAGACCACCCGGCACCCGCATACCAACATGGCGAAGGCCGCGCTTAACATGATGACGCGCACCTCGGCCGCCGATTACCACGGCAGCGGCATCCACATGAACAGCGTCGACACCGGCTGGGTGACCGACGAAGACCCGGCCGAGATCGCCGCGAAAAAGGTGCGCGAGGAACGCTTCCACCCGCCGCTCGACATCGTCGACGGCGCCGCCCGCATCGTCGACCCGATCATCCACGGCTTCAACACCGGCGAGCACGTCTGGGGGCAGTTCCTGAAGGACTACGCGCCGACCGACTGGTGAGGGTGGCGACGCGACTGCGTGTTGCGTGGCAAGTAGTGGCACCGCAGTGCCAGCTGCCGCACTCAGTACCAGATCGCCTTCTGCAGCCCAGCACTGTCTTCGGTCGGCGGCGATGGCAGCGACCCCGCGCGATCTGCGTGGATGCGCTGTGCCGTCCACAGCGCGGCCAGCGCGTCGGCCACCGCGAGCGTCGCCTTGACCTGCGTGCATGCACGGACCCGCGGCGGTGGTCATCGCCGTTGGTGCGCCACAGGCGCACCCTACGCGGCTGATCGGTTCGGCGGAGTCCGGGGCATGGCGTTCCCCGCCTTCGTAGGGTGCGCGTGCCGCGCACCGGCGACCGCGAGCATCGCCGCGGCCTGCACGCCGCACCCAAGCACCGGCAAAGCGTCGCGCCCAGCACCAGACACCCGAAGCGCCAGCGTCGTCTTCCGCTGATAACTCAGAGGAAGACGACCTGACACCGCGCGCAAGGCATCCAGCATCGTCTGGACAAGCTGCGCTGCGCCCCCGGATTACTGCTCGCTGTGCGGGTCGGGGATGCCGATAAACGCATTCGGCCCGCTGCTGTCGCTGCGCATGCAGCTGCGGTACTGGGCGAGCGCTTCGGCGAAGACACCGGCGGCGAAATCACAGTCTGATGCGGTCTCGGGCGTGGCAGCCGCGCAGACGCGCTCGGCGTTGAAGCCCGCCGCCTCTGCGTTGCGCGCCTCGTCTTCGCACCCGGCGAACGCCGTGGCTGCCGAACAGCTCAGCAACATGAGCCCGGCGAGTTTCGCAAAAGGCATGCGTAGGGTCATTGGAACTTCTCCTCAGTCTTGATGGATGGGATGTAGAGCGCCTGTTGGAGCGATGCACGCGTTACCGCCGCGTGCCGACGCCCGAGCACGCAGCATCACGGGATGCCTCAAGCATCACGCCCCGCGCAGTCACACCAACGGCCGGCTCAAGGTATGCAGCACCGATCCCGAGGTCTCCTCTCGGCGGCCACGCTCCGTAAACGGATTGGAAACGTCGCGGTCCGAGTTGCCCGAGCTGCTCGCTCCACGCGCAGCGGGCGAAAGCGCAGACAGCGCCCGTGACCCGCGCAGTCACCCCAGCACGCGCTTCCAGATGCATCGCTCCATCCCTGCCCCGTTCCCGACCGTGACTTTAAGCACACGCCTTCACCACCTGTGTTTGGCCCATATATGCCTATGCCAGATATAGACACACGCCTGCTCGATCGCGAGATGAAAAAGGGCTCGGCCGAGCTGATCGTCCTTTCCATCGTCGACGGCCGCCCGCGCCACGGCTACGAGATCAGCAAGCTGATCGAGCAGCGCTCCGGCGGCCGGCTGAGCTTCCACATCGCATCGCTGTATCCGCTGCTCTACCGGCTGGAGGAACGCGCTTGGCTGGTCGGCCGCTGGGTCGAGAAAGCCGGGGAGCGGCGGCGGCGCTTCTACGAGCTGACTCCGCTGGGCAGCCGGGTACTCGCCCAGCAACGCGACACCTGGCGCACCTTTGTCGAGGCCATGGACCTGATCACCGGAGAGCTGCATGCCTGACTGGAAACCGATGCTGAGCGCCCGCTTGAACGCGCTCCGGCTGCGCCCCGAGCGTCATGCCGACATGGTGGAAGAACTCTGCCAACACCTGGATGCGCGCTTCGACGAGCTCTGCGCCAAGGGGATGGACGCCACTGAGGCGGACCGACAGGTGCGCCGCGAAGCCGAGGCCGCCGAGCTGACCGAGCGCCTGCAGGAACTGCGGCAGGCACGCCAGGCGCTGCCGCCGGATCTGCCGGCCGCCCCGCGCGCGTGGTGGCAGGACGTCAGCCACGACCTTCGTTACGCAGTATTCGCACTGCGGCGCCAACCCGGCTTTGCCCTGGTCGCCATCCTCACCCTGGCGCTGGGCATCGGCGCAAATGCGGCGATCTTTGCCCTGGTCGATGCCACGGTGTTGCGCCCCCTACCCGTGCCAGAACCCGAGCGCGCGCTGTTCCTGTCCGAACGCACCGAGGCCAGCCCGCGCAGCAACGTGTCGCCGCTGAACCTGCGCGACTGGGCACAACAAAGCCGCACCCTGGAGGCGGTTGGCGGCTACCAGCCCAATGTCGCCAGCATGGTGCTGACCACGCCTGAGAACGGCGGGGAGAATGTCGCGCGGCAATGGGTCACGGCCGGTGTATTTGATGCGCTCGGCCTGCAAGCGCTGCGCGGACGTGGCTTCACCCAGGAAGACGATCGCAGCAACGCTGACGTGGTGGTGCTGAGCGAGCCGTTCTGGCGCAGCCGTTTCGGCGCCGACGCGAGTGTCATCGGCCGCCGCCTGAGCCTGGATGGCGAGCCCTTCACGGTGCTCGGCGTGATGCCGCAGGCCGCGGCCGTGATCGGGCGCAGCGACGTCTGGGCGCTGAACTCGCTCAGCGACGTTCCCGAGCGCGCACGCGGCGCGTACTTCCTCAACGCGGTCGCGCGTCTGAAACCCGGGGTGGATATCGAGGCCGCGCGCGCCGAGCTGGACAGCGTGGCCGCGCGTCTCGCCCAGCAGTATCCCGAGACCAATCGCGGCCGCGGCGTGCGCGTTGAACCCCTGCATTCGGCGCTGGTCGGCAGCGACCTCCGGCACACCTCGATGCTGTTCCTGGCGGTGGTGGGCCTGGTCCTGCTGGTCTGCTGCGCCAACATCGCCAACCTGCTGCTGGCCCGGGCCAGTGCCCGCTCACGCGAGCTGGCCATCCGCGCGGCACTCGGCGCCTCGCGGGCACGCGTCATGCGCCAGCTGTTGACCGAAAGCCTGGTGCTGGCCGCGCTCGGCGGCGCATGTGGGCTGCTGCTGGGTGCGCTGATCCTCAGCCTGGCGCCCGCGCTGCTGCCGCAGGACCTGTTGCCTCAGGCGGTGCAGCTGCAGGTGGACGCACGCCTGATCGGGTTCTGCCTGATCGCCGCGCTGGGCACCGGACTGCTGTTTGGACTCGCCCCGGCCTGGCAAGCCGGCCGCGCAGCGCCGGCGCAAGCCATCGGCAGCGAAGGTCGCAGCGCGCTCGGTGGTGGCGGTCGCCTGCGCGGCGCCCTGGTGATCGGCCAGGTGGCGATCGCCGTGGCACTGCTGTTCGCCGGCGGCCTGCTGCTGCGCTCATTGGTGGCGCTGAACGGAGTGGAACGCGGCTTTGGCGCCAGCAATGTGCTGACTCTGATGGTCGACCCGCTGGGCAGCCGCTACCCCAGCGCCGCCGACATCCAGCGCTTCTATGACGAGGTCGAGCGAGAAGTACGGGAGGTGCCCGGCGTGCACAGCGCCGCCTGGGCCACCACCCTGCCGATGGGCACCTCCAGTTTCGGCAACGCCTTTGTCGGTGCGGAAGGCCGGCCGCCGCCCGACCCGCAGGCGCGGCCCATCGCCGACTATCAGATCGTCAGCGAAGGCTACTTCGACACCGTCGAAGTACCGCTGCTGGCCGGCCGCGGTTTCGACCTGCACGACGACGCCGAGGCGCCGCAGGTCGCGGTAATCAGCGAGGCCTTCGCTCGCAAGCACCTGCTTGTAGACGCTGGCGGTGCTCATGCCGACCTCAACAGCGTGCTGGGTCGCCGGATCACGGTGCAGTTTTCGAACGCGCCCGATGCCGAGCAAGAACTGCGCGAGGTGATCGGCGTGGCCGCGCAGGTCAAGGCGCGGCCGGATGAAACCGAGGACTTCGTGCAGCTCTACGTGCCGCTGCGGCAGAGCCCGGTCGGCGACATCTTCCTGCTGGTGCGCCCGCATTCCGGCGCAGCCGACCGGCTGACACCGCAGGTGTTCGACGCCGTGCGTCGCATCGACACCGAACAGTTGGTCAGCCTGCGCGAGATCAGCACGCTGGATGCGGTCGCCAGTGCCGCCACCGAGCGCCACCGCTTCCGCGCCGCCTTGGTCGGCAGCTTCGCTGCCCTGGTGCTGGCGCTGGCCATGATCGGCGTATTCGGCGTACTGGCCTTCACCGTCGAGCAGCGTCGTCGCGAATACGGCCTGCGCATGGCGCTGGGCGCGCCGCCCGCCAAGGTGCTGTGGCTGCTCGGCCGCCGCGTGGCCGTCCTGCTCGCCGCGGGCATCACCCTCGGTCTGCTGGCGGCCCTGCCTCTGGCCCACGCCCTGCAGAGCCTGCTGTTCAACGTCGGGACGTTCGATCCGCTCACCTTGGTCAGCGTGGTGCTGCTGCTGATCGGCGCCGCCGTGCTGGCGACCCTGGCGCCGGCCTGGCGGGCCGTGCGGGTGGACCCGGCAGTGAGCTTGCGCGGCGGCTGAGAATTTGGGCGTCGGCTGGGTCTGGGGCGGGTGCATCCCCGCCCCACTCTCTTCGAAGCTCAGCTGCAGCCACCTGCGCCCACCGGACAAGGCGAATACTGCATGCGCGCAGGACTGGCACCGCTACGCGCCGGACGATCAGCCAAGCCAGAGTCACGAGAGGGCTCATTCCCCTTTCGCAAGCGCATCAGAACGTGTTCTCTGGACCGCGTTCCGCTCAGGGCGTGTTCTTGGACTTGAGCAGCTCCCCAAGCCCGGCAAAAGGGTTGGACTTGGCCGGTTCAACCCGGTCATCGAGCCCCATGCTGTTGCCCAGCTCGATCTGCCGCTGGTGCTCATTGTCGTGGCAGTACAGGCAGAGCAGCTCCCAGTTCGAGCCGTCCGGCGGGTTGTCCTGGTGGTTGTGGTTACGGTGATGCACGGTCAGCTCGCGCAGATTGCTGTGGCTGAACTCGCGCGCGCAGCGGCCGCAGACCCACGGGTACATCTTCAGCGCCTGCTCGCGATAGCCCAGGTTGCGCTCGCGCGCGCTGCGGTGCGCGGCAGCGACGATGGCATCGAGCTTGGCGGAATCGATTGGCTTCATGGGCACCTCCTGGGGTGGCAGCCTACCGAGCTGCGCGAACTTCGGTGAGGCCAGAGTTGAGGTCGCTACGGAGGGCCACTGGCGGTTCAACGCCAACTATCAGCCAAACGACGCTCCATGCATCGAGCAGCCTGCCTCGGATCATGCGCTGCAGGGCGCCTCGCGTGTCGCCTCCCGACGGATTTGCTGCTTGCGATCCTGGGTCGAGCCATGAAGAATCTCGCAGCGCCGATTGGGGGATCGGCTGTTGCGTCTCTGGCCCCGCGCCTTTCCTTGAGCATTCCCCTTTTTACCACCCCGCCCTCATCCCTGATGCAGGCACTTCCCTGCGAGCAAGTATTTCCATGCGATTGAGCGCCCGTGTCACCGCCCTTCTCCTGCTCAGCCTGACCCTGCTGGGCGGCTGTGTTTCCACGCCCAAGAGCCGCCCCTTCAACGCTGCCGCGCATGCGGACCTGAAGCAGATTGAAGTCCTGCCGATGCAGCCGACCGAGCTGGACGTGCTCATGGTCAACAATCCGGGACACAGTTTCGGCCTGATCGGTGCCCTGGTCGCCGAGTCCCACCTCGCAACGCGCCGGAGCTGGTTGAGAGAGCGGGTCGAGGCGAAGCAGTTCGATCATGTGGAAACCTTCCGAAGCGCCTTCGCCGAGGCCATGGAGCGCGAGGGCTACGCGCTCAGCTGGCCGAATGGCAACGTGGAAGCCGGCAAGCCGAAAGTCGCACGCAACATGTGGGGCATTCGCAAGAGCTATCCCGGCCCCAGCGAGCCCGCTGCGCAGGCCCTGCTGGACGTGAACTTCGGCTTCGTCAGGCTGGCGTCGGCAGGCTCCAGCGACGGCGCGCCGTATCGACCGACCGTGATCCTCACCGCACGGCTCATGGATGCAAGCGGCAAAACCGAGCTGTTCCAGGAAGTGATCACGCACAACAACGTGTTCCCGAACACCGGTGACACCGTGCAGGTCAGCCCGGACCCGACCCACGCCTATCCCGATTTCGATGCGCTTAAAGCAGCCGGCACAGCGCCGGTGGACGGTTTGGAGCAGGCCTTCCGGCGCGTCGCCGAGCGTCTGGCGCAGCTGCTCAGCCGCGCATGAACGGGGCGCATCGCAGCTTGGCCTGCGCAGGCCTGCTGCTGTTGGCAGGCTGCGCAGCCAATGCACCAAAGCCGCCGGCAGAGCCACCGCCGTGGGCGGCCACCGGGCCTTGCGCCTCTTCGCTTGCCGAGCTGCCCGCGACTGCACTGGCACCGGGTAAGCAGGCGCTCTGGCGAGGCGACTTCCGCAAGACGGCTGTGTGCCTTGAGCGTGAGGCCACGGCCGAGCCGGCTTTGCTGCTGCAGCTGGACGAGGTCAGCGCCCAGCAGGAGCTCGATCTGTTCCTGCATATCGGCAAGGACTATCTGCTGGGCGCCTCGGTCAGCGTGCTTGATGCCTCCCGCCAGCCCCTGCGCCGTTACCGCTTCGACGATTTCACCGCGCGAGGAGACTACTTCTCGCTGCGGCTGTTCCCGCAAGCCAGCAGCGTCGCTGCCTACCTGCTGATCGAGATCGACCGCGACGCACACGGCAGCGGGATCGATCGCATCAGCGGTCAACGCGTGCAGACAGTGTGGGTGGCCGGTGGCTACATGGGGTCGATCGCCAACGGTGTCGAAACCCGACAGCAGATCGCCATTCGCGATACCGGGCTGCTGAGCCTGCACCGGGTTGTCGAGGCGCCTGCGCGCGGCAGCGGGCGAAGTCCATGAGACCGCGCATCGGACATTAGCCAGGCGCTCGCGCGGTACTGGCCTGCTTCCACCAGGCCAGCCGTTTGCCATTGGGGGCGCACGCGTGCGCTCGCTCGTCATCTGATCCAGAACTGGGTGAATCATGAAACTTCAAATAGGTCGAACCACATTGCTGTCGGGCCTCCTCATCGCGGCGACGCTGCCGTCGGCTGAGGCGTCCTACCTCACCACCGCGGCGGCCGCGTCTTCAACAGGCGCGAACGCTCAGCCGGCGCAGGACGAAGCGCGCTTGGAGCGCGCCATGGCGCAGTCTGGCGATCTCGACATGATCCTGAAGGCCGTGCTCGACCTGCGGCCACGGATCGAACACTGGGTCTCGGATCGCGGTTCGGACGACATCGCCAAGATCGGCGCAGAGCTTGATCGGCTTCTCGCGCCCCAGGCAATTCGGCAAGACATCGCGACGCACGTCGCCAGTGGTCTCGGCCGCGAGGACATCGCCCAGGTCGAAGCCTGGGCGTCCAATCCGCGAATGGCTGCAATCAATGCCGTGCTGGTCGATCCCATGGGCACGCGCGCGATGGGTGAGTTCAAGCGAGCCACGCCCGAGCGTCTGGAGAAGCTGACCCGGATCGTTCGCGCCTCCCTGCTGTCCAGGAGGCTGGAGAATCCGAACAAGGGGATGGAGGCACTGATGGTGGACTTCTCCAAGGCGATTGACCCGAACTACCAGCCCTTGGATACCAGCCACTTCCCCGCGGAGATGCGCCCGCCTGACGAAAACGAATCGCTTGCGTCCAGCCTTCTGGCGCAGCCGCTCGCGCACGTTGACGAGGCCGATATCGATCGGTTCCTGGCCTTTGCCGAGAGTGAGGTCGGGCAAAAGTACTTCGGTGCCTTATCAGCGGGGATGGCGCTCGGGTTCGGCGACTGGCGGTCGGACTTCCTGGTCTCTGCCAGGTACATCCTGAGGGATGCCCCGCGCATGCCCCACCTTCCGCCGAACTACGTCGAAGATCTGGTCACCCGCGAGATCGGAATCGAGCATGCGATGGCGAAATCCGGCGACCTCGCCGTCATCCTGAAAGCACACAGCGCCGTCCGCCCACAAGTCGAGGCACTGATTCAGGAGCTGAACCCTGAGGCCATGCCCAAGCTGACGCCGGAACTCGACCGGATCCTCGCCCCGCAGGCCCTGCTTGAGGATGTGGCCATCCAGATGGGCGCGCAGTTCGCGGCGGGCGGGCTGGACAAGGTCGAGGCATGGTCGTCAAAGCCTTCCATGGTCGCGATCAATGCGGCGCTGCTCAGCCTGAGTGAGTCGCCCCCGCCGCACGGATCATCAGGCCAAGTGACGCCTGAATCCCGGGAGAGGTTTCTGCGCGTCGCGCGTGCCACCCACATTGCGAAAAGACTGACCAGCGCCCATGAGGGGCTGCAACAGCTTTCCACAGAGGTCGTGCGGGTGTTCGACCCGAGCTTCAGGCCGTTTGTCATGCCCGAGCACCCGGCTTTGGCCAGCGAAGATGCGCTCGTCGACTACCTGCTTGCACCGACCCTCGAATTCTTCACGGCAGCGGAGATCGACGAATACATTGCCTTCGCAGAGAGCGAGGCGGGCTACAAGTACTTCCAGGCGGTCTCGCTCGCCATGCAACTCTCGCTGGGCGATCGGCGAGGCGAACTGCTGTCCGCGATCGAAGCGAACGCCGGGCCAGAGCCTGCGGGACAGGACATTGGCTTCGAAGAACTGCTCGCAAGCGCCCGACACCTGATTTCGATCAATGCGCTGTCCGATGCCCAGGCCGTCCTCATACGCGCCGAGCGCCTGCGTGGGGACGACTCCCAGGTGCAGATGTTGCTCGGCGAAGTGGCCACCCATCTTCGCGACGGCCCGCGACCCTCGCGTGGGCAGTTGCGCACCGAACCGTTTCCCGAGTTCTTCGCCGAGGCCGAACGTCGCCTTGCGCGGGCGATCGAGCTGGATCCCTCCAACGGTCGCGCCCACGTTCTGCTGGCCCGCGCCAAGTTCCTGCAGTCGAAGGACTCCGAGGCTGCAGCCCTGCTTGCCCAAGCCAAGAAGATCGACCCGGAGCTGGCCTGGCTGAGGGTCAATCTGGCCGACCTCGCCTCCGTCCAGGGACGCTACGACGAAGCCATCGCGCTGTACCGGGAGGTTCTGCGTCTACCCGAGCGAGAGCCCAACGTGCACTACTGGGCGCTGTTGCGCTCCCGCGTCGCCTTCGAGGGCTCGGAGCGTTTGCAGGAGTACACCGCACTGGGCCGCCAGTACATGCACGACAAGCCCGAGGACCAGGACTACCCCTTGGTGTTCGCCGAGCACCTGCTGTACTCCGGCAAGGATGATGCCGAGGCGCTCGAAGTTCTGGAACAGACCAACCCACGCCGCAATCCGCGACTACGCCAGCAACTGCTGGCAAAAGCCTTGGCCGGGTTGGCCCATGCAACACGCGAGCGCACGGGGAGCCTGGATGCGCAGGCGCGGCTGTGGCTGCAGCGCGCCGTT
>LNFM01023843.1_pt1 | contig 10782 bp, 10 predicted proteins | sample 596031 | NCBI WGS metagenome assembly LNFM01 (sample SAMN04254537, study PRJNA301005) | activated carbon metagenome | isolation source: dual media filters at the Ann Arbor, Michigan drinking water treatment plant | place: USA: Ann Arbor | reverse complement strand
TGTTGAACGAAGGATGGCAGGAGGTGGCGATCGTCCAGCCGGCAGTCCCACCTGATCGATTCCTGGATCGGATCCGAGAGGCCAAGATTGTGAAAGCCGTGAGAACCAACCGATGAGAAGCTTGAGCCCGTGCTGACGTCGCAATTTCTTCCATGTGGACGACGGCGTTGAGCGGGAAGAGAAGATGCATCGCTGCGGGAGTGGGTCATTTGAATTCCGCTACGCCACCGCAGACAGAGTTTGCAGCTGATGGTATGGCGCTCTGGCCGGTTGATGTGTTCACTATTGAGCAGTCTTTGTCCGACGAATATGTGATTATGTTATTTGTATATGACCCACTACTCACTACCCACTACCATCACTCCTTGTCGAAGAGACCGGAACTGTGTAGGATCCGGGTATGAGCATTCCCCGTCTTGTCGGTCTGAGGCGCCGAGGTTTGCGCGTTGTCGCCCTGGCCCTTTGCCTCTGTATCATCATGCAGATGCTGGGCGTGCCAGTGACATTGCTCTCTGCCGGAGACATTTCCGATGAGTTCTCAGGGTCAGTGCTGGAAGGGTTCTCGCTCCCGCAAATGCTTCCTCCTCTGACGCTCTTTTCCGAGTCCATTTCGGCAGGTGAGCTGCCACAATCCGCACAACTTTTCGTGCTGGCTTCCCAGCAGTTTCATCCCCCTGCGATGTAGATCGTTTTTTCCTTCGCGCCCTATCGACAGGGATTCTTGACCGGAATAGAGATCGCCGACGTTACCGGGTGCATGTAGTTACAGCACGTCGCTCCAGGGAGGGCTGACGGAGAAAGCTGCATTGATCAGGCCGACATGGGAGTAGGCCTGGGGAAAATTACCGCATTGGATGTTCGTGGCGGGAATGAAATGCTCGGAAAAGAGTCCGACATGATTGGCGGCGGCCAACACACGGTCGAGGATCGCTTGCGCTTCAGGCATTCGTCCCAGACGAGCAAGGGCTTGGGCGATCCAAAAGGAGCAGATGACGAAGGCGCCTTCCGGTTTTCCGAAGTCGTCGCTTCGCACGTAGCGGTAAAAAAACCCGGTGTCTTTGCTACCGTGTCGAAGCGACAGTTCACGGGTGATGTGCAATACCGTGGATTCACTGAGCGGCCGGTTTGGGTAGCCCAGGATCGGGAGATAAGCCAGCGCGGCGTCATCGCTGGAATCGCTGGGGCCGTTTCGGAGCGCGCCGTCATGTACGCCTCGAAGGAGGGCCTCTGCAGCGTGGATCCGTGCGCTGGTCAAATCCAGGGAGATCGAACCAAGGTGCCCGGCTTGTTTGATGCGCTCCAATCGCTCGAGACCAGCCCAGGACATCAGGTTGGTAAAGGAATGTTCCTGCCAGCCGTTGCGGATCTCCCAGAGACCGGCATCCGGCTGGCCGATGCTGCGCACGCACAAGTTCGCCAAATGGGCCAGGAGCAGGTCGAGGTCTTTGCTGCGCAAATCGCTGTACCGTTCGTCGAAGAAGATCGGCGTAAAGGTCAGAATCATTTCGCCATAGGCGTCGTTCTGGACATGCTCCGCCGCTTGGTTATGGCTGCGAACCGGTCTGCCGCTTTGATAGCCGGCCCAATTCGGATGCTCTGTTTCGGGAAGGGGCAGCCCTTGGTTCAGGGTATAGACCGGACGTAAGCGATCTCGGGAATGTTCGTGCGTGTGCGCAATGTTCAAGAGAAATTTCAGGAAGGCTTCCATTTCTTCGAAGTGGCCCAGGTTATGAAACGCCGTCAACGCGAAATAGGCATCGCGCAGCCAGCAGTAGCGATAGTCCCAGTTGCGCTGCCCGCCCGGCTGTTCGGGAAGGCTTGTCGTCAGGGCCGCCAGAATGGCGCCGGTGTCGTCGAAACAGTGGAGCTTCAAGGCGAGGGCGGACCGGATCACTTCGCGCTGATGGAGAAGCGGGACCGAGCAGTTCTTCACCCACATGCGCCAGTAACGCGTGGTCTGTTCCAGAAAGTCGTGGGCGACCTTGACCAGGTCGTCCTCGATGCCGAGCCCCCAGGTCAGACCGAAGTACAATTTCTGCGTCAGCGCAACCGGAGTTTCTTCGCAGAGATAGGTCAGCGGCATGTTGGTCAGCAGGCGGAGCAGCTCGCCGCGAATGTCGTAGCGGAGGTGGTTGCTTCCCCGCACTGGTTGCACAGGGTTTTTGTCCCAACCGGAAACCGGGCGGCAGCTGACCCGAATGACTGGAATTCCCTGCAATGGTTCGACCAACCGGAAGAGTGCCGCAGGCCTATAGATACGGCCGTATTGCTCGAACCGCGGACAGAAGTCGGTGATTTGGAATGCGTCGCCGTTCGGCAGGCTGACTGTCGTGAGCAGTATATTGGTATTGGGGAGATAGCGTTGCCGTGTCGTGAGTTCCTCGGCACGAACCGTGCTGGTAATAGTGAAATGTCCGCCATCAGGGTCGAGCAACCGACCGAAGACCGGCGGGCTATCAGGTCTTGGGGCGCACATCCAATCCACGGCGCCGTTCAATCCAATTAGCGCCGACAGTTGGCAATTACCGACGAGCCCATATGGATACATGCGTTTACCATAGGCGATTTTGCGGCGGATGTAAATGAGAGGTGATGTATGCCTTTGTCGTTTCGATTTTTGTTGCCGCTGGTGCTGGTCCTTGCCGTACTGGCCTACGCCGTCATTCCCCTCGTCGATACCCTGACGTTGAAATGGTTCGTCCGGGACATCGAGATCCGCGTGCAACTGATCGCGGGAACTATGGAGGCGCCGTTGACCGAGTTGATCGCCTCGGAGTCCAAGGCGAAACTGATGGCCTACTTTCAACGGATCCTCCAGGACGAACGACTCTTCGCCATCGGGTTCTGCGATCAGAACAACCGGCTCATCTATAAGACGCAGCTCTATCCTGACTCGGTTCCCTGCGAAGGCGCCGCCGCCATCGCAACCGGCCAGACATCGCTCCTTCGGCTGGAGCAAGGCGCCGTTCATGTCGCTGCCGTCGGCCTGGAAACCGGCGGTCGTCAGTTGGGACGGCTGATGCTGATTCATGACATGAGTTGGGTGGAGCGTCGAAGCAGCGCCACAAAGTGGTATCTGTTCTATCTCTTTGTGGCCATCGGTGCGATCAGCTCGCTCGTCACCGTGCTGGTTGCGCATTTGAGTTGGCGCGGCTGGGTGGCGGGTGTACGGGGCATGCTCCGAGGCGAAGGGTTGATCCGATTGATTAGAAATCAGCAGCACAACCCCGAATTGCAACCGGTCGCGCAGGATCTGCGCGCCATGATCCATGAGCTTCAAGCGGACAAGCGCATGCGCGATGAGAGCCAGATGAGTTGGAAGCCGGCCACGCTCAAGATGATCCTACGCGACCATCTGGCCGGCGATGAGGTGTTGATCGTGTCGAATCGGGAACCGTATCTCCATATTCGGCGCGATGAGGGGATCGAAGTGCAGGTGCCGGCCAGCGGCGTGGTCACGGCGCTCGAGCCGATCATGCGAGCCTGCTCGGGCGTGTGGATTGCGCATGGCAGCGGCAGTGCCGACCGGGAGGTCGTCGATGAGCGCAATCATGTACGCGTTCCCCCGGAGGATCCCGCTTACGAGATTCGACGCATCTGGATGTCGCCGGAGGAAGAAGAGGGGTACTACTATGGATTCTCCAACGAAGGTCTGTGGCCGCTGTGCCACCTGGCCCATGTCCGTCCCATCTTCCGTTCCTCGGATTGGCAGCTTTATAAGGACATCAATGAACGGTTTGCGATGGCGATCGTCGAGGAAGCCAAGACCGACAATCCGGTGGTGTTGGTGCAGGACTATCATCTCGCGCTCGTGCCGAAGATGGTTCGGGATCATCTGCCGCACGCCACGATCATCACCTTCTGGCACATCCCCTGGCCCAATCCCGAACGGTATGCCATCTGCCCCTGGTATCGAGAAATTCTTGAAGGCCTCTTGGGCAGCAGCATCCTCGGGTTTCACACCCGATTCCATTGCAGCAACTTCATCGATACCGTGGATCGCTCATTGGAAACGAGAATCGATCGGGACAGTTCCACCATTTCATACGGCGGCAAATTGACGGCGGTGAACCACTACCCGATTTCGATCGAGTGGCCCAGCCGGGTGCTGTCCCACGCGGCTCCCGTGCCCGCGTGCCGAACGCACATCCATGCGACGTACGGCCTGCCGCATGGGCACCATGTCGGCGTCGGCGTTGAGCGGCTGGACTATACCAAAGGAATCCTGGAGCGGTTTCTGGCGGTCGAGCGGTTGCTGGAGCTGCAACCGGAATGGATCGGGACATTCTCATTCCTGCAACTGGCGGCGCCCAGCCGCTCCAAAATCGACGAGTATCAGCACCTGGCGCAGCAAGTCCAGGCGTCGGCTGATCGCATCAATCGGCGGTTCGGCGGAGACAGTTACCGGCCTATCTACTTGAAGATGGAACATCATGATCCGCAGGAGATCGTCACTTACTATCGCGCGGCCGACTTCTGTGTCGTGAGCAGTCTCCACGACGGCATGAATCTGGTGGCCAAAGAATTCGTAGCCGCGAGGGACGACGAACAAGGCGTGCTGATTCTGAGCCAGTTCACCGGTGCGGCGACCGAATTGGTCGAGGCACTCGTGGTGAACCCCTATAACATCGATCAATGCGCCGCTGCTATGCATCTGGCGTTGACCATGCCCGGCACCGAGCAGCGGGCCCGGATGCGGAGCATGCGCGGCATCGTGCAGGAGTTTAACGTCTACCGGTGGGCCGGGCGGATGTTGATGGATGCGGCCCGCATGCGGCAGCGCGCCCGGCTTGTCCGTCAGATGGGCGGAAGAGACGAGCAAATTGCCACTGGTGGACTGGCATGATTTATCTTCTGTCGGATGAGGGACGCCAAGCATTGAAGACTGTCGCGAGCCGTCCTGTCCTGTATGCCTTCGACTTCGACGGGACGCTGGCGAAGATTTCGCCGGACCGCGGCGGCGTCAGATTGCCTCCATCCACCCATGAATGGTTACGTGAACTCGCCTCGCGTGCGTCCTGCGCCATCGTGTCGGGGCGCGCGCTCAGTGACTTGACGCCGAGGGTGAACGGCGCGGTTCCGTACCTGATCGGGAACCATGGGTTGGAGAGTCCGCTGACACCGGCTGTCGCACTGAGTTTGGCGGAGTACGTCTGCCTTGGATGGATGAAGCAAGTGGTGACGGACCTCGCCCAGCCGCTCAAGCTTGCCGGTATCGAGGTTGAAAACAAACGGTTTACCCTCACCTTCCATTATCACGGGACCGATGAGTCTACCGGAGTTCAGGCAGCGCTGGCCCTTCTGCTCAATCGACTGACGCCGGCGCCGCGGCTGATCCGTGGAAAAGCCTCGGTGAACGCCTTGCCTCCGGGGAGCACGAGAAAAGGCGAAGCTGCGCGGTCCCTCATGATTCATCTGCGGCGCGCAGGCCTGTTCTTCGTGGGCGACGATGAGACAGACGAAGATGTTTTTAGACTGACGGAAGGACTCATCATGGGGGTGCGGGTTGGATGCCTGGCTGAATCGCGGGCGCAGTATTACCTCAAGTACCAGAGCGAGGTAGAAGAAGTGATCCGCTTTCTCGTCCATCGCATCGACCGCACCCCGGAATCACATATCCGTGGACGGTAAGACATGATCGCCGAAACGACCCGTGTTACGTGCTTGGGAGGAATGTCGTCGGTATCCGCCCGGATGCCGACGACATGCGGCCGCAGCTGTGCGATGCAGGGTGAAAGGGTGCGACGGTGAGTTTTACGGATCACTGGACAGGCTATACGGCATTCGCCGTGTTTCTGGCCGCCTATGTGTTGGTGACTGTCGAAGAGAGTCTTCATCTCCGAAAATCGAAACCCGTCATGGTGGCGGCCGGCGTGATCTGGATCTTGACGGCCTTCGCCTATGCCTCTCAACATCAATCCCATCTCGTCGCCGAGATCCTGCGCCATAATCTCTTGGAATATGCCGAATTGATGCTGTTTCTTCTCTCTGCGATGACGTTCATCAATACGATGGCATTACGGCGTTGCGGACAGGCCTCGTGTCATTAGGTCTGTCCTTGCGCGCCGTGTTCTGGCTGACCGGGATTCTTGCTTTTGTTATATCCCCTGTCGCGGATAATCTGACGACAGCGCTGGTGATGGGGGCTGTGGTCATGGCCATGGGGGCAGGCAACGACCGCTTCATCAGCGCGGCCTGTATCAATGTGGTAGTTGCGGCCAATGCGGGCGGTGCATTCAGTCCCTTCGGCGACATCACGACCCTCATGGTGTGGCAGAAAGGCGTGGTGCATTTCGGCGATTTCTTCTCGCTGTTCATCCCCTCTTTCATTAACTGGTTTGTTCCGGCCGCCCTGATCTCCATGACGATTCCGCACGAGAAGCCGTCGGCCAGAATAGAGCCCGTACAGGTCAAATACGGCGGCTACGTCATTGTGATCCTATTTCTGATCACCATAGCCGGAACGGTGCTCTTGCATCATTTTCTTGAGATCCCGCCGTTTCTCGGCATGATGACCGGATTAGGCGTGCTGAAATCCTATGGGTATGTTCTTCGACGCAAGGAGCTGAACGAATGGACGGAAGTCTCCGCATTTGATGGCGCCGTCAGCCTCAATGCAGTGTACAAGCCCGCGGCCAAACCGTTCGATGTGTTCATCAGCATGAAGCGTGTGGAATGGGACACGTTGATGTTCTTTTACGGCATTATGCTCTGCGTCGGCGGGCTCGGCGCCTTGGGGTATTTGGCCGCACTCTCCGATGTTCTGTATAAGGATCTGGGAGCCACGACCGCGAACATCCTTGTCGGGATTCTGTCGGCAGTCGTCGACAACATCCCTGTCATGTTTGCCGTGTTGAGCATGAGCCCGGATATGAGCCTCGGCCAATGGCTCTTGGTGACCTTGACGGCCGGTGTCGGGGGATCGTTGTTGTCCATCGGGTCTGCAGCGGGCGTGGCTCTTATGGGGCAGGCACGGGGGATCTATACGTTCTCGGCCCACCTGAAATGGATCTGGGCGATTGCCTTGGGTTATGCCGCCAGCATCGCGCTTCACCTGGGAATGAATGCCGCTCTCTTCAGTCCATAGGTGTTGCGTATACTTTGTGACGAGTCCGGTTGCCTGGAGTCGCGAGACATGCTCGCCGCCGCCGGGTTCCGAGCGTGGCTCTTCAGCAAAGCCTGGCACGGGAGCGACGCACACCATCAGCGACGCGATCACCCGGAGAATTCTGGATCTCATGGGGCGGTTGACGGCGCGGACGCCACGACCGTCAGGCTGCCGTCCTTGATGTGAATGTCGCGTTGGGGATAGGGGATCTCGATCCCATGCTCTCGAAACTTCCGGCTGATGGCGTAGTTCAGCTCGCTTCGGAGCACACCGGGACGGTCTGTGTAGTCCCGCGTCCAAACCCGGAGAATGAGCTGCAAGGAACTTTCGCCGAACTCCTGGAACAGCACATCGGACTTCCGTTCTTTGAGCACACCCGGGTGGCTTTCGGCGACCTCCAGCAGGAGTTTTCGTACCGCCTCAGGGTCTTCTCGGTAAGCGACTCGCACGGGAAAATTGAACCGCACGTCTCTGGTTGTGTAACTCCAATTCGTGACTTTTGACCCGATGAACTCGGAGTTGGGTATGATGATGGCAATGTTGTCGTTGGTGATCACCGTCGTGGTGCGGACCGAAATGTCCACGACGTCCCCCGTCACCTGTCCCACCTCGATGCGATCTCCGATTTTGATCGGCCGCTCGAAGAGAAGGATCAGGCCGCTGACCAGGTTGTTCGTGATCGATTGCAAACCGAAGCCGACCCCGATACCCAGCGCGCCGGCCAGCACCGTCACCGCACTGAGATCGATTCCGACAGTCTGTAAGATTACGATGAATCCAATCGCGATGATGACGTAGCGGACAATCGAGCCTGTGGCCTGCCGGACGCCGATGTCGATCCGGCTGTTCGCGAGGAGCTTCAGGACGATCCAATCTTTAATCTTTTTCGTCAACCACAGGAGCAGGACGAAAAGAACGACCAGAGAAACAATCGTCCAGAGGGTTACGGGTGCCGCGCCGATCTCAAACAGCGGAATATTCAGCCACCCTTTGATCAATCCCGATATTTCCTGCAAAGCGTCCATCGTATCCTCCGTTGCTCAGTGGAAACATGAGTTCGCAATAGCCGTGGCGGCTTCCGGCATCCACCCACCGCGAAGCCAGGGCTCACGCCGGCTGAAACGGCCAGAAGACCGGAATCAACCACGTAGCCAATAGCCAGAACAGGATGTTCAGCGGAGTGCCGACACGAAGAAAATCCGTGAACCTGTACCGGCCTGGTCCATAGATCAGAGTGTTCGTTTGGTAGCCGACCGGGGTCATGAAGCTCGCTGAGGCCGCGAAGGTGATGGCCATCAGGAAAGGACGAGGATCCAGGCCCATTGACTGGGCCGCGGCAATGGCAATTGGCGCGAGGAGAGCAGCGGTCGCGTTGTTCGACATGGTTTCCGTCAGCAAGGAGGTCACGAGATACAGTGCCGACACGAGCGCCACGGGGCCCCACATCCCAACTGTTGCGATCAGCCAATTGGACAGCAATAATGCGGTACCTGTCTTTTCCAGGGCGACTCCCAGCGTGAGCACGCCGGCCAGCAGAAAAATGATCCTCCATTCGACGGCGTTGTAGGCTTCTTGCATCGTCAGACATCCGGTCAGCACGAGCAGTACGCATCCGGTGATCGCGCTGACGACGATGGGGACAATGTTGAGCGCCGCAACGCCTACCACGCCAGCGACGATTGCGAGCGCGGTCAGAAGCTTGTGCGTTCGAAATGTCGGAAGTCCCACGTCGGAGATCATCACAAAGGCCGGGCTGTCTCTGAGGCGAGCGAGCGAATCCCTTCGTACTTTGAGCAGCAGTACATCGCCTCCGCGAAGGGTTCGTGTGTTCAGGTTATCATGCACCACTGTGCCCTGATGCCGGACGGCCAGTACGGTCGCACCGAAGTTGTCTCGGAATCTGATCCCTTTCAGTGATCTCCCGTCCAACACCGAATAGGGAGCGACGACGGCTTCCATCAGCTGTGTATGGCCGGACTCCAGGTCTTTATCATGCCATTGCATCTCCGGTTTCAGCGCAATCCCGACCCGCTCCTGCAATCGCTTGATCTGGGCGACGTTGCACCGGACGAGCAGCACGTCGTCCGCCTGCAGTATGGTGAAAGGATCCGGGGAGAGTAATCTGCCGGCTCCGCGCCGGACCTCCAGAATATCGAGTTCGATTTCCTGTACCAGCGGGCAGTCGGCGATCGTGGTGCCGACGGATCTCGCCTCAGGGAGCAGGACGATCTCCGTGAGATAGTCGTCCATGTCGAAGTGCTGTGTCAGGTCACCGGCGGTCCGACGGTCCGGTATCAGGCGCAAGCCGACCGTCAGCATGTACACCGTCCCTGCGGCGAAGAAGATCAGACCGAGCGGCGCCATTTCAAACATGCCGAGTCCCGGCTGTCCGTACCGTTCAGCGACAGAGCTGACCAGGATGTTGGTCGAAGTGCCGATCAGCGTGCAGACCCCTCCAAACATGGACGCAAACGACAACGGCATAAGGAGCTTGGAGGGGCTCACGCGAGTCTCGCGGGCCATGCCGATCACGACCGGCATCAACATGGCCACGGCCGCGGTATTGTTGATGAAGGCGGAGATGGTTCCGACCACACACATCATCGCCAGCAGCATGACCGTGATCCCACGCCGGCTGAGCTTGCTGAGTCTGGCCCCCAGAAGATTCAGGGCGCCGCTCTTGAAGAGCCCGGCACTGAGTATCAACATCGCGCCGACCGTCACGGTCGCCGTGTTGCTGAATCCGGCCAGACCTTCTTCCGGGGTAATGATCCCGCTGAGAAGCAAGACGACGATGATGACCAGCGCCACCACATCCACAGGGAGCTTTTCGGTGACGAACAGGATCACTGCAGAGAGCACTATGAAGAGTACGAACACCATTTCGACGGACATATGACGCCTTTCAAGAGGTCCGGCTTATTACCGCCCGACTGCTGCCATCGTCCGCGTATCAGCGTGACTTGCAACCCGTTGCGACGTCGGGCTCATTCAGTGACGTTCAGGAATTCCGACCGCCCGTTGCTCAGTCGACATGGTTCGTCCTTTCTCGGGAGAGTCCGCCGTACGGCTCTCCTGTTCCGGACCGGCGATCAGCGAGCGCAGGGTCATGCCGGCGAGGCTCTGCGCCACGGCCGCGTCTCGTTGCCGGAGGAGGGTGTCGATTCGTCCCTCCGGCTTCTCCGGAATGTTCTGCACCGGGCCATGGCCGTCTCGCACAAGAGTCAGGATCTCATGGAGGGGCATCAACTCCGGCGGTTTGATGAGGGCGATTCCTTCCGGCTCCGCCGTCCGGGCCAGGAGGTGTTGATCCACCAGCTCACTGACCTGCTCTTCAATGACGGACGGAGGCAGCCCCGACTCCTGTGCGAGATCCGTCATGGGCATCGGACCTTCACCGCGCAAAGCACGACGGCCCAACGTGACGAGGATGTTCAGCACAAGACGTTCCCGCAGGGCCGGTGTGTCCTGGTGCCGAAGAAACTGCGCTCGATAGGCCGACGGGTGTTGTGTAAAGAAGGACACCTGGGCGCCGACCAGGACGATCAACCAGCCGGCGTAGAGCCATAAGAGAAAAAGCACCAGCACGGCAAATCCGGAATAGATGGCGCTGTACTTTCCGGACGCGGCGACGAAGGCGGCAAAGGCTTCTCCGGCGATACCCCAGAGCAAGG
>LNFM01019795.1_pt1 | contig 10782 bp, 11 predicted proteins | sample 596031 | NCBI WGS metagenome assembly LNFM01 (sample SAMN04254537, study PRJNA301005) | activated carbon metagenome | isolation source: dual media filters at the Ann Arbor, Michigan drinking water treatment plant | place: USA: Ann Arbor | reverse complement strand
AGTGCTTTTCATGCTCAATCTGCATTCTGACACGCGACACCATTTTGCGAATAAAGTGTGTGCAGATTATATATCAATCGGAAGCGTGCGAAAGTGGCGCATCATTTACCAGAAGGGGAAGTAGTGCGGGAGTGAGAATTTCTATTTTTCTGCACGTTCGATTAGATTTAATGCTTTCCTAATCCGTGCGTAAAGCATCTACCGGATTCAGTTTGGCCGCGCGCATCGCCGGTATCACACCGGCGGCAAGGCCGATCACTAGGGATAAACCTAAAGCACCGAGCACAAAATCCCACGGAATATTCACCGGCAATTCGCTAATCAGGAGTTTGAGCAATCCTGCAATGCCGGCTCCGATAATCAGCCCCGCCAATCCACCAAGGGTGGATAGTGCGATCGATTCCAGCAGAAACAAAATGCGAATTCGCGCGCGTGTCGCACCCAATGCGGTGAGCAGGCCGATTTCCGATACGCGCTCGGAAACTGCAATATGCATCAGCGTGACCATGCCCACTGCACCAACCAGCAGGGAGATACCGCCCAGCGCGGCGACAGCGAACTTTAATACATTCAAAACCGTAGATAATGTGTTGAGCATTTGTTGTTGCGGCTTAACGGTGAAATCTTCGCGGCCATGCCGTGCCACCAGGATATGCTTAATATCATCGACTACCGCTTGCACCGGTGCACCCGGGTGGTAGGAAAAATTGATTTCCATCACGCCTTGCCGGTTGAATACTTCCAATGCTCGAGCTGTGGGCACAAAAACCGTGTCGTCCAGATCAAAACCAAGCACATTACCTTTGGATGCCATCACACCGATAATGCGAAAACGTGATCCGCCGACTTGCAGCAAAGCGCCGAGCGGATTGGTATCGCCAAACAGTTCCGTACGTACTTTCGAGCCCAGCACCGCATACGCGCGCGGATTGCGCGGATCATCATCCGGTAAGAATTGTCCGATAGCGATTTGCATATTGAATGCCCGGGCGAAATCAGGTCCCTGTCCATACGCGGTTACTCGTCTGCTGCGGCCCTGTGCGCGGATTTCCGCATTGCCGACCACGCTGGCATTGGTGTATTCTGCATAGCGGCTTTGTTTCAGCGCCATGGCATCTTCTATTGTCAATAACCGCACACTGCCGATGGCACCCAAGGAACCACCGTGCGTACTGATTTTACCCGGGGTAATTGTGACGATATTGGTGCCAAATTGCGTGAATTCCGATAATACGAAACGCTGAATACCGTCGCCAATTGCAGTCAGCAGAATCACCGCAGCAATACCGATAGCAATACCCGATGCCGATAGAATGGTGCGCAAGCGATGCGCAGTTAACGAACGGAAAGCAAATTGGAATGTATCAAGAGTATTCATTGCTCGCTTAAATTGACATTACAAATCTAAATTTTCTATCTTGGGCAGTCTATCAAGATAGTGATATGCCTGCTTGATTGCCTGAAAGTTGTGCTACTGTGACGACTGAGCTAGACATCAATTTTAACGTGTTCCCTGTTTGCAGAAACTTCATAAAAATAAAGAAGTAGGTGCTTAGCCATAAGATTCAGACTAAAAGAATTTTTGCTATCAGTATATAATTTCTGCTTTCGAACTTTACTTCGTTTAATTCTTATGCAAAAACCTGAGCCACCTGTTATACAACCCTTTATTTTTGTTTTCAGTTGGCGGCGTTTTTCGCTACACTGCGCGATTATTGGCGTTTGTGTGCTGCTGGGTATGATGACATGGTATTTTGGAAAACCGCATAGCGTGCGGTTTTATGAAACAAATTCGGAAACACAGCTTGCCACAGCAATAGCACCCGATATTGACATGGCACTTGATATCCGCAGCTCTGTTGCCGTAAAAGAAAGTCAGCCAGTGCAAGTCGAATTGTTCAAGGGAAGTGTCTATTTTGGCATCAAGAAGAATGCAATCAACCAACTTGAAGTCAAAGTCGGCAATGCCATCATTAAAAACACCGGAACCCGCTTTAGTGTCCAGATGCAAAAGGATGGCAGTAGCCATATCGCCGTTGCGGATGGACACATAAAAATCCAAGTCGCTTCCGGCATTTATCAGATCAATGCGCTTGAACAAGCTGAATTTGATGATGCCCGCATCAGCAAACACAGTCTCATTACTGAACACAACATTGCGCCTTGGCGCGTTGATCAGTGACTACCGGAAGATCAGCAAATCCAAACTTAGCCAACCCATCAAACATAGGTGCACAGGCTGTGACCCTATGACTTCACTACCAGACACTCCAGTCCCTGCCGGGTCAAATTCTGGCAGGCTGTCCGTGCTTGGCTTTCCTGCAAACCAACCAGCCGTGCTCGATACAACTTACGGCTGCTAATTTCGACCTCGGTTACCACCACTTCGCCCGGTATCCATCGGGCAGCCGCTTGTGCATGGACATGAGCTCGATCAGACTCACGATAAGAGCCAATCTGAACTGCCCAACCATCATCCATCCGCATAGCAGCCTTCTGGAGCTGTATTTGTGGTTGCCGACTGATAACTGGCTCAACTTTTTTTTCCAGAGTGGAAAATGGTTTAGGGCCAGGAGCGGGGACCGACGTGCTGGCTCTTACTACTTTAGTAGCCGGGGTGATAAGAGTATTTCTGGTATTGTTAGCAACATGCATATGCCCCTGGTTAAAACTGCGATCAAGCAACTGCGCCATATGCTGATCACGCGCTATTGCGGTTTGCCCACCCATCACCACAGCAACCACGCGGCGATTACCGCGCTTGGCGGAGGTAGCCACATTGAATCCAGAAGCGCGAATAAATCCAGTTTTTAAGCCATCCACTCCCGAGGTATTACGCACCATACGGTTATGACTGTTATAGGTGGTCCCCTTGTAACTGAATGACTTGGTCGAGAAATAATGATAGTACTTCGGAAAATCTTTCATTAATCGTGTCGACAAAGTTACCAAGTCCCGGGCCGTAGTTTTTTGTTCACCATTCGGTAAACCGGAAGCATTGCGAAAGGTAGTGGAATACATACCCAGCCTGCGTGCCTTATCGGTCATCATACGGCCAAAATTAGCTTCATTATTACCTAGTGCTTCCGCCACCACTGCCGCCACATCGTTGGCAGATCGTACGATCAATGCTGGAATCGCTTCACGAACGCTGATACTATCCCCTGTGAGCAAACCGATATTTGTCTGCGGCATGGATGCCGCATGAGTCGACACCCTCATACGGGTATCTAGGGTTATCTTATGTTGTTCAATCGCCTCAAACAGCATATAGAGCGTCATCATCTTGGTTAACGAAGCCGGATAACGGGCGGCATCAGCATTGGATTCGTGCAGTACCTTGCCAGTATCCGCATCAATTACGATAGAGGAATAGCGGGAATTCGCCTGTGCCTGATTGACTAGAAACAAAAATAACAAAGCGACAAGAAGAAGAAATCCTTTTCTTACTCCACACCTCAAAGTAAACATAAAACTATCCTTTCCGAACATTAGTCAAGATGGAGAAATGATGATCGGCTTTGTCTAAACCTGGTACATCTCCCCTACCAGAGGGCAACACCAAGCACTTATTGCTACCTTATTTTTTATTTATCATTCTTTCATCTCTTAATGATTATCTTTATACACTTCTTTTTATAATCTTATGGAATAAATATGCTCCACGCGCCCTGAAACTATCCCCTGCGGCAAGACCGCGGGGAATCCCAAGTTAAACAGATCTGAACAGATTGCTCTTATTATCCATAAACTCTAATTAATTTTTACACTATTCGCTGCTTTTAGAATATCCCCAATTATTTACTGTTCCTACTTACTAAATATTCTAATACCTTAACTTATAGCAGTATCCAGTAATAAATAGCACATTTTCCTCTATCTAAAAAGTATTTTCTGCTGCTACCAGTTTTCCTGGCAAATAAAGAATCCCGCCGCAATCAGCGGGGTATTCTTACTCAGGACAATGCAAGCTGATAATCCGAGTATGATTTCTGATACGTCTTACCTTGATTTTGTTCATAATTGCCAATCATCTGCTCATCTCCATGCTTGCCAACAGAAGTGGCCTTACAAATTCGGACAATTGGATGAGTGGTAATCTTGCTCAATCTAAATCCGTTAAGCTCGTGGCAAAAAAGGAGCGAGAGTATGAGGAGAACGAGAAGGAATCACGCAGCGGGATTCAAAGCCAAGGTGGCAAGGCAATAGCTGCGATCAAAGGTGACAAGACACTAGCTGAGTTAGCTGAACAATTGATGTGCATCCGAATCAGATTTCTGAATGGAGGAGGCTTACAAAACCTTTGATGGTTGTATTGAAAGATTCAGTCCGAAATATCCGGGTACAATTGATTGCCTAGCCAAGGACAAAGATTCCATGTTGGCTTTCTATGATTATCCTGCCGAAAACTGGCAGCACATCAGAACCACTAATCCGATTGAATCAGTATTTGCTACTGTTAGACTAAGAACTGTCAAAACAAAAAATTGTGGGAGTTGGAGATCAAAAACAGAATGTCGCCTGATTCTCTATACACCAGATTTGACTATGGCTCCTTAATTACGATTGGTGCGGCAAATATTCCAGTGGATCTACCGGTTTACCATGTTTGCGTATCTCAAAATGCAACTGAATCGTATCTGTGTCTGTATCACCCATTTCTGCAATTTTCTGGCCCTTGGTTACTACTTCCCCTTCTTTGACCAGAAGTTTACTATTATGCGCATAGGCGCTGAGGAATGTATTGTCATGCTTGATAATAATCAGATTCCCATAGCCGCGCAAACCATGGCCACTATAAACTACTTCGCCTGCAGCGGATGCCAAAACCGATTGTCCTGACTGCCCCGATATTTTTACACCTTTGGAATTTTTTGAGAAAGATGATAGCAATCTTCCCGTTGTCGGCCATATCCATTCAGCATTAGAATAATTGGAAGCTTTATCAAGTTTTGATGGATTAGGTTGAGGAGCTACTTCAATTCTCGTATTTTTTTCTGCGGCAGTAGATGAGGCAGAAGTAGATTGTACTGCTGGCAACGGACTTCTAGTTGGATATTCTAATCGAGCGACATTCTGCTCTGAAAAAGGCAATTTAAGCGCTTTAGGGCCAGTTCTCACTTTACCCGCATCGACAATACTACTACTTTCCTGTGGAATTGTATTTTTTGGATCAGACGGATGTATGGTCGGATCAATTGTCGTTGTTATGGGTTGCTGGGGCAAAGCAAACAACTCAGGTTGCAAATCTCTCGCTGGCATTGACAAACTAATCCTCTGTCCCGGCCGAAGAGTTTTTGGATCAAAAATATCATTCCACTCTGCCAATTTCTTAAAATCGATGCCATGACTCAGTGCAATGCCGTACAACGTATCCCCTTTTTGCACGATATAAAATTGATTATCTGGATTACTTGATTCAGCTGATTTTGCTGGTCTCGATGAACCGCTTTTTACACTATCGACGACAGGCACTGGCGGCTGTGTTGTACTGCATCCAACCAGTAAAAAAAAAGCAAGCGGAAAATAAAAATTAAAAGATGATGATTGTAATCGCCTTGATAAAGCAATAAATATCTTAACGAGATATTTACAGATATCAATATCGCTCAGCTTGATCGTTGCAACATTTTTCATTTTAATATTCCCTGCGTCGCTATTTTTTTATAACCCCTGCTAGTAAGGGTACAAAATTCACCTCTTCCAATACAGTTTCAGTATAACCTTGGGAATTCCGTTCAATAATACACAAATTCTGTTTCTGAGTTCCTCTGGGAAAAACCATCCTGCCGCCCACCACCAGTTGCTCCAATAATGAAGCAGGAACATGGGTTGTCACTGCTGTCATGATAATACCATCAAACGGCCCTGCTTCCGCAAGCCCTAACAAACCATCCGCATGCTTCAAATAAACATTTTTGATCTGCAATTCCTGCAATCGAATTCTGGTACGTGTCAATAATGGCCCTATACGTTCTATCGAGTAAACTTTTTGCGCAATCTGCGCCAGCACTGCAGTCTGATAGCCACAGCCTGTCCCAATTTCCAGGACTTTCCCTAAAATAGAATTTGCACGTAATAGCTCACTCATACGCGCAACAATCCATGGACTGGATATCGTTTGCCCATAATTTATGGGTAAAGAAACATCTTCATAAGCCCGGCTTGCCAGCGCTTCTTCAACAAAAATATGACGAGGAATTGTACCTATAGCTGACAAAATCACTTCATCAGAAATTCCTTGTGCACGTAAGCGTTCAATCATACGCATACGTGTGCGCTGAGAAGTCATACCAATTCCAGAATGACGAACATTCACCAATTAGTATCCATAAAATTTCAAATCACTCAAATATAACAATGACCTATTTATATATCAAGCCAACTTGTTATGAGATCCAACTGATCATATCGTGTTAGATCAATCTGTAGCGGGGTTACCGAAACTCGATTATGCTGAACTGCATAAAAATCCGTACCCTCTCCTGCATCTTGTGCGGCACCTGCTGCACCAACCCAGTATAGGATCTCTCCACGAGGATTTTTCGACTTGATCACCGGCTCTGCTTTATGGCGTCTTCCCAGGCGAGTAACCTCAATCCCCTCAAGTTTCTGATATTCGATATCCGGCACATTGATATTTAACAAAACTGGACTTTGAATACCATTTTCTCTGAATCGTTTCACCATATCAGCGGCCACACGGGCAGCCGTTAAATAATTTTCATTCGACGTATCAGTCAAAGAAATAGCCAGCGAAGGAATTCCGAGTAGAAAACCTTCTGTAGCGGCAGCAACAGTGCCTGAATAAATCGTGTCATCGCCCATGTTAGCACCACTATTTACACCAGAAATGATCATATCCGGCACTACATCAAGCATGCCAGTCACTGCCAGATGGACACAGTCTGTTGGTGTTCCATTGACATAATAAAAACCATTATGGGATTTATGTAAGCTTAGCGGACGATCCAGCGTTAACGAATTACTGGATCCACTGCGATCCCTCTCGGGTGCGACAACTATAATTTCTGCAATTTCTGAAAGTACTTCAGCAAGACAAGCAAGACCAGGGGAAAAATATCCATCATCATTACTAAGCAGTATGCGCATTTTTATAAGTTTATGTTAGCCACCGGATGGTCAAACGGACTTTCCTACACATAAAACTCAGCATCAATCATATGGCGAGAGGATTCGAACCTCCGACCACTTGCACCCCATGCAAGTACGCTACCAGGCTGCGCTACGCCCCGAACAGTAAATTATAACAAACAAAACACCCAAACTTTATAGACTATTACTGAAAAGTCCTTCCTTTAAGAAAGCAATTGCGACACAATACTTCTAATTTCACGCCGAACATAGCCTAAATCTGTTACCGTGGATATCGGATTAACAATAACTTCTTCTATTGGGGGCAGCTTATTGTCGCTATGGTTCAAACGGTTACGCGCTCCATTGATTGTAAAACCTTCATCGTAAAGCAATTCTCTGATACGTCGTATCAATAATACTTCTTGATGCTGATAATAACGATGATTACCACGGCGCTTGACAGGTTTTAGCTGCGTAAACTCTTGTTCCCAGTAACGTAATACATGCGGCTTTACGCCACAAAGAATACCAACTTCTCCAATGGTGAAGTACCGTTTGGCTGGAATTGGAAGCGGGGGATTATTTACTTTTTTGTTTTCCATGATAATTCTTCTCAACCAAAGCTTTTAACTTCTGACTGGCATGAAATGTTACTACGCGACGCGCAGTAATCGGAATTTCTTCGCCTGTTTTTGGGTTTCTGCCTGGTCGTTGCGGTTTAGCGCGCAGTTGAAAATTACCAAAGCCTGACAGTTTCACTCCTTCTCCATTTTGTAGTGCTGTACGTACTTCTTCATAAAAAGACTCAACCATATCCTTTGCTTCACGTTTATTAAGTCCCACATTCTCAAACAATAAATCTGCTAGTTCAGCTTTTGTTAATGCCATACTTTACTCCATCACGTTATTAATTTTTAGCTCTAACTCAACAATAATTAGATTCAATAAACGACGCTTTTATAAGATATATTAGTAACTTATCTCATAAGTAAAACTACAGAGAATAAATCCAATTAACTATTCAAATCCCAACAACAATCAATCGATATAAATGCTGAAGCAAGCATCAATTACGTAAAGTTGCACCAAATTTATTTTTTAAAACTTCAACTAAGTTTGCCACAGCAAAATCAATCTCTTCATCCATCAATGTTTTCTCAGTATCTTGTAACAACACTCGGAATGCAAGACTTTTTTTGGTATTTTCCATGCCCTTGCCACGATAAATATCAAATAATGAAATATCCGACACAATAGCCGATTTCTCTGCAAGCAAACAGGCCAAAAGTGAATATACACTAATATCACTTTCAACAATTATTGCGATATCACGCCGCACCGGTGGAAACTTAGAAATCTCTTTGACAATAGATAAGGACTTTGATATTAAACTCTCTAAACTTATTTCGAATAACATCGTATTTTTCTGCAACCCATATTTCTTTTGCCAACGGGGATGCAACTCGCCCAACCACCCGATCGACCTGTCTTCGATACAAATTTGTGCGGATTTACCGGGGTGCAATGCCGGATGGAGAAATTTCTTAAAATGAATAGTCCGCCCCCCCCTGCATAAAACTTCTACATCTGCTTTGACATCATAAAAATCCACATTTCTCGCCGGTACTCCCCATTGCTCAGATACGACATCCCCATAACTGAGCCCTGCAATTCTTTCTATTTGCTTGCATTCACTTTCGCCATTTCTTACAAAGCAACAACCAGTTTCAAATAGGCGTACTCTGGTTTGTTTCCGGTTTAAATTAAATTGCAAATTGGATATTAACCCCCCTAACAATGTACTACGCATCACACTCATTTGATTCGCAATCGGATTTTTTAATGTAACTGGCTTGCTGTTATTGACAAAATCAAGCTCCCAATCTGCATCCACAAAAGCATAGTTAATAACCTCCTGATAATCACGAGCTACTAATAATTGCTTTAATTCCATCGAAGAATGCTCTGTTTCAGATGCTGGCAGCATCGCCATACTTGCATGTGGGAAATGAGTAGGTATATGGTCATAACCATAGATGCGCGCCAGCTCTTCTATGAAATCCTCTTCTATCGCCAAGTCGAATCGGTAAGAAGGAGGCTTTACATTAAAAATGTCCTCTTTCGCTGAGAAATCAAATCCCAGGCGCTTAAAATAATCATTTACTTGCTGCTTGTCGACATTTATACCCAATACTCGTTTTATCCGATTAATACGCACATTCACGGCGGATCGCTGCGGCAAATTATGCTTTACTTCCGTCACTGGGCCCGCCTGACCACCACAGATAGTTTTTATCAGGTAAGTAACGCGCTCCAGTGCAGCTCTGGTCGCAGCAAAATCTACACCACGTTCAAAACGATAAGCAGAATCAGAACTGAATCCAAGTTGAAATGATTTACCACTGATTACATTCGGACTGAAAAAGGCACTTTCGAGAAAGATATCTGTCGTGCCTTGCGTCACGCCACTGTCCAGCCCCCCCATAATCCCAGCTAAAGCAAGCGGTCTATGTTCATCCGCAATCAACAGTATTTCTGGATTTAAGTCTATTTGACTACCGTTTAATAATTCTATGCTTTCATGCAACAGCGCGAAGCGAACCTGAATAGTGCCAGTAATCTTTTCCAGATTAAAAGCATGCATGGGTTGCCCGGTTTCCAGCAATACATAGTTAGTGATATCGACTACCGGATTAATAGACCGGATTCCTCCACGTTCCAGCCGCTGCGTTATCCATAAAGGTATTACCGACGCTTCAAGATTAATGCCTCGAATGATACGACCGCAATACAAAGGGCATGCTTCTGATGCCATCACCTGCACATCTAGAGTATCGTTAATCTCACCAGGAATAGCATTTATCGCTAGTGAATTATGCAACTTGGCTGCTGTTATGGCGGCAACTTCGCGTGCAACACCGAGCACACCGAGACAATCAGCGCGATTAGGTGTTAATTTTAGAGTAAAAATGCGATCATCAAGTCCATAGTAACCACGAAAATCTGTGCCTACCGGGGCATCATCGGGGAGTAACAACAACCCATCAGCTGCCTCACTAATACCTAATTCTTTAGCTGAACACAACATGCCAGCAGAGTCGATTCCGCGCAGCTTCGTTTTTTTGATCGTATAACCCGGAAAATTTGCTCCAGTTAATGCGCAGGGCACCTTTACGCCCGTGCTTACATTGGATGCGCCGCAAACAATTTGCAATATATCTTCTGCTGCTTTTCCTATCTTGACATTGCAAACATTCAGCCGGTCTGCTGTTGGATGCTTTTCGACTGAGAGAACTTCTGCCACAACGACTTTATCAAAGGTCGCTGCTACTGATTCAATGCTTTCAACCTCAATTCCTGCCATCGTTAGTACATGTGCAAGCTCATCACTTGAATGGGGAGGATTGACAAAGCTGCGTAACCAGTTTTCAGAGAATTTCATGAGAATCTGTTATTACTTAAAATAGAAAGATAAGTAGATTCAATTAAATTGTTTCAGGAAGCGCAAATCGTTTTCAAAAAACAGCCTCAAATCATTAACGCCATATCTGAGCATTGTCAATCGCTCCACACCCATACCGAAAGCAAATCCAATGTATTGTTCGCTATCGATTGCTACATGCTTTAATACATTTGGGTGAACCATTCCACATCCGAGTACTTCCAGCCAACCGGTGTGACTAC
>LNFM01012961.1_pt1 | contig 10782 bp, 10 predicted proteins | sample 596031 | NCBI WGS metagenome assembly LNFM01 (sample SAMN04254537, study PRJNA301005) | activated carbon metagenome | isolation source: dual media filters at the Ann Arbor, Michigan drinking water treatment plant | place: USA: Ann Arbor | reverse complement strand
AGAGACTAGCCGCGCATCCGCCGTTGGCAAGCAGGCGCCCCCATCGGACTAGCGGAAGTTCTTCGCCTGAAGCCGAAGGCGATCGATGAGCAGGTCCGGAATGTAGATGTCCCTCGGCTTGGCGGCGCCGCGCGGGTCGGGCGTAGGACTCCCATTATGGAATTCGTCGCCACGGCCGTGCGGGAGGGGGAACGGTGCATCGCGCCTTCCGATCCCCGCCAGCGCGTCCGACATGTCCGTCAGCTGGTGGGCGACGAGGTGGACGACGTCGCCCTCGCGCTGAATGCGTCCCCGAACGGCGAACATTGTCGAGCCCAGCACCACGCGGCGGAACTTCTCGAACATTTTTGGCCAAACCACGAGGTTCGCGATCCCGCTCTCGTCCTCAATCGTGATGAACATGACGCCCTTGGCGCTGCCCGGTCGCTGCCGGACGAGGACGAGTCCTGCAGCTTCCAGCCAGCGGCCGTCCCGCGCACGCATCGCTTCCAGGCAGGTCACGATACGGCGCCGGGCCAGATCCACCCTCAGGAAGGATACGGGATGCTGGCGCAGCGACAGCCCGGTGTGGCCGTAGTCGGAGACCACCTCGCTGCCCTCGGTCATCCGGCGGAGCGCGGTGGCAGGCTCCACCTGCTCCGACACTGTTTCCTGCTCACGCTGGGAGGCGGCCGCAAACAATGGCAGTGGCTCGTCCCGTAATCCCTTGATGGCCCAGAGTGCCTCACGTCGGGCCATGCCGAAGGAAGGCCGGAAGGCATCCGCTTCTGCGAGCTGCTCCAGGACATGGGACGGAACGCCCGCGCGCCGCCACATGTCGTCGATGGAGGCGAAGGATTCCTCGCCGCGAACGGCAGCGATGCGGGCGGCATGGCCGTTGGCGAGTCCTTTCACCATCCGCATGCCAAGCCGGACGGCGAAGCGGCAGTCGTCCATCTCTTCGAGGGTGCAGTCCCAGCGGGACGCGTTGACGCACACCGGGCGGACCTCGACGCCATGCTCGATTGCATCGCGGACAATCTGGGCTGGTGCGTAGAAGCCCATGGGCTGCGAGTTGAGGAGCGCCGCGCAGAAGACATCCGAGTGCCAGCACTTGAGCCAGGCCGAGGCATAGGCGATCAGAGCGAAGGACGCCGCGTGGCTCTCTGGAAAGCCGTAGCTGCCGAATCCTTCCAACTGTGAAAAGGTCTTCTCGGCGAAGTCGCGGTCGTAGCCGCGCTCGACCATGCCCTCGATCAGCTTGTCCTTGAACCGGCTCACCCCGCCGGTGAACTTGAAGGTCGCCATCGACTTGCGCAGCATGTCGGCTTCGCCCGGTGTGAAGCCCGCGCATTCGATGGCGACGCGCATCGCCTGTTCCTGGAAGAGCGGCACGCCGAGCGTCTTGCCCAGTACCTTCTCCAGTTCCGGCTTGGGATAGACAACGGGCTCCTTGCCTTCGCGGCGGCGGAGGTATGGATGGACCATGTCGCCCTGGATCGGCCCCGGCCGGACGATGGCCACCTGCACGACGAGGTCGTAGTAGGTGCGCGGCTTCAGCCTGGGCAGCATCGACATCTGCGCCCGGCTCTCGATCTGGAAGGTGCCGAGCGTGTCGGCCCTGCGGATCATCGCATAGGTGCGCGGATCCTCGGCCGGAATGGACGCCAGGTCGTAGGCGATGCCCTTGTGCTCGGCGAGCAGGTCGAGCCCCTTCTTCATGCAGGTCAGCATGCCGAGCGCGAGGACGTCGACCTTCATGAACTTCAGCGCGTCGATGTCGTCCTTGTCCCACTCGATGACCTGGCGGTCGGCCATGGCGGCCGGCTCGATTGGCACGAGATCGTCGAGGCGGTCATGCGTCAGGACGAATCCCCCGGGGTGCTGCGAGAGATGGCGCGGGGCGCCCATCAGCTGGCGGGCGAGGTCGAGCGCGAGCCGCAGCCTGCGGTCGCCGAGGTTCAGGTTCATGCCCTTGACCTGCTCATCGGTGACGCCTTCCTCCGACCAGCCCCAGACCTGCGAGGACAGCGCCTTGATCAGGTCCTCGGTGAGGCCGAGCGCCTTGCCGCCACGCTTCTTGCCGACCGACAGCAGCCGGCAGAGCCGGGAATAGGCGGCGCGGTCGGTCGGGTAGACCAAGATCGACATGCCGTCGGCGAGGTCGAGCCGGCAGCCGACGACCAGTCGAATCCCTGTCGACTTCGCCGCCTCGTGCGCGCGCACGATGCCCGCCAAGGAATTCCGGTCGACGAGTCCCAGCGCTTCGATCCCGCAGGCATGCGCCTGAGCGAACAGCTCGTCGGCCGACGAGGCTCCACGGAGGAAGCTGAAGTGCGACGTGACCTGAAGCTCGGCATAGCGCAACGCGGAAACACCTCCGGAGTTCGCGGAAGATGTTCCTATTATGTTCTGTTGCCGCTGTCGACGCCGAACCGCTCGACTGGCCGGCAGGATTGGGGTGGATTGCTGCCCGACCGCTCTTGGGCCGAGTATCCGAGAAAGCGGCCATTCTTGTGACCGCGGCGCATCGACGGCAACGCGCCCTCAAATCAGACGTAGAAACGCTCGACTATGTTTTGCAAAAGCGGCTGTCTGAAGCAGGCTCCAAGTGCCTCCGAGGCTGACAGTGCCGACAGTTTTCGTCGTGAGATGGCGTGTGATCGTGCCATCACCGATGTGAGCCCTCGGTCGCCTCTACTGCTTTGCAAAGGCCTGACGTGTCTTCAGGTCGATGTACTCGCCGAATGTAATCGGCTCGTACTTTGCCGTCTTGCCGCCTGTGCAAAAGGGAGCGAGACAGGAAATGACCGCATCTTTCCGTGGGTTGACGAAGAAGGGGATCGACTGGCGGCGCGACGTCCCTCGGGCGCCTTCACGCGGCGGGTTGGCGACGCGGTGTGGCGTCGAGACCCATTCATCATTGGTCCAGCGCATGAACGCGTCGGCGATGTTGATGACGTAGGCTCCCTCAATGGACGGCGCGTCTATCCAGCGACCATCCCGTGCCTGTACCTGCAAACCGCCTGACGAGGCCTCGGAGCGCAGGATCGTCATGAAACCATAGTCGGTGTGGACGCCGGCGCGCATCTGGCCCGGCAATGGCGCCTCATCCTGTTCCGGATAGTTGATGACGCGAAGCGCCGAGAGATGGTCCTCGAAGTCGGCTTCGAAATGGTTCGGATCGATTCCGATGGCGGAGGCAAATATGCGGCGCAAGTGACGCGCGAGCGTTTCCATCTCGGTAAAGTAATCTCGGAAAGCCTCCTCCAGACCAGCAGGTAGGTCCGGCCAGGCGCCGCCGGCTAGGCGGACCCCGAAATTCAGGCTCTCCTTGTAGTCCCCAGGCGTCTTGATGCCGAGCGTGGCGGAAAGCGCCTCGTCGGCGATCGGTGAGAACGAAACGCCGCCCGCGACCGCGGTACCTTGCCCATGGGAGCGTTTGTAATCATCGGGCAAATCGAAATACGCACGTGCCGAATTGTAGAGCCGAGAGATGATGTCGGGCGCAACGCCATGCCCGGTAATCAGAAAGAAGCCGGTATCGCGTGCCGCGGTTTCCACTGCGCCGACCACATCATCCGCCCCCGGCTCTCCGCGGATGAAGGGCGCAATGTCGATCACCGGGATCACTTGCATTGGGTCATGGGGGGAAGCGGTCTGTTCCATGTCGACGTCACTCTGTGGTTGGCTGAAAGTTTTTGCTTATCCTCGAAACGCGAGCCCTCCGGGCAGGCATTGCCGGCGGAGGGGCGATCGACCCCTACTCTTGCTTGTCAGGCGTTCCCCGCGCATTTCGCTTGTCGCGCGGAGGCTCTCCCATTCCTCCCAGGCCTACGCCAGGATGAACAACCAGAGGCCCTACAAGCACTTGTCCAAAAAGCGGTTGAAGCGCACGACGCCGCGTCGGATCCTCTTTGAACGAGATGGCGTATTGGCCGATCTGGTGGAAATAGGTGATCCGCGCCCGCACCAGACTCTCGTCACCGTCATACCCCATGGCCTCGAATGATCGCTTGAGAAGATCGAGGCGAAGGTCGTCCATGTCACCGACTTCCTTGGCCAGGCGGCGCGAGGTGCGTGCCCAGTCACGGATGGAGAGATCCAGCTGCGGGTTGAACGGATTCTCGTCGACCCAAACGTGAACGACCCTGGAAAAGAAATCGAAGCCATCGGCAACCTCGCTTTCGCGCAGGTGCTTGAACGGCACGCAGTTCTTCAGGCGCCACTCATCGAGCAAGGCGTCGTGCAGATCCTTCAGACTGGAAAAATGGAAGTAGAAGCTTCCGCGTGTGACTTTGAGGCGGCGAGCAAGTCGATCGATCTTGACCTCCGAAATGCCGCCTCTTTCCAGAACCTTGCGCGCGGCCGCAACCCAGGCATCACGGGTCAAGGTCTGCCGACGAAGCTGCGATGCTGGTCTTGGGGGTTGCGCGTCCATTTCAGAAAATCGCCATTGGCCAATGAGCGTCAGCCATGCGGCCGCGGCTACCGGATGATTACTCGCACTCCCGGGATATAGAGAAACCTGACAGCCGAGTCATCCGGGGTCCGCTAGCCTCTTCGCGACCACCCATCCACAGCGCGGCTCCGCCCTCGATTTTGCATATTGCCGTCCGCGCCTGAATGTGCAGAAATACAGTACTGTATGTTATCTTGGACGTTGAGGCGGACATGCGCAATGCCGGTCGCGGCGATTTTTCCAACATCCCGGTTCTCGATGTTTCGCCGCTCTATCACGGCGATCTGAAAGCAATCGAGGCCGTTGCCACGACGCTGCGCGGCTATCTGGAAAACATCGGTTTCCTCTACGTCGTCGGACATTCAATCCCGCAATCGGACGTGGAAGCCGTCCGCAATGCCGGCAAGGCGTTCTTCGCTCTGCCCGACGAGGAGAAACTGAAGCTCAGGATCGACAGGAATTTCCGCGGCTATCTGCCCTTTGCCGGCTCGACGATCGTCACCTCATCCGTCACGACGGTGAGCAAGCCGAACCAGAGCGAGTCGATCTTCTTCATGCATGAGATCGATGCCGAAGATCCGCGTGTGAAGGCCGGGCAACCGTTGCAAGGCCCCAACCAGTGGCCGGATGAAGCTGCTCTGCCTGGCTTCCAGTCCACCATCCAGGGCTATGTGAATCAGATGACCGTCCTCGCCCGAAAGATGGTCGGCGCCATAGCATTGTCGCTGGGACTGCCCCCACGCAGCCTCGATCAATATTTCGAGCAGCCGACTACGTTCCTTCGCCTGCTGCACTATCCAACGCAGCCGGCTGAGGAAGGGCTCTTCGGTTCCGCGCCGCACACCGACTACGGATTTATCACCCTGCTCGCGCAGGACGACGTGGGTGGGCTCGAGGTCAAGAACAAGAATGGGGACTGGGTACCTGCGCCGCCCATGCCCAACTCGTTCGTCATGAATGTCGGCGACATTCTCGCACGCTGGTCCAACGACGTGTTCGTCTCCACGCCGCACAGGGTCATCAATCGCTCTGGACGCGAACGGTATTCGCAACCGTTCTTCTTCGACCCATCGATGGACTCGCTGATCGAGGCTCTGCCGGTCTGCGTGCCTGCCGGCGACAAGCCGAAATATGAGCCTGTCGAATATGGCGACTATCTGATGGAACGCATCGACAAGAACTACCACTACCGCAAGAAGCCGGCTGCCGAGGCGGTCGCCGGGTCACAACGATAATCTGGGAGGAGAATATGAGAATTCGTCCGTTGGGTACCGTGATTTGCCTGCTCGCAGGAATGCTTGCCGCTCCAGCTTTTGCACAGATCGTCCCGTCACCGGAGGTAAAGGAGAGCGGCACTTTGGCCATTGCCAATACGCTCGACTATGCCCCGTTCGAGTATCTGGACGCCGACGGCAAGCAGGCGGGCATCATCGTCGAGATGGCCGAACAGACGGCAAAGGCCCTGGGTGTGAAGCTCGACATCCAGCGCACGCCTTTTCCGTCGATGATCCCCGGCATCGCAGCCGGTCGCTTCAAGGTCGCTTGGGAGACCTTCTCCGCGAACCCTGACCGCCTTGCCCAGGTCGACTTCATCATGTGGCTGAAGGCCGGTATCGCCGCGTCGACCAGCCCTGAGAAGAAGGACAGCTTCACCGGCGATACGCCGCTGTGCGGCAAGCGCATCGGCGCCTCTGTGGGCAGCGGCTCCGACTTCCTAGTCGACAAGCTGAGCAAGGAATGTACGGACAAGGGCCAGCCCGAAATCATCAAGTCTGTCTTCAACAACTCCACGGACATGGTGCAGGCCATTCTGTCGGACCGGATCGATGCTCGCCTCGACGATGCGACGGCCTCCAGCTATTTCGAAGTGACCAGCAAGGGTCAGCTCGTCGTCCTGCCGACGCTCTACGAAGTGGCGCCTCTCGGCATGGCCATCGCCAAGAACGACAAGGCTACTGCCGACATGATGATCGCTGCCATGTCCGAGATGTTCAAGAACGGCAGCTACAAGGCCATTCTCGATAAATACGGGATGAGCGCCTACGCGATCAAGGAACCGTACTTCGTCAACGACATGTCGCAGCTGCGAAACGACTAGCCACAGACAGCAATGGCCGCGTTCGAGCATCAAACCTCACCCGCGACTTCGGCGGTGGAAGAGCGATTTACCGTCGTTCCCCGCCGCCAGTACGGGATCTGGATCGGCACGGCCATTGCGCTGGTCCTGGCGTTTCTGGTGATCCGGGCATTCGCCATCAACCCGGCGTTTGCCTGGGCAACCGCGGGCAAACATCTCTTCCATCCTCAGATCCTGCGTGGGCTCGGCAACACGCTGATCCTGACCGTATTGATCATGGCGCTCGCCATTGTCATCGGCACAGTGATCGCCATCATGCGCGTGTCGCCCAGTCCGGTCCTGCGCTCGTTCGCCGGTATCTATGTCTGGCTCTTCCGAGGCGTTCCGGCGCTTATCCAGCTCATCTTCTGGTTCAACCTTTCGCTCCTCGTGCGCGAAGTGTCGCTCACCCTGCCCGGTGTCGGCACGCTGTTCTCGGTCCGCACGAACGACTTCATGACCCCGTTCTTTTCGGCGGTCGTCGCGCTGGCGCTCTGTGAGGCAGGGTACATGGCCGAGATCATAAGGGCGGGCATAAACTCCGTGCCGCGCGGCCAGTCCGAAGCAGCCTCGGCGCTCGGTATGCGCTATCGCCTGATCCTGAAAAGGATCGTGTTGCCGCAGGCGATGCGCTTCGTCGTACCGCCGACGGGCAACGAGGCGATCAATCTGCTGAAGATGACATCGCTGGTGACCTTCATCGCGGTCGATGACCTGTTTTATTCGGCGCAGAGCATCTACGCGCGCACCTTCGAGACCATCCCGCTGCTGATCGTCGTCGCCTTCTGGTACCTTGCCGTGGTCAGCATCATGTCGGTTGGTCAGTACTTTCTCGAACGTCGGTTCGGCCGCAGCGAAGGCACGTCACTGTCCATAGGTCGGCTGCTGCGCAATGCGTTCGGCCGGCGCGGAGCGACGCCATGAACATGAAGATGGATCATCGCGCCCGGTTCGATGTGCCCGCGGACGCCATGGTGTTTGCGCGAGGCGTGCGCAAATCCTATGGCCAGCTCGAGGTCCTGAAAGGCATCGATATCGTCGTGCCGGCTGGCTCGGTTGCCTGCATCGTCGGGCCATCCGGCTCGGGCAAGAGCACGTTCCTGCGCTGCATAAACCACCTCGAAAAGCTCAATGGCGGCATCCTGCTGGTCGATGGAGATTTCGTCGGCTATCAGCTGCGCGACAGCAAGCTCTACGAGTTGAAGGACGATGAGCTTTGCAGGCAACGTGCCGAAATCGGCATGCTGTTCCAGTCCTTCAATCTGTTCTCGCACATGACCGTCATGGAGAACGTCATCGAAGCGCCGACGCAGGTGCGCGGCATTCCCATACGCGACGCAACGCGAGACGCACTCCAGCTTCTGGAACGCGTCGGGTTGGCGGACAAGGTCGACCGCTATCCGCGGGAGCTTTCCGGGGGCCAGCAGCAGCGGGTGGCGATCGCACGCGCAATGGCCATGAAGCCCAAGGTGCTGCTCTTCGACGAGCCGACCTCCGCCCTTGATCCGGAACTGGTCGGCGAGGTGCTGCAGGTGATGCGCGATCTTGCCCGGTCGGGCATGACGATGGTGGTGGTCACGCATGAAATCGGCTTTGCACGGGAGGTCGGCGACCAGCTGCTGTTCATGGACGAAGGCCTCGTCGTTGAACGCGGTGACCCTCGCGAAATGATCGCCAATCCGAAATCGCCGCGCACCGCCGAGTTCCTGTCACGGGTCCTTTGACCCCAGGCGCAGGCGGAAAAAATCAACAAGGAGTGCCCTATGTCATCCGATAAACTGGACTTCGCCAGCCGTGCCGTCTTCTACGCACCGGAACCGGCATCGCAATCGATCAGCTACCCGATCTATATGTCTGCGAACTTCCAGTATGCCGGCGACATCTATGACCAGATCGTCGCCGGTGCCCGCAAGGAAGTGAACATCTACAGCCGATGCGGCAACCCGACCGAATACAAGTTCGAGGAACACATCGCCCAGCTGACCGGGGCCGATGCATGCCTGGCGACAGCATCGGGGATGGCGGCAATTTCGCACGCGCTCTTCGGAATTCTCAAGAATGGCGACCATATCGTCACCGACATCACGACCTATTCGAGCACCCATGAATTCTTCGACCATCGTATCGGCGACTTCGGCATAACGGTGAGCTTCGTCGACACGACCGACCCGGTTCAGGTCGAGCGCGCCATCAACGAGCGCACGAAGGTCCTCTACTTCGAGGCGCTGGCCAATCCGACCATGAAGGTGCCGCCGATGAAGGAGCTCGTCGAGTTGGCGCACAAGCGCAATATCGTCGTGATCTGCGACAACACCTTTGCCAGCCCTGCGGTGTGCCAGCCGCACGCATTTGGCGTCGACGTCGTCGTCGAAAGCGCCACCAAGTTCATCGGCGGCCACAACGATGCCGTCGGTGGTGTCATCACGCTGAAGTCGAACCTGTTGCCCGCCGACTGGCTGGAAGACGTGCGCTGGAACACGCTCAACAAGCTGGGAGCGCCGCTGTCGCCGTTCAACGCCTGGCTGCTGCTGCGCGGTGCCCAGACCTTGGCGCTACGCCTCGAAAAGCAGTGTTCCAATGCCGCGGCGCTGGCGCGCCATCTGGAGCGCCATCCCAAGGTGAAGCGCGTCTTCTATCCTGGACTCGAGTCGCATCCAAACCACGACAACGCCAAGCTCCAGCTGCGCAATTTTGGCGCGATGCTGTCCTTCCAGGTCGAGAGCGAAGAGTATGGCGCTCAGGTCCTCAAGAACCTCAAGCTCTGCTCCTTCGCCGCCAGCCTCGGCGGCTTGCGGACGACGACGCAGCTTCCCGGGACGATGGCCTTTCTGGACATTCCTTCGCAGGAACGTCAGGCCATGGGTATCGTGGATGGACTGGTCCGCTTTTCCGTTGGGATAGAGCATATCGACGACATCATCGCCGACGTGGATCAGGCGTTGCGTTGATTGCCTCACGCGTTGCGGCACTCAAACGTGCCGTGCCGCTAGCGGCGGGTTTTTGGGCACGCGACTATCTGCTGTCAGCGTCTACGTTGAGGCTGGATGCTGAATGGCAGCTTTTCGCGAACCCCAGCCCAGTGCGGAAGCCTTTCTCGCGGACCCGTTCACGCCAGCAGGTGGGCATGCCAGCAACGGCGACATTCGGGCATGGACCGGCGACCTTGAACCGACCGGGATGGGGTCATTGGCCGAACGTCGGCTTTCTCAGATTCTGAGCCAGGACCGGACGGTCAGCTAACGGCCCCGCTCAAGCCGAAATTCAAGTGCTGAATGAGCGGCCGGTTTCGGGTGCTCCGTAGTCAGGCGTGAACGACGTGGTTGGGGTCGGAACCGGCCGACGGGCTCGGGAGGCAACTGGTGCTGGCCCAATCCGATTTGGACTTCTGCAAAAAATGCGAGAGTTCCCGAATTCTTTTGTCGGTAGCCCCACCGTCATTCGTCCTATGGAAGTGCGGCAAAGGAGGGCACCGGATAACCATGAAGCTGTATTTTAGTCGTAACCCGAACCCACGGTTGGCAGTGGCAGTTGCCAAATATCTTGGGGTGGACGTTGAACTTGAGTTTGCTGCGCCCCAGGCTCCAAACCGGTCCCAGGACTATCTTCACCTCAACCCAAACCTGCTTCTGCCCATTCTCGACGGCCCGCCGAGGCCGCTCTGGGAAGCCGATGCGATTGCCTGCTACCTCTCGCGGCATGTCGGATCACAGTTCTGGCGCACCGATGCGGACGAACCTGAGATGATCCGCTGGATAAGCTGGGGGAAAGAGAACTTCGTCAAGGCGTGTGACACGGTTCATTGGGAGCGTGGTACCAAGCTTCGCTATGGTATCGGCCCGTACGACGAAGAAGCGGCTCAAGAGGGGCTGAAGCAGTTCCACATCGCCGCGCACCTTCTTGAGGCAGAGCTGAAAGATCGCCATTGGCTGGTTGGGGACGCAGTGTCCTACGCGGACTTCCGCATGTGCACGTTCTTGCCGTTCAATGACGTCGCACGACTGCCGATTGACGACTATCCGGCATTGAGTCGGTGGTATGGGCAGATCGAAGACCTTGACGGATGGCGCGATCCCTTTGTTGGAACCTCCGCCCCGCACCTTCCTCCAGTGCCAAACTGAATATCCAGAAAGAGGGGATAGGCGTCCTGGATGGACGGCCGCTTCCAGGACCAGCCGTTGTGGCGTTTAACGTCCGAGATGGCGTCGCAACCGGCCACACCTCAAAT
>LNFM01012960.1_pt1 | contig 10783 bp, 7 predicted proteins | sample 596031 | NCBI WGS metagenome assembly LNFM01 (sample SAMN04254537, study PRJNA301005) | activated carbon metagenome | isolation source: dual media filters at the Ann Arbor, Michigan drinking water treatment plant | place: USA: Ann Arbor | reverse complement strand
TGCACCGGAATCTGATTGAAGTGCTCGAAATGCTCGCGGAAGATGGCGAGCTCTTGATCGAATCAGAATTCGTGGGAACTCAGCAGTTGGAAATCGCCTAACGATGTCCAAGCTTCCGGGTCTCAAGCCTCACGAAGTCGTCGCCCGCCTAGAATCGTTGGGGTTTGTCGAAGTGCGGCAGCGCGGATCGCACAAGCAGTTTCGACACCCGGATGGTCGGGGGACGACCGTTCCCTTTCATCGAGGCCAAGATATCTCGCCAACCCTGCTGCGGAAGATCGCGCGAGACATCGGCATCTCGGCCGAAGAATTGGCGAACGCTTCGTAGCCTTTCGTCAGTTATTCTTTCGGGTCCGCCGAATCCCCATCTTTCTTCTGCTTCACAAACTGCAACAAATCCCCAAAGCTGCGCATCGCTTCTTTGCCTTCGACCATCTCTTTGGTGATCGGCGGCAGCGGTTTAGCCGGCTTCTTTTTGCCTTGCAAGCGTTTGAGTTCTGCCTGATCGCGCTTGCTGAGCTCGGGGGGTTTGCCGCCTCCCATGCGTGAGCCGCCGCGGCGATTGCCACCGCCATACGATCCGCTACGTGGGGGGCCGCCGCGCTGTTGGCCACCCCGCTGTTGGCCGTCGCGAGGGGGACCACTTGATTGCTGACCAGAAGCAGCAGCGGGGCGTGCTTCGCGCGGCGGACGGTCCGTACGCGGCGCGGTTGCAGATGCGCCTTCCGCGGCGGGTGCTGTGCCTTCGATAGCGGGCGCAGCGCCGGCGGCGACGGGTTGCTTCGAGGGTCGGCGGCGGCGCGGGGGTCTGCCGGACGCCGACTTGTCGCGATTGCCGCGTTCTCGGCGCGGGGGCTCAGAGCGCGGCGTGCCGGGTGCGATCATGGTGAGCGCCACGCGACGGCGTTCTTTGTCGATCGTTTGCACCCACACATCCACTTGGTCGCCGACCGCCACGACATCGTGCGGGTCGCGGACGTAACCGGTGCTGAGCTGGCTGATATGCACGAGGCCGCTGTCCGACAGGCCGACATCGACGAAGGCGCCGAAGTCGACCACGTTCAGCACCACGCCGCGGAGTTGCATCCCCTCGGCTAAGTCTTCGAAGCGTACGACATCGCGGCGGAAGAGCGGCGGCGGCAAGTCCTCGCGCGGGTCGCGACCCGGGCGGCGGAGCGATTCAATTACCTGTTCGAGCGTGAGCCGGCCGATCTCGAGTTGCGCCGCCAACTCGTCGAGCGAGTGCTTCGCCAGTTCTTCTTCAAACTTCGCCGCGGTCTCGGCGGTGCGCAGCGTGGCGGCATCAACGCCCAACTTCTCAAGCAGCCGGCGGGCCGCGTCGTAGCTTTCGGGGTGGACCCACGTGCAATCGAGCGGTTCATCGCCGCCGCTGATCTTCAGGAAGCCGGCCGCTTGGACGAAAGTCGCTTCGCCGATGCCGCTGACACTTTTCAGCTGATCGCGTTTTTGGAACGGACCATTGGTGGCGCGATGCTCCAGGATGCGCCGCGCGGTAAGCTGGTTGAGCCCCGCCACGTAACGCAGGAGCGCGGCGCTCGCGGTGTTGACATCGACGCCGACGAAGCTGACGCACGACTGCACCACTTCGTCGAGCGAATCGCGCAGGTGCTTTTCTTTGTTGTCGTGCTGGTAGAGCCCCACGCCGATACTGCCGGGGTCAATCTTCACCAGTTCGCTCAGCGGGTCTTGCAGTCGGCGGCCAATCGAAACGGCGCTCCGCTGTACCGCTTCGAGTTCCGGAAACTCTTCCCGGCCGATCGCGCTGGTGGAATAAACGCTCGCGCCTGCTTCGTTGACGATGATGTACGCGGCATCTTTCTCGGCCAGCTCCGTGCCAAGCACTTGGGCGACCAGTTCTTCCGTCGCGCGGCAGGCCGAACCGTTGCCGATGGCGATGAGATGCAGCTCGTGCTTGGTGAACATCTCGACGATCTTCTGCCGGGCGGCCGCAATGGCATCATCACTGCCGACAACATGGAAGAGGCCCGTCTCGAGCACTTGGCCGAACTGATCGATCGCCGCCGTCTTGCAGCCGTTCTTGTAGCCGGGGTCAATCGCCAGCACGCGCTTGCTCGCCAAGGGCGGTTGGAGCAGCAGTTTGCGGAGGTTGCGGGCGAAGACCACCACGCCGTGGTTCTCTGCTTTTTCGGTCAGCTCGCGGCGTGCTTCGCGTTCAAGACTTGGGAGCACGAGGCGATTGATGGCGTCTTTCACGCAGCCGATGAGCAGCTCGCGATGGCGGTGCTCGGCGGGAACCAAACGCTCGATGGCGCCTTGTTCGATGGCGGCGTTATCGCACGCCAGCCCGACTTTGAGCACCTTGGCCCGTTCGCCACGGTTGATCGCCAGCACACGGTGTGGTGGCAGGGCGGAAAGCTTTTCGCGGAACTCGAAGTAGTCTTTGTAGACGTCGTTCTTCTTGTTCGTCTCGTCAACCTTGCTGCTGGTCAGTTGCCCGGTCTTCCAGACGATGTCTCGCGCCGCTTGGCGTGACGCAAAATCTTCGCTGAACTTTTCCGCCAGAATGTGCCCAGCGCCGGTGATGGCGAGCGCGCCGCTATCGATTCCCTTATCGGTGTTGATGAAGTCGGCGGCGCGCTGATCGAGGTTCGCCGCCGCATCATCATCGCGAAAGATTTCGTCCGCCAGAATGTCGAGCCCCTGCTCCCGCGCGCGGGAAGCGAGCGTTTGCTTCTTCGGCTTGAAGGGTAAGTAGAGATCGTCCAGCTCGCGGACCGAATGGGCGTTATTGATCCGCTCCTTCAGTTCATCGGTCAGCTTGCCCTGCGATTCGAGCGAGCGGAGGATCGTGCTGCGGCGGTCCTCGACTTGGCGAATGTGCGCGAGCGCTTCGCGAATGGCGCCGATCTGCTCCTCATCGAGGCCGCCGGTGCGGTCGCGCCGGTAGCGCGCGATGAACGGCAACGTGTTGCCGGCGTCAAGCAGTTCGATGGTCCGCTCGATCGATTGAGCGGGAAGTTTGAGCGACTTGGCCAACTGCGCTGAGATTGGCTGCCCCGTGATGGCCTGCCCCGCGATGGACGGTGCGGCGCTGGGCCGCGCGACAGTGGCCGGTGCAATGGGCGGCTGTGCGACGGGGGCCTGTTCGCTGGCGACTGGTTCAGTGGCGGCCGGTTCACTGGCGGCAGATTCACTGGCGGCCGGGGTCGCTTCGGACTCGGTGGAGGTCATACTATGGTCCGACGAGCAGGTCGAGCGGAGCGCCGAAAGATCGCCTTTCAAGGCTGCCTTCCGAGCACCGCACTCTCACAACCACACCTGCGACGAATTGGTTGTGACGGGGTTTGTACGAATAGTCGTCACGCCGATTGGAGTCGGCGCGAACACAACTCGGCATTGTCGGGGGGCTAACGGGTTGCTGTCAAGCTAGCATCGGTCCTCCGAAACTTCCGCAGAAAACGCGTTTCGCGCTAAACCCGCGTCGTAGGCACAGCCGATACCACCGGAGAAGGTCGTCTGGGTCTTTGCGCCACAGGAGGTGTGCGCTGCCCGTGCGACTGGCAAGGATGCGCACGATGCCCACCAGCAGACTTCGTCTTTATCGTGGTCCGGAAACCGTTGTTCAGCACGAATCGGACGACGATTCACGCGTGACCCTTTCGGTGGCCGAAGTGCTGCCGTTGCTAGCAGACGCGGTGAATAGCAATCGCACGTGGCTGCGCGATTTCGCGCACGATGAGATCACCATCCCGGCCGATCTGTACGAGGTGCTCTCGGCGTATCAGTATCTGCGCCGGCCGGTAGCGTAATTGCCCGGTGGCCTGATTGTAGGATGGGTTATCCGCGCAGCGGTAACCCATCATGGTGTGAGACAAAACGTGGCGCACGATGGGTTACCGCTGCGCGGATAACCCATCCTACCTATCTGGCGCTCAGTTCATGCACCATTTCGACCAGCGCTTTCGCATGCGCTGGGGGTGTTTGGGGCAGCACGCCGTGGCCGAGGTTGAAGATGTGGCCGGGGCGTTGGTCGGTGCTCGCCAGAATGCGGCCCACCTGTTGGCGGAGCGCGTCGAGTGGCGCGAGGAGCCACAGCGGGTCGAGATTGCCTTGCACGGCGCGATCGTAACCCACCGTTCGCCACGCGTCAGCCAGTTCGATGCGCCAATCGACGCCAATCACATCGCCCCCCGCTTGAGCCATCAGCGGCAGAAGCTGAGGGTTGCCCGTACCAAAATGAATCGCCGGGGCGCTGCGGTCGAGTCCCGCGAAGAGCGCTTGCATGTGCGGCAACACGAACTGGCGGTAGTCTTCGGGGCCGAGGCAGCCGACCCAACTATCGAACACCTGCACCGCTTGGGCACCCGCCGCGATTTGGGCGTTGAGGTAGAGCGTAATTGCACGCACTAACCGCTGCATCAGCGCATCCCACGCGCCGCGATCGCGGTACATCAGCGTCTTGGTGTGCAGGTAACTGCGGCTGCCGCCCCCTTCGATCGCGTAACTCGCTAGCGTGAACGGCGCGCCGGCGAAACCGATCAGCGGAATGTTCGCCGGCAGATCGGCGCGCGTTTGCGACACAGTCTCAATGACGTAGTGCAGCGCTTCGATGCTTTCGAGATCGATCACGCGGTTGACATCCTCGGCACTGCGCACCGGGTTGTGAATCACCGGCCCATCGCCGGCAACGAACTCCAGCTCCATCCCCATCGGTTCGAGAATCGGCAGCAGGTCGCTGAAAATGATCGCTGCGTCGACGCCGAGAAACTCGACGGCGGTACACATCACCTCGCTGCACAATTGTGGGTTGCGGCACAGTTCGAGAAATGTCGTCTTTTCGCGCACCGCACGGTACTCGGGCATGTACCGGCCCGCTTGACGCATCAGCCACACCGGCGTGTAGGGCGTTGGTTCGCCGCGGCACGCTTTCATGAAGGGGCTCTCACGCAACGCGTAGCTCAACCCAGCCGGAGTCGTCAACGCGCGCGGCGTGCTGAAGCGCGCCTTGCGCTCAATGATCTCGGCCGCCTGCGCCGCGGAGTCTTGCACCAGATGCCCCATCTTTGGGTGGCTCGCTTCGATATCGACCGGCAACTCTTCATCGCGCAAGCGTTCTGATGTGGTCGGCCCGATTGAAGCAATCACCACCCGCCGAAGTGCGCGCTTGAGGTCATCCGCGCGACCACGACCCGCCGCCAGTCGCAGCAGGTTATTCAACTGCTGGGCCGAAGTGAACATCGCCACCTGCACTTCGCCGGCGAGTAGCCGGTCGATGTTTGCCTCCAGCGGTGCCGTGTCTTCGGGCAGATCCCACTCGTACACCCGCACGCGCTCGACCGTGGCGCCGCGCGCTTCAAGCCCGGCGAGCAAACTGGGGTTCGTCACGCCATACTCTTGCAGGCCGACGGTCAGATTCGCCAGCGGCAATTTCGCATCGAGTGTGCTGAGAACTTCCCGCCAGGTGTTCGGCTCAGGCGCCCGCAGTGTCGGCGTGATACCGAGCTTTTGCAGTACTGCGGCCGGCTTCGGCCCGCGCACCAGCGTGGGAATGTCGGCGAGCGCATCGAGCAGCCGCTGGCGATCGACATGCCGTTCGACCTGTTCGAGCAGCATCTGCGTGCCGACGCCGGTGAGAAAAATCACCGCGTCAATCTGCCCGGCGAGCACGCGATGGGCGAACTCCACCGCGGGCCGACTGTCGGCGAGTTTCGATTCCCGCATCGACGGGCTGACCCGCGCCACGCCGCCGAACTTCTCGATCATCCGCGCCAGCTCTTCGCACCGCCGACTCTCAAACGCCGCGACCACCAGGCCGCCAAAGTCCGCTGTTGATAGTGAAGTTGAGTCGTGCATGTTGCCGAAGCGAGCGGCTCACTGAAAGCGGTTGCGTCAATCCCGGAAACGTGGGATTCCAGCGTGCGAATAATCTTCGCCTTATTCTAGGCCAAGTTCCCCGCAAGAGTCAGGCGCCAGCACGCACGATTCGCGCAGGTAAAAGGAAGCTTCACCACAGAGAGCACAGAGAGGAAAAGGAGAAAATGACCAATCAATCGTTGCACTGTGTCTCTCCTCTGCGCTCTCTGTGCCCTCTGTGGTGAATCGTCCTTACCTAAACTTCTTCCGGCGCCGCGCGGCGCAGAAACTTTTTCGCGCGAAAATTGACGCCAGAAAAAAAGGTCGCTTGACATTCCGCGCGCCAGTCGCAAAACTGCGGACGCGACGTGTGTGAGTCACTGCTCATAGACGTTGCGAACGGGGCTATCTCGTGCTAACGCGCTGCTCACGTGGAGCGTCGCTGATCGTTCAGTGACGTTTGCGCGCAGGTTGGAGGGCGGTGTGCGTCACAATCGTTGGCGCCCCAAGGATGACGGAGTCTCCTTGGGCGATGTCTGGCAGGGAACGCGGGGCGAACGACGGGAGTCGTACGCCTGAACTGCGCTGATTGAAAGCTCATTCGTCTCGGCCGCAGTTCGCTCAAGAGGTGTGGGTGTGCTGGTTGGTAAGCAACCGCGAGCCCACTGCTAGCTGCGTGAACTAGTATTTCAGCATGGCGTTTGTCTGGCGATCTGCGCGGAGCGAACTTGAATTGAGTCCGCGGAACTAACCCCGAGCTGTCAACGTCAGAGCGAGATCGTGAAATAATTCCACACCCGTCGGGCGAAAAATTGGACCATGAGAGAGGGTGGGATTGAGAAATAGAACTGCAGCCGGCACGCACTCGCGCGGGTACGTCCGGAAACAGCAACCACCTAGAATTGCACCGACCGGATGCAACCGCGTGCCGGCTCAGCGAACATAACGGAGCTTCATACAACTTGGGGGGCATAACCGATGGATCGACCATGGGCGACTTCCTAGTCTCGGGCAATGATGTCCCCTCCCAAGATTTTTTTGAAGCATATTGATTGAAGACGATTCTCCCCGCGAGCCGGAGGGCGTCAGCCCCCGGAGTGGCCTTGCTAGCGCTCTCCGGGGGCTGACGTCTCCCGGCTCGCTGTACTCTTGTCAGGGGTGAGCACATCGTGACGCGCGCGCTCCTTTCGCTCGGCTCGAATATCGGCGACCGTCGCGCGACGCTCAATCGCGCTGTGGAACTCCTGGGCGAAGCGTCGCACATTCGCGTGGTCGCGCACAGCGCCTTCTACGCCACCGCGCCGGTCGGCGGGCCGTCGGGTCAAGGTGAGTTCCTCAACGGCGCCGCCATTGTCGAGACAACGCTCAAACCGCGCGAACTGCTCGCCGAACTCCAGCGCATCGAGCAAGCGCTCGGCCGGCAGCGCCACGAACGCTGGGACGCGCGGACGATTGATCTCGATTTACTCCTCTACGGCAATCAACGGCTCCGCACGCCAGAACTGACCGTGCCCCACCCGCGAATGAGCTTTCGGCCGTTTGTGCTCGTTCCGGCTTGCGATATCGCGGGGGATTGGAATCATCCAGTGCTCGATGCCACACTCGAACAACTGCTTAATCAGTTGCGCTCCGGGGGCAATTCGCTTCTGATTGTCGGGGGTACGATGCGACAGAGAAAATCTTGGGCTCAGCAGATTCAGCGCGTAGCTCCAGAGTTCATTTCACTGGAAGAGCACCTCCCTTCGCTGGCGATTGAACTGCACCGCACATTTCCGCTCGGCAAGCCATCCCGGTTGCTAATCAGCCTCGACGAATCGTATTTGCCGGGTATTCCGCGGCTTTCTCTGGCCGATTGCGACCCCGCCCACTTCGCGGCCGAGATCGACGCCGCCATCGAATGCGTTTGGCCCCCCGGCCAATGACGGGTAGAATCTATCGCACTCCCCGAAGAAGGGGGACGCGGATGAGCACGGAGGGAGGCGGATCAACGCTGATCTTTCTTCTTGTCGGCGCTCATCCGCCGCATCCGCGCTCATCCGCGTCCCCTATTTTTGATGTCAGAAACAAGCTCGCCGCTGCTGCTCTCGACCGGCGCCGAAATTCGCGCGGCGATTCTTGCGGCGCGCAGTAACGGTGAAACAATTGGCCTCGTGCCAACGATGGGCGCCCTGCACGCCGGGCATGTGAGTTTGGTGCGAACCGCCAAGGCCGAGTGCGATCGCGTCGTCGCCACCGTGTTTGTGAACCCCACGCAATTCGGGCCGCAGGAAGATTTCAATCGCTATCCGCGCGACCTCGAGCGCGATCGCGCGCTTTTGGCCGAAGCGGGCTGCGATTGGGTCTTCGCGCCGAGCACCGATGAAATGTACCCGCTCGGCAGTGACACGATGGTGCATGTGGGCGCCGCGGCGGCCGAGTGGGAGGGCCGCATTCGCCCTACGCACTTTGCCGGGGTCGCCACCGTGGTGCTGAAGCTGTTCAACTTGGCGCCGGCGAATCGCGCGTATTTTGGCCGTAAGGATTATCAGCAAACCGTGGTGGTGCGGCAGATGGTCAGCGACCTCAACGTGCCGATCGACATCGTTATCTGTCCGACGGTTCGCGAGCCGGATGGTTTGGCGATGAGCAGCCGCAATGCGTACCTGTCACCAACCGAACGCCAGCACGCCACAGCGCTGAGGCGCAGTTTGCTGGCCGCCGAGGAACTTGTCGCTATTGGTGAAAGCGATGTCGAAGTGATTCGAGCAAGAATGGAATCAGTCTTGGTGGATGTTGACCACGTCCAATACATTGCGTTCTTACGCGACGGCGCCATGGAATCCGTTGATCGCATCGCCGGCCCCACAGTTATCGCGCTGGCCGCGAAAGTGGGCGCTACGCGGCTCATTGATAACACTCTCGTGGGAGACTAGAACTACCCCCCGAATGGAGCGAATTAGCGCGAATGGTGCACGACGCAGAGCAACAATCAAATTGGCTGAAGGCCAATCCTTCACCGTAGCCTAGGGCATCGCCCTAGGTGACGGTGATACCAAAGAATCGTTTTGGCTGAAGGCCAAACACACAATTGCGTTCACGGTGAACATGGCTTTCAGCCAAGATACTTGTTCCTCAACGACTATCCCTAGGGCGATGCCCTAGGCTACGGTGAGATAGGCCTTTGGTCTATTTACAATTCGCGTCCATTCGCGCGCTTCGCGGGCAGATTGTTCCAGTCTTTCGCGGTTAAATCGTTTCCATTATGCGTAGTGAACTCTTCCTCGTCCCGATTCAGCTTGGCGGTGTGCCCCTCTTCGGGATGGGCATTCTGCTCGCGATCTGGCTGGCGGTTGCGCTCTTCGTGCTCGGGCGGCACTGGCGGGCAAAGGGGATCGACGGCGAGTTCTACGGTTACTTGCCGCTTTTCATCATCGGCGCGTTACTCTTCTGGAGTCTGCCGCGATTGTTTCCCGAGGGACTGCCGATCCGGGGCTATGGCGTTATGGTGCTGCTCGGCGTACTGAGTGGTTTCGCACTTGCGATGAAGCGAGTTCACTTGGCGGGAGTCACGCAGGATCAACTCTCTGGCCTCGCGTTCTGGGTTTTCATCTACGGCATCCTCGGTGCGAGGCTCTTCTTCGTGATCGAGTACTGGGATGAGTTCACCGCGGGACGCACTTGGCCGCAGGTGGTGCGCGAAGTGCTCAAGTTCACGGAAGGGGGGCTGGTCGTTTACGGCTCACTCATCGGCGCGGGGCTGGCGTTCCTCGTTTACTGCAGAAAGCACAAGCTGCCGATGCTGAAACTGGCCGATATCATCGCGCCAAGTTTGGTAATCGGTCTCGCGTGCGGACGGCTCGGCTGTCTGCTCAACGGCTGCTGCTTCGGAGGCGTGTGCGACAAGCCGTGGGCAATCACGTTCCCGCGGCTGCACACCGCGCGGAGCGAACAACTCAGCCCCGCGTTTGCCGATCAGCTTTCCCATGGCGAACTGCAAGGCCTGCGGATCGGTACGAGTGACCAAGGTGCGCGTGTCGAACGTCCCGCGGAGGGACTCGAGCGCGGCGACATCCTCCGCAGCATCAACGGCCACGCTGTGTCGAATGCCGACGAAGCTGCCACCGCCCTTTCCGAAGCGTACTTCGCCGAACGCCCCCTTACGCTCGAAACCACCACCGGCAAGACAGTAAAACTTCCGGCGGCGCCGATTCGCGCCCGCACGTTGCCGGTTCACCCGACGCAAGTTTATGAATCAATTACCGGAGCCCTCTTAGCGTGGTTCACCTGGGCCGTCTATCCTTTCCGCCGGCGGGATGGGGTGGTGATGGCCCTGCTGCTGACCATTTACCCTGTGACCCGGTTCCTGATGGAAATCATCCGCGTGGACGAATCGGCCGTGTTCGGCACGGGGCTCAGCATTTCGCAAAACGTCAGCCTGGTGATTTTGGCCGCGATGGTCCCGGTGTGGATTTCGCTTTTCCGTAAGCCTTCGAACCCCCGTTTACCGGGCGGCGTAGACAGAATTTGAACCCTGCCGCCAATCTGGCACAATGGCGGCTAGTGTCCCGCCGACCCGGCGGCAGATGCTTTTCCCGTTTTAGGATTGAAAGAAGATGACATCGCGTTACTGGCTGCTCACCGCCGCGGGCTTTGGCCTGCTTGTAGCGGGAACTCAAGCTCTGGCCGCGCCGGCGACTGAAGAACCGGCGGCTACCGAAAACATCGTCGAGATCGGCCCCGATCAATCGGCTCCAGCCGATGCTCCCGCGGCGCGTCCGCCGCGCGGTCGGCAACCGTTAGGCCGTGGTGGTTTTGGCCAACCACCGCAAGCGCCCGCTTCACCCTACTGGATTGGACTGCTCGCGGGTGAAGTCTCGCCCGAGCTGCGCGCCCATCTCACGCTGCCCGAAGGCAAAGGCCTGTTGGTGCGTGAAGTCGTGCCGAACAGCCCCGCCGAGAAAGCCGGCAT
>LNFM01012959.1_pt1 | contig 10783 bp, 9 predicted proteins | sample 596031 | NCBI WGS metagenome assembly LNFM01 (sample SAMN04254537, study PRJNA301005) | activated carbon metagenome | isolation source: dual media filters at the Ann Arbor, Michigan drinking water treatment plant | place: USA: Ann Arbor | reverse complement strand
CCTTTGAGGCCGACGTGGATCTCTGAGATCGCGCCATCCGCAAGTGTTTCGACCTGGATACCAAGGAAGCACAACCGCTCGTAAAGGGCCGCGATATCGGCCTGGCTGCGCGAAAGGCGATCGAGGCTTTCCGTCACGATCACATCGAACTTGGTCTTCGCCGCGTCGCTCACCATCCGCTGCAGTCCGGGCCGATTGAGCGTCGAGGCGCCGGAGATGGCCGCGTCCTGGTAGATCTCGACAACGGTCAGACCACGGGTTTCCGCGTATTTTCGGGCGAGTGCGAGTTGATCTGTGATCGAGCGCTCGTCCTGCAGATCGCTGGAAAAGCGAGCGTAGAGTGCAGCGCGCATCGGGGACCCTCCGCAAGCAGAAGCGGGCGGAAATACCGGGGGCAATAGGCATGCTCAAGTCAACGTTTGACTGTCGCCCGGCAATTCTTCCGACTCATCGTTATCTCGATGAAGCTCTGCATCATCCTCACGCGCGGCTTGTCGCGCAAGCGCATGCGCGAGCATAAGGATCGACTGCAGCGCACGGTCCAATTGAGGCGCGGCAATCTCCACGCTTGCATGCGTCTTCCCAGTATCGTCTGTCGCGCTCGGCTTCACGGATCGGTTCCATCGAGTCCACTCGTTGGATTCTCGCTGGAGCCCAAGTCGCGCGGAACGCCATTTCGCGGTGAAACGCGTGCAAACTAGTGCAGATTGACGGGCCCTGACACAGAACGCTCGAAACGTGGATTGGTGGTGAAACGCGGCGTCCGCTCAAGTCTGCCGTTTCAATAGCTCTTCCGGCGCGACTTTCAGAACCTTGGCCAGCGCCTCCAGGGTGTCGACCGTCGGCGCATTCTCTTCGCGCTCAATCATGCCGACGTAGTTGCGATTGAGCTCGGCCTGACCGGCAAGCTCCTCCTGAGAGAGCCCGCGGTCCTGCCGCAGCCGTCTCAGGTTCTGAGCCACGATCCGCCGGAGTTCCATGGGCGGCAGCGCAGCCCATCGCCATCCGCCGCTCCACCTAGTATACTAGGGAATCGCATGAGCGAATGGCCAACGGGATGAGCGAGCTGACCGAGACTGTGCAGGTCCAGCCGGAATTCCGGCTGGATGAGCGACGCGAGGGCTACGTCGCCGCGCTGACCGAGGCGGGCTGTGCTGAGCCGGTCGTCGCCATCCGCGTGCCTCGCTCGATTGTCGATCGGATCGTGCTCGAGGCGGCGGAGCTGACCTTGGAGCTGCGCCCGGATGGATCGGTGGCGGTTTACGCCGATGCAATCGACCTGGGAACCCTGGCCTCGGTCCCGCTCGTGCGGCTCGTCGCGGAGGCACTGGCTCAGATCGAGCCCGAGGAGGCCGTCGATGAACTCGCCTCGTTCGTGACGGCGCTGGAGCAGGCGCTGGCCCTCGCCCGACAAGAGCGCGATCGGCAAAGCCCACACACCTGAAGGGTGTCATGGCACCCTGAACAAGAGTTGGGTCGTGGTACGTGCTGGCGCGTCGACCTCGATCACGTGTGGAACGGCCGGGCTGGTCGTGACGCCAGTGATGACTTCGACCGCGAGGATAGCGCACAACGCCGCGGAGCCGAGAGCTGCAAATGTCCAGCTGCGTGTCTGCCTGCGCGCCTCAGCGACTCGTCGCGCGCAGACCAGCTGTGCTCGTGCATAGGCCGGCTTTCGGCTTGCGCCTGAGACCGGGCGATGTTGGACGGATCTGCCTGCGACGTATGTGATCGGCCGCGTCAATGGCGCTGAAACGACGAACCAGACGAGCGCCGCCAACTCCAGACCGGCGGTAACCCCGAATGCCACGCGATACGCCCCGACGGGCGGTCCTGTCGGTTCGGGCGGCCATAGGTCGATGATGAAGCCCGTCGCCGCCTGCAGCCCGAAGGCTGCGCCGACGTGCAGCAGGTTGAGCGCGCCATTGGCCTGACCCAACATCTCCTTCGGAAAGTAGCCGGCCAGGATCGAATAACTCAGCACCGTGGCCGAGCCGACCGCACCGATGACGGACCATGCCAGAGTGGACGGCAGATCGATGCCGGAGACGAGCGCGAGCTGGCACGCGATCGAAAGTAGCGCCACGCCGCTGAACAGCACCTCGACGGAATGACCCATTCGGCGAAGCCTGTCTGCGCTCCACCCGAGCAGGAGCCCGCCGACGGCAAGTGCGAGCGCCATCACCAGAAGATGCTGCACGACGACGGCACGGGACAAGCCATCGACCCGTGCGAGCCAAGCAGCAGCCCACAGGCTCTGCATCGACCATGCCGCGCCGATGCACAGCGCCGATAGCGGTGCGAGCCGCAAGAACCGGGGATCGAGCATGATCCGTCGCAATATCGCTTTCCCATGTGACTGGCGTCGCCCCGATGCCTGCGGCTCGGGCACGATCAGCGCCATCATCACGGCGAGGGTCACCGTCACGACGGACAGGAGCCCGTGCAGATTGCGCCAGCCGATGCTGTTGGCGAGGGCCTGGGCTGGCGCGGTCGCTGTGACGGCGCCGAGCGCACCGAGCATCAGCAGCCAGCCGTTCATCGTCGCCTGCCGATCGCGCGGAAACCAAAACGCGATGGCCTTGATGCCGGACATCAGGGCGGTGCCGACGCCGAGACCGATCAGCGCGCGGCCGAGCATTAAGCCGAACAGTCCGCTGGACATCGCGAACACCGCAGCACCGGCGGCGGCAACGACAAGGCACCCGCTCTGGACGCGGCGGGGACCGTGGCGGTCGAGCAGCACGCCGACCGGGAGCTGTGCTGCCGACATGGTTAGGAAGTACGCCGACGTCAGCAACCCCAGCTGGGTGGGTCCGAGGCCGATCTCACGCGTCAGTTGATCGGCGATGACGGCATTGATTGTGCGGAACAGGTAGGACAGATAGAATCCGGCGGCGAACGGCAGCAGCACGACCGCGACCCGCCATCGGAACGAGCCATCGGACGGCGTCATGACTCCCGCTTCTCCCGACGCCACAGCATCGGCAGCACGCCGTCGTCGCTTTTCTCCATGAGCGCGGCGCGGACCGGCTCGGCGAATGAGGGATCATCGAGGCGGATGCTCAGGTACGATTCTTGATCTTCGGATGATTTGCGCCAGGCCGCACCGATCTCCGTCGTTCCGACCAGCACCCGGAAATCCGGCGCTCCCGCCGACTTCTTCTGGTCGTTGGCGACGATGCGGACCTTGGCGTTGAGGGCCAGGGTGCGGATGGTGCCGGAATAGCCGTCCTTGTCCGCCTTGAATGTTCCGATCACGGGCATAGCAGCACCTCTCTTTCCGTTCAGTCGCGATAAGGCGTGAGGATCAGGTCCTTGTGCACGATGACGCGCAGCGGCCAGCCGGGGCGCACGGTCAGCGTCGGCTGCACATTGAGCTCGCGCTCGATCAGGCGCTGGCCGGCCCGGTTAGTGGTCTGTCCGGTCGACTCCCGCAAAGCCCGCACGAGGTCGCTATCGCCGGTGGTCGGACCGAACGCCAGGCTCGAGCCGACGCCGAGCACGGTGGCAAGCCCGATGCCCTTCAACAGCTGCCAGGTGTGCAGATCGACGCCGTCCTGGAGCCCGGCATAGCCGGCGGTGTCGGTAGCTGGCAGGTTGTCGATCTGGAGCGAGGAGCCGTCGGGGCGGATGATGCGCTGCCAGACCAACAGCGCTCGCTGCTGACCATGGGCCACGACGCTGTCGTAGCGGCCAACGAGCCGCGAGCCCTGCGGGATCAGCAGGAAGCGACCGCTGACGCTGTCGTAGATGTGCTCCGTCACCTGCGCGATGACGAAGCCCGGCAGGTCGGCGTTGAGGCCGGTGACCAGGCTCGCGGCGATGATGGTGCCGGCCATCAACTGGTAGGGCGATACCGGCTTCTGCAGCCCATGCGGATTGTAGATCTCCTTGTCGGGACCGGCTTTCAAGAAGGCGAGCTTGCGGGTCTGGTCGGTAGCGTCCGTGCCCGACGTCGTGCCGTCGATCTGGGCACGCAGACGCGCGGCGGCCGTTGCGGCCGCAGTCGCCGCCTGATCGACGTCGCTGCGTGCAGAGGGCAGGCTCGATGCACTGGTTGAACTGCGCTGCGGCTCGCTCGGGGCGCTCTTCTGCTGCAGGCGAAACATGGGTGCTGATTCCCGCGCCTGGGCCGCGAGCCGCGCGAGACGGACCTTCTCAGCTCGTTCGAGCTCGTTGACGGGATCGGGCTCTTTCAGCACCGGAACGCCCGGTGCCAGGCCTGACTTCGAAGTACTGCCAGCCGGCCGCTCGCCGGATACGCCGTTATAGCTCGACGGCAAGCGGTCGAGCCCATCGGGCGTCGCTTTGCGATCGACGGTGATCAGCTCGGGGCCGACGCCGCTCTTGCGCCAATTCGGCGGATCGAGGGCGACGAGGATCAGGCCTGCGAGCAGCGCCATGCCGATGCCGGCGACGGCGATCAGAACGCGCCTGTTGATCCGCGTGACACGTCTCGGCTTGGTGCGCAGCTCCAAGGGCTCCGGCGGAACTGTCGTCGGCTCCGGGGCTGGCTGGTTGGTCGCGTCGCTCATTCCCGGCGCTCCTTCCAGACCGCTTCGGTCCGCACGATGCGCACGACCTGCTGCGGCGCTGTGCCGAGCCGCAGCTCGGCGGCGGCGAATAGCCGGTCGACGATGTAGAGCGTGCCCTTCACCCGGTAGTTGACGAGGGCCGGCTTGCCGTCGGCGCCAATGACGAACAGCGGCGGCGCCTCGCCTTGCTTGAGGCCGGAGGGGAACTGGATGAACACCTTGGCGCCGTCGTCGAACACGCGCACCGGCTTCCACGGCGCCTCACCCTCGATGCGGTAGCGGAACTGCATGGCCTCGACATTGAGGCCGATGCCGGCCACCGGCTCGGGGCGGTCGCGGAGGTCGGCGGCACCCTTGAGCGCAGTGAGTGCCGCCTGTGGGTACGTCCACGATACCGACGCCATGTACGTCTCGGAAGTCGCGTGCAGCTCGAGATAGTAGCTGCGGCGATCGGTGGTGATAACGAGGTTGGTCGTGATATCAGGTGCAATCGGCTTGACGAGGATATGGACCTGGCTCGAGCCACCCTCGCCGCTGGTCGTGTCGCCGACAACCCAGCGGACCGTGTCGCCGGCCGAGACCGACACCAGCTTCTCGCCGGCTTCCAGCGCGATGTCGCTGACCTGGTTGACCGCGGCATAGACCTGGTACAGCGCGCCCTTGGTGTAGGGATAGACCTGGATCGCATTGATGTAGCCGGCCCGGGTCGGCTCCTGCCGGGCCGCGGCGTTTGCCGCTGCGATACGGGCGCCGGGTGTGGTCGCCTCGGGCGTGACGACGTCGCGCTTCGGCAGTGGCTTGAGCTGGCCCGGCAACGGCAACGGCTTCGGCACTTCGACGATCCGCACCGGCGGCGCCACCTCGACGGTCGGCTCGGCGCGCTTGGGCGGACGATTGTCGAGCCGGATCTCCGGAGCGGTCACAGTCTGTGAGCAGCCGGTCGCGAGCAGCAGCGCCAACAGCGGTATCGGTATAGCTCTGATCATTTGCCATCTCCCGGCGCGAGGTCCTGCGACCAGTTGAGGGTGTGCACGTAGATGCCGAGCGGGTTCTTCGCGATCAGCTCGGGCGAGCGCGGCGGCATCACCACGATCGACAGCACGCCGCTCCAGCGCCTGGTGTCCTTGGCGGCGCCGTTCTCGAACGAGCGCTCGATCCAGCGGATCTGGAACGAGCTGTCGGAGGCGCGCACCACGCTCTGGATCTCGACCGAGACGGTCAGCCGGCCGACGCTGGCGAACGGGTCGTTGTCGCGGGCGAAGCCGTTGAGAGTCACCGCCGCGCGGTTGGTGGCGAAGTCGTAGGCCCGCAGCCAATTCTGGCGGACGACGACCGGGTCGATCGACAGCGAGCGAACGTTCTCGATGAAGCGGGCGAGGGTGTAGGCGATCTGCGCATCGCTTGGATTGTAGGTGGCGGTGGCCGGGCCGACGGCACGGACGGCGCCGTTGCGCTCGACCTCGACGACGAACGGCACGGCCGTGCTCGCGCGATCGAGCCAGACGAGGCCGCCGGCCAGCAGCAGCGCGATGCCGAGACAGCCGAGCGCCATCAGCCGCCAGTTGCGTGCCTGCGCGCGGGCGCTGCCGATCCGCTCGTCCCAGACCTGCGCGGCCTTCTGATAAGGGGTCGCAGGCTGGGGCGTCTCACCGTAGCGCAATGTCGATCGCTTGAATCGCATGGCCTCCCTCAGTTCTTGTCTTTGAGATCGGGCGCGGCGCTGCCCATCGGCCGGTCGCCTTCGCGCACGGCCTGGGCCGCGACGAACGTGGCATCCCGCATCCGCTGCCGGCGCTGCAGTCGCTGCGCCCAATCGGGCGGATCATTCGACGGCGGTGTCGGTGGTGCGCCACCGCCGGCCGGTCCGCCGGGGCCTGATCCGCCACCCGGCGTGGCCGGCGCCGTGGCGCGATAGCCGTAGGCGGCGCCTTGGCGGTAGGCATCGCGAACTGGCGTCGTGATGTTCGAGCCGAGATCGGCGATCGGTTGCGAGACGGTTGCCCGGGCCACACCGCCGATGCCACCGGATTGGTAGGCGGCGGAGACGTTGCCAGCGAGCGACGCGGCCGAACGCACCGCACCACCACCGGTACGTCCGGCAAGGCGTGCGCTGCCCGATGCGAGGGAACCGGCGGCGACGCCGGTAGCGACCAAACCTGCTGCCGTACCGAAAACTGCTCCGGCACCGAGTTGTGGTGCTCCGGTGACGAGACCTGCCGCGATGCCCGGCACGAAGATCGCCAATCCAAACACGGCGATGGCAGCGAGGATGATCGATGCGGCCTGCTTCAACGCGATGGCGCTGCCGGCCGGCGGAACCAGCGTGCCGAAGATCGTCGAGCCGATACCGACCACGATGGACAGCACCATCAGCTTGATGCCCGCGGTGATCACGCTGCCGAGCACGCGCTCGGCCAGGAACGCGGTCTGTCCGAACAGGGCGAACGGCACCAAGACGAAACCGGCCAGCGTCGTCAGCTTGAACTCGAGAATGGTGATGAACAGCTGGACGGCGAGCACGAAGAACGCGAGCAGCACGATCAGCCAGGCCAGCATCAGCACCATGATGGTCACGAAATTCTCGAAGAACGTCGTGAAGCCGATCAGCTCGCCCGCCTTGTCGAGCAGTGGGCGCGAGGCCGTGAAGCCGGTGTCCGCCACGAACCCCGGCCGCATCAGGTCGTTGGCCGTCAGCGTCGTGGCGCTCGCCTTCAAACCAAGCCCGGAGAACGAGCGGAACACGATGTCGGCGAGCGACTTGAAGTTGTTGAGCAGCAGCGCGAAGAAGCCGACGTACAGGACCTTGCGGATCAACGCCGCGATCACGTTGTCCTCGCCGCGCAACGCCCAGAACAGGCCCGCCAGAATGATGTCGAGGCTGACCAGGATGGTGGTCAGGAAGGCGACATCGCCCGACAGCAGACCGAAGCCGGAATCGATGTACCGGCTGAAGGTCTCAGTGAAGCGGTCGATGATGTTGAGATCGTCCATGGGCAAAGCCTTCCCGTCGGCGCCGACAAGGCCGGCGCCGGGAGCGATGGGACTGGGGATGATTCAGCGCGTGCGCGTCAGACGGAGGTCAGAGCCTTCGTCGCTCGGACTGTGGGTCGTTGCGCGAGCGCGGCCATGGCGGCCACTCGTCGTCGACGAGTCTCGGCACCCAAGGCGACCGATCGATCGTGCGAACACTATCCTGTCGCGGGCAGGTCGGCGGACGGCTCGCGCGACGGAAATATCGCTTCCAACGCTCGGCACATGGCAATCGACCACGGCTCCACGTACGCAGTACCAGCTGCACGACTCTGGCGGAGTAGCTGATCCGGTCTCTCATGATGGTCCTCATCGGGTTGGCGTGTAGGCGCGGCCGTCGCCGAGGAACCGCTGGAAGCGCTGGCGCGCCTCCTCCTGGGCGACGATGCTGCGGGCACGCTCGGTCGTCTCGGCGCGGTATTGCGCGGCGATCAGGGTCTGCAGTTGCAGCGTCTGCTTGACGCCGAGAGCGGCGAGCTCGTTGCCGGCCTGGCTCGCCTGCAATGCGCCGACCGCGGACTGCGAGCGGCCGAGGATTTCGTCGAGGAGACGGCCGTCGTTGCCGACCGATTCCGTGACGTGCCCTTGCAGCAAGGCCGCGCGCTTGAAGCTGGCGTAGGCCTCGTCCCAGCGGGACTTGGCCGCACCGATCGCTTCGTTGCCCGTCAGCGCTTCGGAAAACGCCGTCGGAAACAGCCGCTGATACGCTGCATCGGTCTCGCGGACCGTGAGCGCGAGCGCCTCGCCCTGCGCGACCTGCGCTCTAAGGCTCGACAAGGTGGTCTGCAGTTGCGGCCCGATGCTCCCCGACTGCGGCAACAGATTGCGATCCATGCGCGCCAGCGCCTGCGCCTGGTTCTGCAGCTGCCGGATCTGGTTCTCGACCGTATCGAGCGCGCGAATGGCGGAGAGCAGGTTCTGCTCGTAGTTGAGCGGATCGAACACGGTCAGCGCGTGCGAAGCCGTCGGAGCGAGCCCGATGACCAGTGCCAATCCAGCACCGAGCAGCTGTCGTCGTTTGCGATGTCTGATCATGATCGGCTCCTCTTGGGTTTGTCAGGCGCCGCCCGAAACGGCGATAGCCGCTCGGCGATGCTCGCGGCGTGGGCTGATTGCGCCAGAACCGCCTGCACCGATGTCGACGACAGCAGCTCGGACGGCAACTTGTGGGCCGACCGGGGCAGCGGTGGAGGCGGTTGCGAAACAGGAATCGGTGGCGGTGTCGGCGAGGTTACGGGCTGCGTGTCCTCGATCAGCTCGGCCGCCCACGTCAGGCCCTTGGCTCTCAGGAACGTCGCGGCGAACGCAGCGGGCCCCGATTGGGCGAGACACTGATCAATCAGGCGCTGATCGTCCGGGCTCGAGGCGCCGGCGAGGGCCAGCGCGATCGGACCGAGGCCCAGCTCGAACTGACGGTTGCCGCACGCGGTATGGGCGTAGTAGTCGCGCTTCGGAATGGCGCGGGCGAGGATCTCGATCTGGCGCGCATTAAGACCGAAGCGCTCGTAGACAATGCGCGCCTGCGGCTCGATCGCCCGATCGTTGGGGAGGAAGATGCGGGTCGGGCAGCTTTCCAGAATGGCGGGTGCGATCGAGGAGCGCTCGATGTCGGCGAGTGATTGCGTGGCAAAGACCACGGCCACGTTCTTCTTGCGTAGCGTCTTCAGCCATTCTCGAATGCGGGCGGAGAACAACAGATCGTCGAGGAACACCCATGCTTCGTCGAGAACCAGCAAGGTCGGCCGGCCGTCGAAGCGCGCTTCCAGCCGATGAAACAGGTAGGTCAGGACCGGCAGAACCAGCTGCTTGTGCTGCATCAGCCCGTCCATCTCTAAATGCATGACATCGGCCAGTGCGAGCTTCTCGACCTCACCATCGAGCAACCGGCCATAGGGACCTTCCAGCGTGTAGGGCGCCAGCGCCTGGCTGAGCTTCGCCGACTGGATCAGCACGGCGAGGCCGGTCAATGTCCGCTCGGCTCGGGGCGCGGATGCCAGGCTCTGCAGGGCCGTCCAAACGGTATCCTTGACCTCGGGCGTCACGGCGACCTTCTCGTTGGTGAGCAGGCTGATCACCCATTCCAGCGCTATTGCCATCTCGCCGGGCTGATCGATCTGGGCCAGCGGCTGGAATGCGAGTTCGCCGTCGAGCGCCATATCGAGCGCGGTCCCGTTCATGGCGAGCACAGCGGCGCGGGCCGACCGGCCCTTGTCGAACAGCACGACCTGCGCGCCGACGAAGCGGCGGAACTGCAACGCGAGCGTGGCCAGCAGCACCGACTTGCCTGAGCCGGTCGGCCCGACGATGAGGGTGTGTCCGACATCGCCGACGTGCAGGTCGAGGCGAAACGGTGTCGCCCCGCGCGTCTGCGCCAGCATCAGCGGCGGCGCCCGCAGGTGCGCGTTGCCTTCCGGGCCAGCCCACACCGCCGACACCGGCATCAAGTGTACGAGATTGAGCGTGTGCACGATCGGCTGGCGGACGTTGGCGTAGGGGTTGCCGGGCAAGGTTCCCAGCCAGGCCTCGACCGCGTTGAGGCTTTCACGGATCGTTGCGAAGCCACGGCCGTTGATGATGCGCTCGATCGCAAGCAGCTTGTCGTCGGCGCGCGCGGCGTCCGCGTCGGAGACCACGATCGCCGTCGTGACATAGCCGAATGCCACGTCGTCCGACCCGAGTTCTTCCAAGGCCGTGTCGGCATCGGCCGCTTTGGCGTCGGCGTCGGGATCCACCAGCGCGGATTCGCGGTTGAACATCACCTCGCGCAGCACGGCGGACACCGACTTGCGCTTGGCGAACCAGTGGCGGCGCAGCTTGGTCAGCTGCCGCGTCGCTTCGGTCTTGTCGAGTGCGATCCAGCGCGTCATCCAGCGATAGGCGAAGCCCAGATCGTTGAGCGCATCAAGCACACCCGGCGTCGTGACGTTGGGAAAGCCGCACAGCGTCAGAATGCGCAAGTGTTCGGCGCCGAGCATCGGCTCGAGCCCGCCGACGAGCGCGGTGTCGCACAGGACGGCATCGAGATAGGCCGGCGTCTGCGGCACCGTGATCGCGTGATGCTTGTCGGAGATGGTGCCGTGCAGATAGGTCAGCGTGGCGCCGTCATCGAGCGTCATGACCTCCGGCAGCAACGCCGACAGCATCTCCAGGGCACGGTCGGTCTCGGTCATGAAGGCCGCGAGCTGGGTGCGGATATCGGTGGCGATGCTGTGCGG
>LNFM01012957.1_pt1 | contig 10783 bp, 10 predicted proteins | sample 596031 | NCBI WGS metagenome assembly LNFM01 (sample SAMN04254537, study PRJNA301005) | activated carbon metagenome | isolation source: dual media filters at the Ann Arbor, Michigan drinking water treatment plant | place: USA: Ann Arbor | reverse complement strand
GCGGGCGGCGCGTGGCGGGCCCGACGACGCTGGTGCGCAGGTCGGTGGTCACCGGCCCTCCGCGCGCCGCTGGGCCTCGGGGCTCTCGGGCACCAGGACCGCCAGGTACGAGAGGCGGCGCGGGTCGGCGTAGGGCGTCACCTGGACGGTGAACGCGACGTCGACCTCCTGCCGCCCGACGCTGGTGATCTGCCCGATCGGCAGCCCCGGCGGGTAGATCGACGGCAGGCCACCACCCGAGAAGCCGCGGGTGACGACGGCCTGGAGCTCCTTGACCGGGGCCTCGCGGGGGATGTCGGTGAGGCTGAGCTGGCCGGGGCTGGTCGACCGGACGAGGCCGGGGTAGGAGCCGGCGTCCGGCACGGTGGCGCCGACCTCGGTGCGTCCGTCGGTGATGAAGGCGATGTCGGCGGAGTTGGCGGTCACGGACGTGACGACGCCGACGAGCGCCGCCCCGCGCCCGGTGCCGGCGACGACCGGCGAGTTGCGGACGATGCCGTCGGAGGAGCCCTTGGTGATGCGGGCGTTGCGGTACCAGTCGGTGATGGAGCGCGTGTTGACGAGCGCCACCTCGACCCGGTAGCCGCCGAGGCCGCGTTCGGTGTCGATGAGCTGCTCCACCCCGACCAGCGACTCGAGCTCGGTGAGGCGCTGCTCGCGCACCGAGTCGAAGACCTGGCGGCCGCGGAGCTCCTCGACCTCGGCTTCGAGGGCGGCGGCGCGGTCGCGGGCGTCGCGGAGGCTCGTCAACCAGCCCCAGCCGTCGCGGAAGGGCTCGACCGCCCGCGTCGCGACCTCCTGGACGGGGGTGACGACGCTGGCGGCGGCGCTCTGCGCACCGTGCAGGGGTCCACCCGACGACTCGCGGAAGTACCCGGTGAAGATCGCGAGGCAGGCGATCACGAGTGCGGCGATGACGGCGCGGCGGAGGGTGGCCCGCCGGCGCGCGATGCCGGTGCTCCCGGTCGTCGACATCAGGCGGTTTTCCTCAGTAGCGCTTCCGGTGCCGTCCGTTCGACGCGGCCTTCTGCATCACCTCGAACTCCTCGAGCGACCGGCCGGAGCCGACCGCGACGCAGGTGAGGGGTGACTCGGCCACGTGGATCGGCATCTCGGTCTCGCGGCGCAGGCGCTCGTCGAGGCCCTGCAGGAGGGACCCGCCGCCGGCCATCATGATCCCGCGGTCCATGATGTCGGACGCCAGCTCCGGCGGTGTCTTGTCGAGCGTGCTCTTGACGGCGTCGATGATCTGCAGGAGGGGCTCCTCGAGGGCGTCGCGGACGTCCTCGGAGGACAGCACGACCGTCTTCGGGAGTCCCGTGATCATGTCGCGACCCCGGATCTCGGCCTGGACCTCCTCCCGCAACGGGTAGGCGGAGCCGATCTCGAGCTTCACCTCCTCCGCGGTCTGGCTGCCGATCATCAGCTTGTACTCCTTCTTGACGTAACTGATGATCGCCTCGTCGAGCTCGTCGCCGCCGACGCGGATCGACTGCGCGACGACGATGCCGCCGAGGGAGATGACGGCGACCTCGGTGGTGCCGCCGCCGATGTCGACGACCATGTTCCCGGTCGGCTCGGCGACGGGGAGGCCCGCCCCGATCGCGGCCGCCATGGGCTCCTCGATGAGGAAGGCGCTGCGGGCGCCGGCGGAGAGGGTGGCCTCCTCGACGGCGCGCTTCTCGACGCCGGTGACGCCGGAGGGGACGCAGACCACGACGCGCGGGTGCGCCCAGCGGTTCTGGTGCACCTTCTGGATGAAGTGGCGCAGCATCTGCTCCGTCACGTCGAAGTCGGCGATGACGCCGTCCTTCAGCGGGCGGATGGCGCTGATGTTGCCGGGGGTGCGGCCGAGCATGCGCTTGGCCTCGATGCCCACGGCGTGCACCTCGCCGGAGCGCTGGTCGATGGCGACCACGGACGGCTCGGAGAGCACGATCCCACGGCCTCGGACGTACACCAGCGTGTTCGCGGTGCCGAGGTCGACGGCCATGTCTCGTCCGCCGAAACCGGTCAGGTAGCTCCAGAAGCCGATCGGTCGCCTCCCCCTGAGTGTGGCGTCTGCGGCCGCAAGCGACCCTGCAAAGCGCGGGATTCTAGACGAACGCACACCATTCCGGGCATCCGTCGCCGTGCCCCGGGCCGCGACCACCGTACCGCCCCTTCGGCCGCCCCGCCACCCACGTCCGGCACGGCGTGGCGACGGCGGGGCTCTCCGCTACCTTTTGTCGGATGCCCCCGCCCCCGCTCTTCGCCGACGACAACAGCTCGTACCGGCGTGCCGTGAGGCGGGCGGAGCGGGAGGAGAAGGTGCGTGAGGAGCGGCGTCAGCAGATCCTCGCGACCCTCCGGAGGCTGAAGGAGGAGGCGGGCGATCCGGCGGTCCTGGCGGAGCGCGACCGGGCCCGGAGGCACGCCGACCTGCTCGACCGGTACCCCCCGTTGTTCTAGCCGCCGGGCTCCCGGAGCGCCCGGGAGCCGGGGTGGGAGGTACGGTCGGGCCATGGAGTCGCGTGAGACGACCGGTCGCCGCACCGCGATCGGCGTCGCCGTCCTCGCCGCCGTGGCCGCGGTGACCGCGGTGGCGGCCGTGACGGTCGACCGGAGGGTCACCTACGTGCTCGCGGCGGTCGGCGTCGTCACGGCGGTCATCGTGGTCCGGATGATCCGGGAGCGCCCCCGGGCGAAGCGGGAGCGGCTCGGACGGGAGGGCACCTGCCCATCCTGCGGAGGGACCGGCCAGCGCATCCAGGACCTCGCCTACGAGGTGGGCCGCAACCCCTGCGTCACCTGCGGCGGCACCGGCTCCGCCCCCGGTCGAGGAGCCTGAGGGCCGAGGGCCGGGTCGGCCGGTTCGTCTGCCGCGCCCCCCGTTGGTGTGTGGGGTCCGATTGGACCCGGGCGGCGCGACCAATCGCGCCCGGACCGGCGGGGCGGCGACGCCGGCCTCCTGGTCGTGGCACCTCCGGTGTCGTCCCGGTCGCGAATGGACTCGGAGGACGCAGCCGATCGCGCGATGACCGATGAACGGGCCGGGCGCCTCCAGGCTTGGGCGCGGCGGTTCCCGGGTGTCGGGGACGTGGCGGTGGTCGAGGTCCGAACGGACCTCGAACGCGGGACAGATCGCGATCACCGGCGGACGGGACCTCCCGTGGCATCGCCCGCGGGTTCGATCGGTCGGAGTCGCGGCGGGGACCGGGGGACGTGGACGGGCGTGACGGCGACCGGCACGGGGCTGGCGCCCCTTCGGCACGTCCCCGTGGTCACGTGTCGGTCGGGGTCCCGGAGGATCTCGCCATGGCGAGGTCGTTCTACAAGGCGCGCGGGATGGGTCCCGGCCCCCGTGCGCCATCTGCATGGGACCCGGCGAGGGGCCGCGGGCGGAGCTGCACCTGCCCTGTGGCGTGCGGGTGTGGCTGTGCGAGGCGCACCGTTCCACGGAGTTCCAGGTCCGGCGTGCGGGGCGGGACCTCGTGGTGTCGCTCATGAACGTCTGGCAGGCGGCGGGGTGCCTGACACGCCGGCGGTCACGGGCCCTCGACCTCCACCGCGCCCGCCTCACCGCGCCCCCGTCCGACCGTCCCCGGCCCGGGTCCTACAGCTGGCCTGCCCTCCGGCGGGAGGCGGAGGCCGCGTTCGCCGCCGGCCAGGAGCCCGCCGGCGTCATCGACCGCCTGCGGCGACGGGCGCGACGGGGGGAGGCACGACCACCGACCGTGCGGACGATGCGGCGGTGGTTCCGCGACGGACGGTGGCTCCGAGGCGACGGGCCGGGGCCTCCCCGGACGCCCACCCCGCCGCCGGATCCACCGGCGGGAGGCGGGGCGACCACCCGGCCAGGACCCGGCGCGCCGAGCGGGACCAACCCCTCAGGGACGGACCGCGCCGCGGAACCCCCGACCAGTGCGAGGGCGCCGTCCCCGGGCTCGTCCTGGATGGGTTCGACGTCCGCTCCCTGGGCGCCGTCCCGGGCACGTCGACACGCCTCACCTGCCGCCGGGAGTCAGCGCCGGGCGGGGTGGGCCTCGGCGCCCGTGCCGCGCCGCTCCGGGGTCCGCAGACCACCGGGTGGGGATGCCGTCCCGGGCCCCAACGCCCACGTCGCTACGCGTGCGTGTCGCGCCGCTCGATCGCGTACTCGACGGCCGCCTGGATGTCGGCCTCGCTCGCGTCCCCGGGGACGCCCCGGTGGCCGTACTGCGACCCCCACAACGCCAGGATGGAGCCCGCCCCCTCCGCCAGGGACTTCGCCTTCTCGTAGCCGCCGTACTCCACGAACTTCGCCTTCCGGCCGGTCTGCCAGCGCCAGATCGTGTCGCCGTCGGCCTCGTGGATGATCGCGTAGAGCTTCTCGGTCACGTGTCCCCCTCCGGGCCCGGGTCGTCGACGGAGTATGGCGACGCGGCACCCCACGGGGCGAGGCCCGCCTCCTGCAGCATCGCCGTCAATGCCGGCAGCGACAGACCGATCACCGTCGACGGGTGCCCCTCGATCCGCTCCACGAGGACCGCCCCCGCCCCCTGCACCGCGTAGGCGCCCGCACGGTCGGCCCACTCACCCGTCGCGAGGTACCAGTCGAGGACCGCCCCACCCGCGTCCGACGCCGGGCGCACATGGACCGTCGCCCGGTCGCGCGCCACGTGCTCCCCGTCGGCGGTCACCAACACCATCGCCGTCTCCACCACATGCGAACGCCCGGAGAGCGCCGTCAGCATCCTCCGCGCGTCGGCGACGTCGGCGGGCTTGCCGAGGGCGCGCCCGTCGAGCAGCACCTCCGTGTCGCCGCCCAGCACGGCGCCGCCCGGCGGGACACCCTCACGCTCCGCCACGGCCCGCGCCTTCGCCCGCGCGTTCGCGAGCGGGTCCGCGCCCTCCGGGACGTCCGACACGACCACGCGGAACGGCAGGCCGAGCAGCCCCAGCAGCTCACGCCGCCGGGGCGACCCGGATGCCAGCAGGATCAGGCCGCGGTCCCCCGCGCCCGGCTCAGAGGCCGGGGAAGTGCAGCGCCAGCTCGCGGACGCCCGACTCGGGGCTGTCGGAGCCGTGGATCACGTTCTCCCCCACCTCGAGGGCGTAATCGCCGCGGATGGTGCCGGGGGCCGAGTCGAGCGGGTTCGTGGTGCCCATCATGTCCCGCAGCGCCTTCACGGTCCCCTCGGAGCCCTCCACCGCCAGCATCACGACGGGGCCGGAGGTGATGAACTCGACGAGCTCGCCGAAGAACGGCCGCTCCTTGTGCTCGCCGTAGTGCTCCTCGGCGGCGGACCGCTGCATCACGGTCTTCTGCATCGCCAGGATCGCGAAACCACGCCGCTCGATGCGGGAGATGATCTCCCCGCTCAGGCCACGCGCCACGCCATCCGGCTTCACCATCACGAACGATCGCTCACTCATACGTTTCCTGGTCACCTCGTGGTCGTCTCCAGCGCCCGGTCCTGCCGGTGTCGCCGCTGCTGTCCCTCTCGGGGGTGGTGCTCTCCGGCAGCTCACGCGAACGCCGCGTACGCGCCCGCGCCGCCGCCGGCGACTCCGACGCCGGCGAGGTGTCGAGCAGGCGCAGGCGGAACTCCAGCTCCGTCAGCCTCTGGTCGAGGTCGCGCACGTCGTCGTTCGAGGCGACACCCGCCTGCCGCAGGGCACGGGCGGTCGCGATGCCGTCGCCGCCGGGGGCCATGCCCTCGCGCGCCAGCATCCGGCCCACGATCTGCTGCCCCTCCGCGTCGCCCAGCTCGCCGAGCCGCTGCTCGAGGGCCAGCAGCTCGAGCTCGCGCTCCCGGGCCTCGTCGAGGTACTCCGGCGGGCGGACGATCAGGTAGATGATCGTGCCGAGGAACGGGATCAGCACCGACAGCGCCACGCACCCGGCGACCACGGGGGGCGCCTCGATGCGGCGGCGCGCGTCCTGGTACGTCCAGTACACGAGGGCGAGCCACAGCAGCACCACGAAGATCTGCAGGAGCACGCTCATCGCGCTCCACAACGTCGAGTCGAAGAAGTCCGAGATCGACTCGAACGGGTCGCTCGTGTCGCCGCCGGCCTGTGCTGTCAGGACGGACGCGATCATGCTGCCTCTGCTTCGGCCATGCGGTCTAGTTCGCCTCGGGGGGGTCGGTGCCCTTCCGGGCGGGCGCGAGTGTAGCAGGGGCCCCCATCCGCTCCGCCACGAGCGCGGCACGCAGGTCGGCGAGCAGATACAGCGACCCGGCCACCACCACCACGCCATCCGGGCCGGCCGCGACACGGGCCTCCGCGAGCGCCGCCGCTGGGTCGTCGACCGCCCACGCCGGCACCCCGACATCCCCCGCCAGGCCCGCCAGCTCCACCGCGTCGACCGCCCGCGCGTGGCTCGACCGCGTCGTGAACACCAGGTCCACCACGCCGCCGAGGGCCTCCACCATCTCGAGCGCCCGCTTGTCGCCCAGCACCGACACCACCGCCGTCACCGGGCCGCGACCCGCGACGACCTCCGGCAGGGCGTCCGCCAGCGCACGCATCCCCGCCGGGTTGTGGGCGCCGTCGATCAGCACGTCCGGGCGCCCCGCGAACAGCTCCAGCCGCCCCGGCACCTCCACCCGCGCGATCGCCTCCCGCAGCGGGCCGACGTCGAGCGGGCCGCCCGCCACCATCTCCGCCGCGGCGAGGGCGACGGCGAGGTTCTCGCGCTGGAACGCCCCCCGGAGACCGAGGGGCAGGCCCGCGTACCGGGCCCGGGGCGTCACCACCTCCACGCCGGAGGGCGTGTCGCGTGCCCCCAGGTCCACGCCGTACCGCACCGGCCGCAGACCACGTGCCGCGCAGATGTCGTCCACCGCCGCGCGGGCCGCCGGCGTCAGCGGGCCCAGGACGACGCGGTCGGACCCGTCGGGCGCCACGGCCAGCTTCTCGGCGGCGATCGCCGCCTCGGTGTCACCGAGGAACTGCGTGTGCTCCAGCGACACGTTCGTCAGCACCACCGCGGTCCCCGGCGGCAGGACGTTCGTCGCGTCGAACCGTCCGCCGAGCCCCGCCTCCACCGCCATCGCATCCACGTCGTGGGCGCGGAACGACCAGAACGCGATCGCCGTCAACGCCTCGAACTGGGTGACGCGGTCACCCTCCTCCAGGTCCAGTCCCTCCGCGGCCGCGCGGACCGCGGTCGCCGCCTCCGCCAGGTCGCCGGGCGACAGGGGGACACCCGCGATCTGGACACGCTCCGACCAGTCCGTCACGTGCGGCGACAGGTACGCGCCCACCCGGCCGCCGCCGCTCGCGAGGGCCGCCGCCGCCAGGCGGGTCGTCGACGACTTGCCGTTCGTGCCGACCACGTGCAGGGCCGGGGCGTGCCGCTGCGGGTCGCCGAGTGCGGCGAGCAGGGCGTGGATGCGCTCCAGCCCGAAGCGCATCCCCAGGATCTCGAGTCCCGCGATCCACGCGCGGGCCTGGTCGGGCGTCACCCCAGCGCGGAGAGCCGGGCCGCGAGGGCGTCGCGCTCGGCGGCGTACCGGGCGGCCTTCTCACGCTCGCCGTCCACCAGGTGCGCCGGCGCGCGCTCCACGAAGCGGGCGTCACCGAGCTTGCGCTTCGCCCGCTCCAGCTCCGCCTCCGCGCGGGCGAGCTCGTCGCGCACCCGGGCCCTCTCCACCTCGGGATCGACCGCGTCGGCGGCGGGGCCGACCGCGATCGACCGGCCGTCGCCGAGCAACGTCGCGACGAGCGTCGGCACCACCTCGTCCGGCGCCTCCGCGACCGCGTCGAGGGCCGCCACGGCGGGGTGCGGCGCCGGGCTCATCACCAGGGGCGTCCGCGGGGGCAGGCCGCGGGTGGAGCGGTAGGCGCGGAGCGCGGTGACGACCTCACGCACCCCGGCGATCTCGGCCTCGGCGTCCTCGTCGCGGGGGCCGGGGGCGAGCGGCGGGGCGTGGAGCGCCATCAGGCCCTCGGAGCCCGGCAGGCGCGACCAGGTCTCCTCGGTCACGAACGGCATCAGCGGGTGGGCGAGGGCGAGCACCTGCTCCAGCGCGTAGCCGGCCATCTCGGGGGTGGCCTCCCCCGCCTTCAGGAGCTCGAGGTACCAGTCGCAGTAGTCGTCGAAGACGAGGTGGTAGACCAGGTCGGCGAGCTGGGAGAGCTGGAACCGGTCGGTGAGCTCGCGGCCACGGGCGACGGCGTCGTCGACGCGGGACGCGATCCACCGGTCGGCGAGGGTCGTCGCGGGCGGGGCCTCGGCGACGACCCGGCCGCCGCGGTCGACGACCAGGCGGGAGGCGTTCCACAATTTCGTGACGAGCTGGCGGCCCTGGTCGATGCGGTCCGCGCTGAACCGCACGTCCTGGGTGCTCGACATCATCAGCAGGCCGAAGCGCAGGGCGTCCGCGCCGTTGCGGTCGATGAGCTCCAGCGGGTCGAGGCCGGTGCCGAGCGACTTGCTCATGCGGCGGCCGTCGGGCGCCTGCACCACCGAGTGGATGTAGACGTCCGAGAACGGCTCGGTGCCCATGTACTCGACGCCCATCATCACCATGCGGGCGACCCACAGGAAGATGATGTCGCGGGCCGTCGACAGGACCTGCGTGGGGTAGAACTTCTCGAGCTCCGGCGTCCGGTCCGGCCACCCGAGCGTCGCGAACGGCCACAGCGCCGAGCTGAACCACGTGTCGAGGACGTCGGGGTCGCGCTCCCAGCCGTCGCCCTCCGGCGGCTCCAGGCCGACGTAGACCTCCTCGCCGCGGTACCAGACGGGGATCTGGTGACCCCACCAGAGCTGCCGCGACACGCACCACGGACGGATCTCGCGCATCCAGTCGAGGTACACCTCGCCCCACTTCGGGGGGGTGAACCGGACACGGCCCTCCTCGACGGCGGAGATCGCCGGGGCGGCGAGCCGCGTCATGTCGCAGAACCACTGCAGCGACACGAGGGGCTCGACCCGCGCGCCGGAGCGGTGCGAGAACGGGACGACGTGGGTGTAGTCCCGCTCGGAGCGGATCCGGCCCTGCGCCCGCAGGTCCTCGACCACCTTCGCGGAGCACTCGGCCGGCGTGAGGCCGGCGTAGGCCTCCCCCGCCGCCTCCGTCATGCGGCCGTCCTCGCCGATCACGTTGATCGTCTCGAGGCCGTGGCGGCGGGCGATCTCGAAGTCGTCCCCGGAGTGCGCCGGGGTGACCTTCAGCGCACCCGTCCCGAACTCGGGCTGCACGTGGTCGTCGGCGATGACGGGGATCTCGCGGCCGACCAGCGGCAGCGTGACGGTCCGCCCCACCAGGTGGCGGTAGCGCTCGTCCTCGGGGTTCACCGCGACGGCGGTGTCACCGAGCATCGTCTCCGGCCGGACCGTCGCGACGACGATCTCGCCGTCGCCGTCGGTCAACGGGTAGGCGATGCCCACGAGGGTGTCGGTCACCTCGCGGTCCTCGACCTCCAGGTCGGAGATCGCCGAGCCGAGGCCCGGGTCCCAGTTGACCATGTACCGGTCGCGGTAGATGTAGCCCTTCTCGAACAGGTCCACGAAGACGTGCAGAACCGCCCGCGCGTAGGCGTCGTCCATCGTGAAGCGCTCGCGCTCGTAGTCGAGCGTGCAGCCGAGGCGGCGGAGCTGGTCGATGATGCGGCCGCCGTACTCGCCCTTCCACTCCCAGACCCGGCGGACGAACTCCTCCCGCCCGAGGTCGGCACGGCGGACGCCCTCGGCGGCGAGGGCCTTCTCGACGACGGCCTGCGTCGCGATGCCGGCGTGGTCGGTGCCGCAGATCCACATCGTCTCGTGCCCGGCCATGCGCCGGGTGCGGATCAGCAGGTCCTGGATCGTGTTGTTGAGCGCGTGCCCCATGTGCAGCACGCCCGTCACGTTCGGCGGCGGGATCGCGATCGCGTACGACGGCGCGTCGGCGCCGGCGTCGGCGTGGCCGACACCCGCCTCCCGCCACGCGGCGTCCCACCGGGCCTCGACCTGGGCAGGGTCGAACCGGGTCGGGGCGGTGGTCACGACGGACCCAGGGGTACTAGGCGGACTCCCCGCCGGCCTCGGCGGCCCGGTCGGGCGCCTCGGTGACGAGGGTCGGCGGGAGCCCCTTCTCGATCGTCTCGCGGGTGACGACGCACTTGCGCACGTCGTCGCGGGACGGGAGCTCGAACATGACGTTGAGGAGGGCCGCCTCCATGATGGAGCGCAGGCCGCGGGCGCCCGTCTCGCGCTCGAGCGCCTTGTCGGCGATCGCGTTCAGCGAGTCGTCGGCGAACACCAGGTCGACCTCGTCGAAGCTGAAGAAGCGGCGGTACTGGCGCACCAGCGCGTTCTTCGGCTCGGTGAGGATCTGGACGAGGTCGTCGCGGGAGAGCTGGTGGACCGCCGAGATGACGGGGAGGCGGCCGATGAACTCGGGGATCAGCCCGTAGTTCATGAGGTCCTCGGGGAGCACCTCGCTGAACAGGTCGTGCGGGTCCTCGTCGTGGCGGCTGCGCACGTCCGCCGCGAAGCCGACGCCCTTGTGGCCGATCCGCCGCTCGATGATCTTCTCGAGGTTGGCGAACGCGCCGCCGCAGATGAAGAGGACGTTCGTGGTGTCGATCGTGAGGAACTCCTGGTGGGGGTGCTTGCGGCCCCCCTGCGGTGGCACCGACGCGACGGTGCCCTCCAGGATCTTGAGGAGCGCCTGCTGCACGCCCTCACCCGACACGTCGCGCGTGATCGACGGGTTGTCCGCCTTGCGCGCGATCTTGTCGACCTCGTCGATGTAGATGATCCCGGTCTCGGCCTTCTTCACGTCGAAGTCGGCGGCCTGGATCAGCTTGAGGAGGATGTTCT
>LNFM01018571.1_pt1 | contig 10784 bp, 7 predicted proteins | sample 596031 | NCBI WGS metagenome assembly LNFM01 (sample SAMN04254537, study PRJNA301005) | activated carbon metagenome | isolation source: dual media filters at the Ann Arbor, Michigan drinking water treatment plant | place: USA: Ann Arbor | reverse complement strand
TCGGTGGCCTCGATCTCGTCGGCGACCGCCTTGGCGACCGCGCCGCCGTCGCGTGCAGTCTTGCGGCCCACGAAGTCATTGGCCTGGATCGCCGTCGTGCCTTCGTAGATGGTCAGGATCTTGGCGTCGCGGTAGTGCTGCGCGGCGCCGGTCTCCTCGATGAAGCCCATCCCGCCGTGCACCTGCACGCCCAGGCTCGTGACCTCCAGGCTCATCTCGGTGGCGTAGCCCTTGAACAGCGGGACGAGAAATTCGTAGAGGGCCTGGCTGCGCTTGCGCACCGCAGCGTCGGGATGCGCGTGCGCGCTGTCGTAGGCCGCCGCAGCGGTGAGTGCCGTGGCACGGCAGCCTTCGACCAGCGCGCGCATCGTCAGCAGCATGCGCTTGACGTCGGGGTGGCGGATGATCGGCCCGGCGCCGGCCAGCGAGCCGTCGACCGGCCGGCCCTGCACGCGCTCCTTGGCATAGGCCGCCGCCAGCTGGTAGGCACGTTCGGCCACCGCCACGCCCTGCACGCCCACCGCGTAGCGGGCGGCGTTCATCATGATGAACATGTACTCCAGGCCGCGGTTCTCCTCGCCGACGAGGTATCCCACGGCGCCTCCCTGGTCGCCGAACTGCAGCACCGCGGTCGGGCTGGCCTTGATGCCGAGCTTGTGCTCGATGCTCACGCACTGCACGTCGTTGCGCGTGCCCAGGCCGCCGTCGGCCTCAACCATGAACTTGGGCACCACGAACAGGCTGATGCCCTTGACGCCTTCGGGCGCGCCGGTCACGCGCGCCAACACCAGGTGCAAGATGTTCTCGGCCATGTCGTGCTCGCCGTAGGTGATGAAGATCTTGGTGCCGAAGACCTTGTAGCTGCCGTCGCCCTGTGGCTCGGCGCGGCTGCGCACTGCCGCCAGGTCGGATCCCGCCTGCGGCTCGGTAAGGTTCATCGTGCCGGTCCAGCGGCCCTCGATCATCGGCGGCAGGTAGCGCTGCTTCAGTTCGTCGGAGCCCGCGGTGAGCAGCGCCTCGATGGCGCCATCGGTCAGCAGCGGGCACAGCGCGAAGCTGAGGTTGGCGCTGTTGCCGATCTCGGTACACGCGGCGCCGATGGTCTTGGGCAGCCCCTGGCCGCCGAAGTCGGCCGGGTGCTGCAGACCCTGCCAGCCGCCTTCGGCGTACTGGCGGTAGGCTTGGCTGAAGCCGGGCGTGGTGGTCACCGTGCCGTCGTGCCACGACGACGGGTTCCTGTCGCCTTCCCAGTTCAGCGGCGCGATCACGCCTTCGTTGAAGCGCGCGCATTCCTCGAGCACGGCCTGCGCGGTGTCGAGACCGGCGTCCTCGAAGCCGGGCAGCGTGGCGGTCTGCGCCAGGCCGGCGAGTTCGGTCATGCAGAACAGGAGGTCCTTGACGGGTGCTTGGTAGCTCATGAATGGGTCCTTGAAGGGAAGGCGTGGCTCAGCCCAGCGCCTGGGTCAGTTCGGGCACGGCCGTGAACAGGTCCGCCTCCAGCCCGTAGTCGGCAACGCTGAAGATCGGTGCCTCGGGGTCCTTGTTGATGGCCACGATGACCTTGCTGTCCTTCATGCCCGCCAAGTGCTGGATGGCGCCGCTGATGCCGGCGGCGATATAGAGCTGCGGCGCGACGATCTTGCCCGTCTGCCCCACCTGCCAGTCGTTGGGCGCGTAGCCGGCGTCCACCGCGGCGCGGCTGGCGCCTAAAGCGGCGCCGAGCTTGTCAGCCAGCGGCACCAGCACCTCGTTGAACTTGTCGTTCGAGCCCAGCGCCCGACCGCCGCTGACGATGACCTTGGCCGCCGTGAGTTCGGGTCGGTCGAGCTTGGCGATCTCGCTGCCCACGAAGGTGGACAGGCCGCTGTCGGCCACCGCCGCCAGGTTCTCGACCGCCGCGCTGCCACCCGTGGCCGCCGCAGCGTCGAAGCCGGTGGTGCGCACGGTGACGACCTTGATGGCGTCCAGGCTCTGCACGGTGGCGATGGCGTTGCCGGCGTAGATCGGGCGCTCGAAGGTGTCAGGCGCGACCACCTTCATGGCGTCGCTGATCTGCGCCACGTCCAGCAGCGCGGCCACGCGCGGCGCCACGCTCTTGCCGTGCGCGGTGGCCGGGAACAGCAGGTGGCTGTAGTTGCGGGCGACCGCCAGCACCTGCGCGGCAACGTTCTCACCGAGTTGTTCGGCCAGGTCGGGGGCGTCGGCGAGCAACACCTTGGCGACACCGGGCACCTGGGCCGCGGCCTGCGCGGCGCCGGCCGCATGGTCGCCGGCGACCAGCACATGGACGTCGCCGCCGCACTGCAGGGCCGCGGTGATGGTGTTGAGCGTGGCGCCCTTGAGGGTGCCGTGGTCGTGTTCGGCAATGACGAGGACACTCATGTCAGATCACCTTAGCTTCGTTCTTGAGCTTGGCCACAAGCGTGGCCACGTCGGGCACCTTGACGCCGGCGCCGCGCTTGGGCGGCTCGGCGATCTTCAGCGTCTTGATGCGCGGCGCCACGTCCACGCCCAGGTCGGCGGGCTTGACCACTTCCAGCGGCTTCTTCTTGGCCTTCATGATGTTGGGCAGCGTCACGTAGCGCGGCTCGTTCAGCCGCAGGTCGGTGGTGACGACGGCCGGCAGCTTGAGCTTGATGGTCTCGACACCGCCATCGACCTCGCGCGTGACGGTGGCCTGCCCGTCGGCGATCTCGACTTTCGACGCAAAGGTGCCCTGCGCCATGCCGGCCAGCGCGGCGAGCATCTGGCCGGTCTGGTTGCAGTCGTCATCGATGGCCTGCTTGCCCAAGATCACGAGAGCGGGCTGTTCCTTGTCCACCAGCGCCTTCAGCAGCTTGGCCACCGCCAGCGGCTGCAACTCATCCGCGCATTCGACGAGGATCGCGCGGTCCGCACCGATGGCCATCGCCGTGCGCAGCGTCTCCTGGCACTGCGTGACGCCGCAGGACACGGCCACGATCTCGATCGCGACGCCCTTCTCCTTCAGGCGCACCGCCTCTTCGACGGCGATCTCGTCGAAGGGGTTCATGCTCATCTTGACGTTGGCGATGTCCACACCGCTGCCGTCGCTCTTGACGCGCACCTTGACGTTGTAGTCGACGACGCGTTTGACCGCGACCAGGATCTTCATTTCGGGTCCTCCTCTGAGTCGGTTGAAATCAGGCCGGCACCGCGGGGTGCTCGGCCATGAAGCGCTCGACTCGGCGCGCCGTCTCGGCCGGCCGCGTGAGCACGAACAGGTGTCCGCAGGCCACGGTCTCGACCGTCGCACGCTTCAATCGCGCGGCGACGATGCGGCCGTTGATCGGCGGCACGATGGGGTCGTCGGCGCCCATCAGCACCAGCGTCGGCGCCTGCACGCGGTGCAGCCGGTGCCAGCTGGTCCAGCCCCACAGCGCCAGCAACTGGTACAGATAGCCGCGCCGGCTGGGGCCGCGCAGCGCGTCGGCGTGCACGTGCAGCAGGTCGCGCTCCAGGCGCAGGATGCCGCCGTAGAGCTCGCCACCCACGTGTACCAGGTAGGCCGGATCGAAGTAGCGCTTCGGGCTCAGCAACATGCTCAGCACGCGGGGCGCGCCGGGCACCATCACGAAGCCGGCGCAGGTGGCGGCCAGCGTCAGCGTGCGGCAGCGCTGCGGGTAGCGGATGGCGAATTCCTGCGCCGCCGCGCCGCCCCAGGAGACACCGAAGACGTCGACCGCCTCGATGCCCAGCCCGTCCAGCAGCCGCGCCGCCAGGCGCACGAATTCGCGCAGCCGGTAGGGCAGCTTGGGCGACGGCGAGTCGCCGACCCCCGGGGCGTCGAAGGCGATCACGCGCGTTGCCTTGAAGCCGGCGATGAAGGACGCCGCCGCTTCGATGTTGGCGCCGATGCCGTTGAACAACAGCAGCGTGCGCGTCGCGCCGGGCCGGCCGGCGTCGACATAACGCAGCGTCTGCTTGCCGATCGTGGCGGTGCGCGCCTGCAAGGGTGCCGACATGGAGATCGTCTTGCGCGCCGGCGTGCTCAGCCGCGCGTCGTGACGTAGGTGCCCGGCGCCGCGCACAGCGGCGGATGGGCCTTCGAGCCGGGCTGGCGCGGCGCACGCCTGTCGGCGTCGCTGCGTGCGGCCAGCCACTGCGCCAGGTGCGGCCACCAGGTGCCTTCGTGCGCCGTCGCCCCCTGCTCGAAGCCTTCAGGCGAATCGTGCGCGCCGCTGTTCGTGACGAACGAGGCCTTCTTGTTGCTGAGCGGGTTGACGATGGACTGCACGTGGCCGCTGGAGCTGAGCACGAACTCACTCTGGCCGCCGAGCAGGCTGCGCGTGCGGTAGCAGCCGTCCCATGGGGTGATGTGATCGGTGCGGCCGGCCAGGATGTAGCTGTCGCAGCGGATGTCGCGCAGGTTCAGCGGCCGGCCGGCGATGGTCACACCGCCGGGCTGCGTGAAGGCGTTGGACTCCAGCAGTTCCAGGAAGTCGGCGTGCAGGCGCGCCGGCAGCCGCGTCGTGTCGGCATTCCAGAACAGCACGTCGAAGGCCGCCGGCTTCTGGCCCAGCAGGTAGTTGTTGACCCAGTAGTTGAAGATCAGCTCGTTCGGGCGCAGCCAGGCGAAGACCTTGGCCAGATCCTTGCCCTCGAGCACGCCGCGCGCGCCGGTGAGCGTGCGCGCCAGGTCCAGCGTCTCGAGGTGCGCGAACAGGCCCATCGAACTGTTGGCGATGCCGTCGATGTCGAGGATGGACACCAGCAGCGTCAGGCTGCGCACCCAGTCGCTGCCGGCCTTGCGCTGCTTGGCGGCCAGGTAGCCCAGCAGCGCGGCCGAGGTGATGCCGCCCGAGCACGCGCCCAGCACGTGCAGCTGCGGCGAACGGGTGATGCTGCGCGTGGCACGCATCGCTTCCTCCAACGCCAGCACATAGGTTTCCAGGCCCCAGGCCGCCTGCGCCGCGGTCGGGTTGAACCAGCTGACGACGAAGACGGGGAAGCCCTGCTGGACCAGGAATTCGATCAGGCTGCGCCCGGGTGCGAGGTCCCAGACATAGAACTTGTTGATCTGCGGCGGCACGATGAACAGCGGCGTGCCGTGCACCGCGGCGGTCTGCGGCCGGTACTGGATGAGTTCGAGCTGCTCGCTGCGGAAGACGACATCGCCAGGCGTCACCGCCAGGTTGTCGCCGACCTTGAACTTGGACACGTCCACCGACGAGGGCAGGCCGCCGTTGCGGCGCCAGTCCTCGATCAGCTGGGTGACCCCGGTGACCAGGTTGCGGCCGCCGGTGTCCAGCGTGCGCTTGAGCGCCGCAGGATTACCGAGCAGCGTATTGGTCGGCGCCAGCGTGTCGGCGACCATGCCCAGCGCCATCTTCGCGCGCGCCTCGTCGCGCGGCGACAGGCCCAGTTCACTGGCCAGTTGGTGCGACTGCCGCGCCAGCGCCAGATGACCCTGCATCAGGCGGCGGTAGAGCGCGTTGTCGCGGAAGGCTGGATCATCGTAGCGCTTGTCACCGGCGGCCGGCGCGATCGCCGACTTGCCGCGCACCACTTGCACCAGCTCGCCAGCGGCACGGCCGAGGCCACCCGCTGTCTTGCGCGGCTGCTTGAGCGCCGCACGCGCAAGCGCCAGCAGCGACGTGCTCAGTCGCGCCGGCGGGCGCTTCAGGTCGGCGCGTACCAGCGGGGCTTCGGCGCCCAGCGGCTTCGGCAGGGGCCGCCTTGCCACTTTGCTGCGGGCCGGGGCCGTCTTGCCCGCGGCCTCTTTGCGCCTGGCGGCGGGGGTGGTGGCCGCAGTCTTCATGCCATCACCATCGCCAGCGATTCGGCCACCAGCAGCGGCTTGTCCAGTGCGTCGACCGCGCACACGGTATTGCGGCAGCGCGCCAGCATGCGGCCCGGGCCCTTGGCCTCGACATCGGTCAGCTCCACGCGCATCAACACCGACGTGCCCGCGGGCACTGGCGCCAGGAAGCGCACCTTGTCGAAGCCGTAGTTCAGCACGTTGGTGGCGTCCTTGGGATAGACGCCCAGTTCGTACTGCGCCGCCGGGATCAGCGACAGCAGCAGCAGGCCGTGCGCGATGGTGCGGCCGCCAGGCATCTGCGTGCGGGCGCGCTCGACGTCGACATGGATCCACTGGTTGTCGCCGGTGCACTCGGCGAATTCGTCGATGCGCGACTGGGTCAGCGTCACCGGCGCCGCGGCGCCGAAATCGTGGCCGACATGGTTCGCAAGCGTATCGACCGTGTGGTGTGGGGGCAATGTCATCGGGAACTCCAGGGAATGGAGGTGTGCAAGGCGAAGTCGGTGGCGGGCTCGCGTGCCCGACGGATCACCGGCTCTCGACCGATGCCGGCACGCCGTGCGCACCCGCCGGCGTCGCCGGACGCCCGGTGACGACTGCCGTCGGCAGCAAGAAGTGCGACAGCGCGGGTATCAGGATCAGCGCGCCCAGCATGTTCCACACGAACATGAAGGTCAGCAGGATGCCCATGTCGGCCTGGAACTTGATCGGCGAGAACGCCCAGGTGACGACCCCGGCCGCCAGCGTCACGCCGATCAACCCGACCACCTTGCCCGTGAACTGCACCGCCTTCTTGTAGGCCTCGCCGAGCTCGAGCCCCTTGCGCTGCTGCGCCAGCTGCACCGACAGCAGGTACAGCGCGTAGTCCACGCCTATGCCCACGCCGAGCGCGATCACCGGCAGCGTGGCGACCTTGACGCCGATGCCGAGCGCCACCATCAGCGCCTCGCACAGGATGGAGGTGATGACCAGCGGCACGACGGCCACCACCACCGCGCGCCAGCTGCGGAAGGTGATGAAGCACAGCGCGATCACCGCGAGGTAGACGTAGAGCAGCATCTCGCGCCAGGCCTGTTTGACAACGATATTGGTGGCGGCCTCGATGCCGGCGCTGCCGGCCGCGAGCAGGAAGACGCGGTCCTTGTCGTTGTGCTGCTCGACGAATCCGGCGGCGGCGTGGGTCACGCGCTCCAGCGTGTCGGCCTTGTGGTCGGACAGATAGGCGATCACCGGCATCACCGAACAGTCGGTATTGAAGAGGTCGGGGTTGCTGCTCGACGCCTGCTGCGCCGCGTAGTTCAGCACGTCCTGGTTGCGGCTGATCGTCAGCCATTTCGGGTTGCCCTCGAAGGACCCGGCGGTGATCTGCCGCACCGTGTCGGCCAGCGACACCGTCGTCTGCACGCCGGGGATCTGGCGCAGCGCCCAGGCCAGGCGGTCGGCCTCGACCAGCGTCTCGTACTTGAGGCAGCCTTCGGCTTCGGTCTTCACGATCACCGCGAACTGGTCCGACGACAGCGTGTAGTTCCTGGTGATGAAGGCGTTGTCCTGGTTGTAGCGCGAGTCGGCGCGCAGCTCGGGCGCGCCCGGATCGAGGTCGCCGATCTGCAGCTGCAGGCTGGCGGCAAAGCCGCCGACGGCCAGCACGGCCGAAACGCCGACCGCCCCCAGCGCCCAGGGCCGCGTCGTGAACTTGTCGAGCAGCGACCAGAGCCACCCCGCGCCCTGGCCGCGCGTCTCCTCGCGCTCCTCCTTCAGGCTGCGCTCGGCCGCACGCGCGCTCACGCCGGTGTAGGACAGCAGCACCGGCAGCAGCAGCAGGTTGGTGAAGATCAGCGTTGCGACACCCAGGCTGGCGGTCAGCGCCAGTTCGCGAATCACCGGGATGTCGATCACCATCAGCACGCCGAAGCCCACCGCGTCGGCCAGCAGCGCCGTCAGGCCGGCGGCGACCAGCCGGTGCGTGCCGCGCCCGATGTCCTGCATGATGCCGTTCATCTTCTGCGCGCCGTGCGAGACGCCGATGGCGAAGACGAGGAAGGGCACCAGGATCGAGAACGGGTCGAGCTCGAAGCCGAATGCGGCCACCAACCCCAGCTGCCAGACCACGGCCACGATCGAGCAGGCGATCACCAGCGCGGTGCTGCGCACGCAGTGTGTGTACAGGAAGATGATGACGGTGGCGATCACCGCCGCGATGCCGAAGAAGGCCGTCACCTTGACCAGGCCGTCGATCAACTCGCCGATCAGCTTGGCGAAGCCGATGACGTGCACCTTGATCTTCGGCGCCGCCTTGTCCGCGGACGCGGCCTTCTCGAAGCGGTCGCGGATCTTCTCTTCGACCACTTTTGACAGCGCGTGGTAGTCGATGCGCTCGCCGGTGCGCGGGTCCTTGTCGAGCAGCGGCACGAAGATCATGCTCGACTTGAAGTCGGTGGCCACCAGGCTGCCGACGATGCCGGCCCGCGCGATGTTCTGTTTCAGCTGCTCGACCGTGGCCGGCGACCCGTCGTAGGCGTCGGGCATCACCGGCCCGCCGCGGAAGCCCTCTTCCGTGACCTCGGTCCAACGCACCACCGGCGTCCAGATCGACTTCACCCAGGCGCGGTCCACCCCGGGCGTCAGGAAGAGCTCGTCGTTGATCTGCTTGAGCGCCTCGAGGTAGGCGGGGTCGAAGATGTCGCCGCCGGTGTTCTCGACCACCACGCGCATGGCATTGCCCAGGCCGCGCAGCTCCGTCTTGTGGGCCAGGTAGTTCTGGATATAGGGGTGGCCGGCCGGGAGCATCTTCTCGAAGCTCGCGTTCAGCGACAGCCGGGTGGCCGCGAACCAGGCCAGCACCAGGGTCGCGACGGCGCAGGCGATCATCACCGCCGTGCGGTTGTTGAAGACCAGGCGCTCCAGCCAGTTGCCGGATTGCTGGTCGAAGTCCGCGAGGTTGCGGACCACGGGCATCTGGTCGAGATCGTCAGTGACGGTGGCCATGTCGGCGCTCCTCAATCTGTCAGTTCGATGGCAGCGCGATCACCGCGACACCGCGCGGTCCGACCAGGGCCAATCGGCCGCCGCCGGCGTCCGCGACGCCGGCCAGCGGCATCGGCTGCTTCAGTGCGACGGGCTTGAAATCGCGGCCTTCGGCGTTGCTCATGGCCAACCGGCCGCCGGCGTCGGCCAGCAACAACCGGCCATCGGCCAGGGCCGTTGCCGCGACGATGGTGGCCGGCAGGCCGGCCTCGACCTTCTGCCAGCCGCTGCCGCCGTTCGCCGTGGCGTAGGCGTTGCCGCGCAGGCCGTACACGACGACGGTACTTTGCGTGCCGACGACGCCGAAATAGCTGCCCTTGTAGGGCGTGGGCTGGGCCACGAACCGCTGCGCGGCAGTGTCCAGACGCAGGACCAGCCCGCTCTCGCCGACCACGTAGAGGCCGTCGCCGGCCTGCGCCACCGCGTGCAGGTTCAGCAGCTTGGGGTTGTCGGTGCGGTCGAACCAAGGCTCCCAGCGCTGGCCGCCGTCGGCGGTGCGGAAGATCAGGTTGTAGGCGCCGACGATCCAGCCGTTGTTCTCGTCGGCGAACCAGACGTCGAGGAAGGGCTTGTCGGCGCCTTGCTCCTTGTAGCGCCGCGCATCGTCGAGCATGGTCTTCAGCTCGGCCGCCTGCGGCTGCGCCTGGGCGCGCTGCTCGAGCTGGCGCACGAGCAGGTCATTCGCACGGTGGCCATCGAGTTGCAGGGTCCAGTTCAGGCCGCCGTCGCTGGTGGCCAGCACCACGCCGTCGTGCCCGACCGCCCAGCCCTTGCGCTCGCCGGCGAAGAAGACGGCCGTCAGGTCCGAGCTCACCGGGACCTTGGACTGCTGCCAGGTGCTGCCGCCGTCGCTCGAGTGCACGATGTGACCGCGCTGGCCGACCGCGACCAGCCTTTGACCAACGCGGACGACGTCCTGCAACAGGCTGCGCGCGGCAAGCGCCGAGGCCTGAGCCGCTACCGCCAGCGGATCCTGGAATCCAGGGCCCGCGGCGAGCGAATTCGCGTTGAAAGTGATCGTCGCGGCCAGCACGACGATCGACATGCGCAGCACCTGCATGGCGGCGCCCTCCATCGAATGGACATTGATCGGTGACAGGGCGCTGCCCGGCCGGCGTGCGCGATGCACGCCGGCGCTTCAGGGCACGGGCCTGGTGGGGGTGTCGAGCTCAACCTCGCAGACCGCGCGCTCGCAGAGCTCGCGCTCTTCGGCAGGCGCGTGGACGTGCGCAGGCACGCCCACTCTTCCAGCCTCAGCGGACGCCGGTGCCCGACAGCTGCTCGGATGACCAGAAGGTCTCGGCCGGCATCTCGGTCATGTACTTGATGCCGTGGTAGGGGCCGGCGAGACCGAGCACCGTGTACATGCCGCCGGTGAAGTCATAGAAGGCCTGCGTGTCGGTCCACATGGCCGGCACGTCGTAGCTGAACGACGAGAACGAGTAGCCCGAACGGAACAGCTGGCCGCGCGCGTCGAAGGCGTCGGATGCCACCGTGACCCACGAATCCTCGTCGATGTAGAAGATGCGCTTGGCGTAGATATGGCGCTTGCCGGGCTTCAGGCTGGCCTCGACGACCCACACGCGGTGCAGTTCCCAGCGCACCATGTCGGGATTGATGTGGTTGGGCTGGGTCACGTCGGCCGGCTTGGCCGAGTAGGTCAACTTGTAGTTGCCGTAGGGAACGATCATTTCCTTCTTGCCGACGAGCTTGAAGTCGTAGCGGTCCATCGCGCCGTTGAACAGCGAGCCGTCGTCATAGGTGCTGGCGCCCGCCGAGCCGGGGTTCGGCGTGTCGTAAGCAATGTCGGGTGCGAGCCGCACGCGGCGCTGGCCAGGCAGGTACAGCCAGGCGCGACGCCCTTGCTTGAGCGGGTTGGCCGAGTCGTGCACCAGCATCGCCTCGCCGTTGCGGCGCGCCGGTGCCAGGTACTGGAACTTGACGTACCAGAACGGCTCGGTCTCCTGCATGACGCCGG
>LNFM01012956.1_pt1 | contig 10784 bp, 10 predicted proteins | sample 596031 | NCBI WGS metagenome assembly LNFM01 (sample SAMN04254537, study PRJNA301005) | activated carbon metagenome | isolation source: dual media filters at the Ann Arbor, Michigan drinking water treatment plant | place: USA: Ann Arbor | reverse complement strand
TGCGGTTGTTGACGATGCGCCCCAGCGTGAAGGTGCTGTCCTCCACGCCGCGGCCATCGCCCAGCGTGCGCATGCCGATGGTGAAGCCCTCGACCCGACGCAGCTCAATCTGGCTCGCATCGACGTTGCGCACGGTGATGCCGATATCGGCCTCGGAGGACCAGTCCGACAGCGTCTGCCGGATGACGTTCAGCCCGGTGTAGAGTTTCTCGGCGTTGCGGATGGTGCCGCCATCGCCCAGCACCAGCACGGAGGTCGGCGCCGTGCCGGTGTAGCGGATGGTGCCCTGCATGATCAGGCCGCGCGCCCCACCCGGCAGGGTGACGGTGCCGGAGACGTTCCAGGTGCCGGGCGGGATCATCGCGAATTTCTGGTCCGCGCCGGCGCGATCAAAGGCGGCCTGGATGGCGGTGCGATCATCGGCCACGCCATCGCCCAGCCCGCCGAAGTCGTTCGGCAGCACCGCCTCGCGGTCGCGCAGGTACTTCGCGAAGTCGCTCTTGTTGAGATTGGCGTTGAGGACGAGCAGGTCGTCGATGCGTGCCGGCATGGTGTTCTCCGATCAGAGGGCGGCGGCGGTGACCGGGCCGGCGAAGGCGGAGACATTCCCCTCGGCCGAGACGCTGCGCAGCCAGTACCAGCGGGTCTGGCCTGTGGTGAGGCCGGTGCGATCCCAGGGCAGCGCGGTGGGCTCCGTGGCCAGCTTGGTTGCGGTGGCCAGGCTGGCGCTGTCCGCCTCGAACACCTGCAGCCGCGCGGCGCCGATCGGGACCCCGCCCGAGAGGCGCACGCCCCCCGTGATGCCCAGCGCCGCGGGTGCCGTCACGGCACCCGGCACCGCCGCCTCCCGCCAGCCCGACACGGCGCCACTGCGCGCCACGGCGCGCGCCCGAAAGGCGGTGGGCTCCGTGGTGGGGACCGAGGCCGCGGTGGCGCCCAGGGCGCCCCCGTAGCCCTGCCAGACGGCCACCGAGGCCGGCAGGAACTCGAGCTCGTAGCCGGCGAGAAAGGCCGAGCCCACGGGAGACCAGGACACGCCCAGCGCCCCAAAGGCGGCGGTGACCGGCGTTGCCACGGCGATGGCCGCCGGGGCGGCGATGACGCCCGGGTTGGGCAGCACCACCGAGGGGCTGTCGCCTGCGGCGCGCTCGTCCACGGCGGGGTTCCAGTTCCAGACGGCGGGGTCCTCCTCGGACAGCGCCAGGTCCACCCCGCCATCCGGTGACAGCCGCCAGCCGGTGACCCGCGCCGGAAAGGCCCCGACCCGGTCGAGCGCCACCGTGACCCCATCCCAGGGCCGCAGCCGCAGCGCCGAGAGGTTCGCCGGAAACGCCACCTCACGCTGGCGCCGCACCCGTTCCAGTTCTGCTTTCATCAGCCGCTGCACGGTGGCGACCGAGGTGGTGAGCGGGAACTCCAGGTCCCGATAGATCGCCTCGCCGCCATCCTCGGTGACGTAGTTGGCGGCCAGCATCGGCGGCGCGTCGGTGGGCTGCCAGTTTTTCGCGGGGTCGACGTAGACGGCGCGCACCCCGTTAAAGAGGTCCCGCCGCGGCCGGCTGCCCTGGATGGTGACGTCGCCGCGCAGATCGTCCGAGGTGAGCGTGGCCGAGGGCAGCGCCGGTCCGCCCGCATGGATGAAGAACCGCCCGCCCGAGACGACCATGGCCCCGGCCATGGCAGCAACGAGCTTGCGGGTGATGGCGATCTTGCCCTCGCCCAGCGAGACGCGGCCGTTCACCGTGTAGCGGCGCTCATGCAGGCCGGCGCGGGTGCCGATCAGCTCGTCGCAGATGTTGGCGGCGGCCATCAGCGCTGGGATGTCGATGTCGTCCCAGGAGGCTTTCCAGCCAAAGGGCGCGGCGAGGTACCAGGCGAGGCACAGCGCGGGGTTGTCGGACCAGCCGGTGACGCCAGTACGCGGGTCGAGGATGGTGTCGGCCCCCTCGACCAGGGCGGCGATGTTCGGCGGGCCGGCGGGAAACGCCTCGGCGGTGATTTTCAAGCGCAGCGCGACATAGGCGCGGCCGCGGCCGCGGTGCTCGGCCGTCCATTTGCCGCCGGTCTCGGCGAGGAGGTTGGCGTCGGCTGGCTGGTCTGGACCCCCGAGATGCCGGTCAATGCGCACCAGCCCGGCAAACTTCGGATCCGTGGCCAGCGTGTCGCCCAGCCAGACATCGCCGATGCTGCGGACGCGATGCGCGGCCAGCACCACCACCGAGTAGAACCAGCCATCGGCCCGGCCCTCATCGTCGGGTGCCGAGTGGATGAACACGATGGGTCCGCCGACCTTGCATCGGCCAAAGACGATCTGGTGCTCGGTGATGGGCTGGCGGAAGGATTGGGTGCGGCCGGCACCGGGGGCGCTGGCGTCGTCGCCGGGCCGGGTTGGGGCTGTGGGACGCTTGGCCGGAAAGACCGAGGCGCCGATGGAGGAGACGACGAAGGCTGCGCCGGCACCGACCAGCGCGCCGAGCAGGCCGCCACCGAGGGCCGCGGAGGCCACACCGCCGGCCACGACGGCGATGAGGGGGATGGCAGCCGGCATTCAGCCAATCCTCCAGGCGGTGGTGCAGGTGGTGATCGGGAGGCGGGTGAGGCCGCGGGGCCCGACGAAGGCGGCGCGCCCTGCATCCACCACGACACCGAGCCGATCGGGCTCCGGGGCGAGTACGACATCGCCCATGCGGGCAAAGGCGGGCGGGATGCGGGGAAAGCCCGCGCTGTCCGCGGAGGCGGCGAGATCCGGCAGCACGCGAATACAGGGCCGGGTGCCGGTCACCGCCTCCGCAGCCGCCAGCGCGAACAGGGCGCAGTTCCACTGGCGGGGATGGAAGGCGCGCGTCTGCGCCGCCGACAGCAGGGCTGCCAGCCGCGTCGGCCAGTCGGGATGGCGCATTACCTTGCCGGCAGCCGGATCTCGGCCTCCTGCAGCGCCGGGACGTACTCAAAAAACCGGTCGCCCGGGTACTCGGCCTGCTGGTCGGCATCGGTGTAGCGCCGCACCTCCGCCCGCTCGAGGTCGACGAGCCGGCTCTCGCAGGTGAGCGTGACGCGCGGCTCGGCGCCGTCGGTGACCTGCATCGTGTCCATCAGCCCGGCCCACAGCGGAAACGGGTCGGCGATGAAGGCGCCCTCCGCATCGAGCAGCGCGCCCCACAGCCGGGCCGGCCGCAGCCGGAAGCTCCGCTCGGCCAGGGCGATGTCCACCACCTCCTGCGGCACCGGCGAGAGGGCCAGGGACAGCCGCACGGCGCGCAGCTCCACTGTCTCCTCGATCTCGCCCACGGCGCCGATGGAGCCCACGCCCTCGAACACCTTTCCGGCCCAGTGCAGCAGCCCAAGCCCGGTCCAGGCGCGAAAGGCGCCGGAGGCGAAGTCGAGCTCCACCATCACCACCGGCGCGGCGACCGGCGCGGTGGCGGAGGCCGCGGCATGGGCTGAGAGACGGGGCGTGCCGTTCGTGTGGGACACTACAGCGCCTCCTCCATGCGGATGGTAATCGCCGTGAACCGTCCCGGCCGGGTCGGGTTGGCCGCCTCGTCATCGGAGACCAGCCGCATCGGCACGCTGGGCTTCGTCAGCACCAGCGGCGCGCTGACCAGCATCGCCTCGCGCAGCGGCGGCGCGATCGGGATGGTGGCCGTGCCCGCGCCGGATGCGACCACCGTCTCGGTCGCCATGTAGAGCCGCCCGCCCAGGCCGATGTGGTCCCCCGCGCCCTCGCGCCGCAGCACCTGCGTGGCGCGCGTCACCGGCGAGACAAAGCGCAGGGTGTTGTGCTGGAGATAGAAGCTCAGCCGCGACGGGCGCAGCGTGGTCGGCCAGGCGTATTCCGTCATCTGCCCTATCCCCGCACGATGGAGGTGGCGCTGCCGCCACGGCGGATGGCGTCGAGCGTGGCGGCACTCGCCTGGCGCACGATCTGCGCCGAGAGCACCCGCAGCCGCGCCTCGACACCGGCGTCCGCGCCGCGCGCATCGATGGTGATGCTCTGGTTGATCACCGGTCCGCCTGGCGCCATGCCATTGGGCAGCACGGTGCCGCTGCGGTTCGGCACGAACCATTCGGGGCCGTGTTCGCCGACGATGTAGGGCTGCCCACCCGCCACCGGCCCGCCCTCGGCGCGGAACAGCCCGCCAAGCGCTGTGCCCAGCCCCGAGAAGATCGAGCCGAAGTCAAAGCCCGCCAGGCTGGAGGTCACCGCCGTGCCGAGCGGCTCGGTGATGGTACGGCGAACCACGATGCGGGCGATGTCCTGCAGGATGCCCTGGAGGACCTTCGAGAAGCTCTCGCCCTTGATGATCGCGTCCTCGAAGGCTGACGAGAAGGTCAGGCCGAGTTCGCGCGCCGTGTTGCTGGTGCGCTCGGTCGCCTGCTGGACGCGCTGCTGGCTGCGCTCCAGCTCCTCAAGCGCGGCATTGGCCTCGCGCGAGATGGTCTCGTTCCACCCGTCGATGCCTTTGGTCGGCGCGATCCGCGGATCCCGCAGGCGACGGAGGTGGCCATAGACGGCGGCGGTGTCGCGACCGCCGGTGTCGACGCAGAGCCGGGCAATGCGCATGGCGCCACCGCCCTGGCGGGGCCAATCGCGCGCCAGCACCCGGGCCAGTTCGTCCCAGGGCTCGCGGTCCCGCGGGCTGCCGGGGATGACAACGTGGTCGACCAGCCAGGACGAGAACCCCTCCGACCAGCCCCAGACGTCGCATTCGAGGCGATCATCCTGGACGTCCACGCCGGCGGTCAGCACCAACGCCCCCGTGGGCACCACGCCCATGGCGAAATCTTCGCGTCGCTCGACCAGCCGCTCCCAGTCCGGCGCCTCGCCTTGCTCCTGCCAGGTCTCGCCCAGGACGGTGTTCTTGAAGGTCTTGATGTCCTCGGGCTTGCCCTGGACGGCCTCCCAATCCCGGGCGATCTGTTCCCAGGAGAGCCAGCCCACGGGCGAATAGAGCGCCGAGATGTGGAAGCCGATGGTGTGCGGGTCCTGGCCCTCGGCCGTCGCGCGCCATTCGCCGCCGCTCAGCATGGCGGTTTTGTCGTGCTCCTGCATGGGGTGGTCGCACGTCGAGCAGTGATACCGCGCCGTCTCCGGGGCGCCCTTGTCCCAGATCAGCCGCTCAAAGCGCAGCCACTGCATCTCGCCGCATTCGGTGCACGGCACGAAGAAGCGCCGCTGGTCGGAGGCCAGGTACTCCCGCTCGATCCGGCTGCGGCCGGCGATGGTCGGCGTGCTGACCAGGAAAGCCTTGCGGCGCCAGCCGAAGGTGCGGGCGCGGGCCTCGGCCAGAGCAATGGGATCGCCCTCGCCGGCGACGTCGCCGGGATAGGCATCCACCTCGTCGAGGAACAGAAACCGCGCCGTCATCGAGCGCAGCCCAACCGCGCTGTTGGCCCCGGTCAGCACCAGGATGCCGCCGGGGAATTCCTTCGACAGCATGGTGTTGCCGCTGTCGCGGGCCCGCGCCGGCGCAACACGTTCTCGCAGCGCGGGCGTCTCCTCCAGCAGCGGGTCGATGCGCTGGCGCGAGAAGCGCTTGGCCAGTTCCACAGTCGGCTGCACCGCCAGCGCCGGTGCCGGCACGTGGTGCATGATGTAGCCCAGCCAGTTGTTCCCGCTCTCGGTCGCGCCGACCTGCGCGCCCTTCATGAACACGACGCGCCGGGCGGGATGCATCGCCGACAGCGCGTCCATCACGTCCTTCAGGTAGGGCGTGCGGCTTGTGCGCCAGGGGCCGGGCTCGGCCGAGGCGCGGCTACCGAGCATGCGGTGGCGCTCGGCCCATTCCGACACGGTGAGCTGCGGCGGCGGCCGGAGCATGGCGCCGACGCGGCGACGCACATGCTCACGGGTACGAAGACCGATCCCCTCCGAGGCCGGCTGGATCGAAGCGATCGGCCGCCTCCGTCAGCAGGTCGTTGATGTGGCTCTGCAGGATGGTCTGCAGCAGATGCGGATCGACGCCCATCTCGGCGGCGATCAGGCCGGAGACGCGGGCGGGCCAGTTCAGCAGCGCGTCGCGCATGGTGCTGCCGATCTCGTCGAGCGCGGCATTGGCCTCGTTGACATCGACCAGGCGGCGCTTGGTCTCGTCCAGCGAGAGCCGCTGCGCCTCCACCTTAAGCGCGAGCTGCGCGACTTTCAGCCGCGCGAAGGGCGTGCCATCCGCGCCGGCACCGCTGGCCAGGGGCGAGCGCGCGGGGTCGGCGGTCTCGACCAGGCGGCGGCGCGTCTTGTCGATGTCCCACTGGCCGTCGGCCTCGCGGGCGATGCGGCCCGCCCGCTCGGCCTTGTGGATGGCGGTGTCGCTGACGCCGAGGCGCCGCGCGGCCTCGCGTCAGTTCCGGCATGGCGGCGACCTCCCGCCGCACGTAATGGCCATCACGAGCAAGGGCCCGCTACCGTCCGGCGGCGGGCCCTCGACGTGTCCGGCCCGGGTGTCAGGCCGGCAGGTGGTAGACCGTGTAGGAGCCGCGGGCGCCCTCCTTATTCGGGCCGACCTGGCGGACGCGCTCCAGCACCTGCACCTCGATCCCCTGGCGCTTCTTGAGGCCCGCGAAGAAGCCGCGGACCGTGTGCTGCTGCCAGCCAGTCGCCTCGCAGATCTGCGCGATGGTCGCGCCCTCCTCGCGGCGGAGCATCGCCAGCACCGTCTCCTGCTTCGTGCCCTCGCGCGGCTTGAGAGGCGCACCCGGCTCGCGGGCGGTGCGGGCTGGCTTGCCGGCGAGCGCGGCGCGGAGGGCTTCGATGGCGCGGCTGATCGGATTGTCGGTCGCGTCCTGCGCCGGGCTGGCGTCCCAAGCGACCAACACCGCCGCAGCGGCGTTGCGCAGGCTGGCGCGCGGGGCGGGTGTGGGCGCGCCCTGGGCGTGTTCGGTTTCCTCCGCGGGGGCATCCCCCTCGGCGGCGCCGTCCGCGCCCGTGCGTGCCGTATCGGGCACGCTGCCCTCGATGCCGGAGCAGTCGGGCTCGCCGGCCGCCGCGCCGCCCTCATTCGGATCGATGCCGATGGCGCGCAGCCCTTCGTCGGTGATGCGCGCCACGATCCAGGTGCCGTCGTCGTCCTGCCGCCAGCCGAGGCCAACATGCTCCCGTGGCGCGTTGATCTCGGTCAGAAGGTTGTTCTTGATCAGGCTGCGGAACACCGCGTTGCGGGCCGCGGCCGGCAGGGTCTTCGGCGCGCGGGCGAGGCCCATCTCATGCTGTGCGGCGGCGCTCAGGATCACAAGCTGGCTGTCGGAAAGCTTCGTCATCGTGCTGGTCTCCGGTTGCGGGCGCCGATCATCGGCCCCTACTGCCGGGAGCCCCGCCGGCGTCGCCGGTCGGGGCGGTGCGGGAGTGGCCCGCGTCAGGCTGCGTATTCGCCGCGGCGGAAATGCTGGTCCGCGATGTCCTTCAGCTTCGCAGTGGCATCCGAAAGCCAGGCCGCTTCGCCCCAGAGCACCGTCTCGGGATCCGCGCCGAAGTGGTCTGCGCTGGCCTGGGTGAGTTCGGCGAGGAAGGCATCGAATTCGGCCTTCTTCGCGAGGAAGGCGGCCAGGCTGCGTTCCTGGTTGCGGGCGGCGCGGGCTTCGCGGTCGGTCATGCTGGTCTCCGTCGTGGTGCAGGGCGGGGTGCTCTGCGTGTGACGGACCATTCGCGCTGTGGCACGCACGAGCCAAGCAAGATGCAGTGGCGCAGGATTGTTGGGGTGGATGGCCCCCTACCGGCATCTTGGTGCCAAACTGGCGGCTGTCAGGAGCCACCCAACAGGAGCCATCCGCCATGGAGGTTAAGACGATCGGCCTGGATCTGGCCAAGAACATCTTCCAGGTGCACGGAGTGGACGCCGCCGGCGAGGTGAGCGTCACGAAGCGGCTGCGTCGCAGCCAGATGCTCGAATTCTTCGCCGGGCTGAAGCCCTGCCTGGTTGGCATCGAGGCGTGCCCGACCGCGCACTACTGGGGGCGGGAACTCACGTCGCTGGGGCACGACGTCCGGCTGATCCCGCCGCAATACGTGAAACCCTATGTGCGCCGGAGCAAGAACGATGCTGCAGACGCCGCGGCGATTTGCGAGGCGGTTGCCCGCCCCTCCATGCGTTTCGTCCCCCTCAAGGACGAGATGCAGCAGGCAGCGCTGATGTTGCATCGGGTGCGCGACTTGCTGGTACGGCAGAAGGTACAGCTGGTCAGCGCGATCCGAGCCCATGCCGCTGAGTTCGGCGTGATCGAGGCAAAGGGTCCGCAGAATGTCGCGCGCCTGCTCGCCGCGGTCGAAGCCAGTGGGGTGCCTGACCTCGCGCGCCAGCTTATCCGCGTGCTGACAGAGCAACTCGACGCGGTTGAGGATCAGATTGCCGAGGTCGATCGGCGCATCGTCAGCTGGCACAAGAGCAACGAAACCAGTCGGCGCCTCGCCGGCGTTCCCGGCATTGGAACCATGACCGCAACGGCCATCGCCGCGACGGTCCCGGACCCGTCGGTGTTTCGCGGAGGACGCGAGTTCGCCGCGTGGCTGGGTTTGGTCCCGCGGCAAAATTCGTCCGGGGGCAAAGCCCGGCTCGGGAAGATCAGCAAGCAAGGCAACGAGCATGTGCGACGGCTGCTAATCATCGGTGCACAGGCGGCGCTGCTGTGCTCGAAAGAGGTCAAGGCCAACGCCTGGGTGCAGGGCATGATGGCGCGACGACCGCGCATGGTCGTGGTGGTCGCCTTGGCGAATAAGATGGCGCGTATCGCGTGGGCGCTCATGGCTCGGCGAACGCAATACGGAGTCGCAGTCGCCGCTTAGGCGGCGACTGCCGGCCGGGGGGCAGCGAAGGCAGAGGAGCAAGATGGCGTAGTCGGTTGCACCGACGGGTTGGGCAAACCTGGATCATAGCGGGGGCTTTGAGCCCGCGAGATTGTTAAGGACCCAACTCGCGGAACCCATCAGGGCCAGCGGTCGTGCTGACCGCACAACAGGCCGGACACATGACCGCAGGCAACCCGCTGCATCAGATTGTCATCCACTGCTCTTGAAGCCCGGGGGCCATCCACACATGCTATGATTCGGCGGTCTGGATCACATCATGATCGACGATGCCGCGGGCCGCGGCGATATCGGCAAAGATGCGATCATCGCCCTCCAGCACCGCGGCCTCGCCGGTGACTTCCTGCCAGCGCCGTACGATGACGTCGGCATAAGCGGGGTCGATCTCCAGCAGCACGGCGCGCCGCCCCGTGCGCTCCGCCGCGATCATCGTCGTGCCCGAGCCGCCGAAGCAGTCCAGCACCGTGTCGCGCGGCTTGCTGCTGTTCCGGATGGCGCGCTCGACCAGCGCCACCGGCTTCATCGTCGGATGCAGGTCGTTCCGCGCCGGCTTGTCGAAGTGCCAGACATTCCCTTGGTCGCGAGCGCCGCACCAGTAGTGCTGCGCGCCGGCCTTCCATCCGTAGAGCATCGCCTCGAACTGCTGGTGGTAGTCGGCGCGGCCGAGCGCGAAGGTGTTCTTCGCCCAGATGATGGTGCTGGACCATTTGCCGCCGGCCTCCTGCCAGACGCGATGCAGCGTCGGCCATTCGGAGGACGACATGCAGACGTAGCAGGCGCCCTTCGTGACCGAGAGCAGGTTGGCCAGGGCCGGCCGCAGGAATTCGGGAAAGCCGCCGCCGAGCGCGTCATTGGCGATGGTCATCTTGGCCGCCGTGCCGCCCTCATAGGCGACGTTGTAGGGTGGATCGACGAAGCCCATGTCCGCCAGGTGGCCGGCCCCAAGCGCGCGCTGCACGTCGCCCAGTTTCGTCGCGTCGCCGCAGAGCAGCCTATGTTCCCCACAGCGCCAGAGATCGCCCGTGCGGGTGACTGGCACCGCGGGCGGTGGCGGGGCGTCATCGGCATCATCGCCGAGACCGGCATCGGCTGCGGCCAGCAGGCGGTCGAGTTCCATTCCGGAGAAGCCAAGCACGTCCAGATCGACCACCGCCTCGTCGCGGATGCGGGCGATCTCAGTGGCCAGCAGCGCCTCGTCCCAGCCCGAGTTCAGCGCGATCTGGTTGTCGGCCAGCCGCAGGGCGCGCGCCTGCGCTGGGGAGAGATGGCCGAGCCGCAGCACTGGCACGGAGGCGAGCCCAAGCTGCTTCGCGGCCATGACGCGACCGTGGCCGGCGATGAGCACGCCCTCGACGTCGACCAGCACCGGGTTCACGAAGCCGAACTCGGCGATGGAGGCGGCGATCTGCGCCACCTGTGCCGGCGAATGCGTGCGCGCGTTCTCGGCGTAAGGGACCAGCGCCGCGACCGGCAGTGTGGAGACGACGAGATCAGGCTGCATTGGCGGTGACCTCCATCCGCCCCGCGGCGACGGCGTCGTAATCCGGCCCGATGCCGTGCCCGCTGTCGTCGAGGATCACCGGCAGATCGGGATGCAGCATCCGCCAGCGGGCGATGGCGAGGTCGACATAGGCCGGCGCCAGCTCGATCGCGCGCACGCGGCGGCCGGTGCGTTGGCCCGCCAGGATGGTGGTGCCGGAGCCGCCGAACGGCTCGAAGATGATCTCGCCCTCGTCCGTGTAGGTCCGCATGATGAACTCAGGCAGCACCACCGGGAACACCGCGGGGTGCTCGGTCTCAATGCCGCGGCCCTTGTGGCGGGTCAGGCGCAGCACGTTGTCGGGGATCCGAAAGTCCTGCACCGGCAGCCCGGCATGCTGGTATTCCGAGATGGTCCCGTCGGCGGCGCGCAGCCCGCTGCCCTTGTTCGGCGTGCCGGCCCATTTGCAGGGCACGATCTTGTTCGCCTGCCGGGCCTGGCGGTTGAAGT
>LNFM01012955.1_pt1 | contig 10785 bp, 12 predicted proteins | sample 596031 | NCBI WGS metagenome assembly LNFM01 (sample SAMN04254537, study PRJNA301005) | activated carbon metagenome | isolation source: dual media filters at the Ann Arbor, Michigan drinking water treatment plant | place: USA: Ann Arbor | reverse complement strand
TGTCGGCGGCCACCGAGTCGACCAGCGTGCCGTCGATGCGGCCGCTGGCCAGGTCGAGGAAGACCTCGTCCTGCTTGGCGTAGCGCACGATCTGGCTCTGCTTGAAGGTGGCGGTGGCGAATCGGTCGTGGATGGTGGTGCGCTGCACGCCGATCTTCTTGCCCTTCAGCCCGGCGGCCGTCACCTCCAGCGCGCTGCCGGCCTTGGCGACGAAGCGGGCCGGCGTGAAGTAGTACTTGTCGCTGAAGTCGACCGCCTTCCTGCGCTCCGGCGTGATCGACATCGAGGCCACGATGGCGTCGAACTTCTTCGCGCGCAGCGCCGGGATCAGCGCATCGAACTCGGCCTGCACCAGCGTGCACTGCACCTTCATCTGCGCGCAGACCGCGTTGGCGATGTCGATGTCGAAGCCCTTGAGCTTGCCGTCGGTGCCGATCTCGCTGAAGGGGGGGTAGGCGCCTTCGACACCCAGGCGCAGCGGCTTGGCGGGCGGGGCAGGGCTCTGGGCTTGTGCCTGTGTCTGCGCCTGCACGGGCGATGCCCCGGCCAGCATCGCCCAGGCGACCAGCTGGAACAGGGCCACGGGCGTCATCAGGCGGGCGGCGCGGGCGCTCACGGTGGCGGGTCGAGCGGGCATGGGGATCTCCTGTGCAACGGCCAAGCGGTGCTTCTGTCCGCAGTATCGGGCCGCCGCGCCCGCCTTCGGCCCCGGCGCAGCGCTTTCGAAACGATTGGTCACCGCAATCCGTCGGCCCGGCGGGCGATGTGCCGGCTGCGCGTGCGGTTTCTCGTGCGCCGTCTTGTCAAAGACGCCCCCGGCCTCAACATCGGGAGTGCAGCGGCTCCTTCATGGCCGCGCGGGAGTCACGGTGATGTTCAAACGCCTGTCCATGCTGTGGATGCTGGTGCGCGGCGACGCGCGCCGTCTGTGGTGGGCGCTGCGTCATCCCGACGCGCCGGGCTGGCTGAAGCTGGGCACGGTGGGTCTGGTGGTCTACCTCGTCTCGCCGGTCGACCTGATCCCCGACATGATGCCCCTGCTGGGCGTGGTCGACGACATCGTCATCATCCCGGCGGCCATCCGCTGGATGCTCAGCCGCCTGCCGGCGAGCATCCGCGTCGACCTGGACAAGCGCGAGCGCGGCGGCCGCGCCGGCGCCTGATCGGCGCCTGCCGCGCCAGGCCTTGGTGCGCGCCTACTCGACGATCTTCACCGGCTGCCCAGGCCGCAAGGCCGGTCCGCCGCCGGCATAGACGCCGTTGATCAGCTGCAGCCAGGGTTCGGCGTTGGGCAGCGGCGAGCGCCGCGCCAGCTCCGACAGCCCGCCCGCCGGCATCGCCACCGTGCGCAGCCGCCAGGGGCGTGCGGCGCTGCGGTCGCCGGCGCTCATGGGTCGGAAAGACTCCTCGGCCTGGCGCAGCCCGGCCCGTGCGCGCTGCACCGCCGCGGCGTCGCGTCCGGCCGGCAGCAGCGCGAAGATGCGACGGTCGGGCCCGGTCACCAGCGTCACCTCGAAGTTCTGCACCGCGCCCTGTGCGCCGCCACGCGTGCCGGCGTAGCGCGTGGCCTGCAGGCCGTTGAGCGTGAAGCGCTCGGCGCGTACCTGGGTCGGCTTGAAGACATTGCGCACCACCTCGTCGTGGCTGCCGCCGGCGTTGGGCGGGATGAGACGCGTCACCAGCGCGGCGTCGCCGGCCGTGTTCACCAGCAGCACGGCCTCGGGCGAATTGCGGATCGTGAAGCCGCCGGGCGCGGTGATGGCCACGCCCATCGGCTCGTGGAAGAAGTCGCGTCCGCGCACCACGCCCTGCTCGCGGCTGTCGCCGAAGGTCATGCCGTCGATGACCTGCAGGTAGCGCGCCCGGCCGTCGTCGGCATAGGTGCCGCCTGTCCTGTAGCGGGCCGCGGCCCGCGTGATCTCGGCCAGCCGCTGGTCGTTGCTGGGGTGCGAGGCCAGCCAGTCGGCGCCGGAGTTCACCGCCTTGCCCTCGGCACGTGCACGGTCGGCGGCAAACCGCTCCTGGCTCTTCAGCACGCCGATCACGTCGACCATGTTCTGCGGGTCGTAGCCGGTGCGCGCCAGGTACTCGGCGCCCAGCGTGTCGGCCTGCAGCTCCTGTTCGCGGCTGTACCTGGCGACATAGCCCGCGGCCACGCCTTGCGAAAGCTCCGACGCCAACTGCCCGGCGCCGGCCACGCCGCTGCCTTCGAGCACGGCGCCCAGCACGGTGGCCGCCAGCACCCCCAGCCCGGCCTGCTGCTGCCGCGTGGCACGCTGCGCCCCATGGCGCGCCGTGACGTGGCCGATCTCGTGCCCGACCACGCCCGCCAGGTCGGCCTCGCTGTCCATGTAGGCCATGATGCCGCGCGTGACGTAGACATAGCCGCCCGGCAGCGCGAAGGCATTGACGTCGGGCGAGTCCAGCACCGTGAAGGTCCACTTCAGCTGGTTGCGGTGCGACTGCGCTGCCAGCTTCTGGCCGAGCTGGTTGACATAGGCCTGCACCCTGGGGTTGTCGTAGACGCCCATCTCGGCGATCACCGCCTCGTGTGCCTTCCGGCCTTCGCTCACCTCCGCGGCCTCGTCCATCACCGTGCGCTCTTCCTTGCCGGTGACCGGGTTGACGACGGTGCTGCCGCAGCCGGCCAGGGCGATCAGGGCGGCAGCGAGCAGGGCGCGGGACGTGGTTTTCATGCAGGCAACTCCTTGACAGGGCTGAACGATATTGCAACGCCGCAGGGCATGGCGCATGCCCGACCGGGGTCGGGTTCGAACGCAGCTGCCGCCGCGCCCCGCCCAGGCGGCGGCAGCTCCCCGGGCCGGCTTCAGGTCCGGCTCAGCCGGAGCGGCGACAATCGCGCCCGATGTCCTCGCTCCCGCCGCCAGCAGCCGCACCGAACAGCTCCCTCGCCGCGGCTGCTCCGGGGGACACCTCGCTTCAGGTGCTGGCGATGCAGGGTCTGGCCTGCCGGCGCGGCGACCGCCTGCTGTTCAAGGGGCTGGACTTCGAGGTGCTGCCGGGCCAGATCGTCTGGCTGCGCGGCAGCAACGGCCGCGGCAAGACCAGCCTGCTGCGCCTGATCGCCGGCCTGGCGGCGCCTGCCGACGGCCAGGTCACCTGGGGCGGCCTGCCGCTGCGCAAGGCCGGTGCCGACTTCTGCGGCCAGATGCTCTACCTGGCGCACGCCAACGCGCTGAAGGACGACCTCACGGTGATGGAGTCGCTGGCCTTCCTGGCGCGTCTGCACGGCCAGCAGGCCGACGACGCCCGGCTGGCCGCCGCGCTGAAGCACTTCGGCCTGCACAGCCGGCGCAACGCCGCCGTGCGCACGCTGTCGCAGGGGCAGCGTCGCCGCGTCGCGCTGTCCCGGCTGCTGATGTCGCCGGCCAAGACGCTGTGGGTGCTGGACGAGCCCTACGATGCGCTCGACGTCGACGGCTGCGCCCTGCTCGACACCGTGCTGCAGCAGCACGCGCTGGCCGGCGGCCGCATCGTGCTCACCAGCCACCTGCCGCTGAACCTCAGCCAGCCGGCACCGGTGCAGCTGGAACTGGAGCGCTACGCGGCGCGCAGCGCCTAGGGCAGCCCCATGAGCGGCGCCATCTCCATCCTCATCGCGCGCGACCTGCGCCTGGCTGCACGCCGGCGGGTCGACGCCCTGCTGCCGCTGGCCTTCTTCACCGTCGCGGTGTCGCTGTTCCCTTTCGGCGTGGGCCCCGAGACGCAGACGCTGCGCCTCATCGCGCCCGGCGTCATCTGGGTGTGTGCGCTGCTGGCGGCCATGCTGTCGGTGACGCAGCTCTTCGCCACCGACCACGCCGACGGCTCGCTGGAACAGATGCTGGTGTCGGGCCACCCCAGCGTGTCCATCGCCGTGGCCAAGGCCACCGCCCACTGGCTGCTGACCGGCCTGCCGCTGGTGCTGGCCTCGCCGCTGTTCGGCCTGCTGTTCGGCATGGAAACGCAGAGCATCGGGGTGCTGATGTTCACGCTGCTGCTGGGCACGCCGGTGCTCAGCCTGCTGGGCGCGCTGGGCGCCGCCTTGACCCTCGGCCTCAGAAGTGCAAGCGTTCTCTTGATAATTATCATCCTCCCCTTATGTATTCCCGCCATCATCTTCGGCACGGGCGCGGTGGGTGCCGTCGAATCCGGCATGTCGGCGTCGGGCCACTACTCGTTGCTGGGCGCGCTGCTCATCGCCACGGGCCTGGGGGCTCCCCTGGCCACCGCCGCCGCGCTGCGCATCGCCACTGAATAAACGTCCCATGCCACGCACGCTACGCCTGTACACCTTCGCCGCGCCCTCGCGCTTCTACCGGCTGGCCGGCTACGCCATCCCCTGGCTGTGGGTGCTGACGGTGGTGCTGGCGGCGACCGGCCTGTACATGGGCTTCTTCGTCGCGCCCACCGACGCCACGCAGGGCGAGGCCTATCGCATCATCTTCATCCACGTGCCGGCGGCCTGGATGGGCATGCTGCTGTACCTGGTGATGGCCTTCTGGGCGGTCGTCGGCTGGGCCTTCAACGCGCGGCTGGCCTCGATGGTGGCGCGCGCCATCGCGCCCACCGGCGCCATGTTCTCGTTCCTGGCACTCTGGACCGGCGCCTTCTGGGGCCGGCCCACTTGGGGCACCTACTGGGTGTGGGACGCGCGCCTCACCTCCACGCTGATCCTGCTCTTCCTGTACCTGGGCTACATGGCCCTGGTCAACGCCATCGACGACCGCCGCCGCGCAGACAACGCCGGTGCGCTGCTGGCCCTGGTGGGCGTGGTGAACGTGCCCATCATCTACTTCTCGGTGGTGTGGTGGAACACCCTGCACCAGGGCGCCACCGTCAGCCTGACGGCCGCGCCCAAGATGGCCAGCACCATGCTCACCGCGATGCTGATCATGACCTTCGCCTGCTGGGCCTATGCCTTCGCCGTGGTGTTCATGCGCACGCGCGCCCTGGTGCTGGAACGCGAGCACCAGGCCGACTGGGTGGGCGAGGTCGTGGCCTCGCCGGGAGCGCGCGCATGAACTGGAACAGCGCTGCCGAGTTCTTTGCCATGGGTGGTTATGGGTTCTATGTCTGGGGCTCGTACGCCGTTGCTGCCATCATCATGGTTGCCGAGCCGCTGTTGGCGGCACGCAGCCACGCGCAAGAGCGCGAACGCGTCGCCCGGCGGCGCCTCGAGGAGACTGAAGAATGATGAAAACGCGTCACAAGCGCCTGGCCATTGCCGGCGGCGTGCTGGTCGCCATCGGTGCCGCTTCGGCCCTGGTGCTCAATGCCTTCCAGAGCAACATGGTGTTCTTCTACTCGCCCACGCAGATCGCCGGCGGCGAAGCGCCCTCGGCACGCATCTTCCGCGTCGGCGGCCTGGTCGAAGAAGGGTCGGTCAAGCGTGACGGCACCACGGTGAGCTTCGTCGTCACCGACACCGCCAAGACCGTCGCGGTCAACTACCAGGGCATCCTTCCCGACCTCTTCAAGGAAGGCAAGGGCGTGGTCGCCCAGGGCCAGCTGAAGGACGGCGTGTTCGTCGCCCGCGAAGTGCTGGCCAAGCACGACGAGAACTACATGCCGCCCGAAGCGGCCGAAGCCCTGAAGCAGGCCGGGCAGGGCGGCAAGGCCTACGGCGGCAAGGACTACGGTGGCAAGGACTACGGCGCCACCTTGGTCGGGGGCAGCAAGTGATACCTGAACTCGGGCATTTCGCGCTCTGGCTCGCGCTGGGCGCTGCACTGGTGCTGGGCACCGTGCCGATGGTGGGTGCCGCCAAGGGCCGCGCCGACTGGATGGCCGTGGGCGGCCTGAGCGCACGCTGGCTGCTCGGCCTGGTGCTGTTCTCCTACGTCATGCTGACCGTGAGCTTCATCGACCACGACTTCAGCGTGCTCTACGTGGCCAGCAACTCCAACAGCGAGTTGCCGCTGAAGTACCGCATCGCCGCGGTGTGGGGCGGTCACGAAGGCTCGTTGCTGCTGTGGCTGCTGATGCTGGCCCTGTGGACCATGGCCGTGGCCTTGTTCAGCAAGCACCTGCCGCGCGTGGAAGTGGCGCGCATCCTGGCCGTGATGGGGCTGCTCAACGTCGGCTTCCTGCTCTTCACGCTGATGACCAGCAACCCCTTCGACCGGCTGTTCCCGGCCGCGGCCGACGGGCGCGACCTGAACCCGCTGCTGCAGGACCCCGGCATGATCTTCCACCCGCCGCTGCTCTACATGGGCTACGTCGGGTTCTCGGTGGCTTTCGCCTTCGCGGTGGCGGCCCTCATCGGCGGCCGTCTCGACGCCACCTGGGCGCGCTGGACGCGCCCGTGGACCACCGTGGCCTGGCTCTTCCTCACGCTGGGCATCGGCCTGGGCAGCTGGTGGGCCTACTACGAACTGGGCTGGGGCGGCTGGTGGTTCTGGGACCCGGTGGAAAACGCCTCCTTCATGCCCTGGCTGGTGGGCACGGCGCTCATCCACTCGCTGGCCGTGACGGAAAAGCGCGGCAGCTTCAAGAACTGGACGGTGCTGCTGGCCATCATGGCCTTCTCGCTGTCGCTGCTGGGCACCTTCCTCGTGCGCTCGGGCGTGCTGTCGTCGGTGCATGCCTTCGCCACCGACCCCACGCGCGGCCTGTTCATCCTGGTCTTCCTGGTGATCGTGATCGGCGCTTCGCTGGCGCTGTACGCCTGGCGCGCGCCGACGGTGGGCCTGGGGGCGCGCTTCGGCCTCGTCTCGCGCGAGACCTTCCTGCTGGCCAACAACGTGCTGCTGGTGGTGGCCATGGCCGCCGTGATGCTGGGCACCCTGTACCCGCTGCTGCTGGACGCCCTGACCGGCGACAAGCTCTCGGTCGGCCCGCCCTACTTCGACACCGTGTTCGTGCCGCTGATGGCGCCGCTGGTCTTCCTGATGGGCGTGGGCCCCATGGCGCGCTGGAAGGAAGCCTCGCTGCCCGACCTGGCCACGCGGCTGAAGTGGGCTGCCGGCGTCAGCGTCGTGGCCGCGCTGCTCACCGGCTGGATGGCCGGCAAGATCGCCTTCGCCTCCACGCTGGGCCTGTTGATGGCCTACTGGATCCTGTTCAGCATCGTCACCGACCTGGCCGAGCGCGTGCTGCCCAAGGGCGGCGAACTGGGCCAGGTGTGGCACCGCGTGCGGCAGCTGCCGCGCTCGATGATGGGCATGCTGGTGGCGCACCTGGGCGTGGCCGTCTTCATCCTGGGCGTCACCATGGTCAACACCTTCGAGGTCGAGCGCGACGTGAAGATGGCCGTGGGCGAGAGCACCAGCATCGGCGGCTACACCTTCACCTTCCGCGGTGTCGGCGAGCGCCAGGGCCCCAACTTCGTGGCCGCGCAGGGGCTGATCGAAGTCACCGAAGACGGCCGCAAGGTGGCCGACATGCGGCCCGAGAAGCGCATCTACCGCGTGCAGAACAACCCGATGACCGAAGCCGCCATCAACACCCGGCTGACGCGCGACCTGTACGTCTCGCTGGGTGAACCGGTGGACGGCGGCGGCGCCTGGATCGTGCGCGTGTACTACAAGCCCTTCGTCGGCTGGATCTGGGGCGGCTGCGTGCTGATGGCCCTGGGCGGCCTGCTGGCCACCACCGACCGCCGCTACCGCGCCACGCGGCGGCGCGAAGAGACCGTCGTCGCCGGAGCCCCGGGCCGCGCATGAAGAGCCTGAAGTTCCTGGTGCCGCTGGGCCTGTTCCTGGTGCTGGCGCTGTTCCTGGGCAAGGGCCTGTACCTCGACCCGCGCGAGGTGCCTTCGCCCTTCATCGGCAAGCCCGCGCCGGCCTTCGAACTGGCCAGCCTGCAGGACCCGTCCAAGACCTTCAGGCGCGACGACCTGCTGGGCCAGGTGTGGGTGCTGAACGTCTTCGCGTCGTGGTGCGTGCCCTGCCTGCAGGAACACCCGCTGCTGGTCGACATGCAGCGCCGCAACGTGGCGCCGCTGGTGGGCCTGAACTACAAGGACAAGCCCGACGCCGGCAAGGCCTTCCTGCAGCGCCACGGCAACCCCTATGCCGCGACGCTGGTCGACTTCGACGGCCGCGTCGGCATCGACTACGGCGTGTACGGCGTTCCCGAAACCTTCGTCATCGACAAGCAGGGCATCGTGCGCTTCAAGCACACGGGCCCGCTGACGCCTGAAGTGGTGCAGAGCCAGCTCGAGCCGCTGCTGAAGAAACTCAATGGATAAGTTCCGCAATCTGTGCGCTGCATCGTGGCTGGCGGCCGGTCTGGTGCTGTCGGGTGGGGCGGCCCAGGCCCAGGCCCCGATCAAGGAAGCCCAGCCGGCCAGCGCCGACCCCGTGCTCGAAGCCAAGGTCATGGGCATCGCCGCCGAACTGCGCTGCCTGGTGTGCCAGAACGAGACCATCGCCGCCAGCAGCGCCGACCTGGCCGTCGACCTGCGCCGCCAGGTGCGCGAGATGCTGGTCAAGGGCCAGACCGAAAAAGAGATCCTCGACTTCATGACCGCGCGCTACGGCGACTTCGTTCTGTACCGCCCGCCCATGAAGAGCAGCACCTGGCTGCTGTGGTTCGGCCCCGGCGTGCTGATGGTGGTCGGCCTGGGCGCGCTGGTGCTGGTGCTGCGCCGCCGCGCCAGGATGTCGCCCGACCAGTTCGAACCCGACGTGCCCGAGATCGAAGACACCAACCCGCGCGTGGAGACGCGATGAACACGCGCAATGAATCCGATGCCGGCGACGCTGCCGACGGCGCAGCGCCGAAGGCGCAGCTCGACGCAACCCTGACCGCCGCGTCGACGGCCGCCGAGCCGGCGGCGCAAGCCGCGCCCCCGCTGTCCACCGCCGCGCCCTACGAACCGCCGGTGCCCGTGCCGCGCCGCCTGGCGTGGGCGCTGGTGGCGGTGGTGACGCTGGTGGCCGCTGCCGGCTATGCCGTGTACGGCACGCCCGACTACCGCGTGGTGGCCGCGCAGGCCAAGGCCGAAGCCGACAAGCGCGCGCAGGCGCAAGCCCAGGCGCAACAGCCGCCCGATGCGGCGCAGATGGACGAGATCCTGGCCAAGCTGGTCGAGCGCCTGAAGACCCAGCCCGACGACCTGACCGGCTGGACCATGCTGGGCCGCGCCACCATGGTGATGGGCCGCTTCGACCAGGCCGTCGACGCCTACCAGAAGGCGCTGGCCCTGAAGCCCGACGACCCGCGCCTGATGACCGACTACGCCGAGGCGCTGGGCATGCAGCGCAACCGCAGCCTGGAAGGCGAGCCCACCCAGCTGCTGGACAAGGCGCTGGCGCTGGACGCCAACCTGGGCAAGGCGCTGGCGCTGTCGGGTGCGGCCGCCTTCGACCGCAAGGACTACCCCACCGCCGTCAAGCACTGGGAAAAACTCGTCTCGGTGAGCCCGCCCGATGCCGAATACCTGGAGCAGGTGCGCTCGGGCATCAGCGAAGCGCGGCAGCTGGCGGGTATGCCGGCCAGCACCGTGGCGCCGGCGGGTTTGCCGGCCAGCACCGTGGCACCGGGCGCTGCGGTGGCGCAGGCCGCGCCCGCGGCGCCTGCGGCCCAGGCCCTTCCTGCAGCGCCTGCCGCGGCCGGCGCGCTGCCGTCCATCCGCGGCACCGTCACGCTGTCGGCCGCGCTGGCGGCGCAGGCCCGGCCCGAAGACACCGTCTTCGTGCTGGCGCGCCCCGTGGAAGGCTCGCGCATGCCGCTGGCCATCATGCGCGGCCAGGTGAAGGACTTGCCGCTGCAGTTCACGCTCGACGACAGCATGGCCATGTCGCCGCAGAGCAAGCTCAGCAGCGTGCCGCAGGTGCTGGTGGTGGCGCGCATCAGCAAGAGCGGCATGGCCACGCCGTCGCCCGGCGACCTGCTGGGCCAGAGCGCCCCGGTGTCGCTGGGCGCCAGCGGCGTGAAGGTCGAGATCGGCGAGCTGGTGAAGTAGCAAGGCGCGCGAGAACCCGCTGCGCGGCCCGATCTCGCGCCGCTCGCTACGGTTCTTTCGCGCCTTGACCGCTACAGCTCGCTCACGAACTCCGACGGATCCGGCCGCTGCCGCATCGGCTTCCTGCGGTCGGCCGTGCCCACGTTCAGGAAGCACACCGCCTCTTCGTCGTCGGCCAGGCCGAACAGCGCACGCAGTGCCGTCGACGTCATCGCCTGCCCGCTGGTGAGTGCCGCCGCATAGCCCATGGCGTGCGCGGCCAGCAGCATGTTCTGCAGCGCGCAGCCCAGCGAGACGTAGCGCTCGGCGGCCGGCACCGGGGTCTCGCGGAGGTCGCTGCGCTGCACGCCCAGGCGCGCCACGGCCAGCATCACCAGCGGCGCGCGGAAGGCCTTCTCGCGCGAGGCCTCGCGCTCTGCCGCGCTGGCGGCGGGGTCGCGCTGCAGCAGCGCCTGTTCGAAGGCATCGGCCAGCAGGGCGCGCCGGGCTTCGGGCACCACCACGAAGCGCCAGGGCCTGATCTGCCCGTGGTCGGGCGCGGCGGCGGCGGCCAGCAGCATCTGATGCTGCTGCGCTGCGTCGGGCCCGGGCGCGAACAGGCGCTTGGGCAGCACCGTCTGGCGCGAGTGGATCAGCGCCTGGGTCAGGGCCTGGGTCTGGGCGCCGAAGTCGTCGGGGGCAGGGTGCGGGTTCATGGGGAACGTGATCAACGTGACAGCCTACCACCCGGGCCCGCTGGCATACTGCCCCGACGCCACCCGCCGCCGGCCCGCCGGCACCCCGATGCAGCAGCTCAGCGCCACCGACGCCCGCTTCCTCTACGCCGACACGACGCATTCGAACGCCAACGTCTCGCTGATCCACATCTACGA
>LNFM01011207.1_pt1 | contig 10785 bp, 9 predicted proteins | sample 596031 | NCBI WGS metagenome assembly LNFM01 (sample SAMN04254537, study PRJNA301005) | activated carbon metagenome | isolation source: dual media filters at the Ann Arbor, Michigan drinking water treatment plant | place: USA: Ann Arbor | reverse complement strand
GTCGTGATGGGCGCCAAGCGCGAGCTCGACAGCCTGGGCATCACGGCGCTCGCCACGCCCGACAAGGTGCTGATGGTCACCGACCATGACGTGATCTACGGCAGCGCGCGCGCGGCGGAACGCGGCGCCTTCAACCGCAAGGCGGCGGCGGCCTGGGGCGTGAAGAACTTCTTTGATGTCGGCCGCGGCGGTCACGGGCACATTTTCCCGATGGAATCCGGCCTGCTGCTGCCGGGCATGTTCTATTTCGACAACGACCGCCATGCCACCAATGCCGGCGCGATCGGCGCCTTCGGTTTCCGCATCGGCAGCGAAATCAGCCGCGTGCTCGCCACCGGCACCAACTGGGTGATGGTGCCGAAGACCGTGCGCCTGACGCTGCGCGGGCGGCTGAAGCCGGGGGTGCACGCGCGCGACATCGGTTTCCGTTTCGCCGCGCTGCTGAAACAGGGTGGACTCGCCGCCGACCTCGATTACCGCGTGCTCGAATACGCCGGCGACCTCGAACAGTTCGACCTCGCCTCGCGCGCGGCGCTGTGCTCGACGCCGACCGAAATCCGCGCCTACGGCGTGTTCGTGCCGCCCTCGGAAGCGATCCTCGAACACGCACGCTCCAAGGCACAGCGGCCCTTCACGCCGGTGTATTCGGATACCGATGCGCAGTACGACGCCGACCTTAAAATGGACATTTCCGCGCTGGAACCCCAGGTGTCGCTGCCGGGCAGCGTCGAGAACGCGGTGGACGTTTCGGAAATCGAAGGCCTGCCCGTCGATCACGCCTTCATCGGCTCCTGCGGCTCGGGCATGTGGGAAGACCTGGTCACCGCAGCCCGTATCCTGAAAGGTCGCCGCCTCGCGCCCAATGTGCGGCTGTTCATCGCGCCGGGTTCGGAGGCCACCAACCGCCGGCTGGCGACGGAAGGCCTGCTCGGCACCTTCATCGAAGCCGGCGCGGTGATGCTGCCCCCCGGCTGCGGCCCCTGTAACGATGCGGTGATCGGTCCGGTGCATTCGGGCGAGGTGTCGATTTCCACGGCGACCAACAACAATGCGGGCCGTTTCGGGGCGAAGGATGCAAAGCTGTACTTGGGCAGTCCGGCAACGGTCGCGGCCTCGGCAGTGGCGGGGAAAATCGCCGATGCGCGGAAACTGTAATCACCACCCGTCATTCCGGCTCATCCCGAAGGGGATCGCCTTGGGGGAAGAAGCCGGAATCCAAGGGACTGCCACGACCGGTATGGATTCCGGCTCGCGCTGCGCTTGGCCGGAATGACGGTAAAGACAGCCCCATGAGTTATTCCCATCCGTCATTCCGGCGGACGCCGGAATCCAGGAATTGAAGCTGCCATGCGTATACATGCCGGCCAGCCGCAGGAACGGCACGTTATATGTCGGCGTAACATCGGACCTAATCAAAAGAATCTGGGAACACAAAAACGACGTCGTTGAAGGTTTTACCAAGAAGTACTGCGTGCATACGCTCGTCTGTTACGAAATACACGAGAACATGGAATCCGCGATATCGCGCGAAAAAACGATCAAGGGCTGGAAACGGCAGTGGAAACTGGAACTTATCGAGAAGGAAAACCCGGCGTGGACCGATCTTTACGACAATCCGATCTGACGGTATATCGGCGACTACCCTGGATTCCGGCGTGCGCCGGAATGACGAATAGTGGAGAACGTAGCTATGAGCGGTGACTTTCAATGGATCCTCAAAGGCCGCTGCTACAAGCTCGGCCATGATGTCTGGCACGCCGGCGGCGTGGTGCCCAACTGGATCATCACCGGGCGCCACTTCGACCCCAAGGACATCATCCCGCACCTGTTCGAGGAAACCGACCCCGGTTTCCATACCCGCTGCAAACCAGGCGACATCATCGTCACCGGGAAGAACTTCGGCATGGGCCCGAAGATGAACGGCTATATCGCAATGCAGGCGCTGGGTCTGGGCCTGGTGTGCGAATCAATGCCCTTCCTCGCCTACCGCGCGGCGATCGGCTGCGGCGTGCGGGTGATGACCGACTGCGTCAACGTGCTCGAGATGTGCGAGACCGGCGATGAACTCGAAGTCAATTTCCGCGACGGCTTCTTCATCAACCATACCCGCGACTTCCGCCGCGAATATCCGCCGGTCCCCGACGCGCTGATGGAAATCGTCGAACTCGGCGGCAACGCGGGCTGGCTGAAGGACTGGCAGGAGAAACGCCGGGCAGGCGCGGCTTGACGCAGCGGCTCAACGAATACGGCCAGCCGGTCGGTTTGCCGGTCGATGGCTGGACGCCGCCGCCGGCACCGCCGCGCACGGTGCTTGAGGGACGTTACTGCCGGCTCGAACCGCTGGACGCCGGACGCCACGCCGCGCAGTTGCACGAGGCCAACAGCCTGGAGCCCGACGGCCGCGGCTGGACCTATATGTCCAACGGCCCCTACGCGACGGCAGCCGATTACCGCGCCTGGGTCGAAGCCCAGGCCGGACGCGAGGATCCGCGCTTCTACGCGATCATCGGTCTCGACAGTGGCAGGGCCGGCGGCGTCGCCTCCTACATGCGCATCGATCCCGCCAACGGCTGCATCGAGGTCGGCGGCATCAAGCTGACGCCGCTGGTATCGCGCAGGCCGGCGATGACCGAGGCCATGTACCTGATGATGAAAAACGCCTTCGGCCTCGGTTACCGCCGCTACGAATGGAAATGTGATGCGCTGAATGCGCCATCACGCGCGGCCGCGCGGCGCTTCGGATTTTCCTTTGAGGGCGTCTTTCACCAGGCCGTCGTCTACAAGGGCCGCAACCGCGACACCGCGTGGTTCTCGATCACCGACCGCGAATGGCCGGCAATCCGCGCCGCGCATGAACAATGGCTGGCGGCGGAGAATTTTGACGCGCAGGGCCGGCAGAAACTCAGCCTGTCTGCATTGACCGCGCCGCTGCTGCGAGGACAGAGCTAAGCCCTTGTCGTCATTCCGGACGTGCAAGGCACGATCCGGAATCCAGTGGCATGCCAACGGTGTTTGCTGGATTCCGGGCCGCACAATGTGCGCCCGGAATGACGTGCTATATAACTATTTGTTTTTATTGATATTTTTACGCATCGCCCGCTCTTGCGCGGCAGCGATGATGCGCTTCAGTGCCGTGCCGTATTCGACACCCGCAAAACACAGGTGATTGCCCATCGCATGCGGATGCAGGTCGGGATTGGCGTTCGCTTCCAAGAACACGATGCGCCCGTCCGGCGTCAGCCGGTAATCGATGCGGCCGTAATCGCGCAGCTTCAGCGCATGGAATATCGCGCGGCTCGCGGTTTCGACATCGCGCCGCAGGTTGGAGGACAGCTTCGCCACCCGCCAGCGCACACGCCAGCGGCTGCGGTAGGCGCCGTCATTCTTCAGCTTGTACGAGGCGAATGTCGGCGCGCCGCGGCCGCGGCGGCCAATCACCAGTTCCACCGCCGGCATCACCTCGGGCTCGTTGCCGAGCAGCGCGACATAAAGGTCTCGGCCCTCGATAAATTCCTCGCAGATCAGCGGCGCGGCGACGCGTTTGCGCAGCACGCGCACGCGCTGCGCCAGTTCACGCTCGTTTTTCACCAGCGAGTTGCCGCGCACCTCGTCGGAACCGTCGCCGAACTGCGGCTTGACGATCAGCGGATACGGCACCCGCGGATTGCGGATCGGGCCTTTCGGCGGAATCACGAAATGCCGCGGCACGCCGACACCGAGGTCAGCCGCGATATGTTTGGACAGCGCCTTGTCGCGCGCGAGCCTGAGCCCGGAGAGGCCGGTGCCGGTGTAGGGAATGTTCAGCAGGTCGAGAAGACCGGCGATCGCCGCATCCTGGCGGCGGTCGCCGTCGACACATTCGGTGAGGTTGAACACCAGCCGCGGTTTCAGCGCGCGCAGCTCGGCAATCACCGGATCGATCGCGGCATCAAAGGGCACGACGGTGACCTGCCTTCGCTGGGCGTGCAAGGCATCGAGGAGATAGGCCTCCACGCTGCTGCGCTCGGGCACGAACCGGCCGTTGCTTTTGCGTTCGCCGGCTTCAGCATCAACCAGCAGGACGATGTCGCAGCGTGATCTTCCGGCTGCGGCTTTTTTCTTCTGTTTTGCCATGCGCCGATTCTAACAGCGCGAAAAATCAGATGACCTGCCCCGCCCGGAACAGCCCGCGCGGCAGGCTGTGCATCCGCTCGAATCCGTCGCGGGTGATGCGCAGCAGCTCGCCGACCTGAACGCCGGAGCGTTTTGATTCATCGGCCTCCGTGGTCACCGGATTGGGCTGCACGACGACGGTCATGTTCTCCTCCAGCATCATCTGCGGCAGCGCGCGTCCGGCCATGCGGCTTTTTGTGCCGATGATCGGCTGGAAATAACCGCCGCCGAAGCCGTGCACCAGGTCATCGCAGACGGTGCAGCCGCGGCGCTCGATTTCCGCGGTCGCCTCGAGGATTTCCTCCATCGCCGTGCCGTGGCGCAGCACCGCGGTCACGGCATCAAAGGTCGCCTCCGCGGTTGCGTGCAGTTCACGGTAACGCGGCGTCGGGTCGGCATCCACCGTAAACGTGCGCAGCACCTGGCCCGGATAATCCCACCAGTACGCCGACAGCTCGCAGGTCACGATGTCGCCGGCGCGCACCTTGCGCGTCGACGGCAGCTGCGGCGGCACAAAAAGATGCGGCGCATCCATCGCGGTGACGCCGATGTAATGGATCATCGTCGTGCCGCCAATCCCGACATAGGCGCTTTCGACCAGCGCCGCCAGTTCGCGCTCGTCCATGCCGGGGCGGGTGCCGGCGACCAGCGCCCGCATGCCGGCGTCGGACAACGCGGCGCCGATGCGCAGCCAGTCGATTTCCTCCGCCGATTTGCGCATCCTGAGCTGCGTGTACTCGGTGTCGAGCAGCACCATGTCGAAAGCCGCCTCGAGCTGGCGGTATTTGGAAACCACCAGCGGGCCGATGAGGCCGACACGTTTCGCGCCGCGGCGCCTGAGTTCCTCCACCGTCAGCGCAATGCCCTGGTGCCGCCCCCAGCGCACATCGACGCCACGTGCCAGGCGGCGCGCCAGCGGCACGTGGTTGTGCCACTCCATGTGCATCAGCATCGGTTCGCCGGGCCTGAACAGCACATAGGCCTCCGCGGTGCCCGGCCAGCCGGTGACCCACTGCGGCGCGTTGCCGGCGCGATGGTCGGTCACCACCAGCAGATGGTCGCAGCCGTGTTTGTCCATCACGCCGGACAGCGCCGCGTGGCGGCGCGCGTACTCGGCATCGGAAAAACGCGGGTATTCCTGTTGCAGGATCGCCTGCAGCCGTGGCTCAAGTGCCGTTGAAATCCGGGATGCCGGTTTATCCAATCTTCGAACCTCCAAAAAAACGGGCGGCCGTGGAACCAGGCCGCCCGCGATGCCATGAACAGAATGCCTATTGAGGCTTGATGCCCGCCGCCTGCAGCACCGTCGCGCCGGTGGCGATTTCCTCGCGCACGAACTTGGCGAACTGCGCCGGTGTCATTTCCATCGGCTCGTTCCCAAGCCCCGAAAGTTTGCCCTTGACCACCGGATCATTGCCCGCGGCCCTGATCGAGTTCGCGATCTTGGCGATGACCGGCTGCGGCACACCGGTCGGCGCCCAGATGCCGAACCACAGCGAAAAGTCGAAACCCGGCACGCCGGATTCTGCAATGGTCGGCACGTTCGGCAGCACGCTGCTGCGCTTGATGGTGCTCACCGCAATCGCGCGAACCTTGCCGGCCTGCAGTTGCCCCTGCATCGTCGACACCGGAGCGAAATAGAAATCGACACGCCCGCCGACCACGTCGCCCAGCGCCTCGGCAGAACCCTTGTACGGCACATGGTTCATGTTGACTTTGGCCATCAGCTTGAGTTTTTCCAGGTTCAGGTGGGTGCCGCTGCCGACGCCCGCCGAGGCAAAATTCAGCACTCCGGGCTTGGACTTTGCGGTGTTCAGCACATCCTGGACGGTCTTGTACGGGCTGCTCGGGTGCGTCACCATCACGTTGGGCTGCTGCGCCAGCGGGCCGATATCGACGAAATCCTTCAGCGTGTCATACGGCAGCTTGGCATACAGCGAGGGATTCACCGTGTGCCCCGAGGAATGCATCAGCAGCGTGTAGCCGTCCGGATTGGCCTTCGCCGCAATCGCGCCGGCAATCGAGCCGCCGGCGCCGGGGCGGTTGTCCGCGAGCACGGTCTGCCCCCACATCTCCGTCCACTTCTGGGTGTAGAGCCGGCCGACGATGTCGGTGGCGCTGCCCGGCGGGAATGCGACGATGAAACGCACCGGCTTGGTCGGATACTCCGCCGCAAAAACCTGTGTCGCGCAGACGGCCAGCGCGGCGATTGCACACTTCGCTACTGTCTTCATGTTCCCCTCCTCCTGGGTGGTTGAATGTCAGAGCCCGTCGCCGATATTGACGTTTTCCGGCTTGAGCTCGATGCCCGACGCCTTCGCCTGCAGCAGCAACAGCTGCGAGAAGTCCTGATCATACCCGTGCCCGATGAGCGTCTGCACCAGATCGCGCGTGACGGCGGTGGTCGGCATCGGCACCCCGTGGGTGCGGCCGGCGGCAAGTCCGAGGTCGATGTCCTTGCGCAGCAGTTCCGGGGTGAAAGTGACATGGAAATCGAGGTTCGACAGCGCCGGCGTCTTGTAGGCGGTGAACATCGAGCCCATCACGCTCTTGTTGAGGAAGTCGAGGAAGGCGTGGCGCTGCATGCCGGCCTTCTCCGCCAACACCGTGATTTCGCAGAGGTTCTGGATCACCACGCCGAGCATCACGTTGTGGCAGATCTTGGCAATGCGCGACAACTCGCCGTCGCCGACATAGGACACGCCGCGGCCGATGGCCTCCAGGTACGGGCTCACCGCGGCAAAGGCGTCCTGCGGTCCGGAAGCGACCACGGTCAGCTTGCCGGCCTTGATCACCTTGGCATTGCCCGACACCGGAGAGGCCAGCAACTGGATGCCCTTTTCGTTGAGCTTGGCGCGGATCTCCGCCGATTCCTCCAGCGAGATTGAAGTGCTGTCGACGATGATCTTCGGCTTGCCGCCGGCGGACATCACGCCATTCGGTCCGAACAGCACTTCCTTGACGTCCTTGCCGGTGGACACCATCGTGAACACGATGTCGCAGCCGGCGAGGTCGGTCAGCTTGTCGGCGACCTTGGCGCCGGACTTCGCCAGCGGCTCGGCCTTCGACTTGGTGCGGTTCCAGACGGTGATGTCGCAGCCGGCCTTGGCCAGGCGCTCCGCCATCGCGTAACCCATGCGGCCAATGCCGATCCAGCCCAGTTTGTGTTTTTTCATGTCAGCCATGTCGTTTCCTTAAATAAGAACTTCAAAATCAACTTGCAGGATGGACAGGATGTTCAGGATAAAACCGGGCAGACATGCAAATCCGGGCTCTTGCTTTTTATCCTGTCAATCCTGTCCATCCTGTTAATTCGCTTTCAGGCCTCCAGCGCCTGCACCCAGTTGCGGGATTCGAGGGCATTTTTCACCTCGGCGAGGAAGGCCGCCGAGTACGAACCGTCCACCGCGCGGTGGTCGAAACTCTGCGCCAGCACGCCGACCGGGCGGATGGCGATCGAGTCGCCGCCTTCGGACTCGATCACCACCGGCTTCTTGCGGATGCCGTCGGCCGACAGGATCGCCACCTGCGGCTGGTTGATGATCGGCGCGGTGATCACCGTGCCGAAGGCGCCGTTGTTGGTGATGGTGTAGCCGCCCTCGGTCATTTCATCCGGACGCAGCTTGCCGGCGCGGGCGCGGGTCGCGAGGTCGTTGATTTCGCGTGCGATCTGCGGCAGCGACTTCGCCGGCACGTCTTTCAGCACCGGCACCACCAGCCCGTCGAAGTTGAGGTCGACGGCGATGCCGATGTTGATCCGGCGGTGCAGCGTCAGGCCGTCTCCGGCGAGGCTGGCATTGAGCTTCGGAAACTTGCCCAGCGCGATCGACACCGCGCGCACGATGAACGGCAGGTAGGTCAGCGAAAAACCCTCGCGCGCCTTCCACGCCGCGCCGTGGGCCGCGCGCGCCTGGTCGACTTTCAGGAAATCGGCCTCAACCACCTGCAGCACATGCGGCGAAGTCTGCCAGGACTTCGCCATGTTCTCGGCAACACGTTTGCGCACGCCGTTGAAGGCCACGGTCTGCCCCGCCTGCACGGGCGCCGGGGCCGGTCGTGCGGCAGGCGCCGCAGCGGCTGCGGGCTGCGCACCGCGGCGCGCGATGAAATCGGTGACGTCCTCCCGGGTGATGCGGCCGTCGCGGCCGGTGCCCGCAATCGCTGCCGGATCGAGGCCGTGTTCGGCGACCAGCCGCCGCACCACCGGCGACAGCCGCTCCGCGGGATCGACCCGCGAACGGCGCGGCGCAGCCTGGGCCTCAGGCGCAGCCGGAGCGGCGACGGGCGCCGCGGGTTTCGCTGCGGGTTTCGCCGCGGGTTTCGCTGCGGATGACGGTGCCGGCTTCGCATCGCCCGCCTCGCGGATTACCGCCAGCGTGGCGCCGACCTTGGCCACCACGCCCTCGCTGACGACGATCTCGGCAATGACACCCGCCACCGGTGACGGAATCTCGGTGCTGACCTTGTCGGTCTCGACGTCGAACAGCGTCTCGTCGGCCTTCACGCTGTCGCCGACCTTCTTGTACCACCGGGTGACGGTGCCCTCGGCGACCGTTTCACCCAGCTGCGGCATGATCACATCCATTCACTGCTCCTGAAAAACATGATTACTGCCAGACAGCAAAAGTGAATTAACAGGATGGACAGGATTTACAGGATTAACAGCAAACCCCGGCCCTGAAGTTGTGCAAAGAACGGGGTTCATCCTGTTTATCCTGTCCATCCTGTTAATTGATGTTGTAGTTCAATCAATCTTTTCCACGATCTCGCGCACGATGCGTTCGACCGACGGAATGGTGTTGTCTTCCAGACGGTCGGCCGAAGGCAGCGGGATGTGCGGCGTGGTGATGCGGATGATCGGGCCGTCGAGTTCCCAGAAGCACTCGTCGGCGATGATCGAGGCGATTTCGGCGCCCCAGCCGCAGAGCCGCGGGTTTTCCTCGACGGTGACCAGGCGGCCGGTCGCCGCGACTTCGGCGAGGATGGTCACCGTGTCCAGCGGCACCAGCGAACGCACATCGACCACGGTGCAGGAAATGCCGTGTTCCCTCTCGAGGATTTCCGCGGCGGCCAGCGCGCGATGCACCATCAGGGCGAGGGCGACAATCGTGCAGTCCTTGCCCCGGCGCAGCACGCGCGCCTTGCCCAGCTCGTCGACCAGTTCGCCGTCGGGCACTTCGCCCTTCATCGGATACAGCGACTTCTGCTCGAACACGATGACCGGATCCTCGTCGCGCACCGCGGCGGCGATCAGGCCCTTGACGTCGGCCGGGAAGGCCGGCGCGACCACCTTGATGCCGGGAATCATCATCGCCCAGTTCTCCACCGACTGCGAATGCTGCGCGCCGAAACGCGAGCCCGCGCCGTTGGCGGTGCGGATCACCAGCGGCACCTGCACCTGGCCGTTGGTCATGTAGCGCGACTTGGCGATCTCGTTCGCCACGATGTCCCAGCACACGGCGAGGAAGTCGGAGAACATGATCTCGGCGATCGGCCGCAGGCCGGTCATCGCCGCACCCATCGCCGCGCCGAGGATCGCCTGCTCCGAAATCGGCGTGTCGCGCACGCGTTTCGGCCCGAACTGGTCGAGCAGGCCGACCGTCGCCTTGAACACGCCGCCGGCATGCGCCACGTCCTCACCGAGGAAAACCACGCGTTCGTCGCGCGCCATTTCCTGGGCGATGCCCGCAGTGACGCACCTCCGTCGGCCCAGACATGCTCGTAAATGCCGTCCAGTGACGGCGGCGCCGAAGCCTTGGCCACCTCGGTCGCCTCATTCACCTGCTGCATCACCTCGTCCTCGATGTCCTTCAGCGTGGCCTCGACGATGCCGAGACCGAGCAACCGTTCGCGGTAGATCTTGACCGGATCGCGCTCCAGCCATTTCTCGAGCTCCCCTTCCGGCCGGTACTTCGCCGGGTCGGCGCGCGAGTGGCCGGAATGGCGGTAGGTCATGCATTCGATCAGCGCCGGACCGCCACCCTTGCGCGCGCGGGCGATGTATTTCGTCGCCGTGCGGTAGACCGCGTCGGCATCGTTGCCATCGACGACAATCTTCTCCAGGTTGTACGCCGCCGCGCGGTCAGCCGCCGGATGCTCCACCGCGGTCACCGCGCTGATCGGCGTGTATTCCATGTAGAGGTTGTTTTCGCAGACGAAAATCACCGGCAGCTTCCAGATCACCGCGAAATTGAGCGCCTCGTGGAAGGCGCCGATGTTGGTCGTGCCGTCGCCGAAGAAACAGACGGAGACCTGTTCGGTACCGCGGTACTGCGCGCTCCAGGCCGCGCCCGCCGCCACCGGCAGGTGCGCGCCGATGATCGCGTAGGAGCCCATCGCGCCCTTCGACACATCGGTCAGGTGCATCGAGCCGCCCTTGCCGCCGAGCAGTCCGCATTCGCGACCCATCAGTTCGCCGAGCACGCCGCTCATCGACGCGCCGCGCGCCAGCGTGTGGGCATGGCCGCGGTAAGTGCAGAAGGTGTAGTCATCCGGGCGCATCGCCACGCCGAAGGCGGCGGCGATCGCCTCCTGACCCAGCGACAGGTGGCTGGTACCCTTGATCAGGTTCTGCAGGAACAGGTCGTAGGCGCGTTTTTCGCAGAGCCGCAGCTCGAGCTGCATCCGGAACAG
>LNFM01012954.1_pt1 | contig 10786 bp, 9 predicted proteins | sample 596031 | NCBI WGS metagenome assembly LNFM01 (sample SAMN04254537, study PRJNA301005) | activated carbon metagenome | isolation source: dual media filters at the Ann Arbor, Michigan drinking water treatment plant | place: USA: Ann Arbor | reverse complement strand
GCTGCGACAAGCGCGAAGGCGCGATCTCGAGTGATGGGCATCGTGAACCCTCCTCTGCATCAGCAATCGATGGAGCGTAACACCATGGTGCGGTGTTGCAACTGGGATTGATGGAGGATCGCCGGAAGTGATCCGTTACGTCTATCGAAACGAAAAGGCCGCGGATCGCTCCGCGGCCTCCGTCGATCGATGCGAGATCAGCGTGAACTCTTGCCGTACAGGTACTCCGGCAGCCACAGGCCGATCTGTGGGAAATTGTAGAACAGAACCATCATCAGCAGGACGATCGCGAGGAAGGGATAGACGCCCTTGAAGATGTCGTCGATCGTGACGTGCTTTGGTGCGACGCCCTTCAGATAGAACGGGGCCATGGCGACCGGCGGCGACAGGAACGACGTCTGGAGGTTCAGTGCGACCAGAACACCGAAGAAGATCGGATCGATGCCGAAATCGTCGAGCAGCGGCAGGAAGATCGGCAGGAAGATGATGATGATTTCGGTCCACTCGAGCGGCCAGCCCAAAACAAAGATGATCGCCTGCGTCAAGAGAAGGAACTGGAGCGAGGACAGGTTGAGCGACAGGACGAAGTCCTCGACGACCTTCTGCCCGCCGAGATAGGCGAACACGGCGGAGAACACCGCCGAGCCGACGAACAACCAGCACACCATCGCAGAGGCGCGCGCGGTCAGGAACGCGCTCTCCTTCAGTTTCTCCAGCGAGAAGCTGCGATAGGCGATGGCGAGCAGGACCGAGCCGAGCGCCCCGACCGCTGCCGCCTCCTGCGGCGTCGCGAGCCCGAACATGATCGCTCCGAGCACGCCCATGATGAGCACGAAAAGCGGGATGAACGATCGCGCCAGCTCGAGCATGACGGTCCCGAACGGCACATTGCGCTCTTCGGGTGGCAGCTTCGGCGCCACCGATGGCCGCACGATCGACAGGACGATCACGTAGACCATGTAGAGCGTGGCGAGCATGATGCCCGGAATGAACGCGGCGGCATAAAGCTTCACGACGGATACGCCGGCCGTCGCGCCGTAGAGGATGAGCATCACCGACGGGGGGATCAGAATGCCGAGACAGCCGCCGGCACATACTACGCCCGATGCGAGCCGCACATCATAGCCCGCGCGCAGCATTGCCGGAAACGCGAGCAAACCCATCAACGTGACGACTGCGCCGACGATCCCGGTCGCTGTCGCAAACAGCGCGCAGGTCGCCAGCGTGGCTACGGCGAGCGATCCTGGCAGCCATCCCGCAGCGAGCTGGATCGAACGAAAAAGACGGTCGAGGATGTTCGCGCGTTCGACGACGTAGCCCATGAAGAGGAACAGCGGAATCGAGAGCAGTACGTCGTTCGCCATCACCGAATAGGTGCGCTGGACGAACAGATTGAAGATATTGCTCCCCATCCCGTAGTAGCCGAACATCACACCGAGCGCCATCAGGGTGAACGCGATCGGAAAGCCCAGCATCAGGAAGAACAGGAACAACACGAGCATCAGGATGCCCATGCCGGCCTGCGAGAACAGCGAAGCAAGCGTGAAACCTGTCGCCGCCGTCGCCGGCGACAACCAGGCGCTTGCTACCGACACCACGATCAGGGCCAGCATCAGCATGCCCAGCGCGAAAGGGCTGCGACGCTTCGTGCGGAGAGGAAGAAACATCAGCGCGCACCCGGATTTGTCGATTGATCGATCGGCAGTTGGCCGCTTGCAGCCTGCTCGAGAATGATCTTGTCGAGTTCTTCCACGTCATGGAGACGTTGCGGCCATTCTCCGCTTTTGATGCACTCGATGCAGCGGAAAACCTCCGCGATCCCCTGAAGGGTCATCATCACACCGACGATCGGGATGACGAACTTGAACGGCCAGATGATCGGTCCGTCTGGACTGAAAGCCGAGCGCTCGTTGAACAGCCACGACATGTAGGCAAAGTTCCAGCCGGCGTAGATCAATGCCACGATGCCGGGAAAGTAGAACAGGAGGTAAAGGATCAGGTCCGTCCACGCCTGACGGCGAGGCGACCACTCCCTGTAGAGAAAATCACCGCGAACATGGGCATTGCGCGCGAGCGTGTAGCCCCCGGCCATCATGAACAAGGTGCCGTAGAACATCAGGCTGACGTCGTAGGCCCAAGCCGTGGGTGCCTTGAAGGCATAGCGCGCGATCACTTCGTAGCAGATGGCGAGTGTCAGCCCGACGATCAGCCAGGATGCCGCCTTGCCGATCCATGTATTGAGGCTGTCGACAGCCTTGACGAAGCTCAGCAAGTTTCCCTCCCCATCGCCGCCGCCGGCCGAACACAATCCGCGCCACCGAGCCAATCTTACGATTGGTGGCCGATCTCGCGAAGGAACCGCCGTGTGCTTGCGGCCACGGCGGTTCGAATTGTTGCAGTACGCCACCGGCGTGGTGTCGTACTCCCCCTCAGGTCGTCAGGCTTTGAAAATGTGGTTGAACGCCAGTTGCGGGTTGACCGTATACTCGATGTCGAACCCGACGACGCGCTTGGCCCAGGCCTTCTGGCTATCGACGACCTTCTTGAAGAACGCGTCCTTGGACTGCTCCTCCACGACCTTGTCCCAAGAGGCAAGTTGTGCCTTGAGGACGCTCTCCGGCGTCTTCGTCACCGTTACCTTCGCGGCCTTGATGGCTTCCAGGTCTTTGGAATAGCGGTCCATCGCCTTCCACGACATATCCGAAGAGGCCGCATCCACTGCGGTGCGGACCAGCGCCTGCAATTCAGCAGGGAGGCCGCTGAACTTCGCCTTGTTGAAAAGGATTTCGAATGTCTCGTTCGGCTGATGATAGCTCTGCACCATCATGTTCTTGGCGACGTCGGTGAAGCCGAGCAGCCGATCCGACGAGGGATTGTTGAATTCGGCGCCGTCGATCAGGCCCTTCTCGAGCGCCGGTACGATTTCACCGCCCGGCAGGATCGTCACGTTGGTGCCGAGCCCCTTGAACATATCGGCCGACAATCCGACCGTGCGATACTTGATGTTCTTCAGGTCATCGGGTCCGGTGATCGGCTTCTTGAACCAACCCAGCGGCTGGGTGCCCATCGGACCATACTGGAAGCCGACGATGTTGAGCTTGAGGATCTGGCCGACCAGCTCGTCATAGAGCGCCTGACCACCGCCGTAGCGCATCCAGCCTAGAACCTGGTTGGCGTCCATGCCGAGCGCGGGGCCCGTGCCGAACAACGAGAACGCCTTGTTTTTTCCGAACCAGTAAGCGGAAACGCCATGGCCACCGTCGAGAATACCATTGTGGACGGCATCGATCAGCTGGAACGCCGGCACGACCGCGCCGGCTGCAAGCAGTTCGACGCGGAGTCGGCCACCCGACATGTCGTTGATCTTTTTGACGAAGTCGCCAGCGAACTCATGGAAGATGTCTTTGGTGGGCCATGTAGACTGGAATTTGAAATTCACGGTCTGGGCGCGGCTGACCTGCGGCATAGCAAGTGTGCCGACTGTCGCCGCACCGGCCACGACAGCGCTCTTCTTCAGAAAGCTGCGGCGGTTCTCCGACATGGTCTTAGTAGTCTTGGTCATATGATTCCTCCTGATTGAACGGATGGCGGGGGCGATAGCGATCCCGGATCTGGTGTTCTTTTGTCCGCATCTTGATGCGCGGTTATGGTCGAGGCCAGTGCTTGGATGCCACGATATAGGGGGACGTCGCCGACAGCCATAGTAGTATGCTACGACTTAAGTCGTCCGTGTGGATCACGAACACGTCAACGTAAAATTCGCTTCCACTGCGACAACCGCAACACAGCCTCTGCCATGGCCGCTGTCGGGCCGGAATATGAGAAACGGACGAAACGGTTACCCCGCGCCTCGTCGAAATCGATGCCGGGTGTCGCGGCGACGCCGGTTTCGTCCAGCATGGCGCGCGTGAAGGCAGGACTGTCGTCGGTGAAACGCGAAACGTCGGCATAAAGGTAGAACGCGCCGTCGGCAGGGACGATATCGGTGAAACCTGCTGCGGGGAGGCCAGCGAGAAGCAAGTCGCGGTTCGTGCGATAAATCTCGCGATTGGCCTCCAACTCGCTCGTGGCGTCGAATGCAGCCAACGCTGCGGCCTGTGCGATGGCCGGCGGACAGATGTAGAGGTTCTGCGCGAGGCGCTCGATCGGCCTGACGAGGGCGGGGGGCACGATCATCCAGCCGATCCGCCATCCCGTCATCGAGAAGTATTTCGAGAAGCTGTTGATGACGATCGCGTCGGGACTGTATCGGAGTGCCGTCTCGGCTGGCAGCGCATAGGTCAGGCCGTGATAGATCTCGTCCGATATGAACCAGATTCCGGCCGAGCGGCAGACGTCCGACAGCGCTGCGAGTCGCTCGGGTTCGAGCATGGTGCCGGTGGGGTTCGAGGGGCTCGCGACGAGGAGACCGGCTGTTCGACGGTTCTCGCGTGCGCGGCGAGCCACCTGATCGGGCGTCGGCATCCAACGATTCGCTGGACCGGTCTCGATGATGTCGCTCGCGACGCCGAGGCTCGCGAGGATATGGCGGTAGCAGGGGTATCCGGGTGAAGGCAGCAGAACGCTGTCGCCGGGGTCGAACAGGGCCAAGAAGGTGAGGACGAACGCTGCCGAGGAACCGGTCGTGACGATGACCCGCTCGGGATCGATCTCCACGCCGTACGAATCCTTGTAGTGTCGAGCGATCCGAGCGCGAAGTGCCGGGCGGCCGAGCGCCTCGCTGTAGCCGAGCGTGTCTGTATCGATGAAGCGTTTCACGGCTTCGCGCGCGACGGCGGGGGCCGCCGTGCCGGGCTGGCCGACCTCCATATGTATGATGTCGGCGCCTTCGGCTTCGCGGCGCGCGGCCGCACTGATCACGTCCATCACGATGAATGCTGGCACCCGGCTCCGCTCGGAGGGCGCGCGGGGCAGTTGAGGGGGATGCGGTTTGGCTGTCGTCATGGCGATCAGGTGCTGAGCTTTCCGCTGTAGCGAACGGCTTCCGCTTCGCCCTTGCCCTTGGCCTCGGATTTTACGCCGCGCCCCTTTTCGGTCTCCCCGATCAGGATCGGTTTTTCGCCGGCACTGACGAGCGCGGCGATCACGGCATCGGCCTTGGCTGCTTCCGCTACGATGACGAGGCCGATGCCGCAGTTGAAGGTGCGCAGCATCTCCGCGTCGTCGAGGTGGCCTAGAGCGCCGAGCCAATCGAACACGGGCGGCATCTTCCAGCGTCCGAGATCGACATGCCCGGCTATGCCATCCGGCAAGACACGCGGAATGTTCTCGGTGAGGCCGCCGCCCGTGATGTGGGCCACGGCCTTGATCGCGCCGGTCGACCGCATCGCCGCCAGAACCGGCTTCACGTAGATTCGAGTCGGCTCGAGCAGCGCAGCGGCCAGGGTTTCTCCCGCGGCAAAGGGTGCCGGCGCGTCCCACGTCAACCCCGATTTCTCGACGAGACGCCGGACGAGGGAATAGCCGTTGGAATGCACGCCCGACGAAGGCAGCGCGATCAGGGCGTCGCCGGGGCCGATATCGGAGCGCGGGAGAAGCTGCCCGCGCTCGGCCGCACCGACGGTGAAGCCGGCGAGATCGTAGTCCTTGCCCTGGTACATGCCGGGCATTTCAGCCGTCTCGCCACCGATCAAGGCCGCGCCCGCCTGCCGGCAGCCGTCGGCGATTCCCGCGACGACGTCGCGGGCGGTCGCAACATCCAGCTTTCCTGTCGCATAGTAGTCGAGGAAGAACAGTGGCTCGGCACCTTGCGCAAGGAGATCGTTGACGCACATTGCGACGAGATCGATGCCGATCGTCGAGTGGTGGCCGGTATCGATTGCGATCTTCAGCTTGGTGCCTACGCCGTCGTTGGCTGCGACGAGGATCGGATCGATGAACCCGGCGCGCTTAAGGTCGAACAAGGCGCCGAAGCCGCCTAGATCGGCGTCCGCACCCGGTCGCAGGGTCGATTTGGCCAGGGGCTTGATCGCCTTGACCAGAGCGTTGCCGGCATCGATGTCAACGCCAGCGTCTGCGTAGGTGATGGGCTTGCCGCCATTCGTCGGTCCAGATGCCGTCATAATCTTTCTCCGGAGCCGCGGCGTGGATCGTGACCCGCCGGCAGCGTTGACCGCAGTCAAACTTTCGCGCCATAGCTCGACTAGAGCATCATCCGGCCTAGCGGAATCGCATTCGCGCTTCACCGCTCGGATGCTTCTCGAACCGTTGTGGGGCCGTAGCATGGGGTGCGCGGGCTGGGCAATCGGCCCTGGCGTGTGCGTGGCGCCTCGTCGTCGGGGCTGCGGGGGGCGAGACTGGCGATGAGCGAGCGAGTGACGCGGGGGAGCCGATTGCTGATACAGACGCCATTGCCGCAGCAGCGGCTCGATTTCCGCGGTCGTTTGGGGGCGGTCTTGATCTGGTGCGCTGCCTTCACCAGTGCTGCACGCGCACAGGACGAGCGCGTCTTCACGATCGGAAACTATCCCGTCGAAGCTGGCGCCCAGGATGCGGTGGCGGCGAAGGAGCGGGCGATCGCCGAGGGGCAGCAGGCGGCTTTCCGGTCACTGTTGAAGCGATTGGCTCCGGTTACGAGTTACAAGGCGTTGGCGTCGTTGAAAGCGGTACCGGCAGCGAACTTGATATCGGGTATCGCGGTTCGATCCGAACGCAATTCATCCACCAGCTATCGAGCTACGCTCGATTTCTCATTCGATTCGCGACGGGTTCGTGAACTGCTCAAACAGCGCGGCATTCCTTATCTCGACGAACAGGCGCGGGGGACGGCGGTGGTGCTCGTCCTTCAGCCCGAAGGAGGAAGCACCAGCGGGGCGCTGACGAAATCCTCTTGGCGAGACGCGTGGACGGGTCTCGACCTAGAGAACGGACTGACCCCAGTAACGCTTCACGAGCCCCCCGCGACGTTGACCGGGGAGATGCTGAAGGCTGCTTCGGACAACCCCGAGGCAGCACTACGGAGTATCGCAGTCCTGTCGAAGTCGGGGCAGGCACTGCTTGCCATCGCCGAGCCGAATGTTGCGGCGAGGCGCCTCAGGGTTACGCTGAGTGGCGTCGATGGGGTTGGTCCGTTCGTGCTGAAGCGGACGTGGCGGATGGATGTAGCCGATCCCGGGTATGCCGGGGAATTGGCCGCCGTGGTGGCGCTACGGACCCTGGAAGGACGCTGGAAGGCCGTGCGTGGCCGGGCTGCACCGCCGATGCCGGTCGGTGGCCCTCTGCAACAGGTTCAGATTTATCTGGAATTCCGCAACCAGCAGGAGTGGCTGGGGCTGCGAAGGCAGTTCGAGGAAATGCCGGGTGTCGCGGATTTCACGGTCGGGGGACTGTCTGGTGGGGCTGCCGATATCGCTCTGCGTTACCCCGGCGGCGGTCCGGCGCTGGCGACGGCTCTGGGCGGTATGGGCATCGATCTGAGGGGCAGCGGTGCGTCGTGGGTGGCACGCCGTTTGAATTGACTTTCCCACCTCTGCAACCGTCCCTCCGTCGTCTGGCTGAATTTCTGCCGTTGCGGCAATGGTGTAAGTCCACCAGTAAAGATAGCAAAGTCTCGACGGGACGGCGCGGCGCCGCTATTCATACGGAATCCCGAGGCGATCGGGCATTGCGGCAGGGAGGACGCGGGCACGCATGGAGCCCAAGGCAAAGTCGTTCGAGCGCTCCGGTTCACGGCCGGCGGCATCCCTGCAGGAATCTCCCTCGCTGGACGCTCCTTTGCAGGAAACAGAAGGGGCGGTCAGCCAGCCGCCGGCCCTCAACCTGCCGAATTGCATCTCGCTCGCGCGCGTGTTGTCCGTGCCCTTGGTGTTCTGGCTCCTTCTCAGCGGGCGCCATCAGACCGCGTTCTTTCTATTCGTCGTGGCCGGCCTCAGCGACGCCGTGGATGGCTGGCTCGCCAAGCGCTATAATTTGCGGACGGAACTCGGGTCGTACCTCGATCCACTCGCGGACAAGCTGCTGATCGTCTGCATCTTCGTGGCGATGGGATGGCTCGGTGAGCTTCCGTTGTGGCTCGTGATCGCCGTGGTCTCGCGGGACCTGCTCATCATTACCGGTGTAATGCTCGCTTGGCTGCTGGACCATCCGGTGCGAATCCGGCCACTCGTGGTCAGCAAGGCCAATACGCTCGCACAACTCGTACTGGCTTCATGTGTGCTTGCCGATACGGGGTTCAAGCTCGGGCTTGGCACCGTGCGGGAAGTGTTGGTTGTTGTGACGGGTCTGCTGACGGTCGCCTCACTGGCGGCATACACGGTGGCATGGTTCCGGCATATGACCGGCAGCGAGCCGGTGAAATAGAACTTGGTAGCCGCTGCCTTACCGGCGGGGCGCAACGCACGATGCGCTGGTCTGGCCAAGTCTGCAGCCCGGCTGGTGACGGCAGTGGTCGTTCGGGCTCGTCTGTATTGTCTGGCCTGGTGCCTTGGGGGACGATGGCATGAAGATCGAGCGGCACTTTCTCTTCTGGCTTGTCGCCTTCGCTGTCGCGGTGGTCTCTCTCGCGCTTCTCAAGGAAGTCCTGCTACCATTCATTCTCGGCTTGATCCTGGCCTACGCTCTCAATCCGATCGCTGCGGCGTTGGTGCGCTCAGGGCTGTCCCGGGTTGCCGCCTCCGGCCTCGTCGTCGCGCTCATCGTACTGACGTTCGCGCTTTCGGTCTGGTTCCTGGTGCCGCCGCTCCTAACGCAGGTCGAAGGGCTCAGCCAGACGCTGCCGGTCGGCGTCACGAAGTTGCGGGTACTGATCGAGGAAGTCGCCAAAGAACGGCTGGGCGCCCGGTTCGACGAATTCAAGGCGGGGCTCGACAAGGCGATCGGTGGCTTGCAGATCGATTGGTCGGCGCTCGTACCGGCCGTGCTCGGGTCGGTGTGGGCCAACGGGCTTGCACTCGCCAATCTCCTGTCGGTCGTCCTGATCACGCCGCTGGTCGTGTTCTATCTTCTGGTCGACTGGCATCCGATGATGCGACGGGTGGAGAGCTGGATACCTCGCGACCGCGTCGCGACCGTCAGCCGTTTGGTGGGTGATATGGATGCCGCGGTCGCGGCATTCATTCGAGGTCAGGGTGTCGTTTGTCTGATTCTGGGGACGTTCTATGCGATCGGTTTGTCCTGGGCCGGCCTGCGCTATGGTCTGCTGATCGGTCTGGCCACGGGTCTACTCAGTTTCGTGCCGTTCGCGGGGTGGGCGCTCGGTTTCATAGTTTCGGCGGTTTCGATTCTGGTTCAGGCTTGGCCGGATCTCCAACCGCTTACCCTCGTGGTCGCCGTCTTCGTAGCCGGGATGGTGCTGGATTCGGCAGTTCTGTCGCCGCGCATCGTGGGGTCGCGGGTCGGTCTCCATCCCCTGTGGTTGATCTTCGCTCTGGTCGTGTTCAGCTACGCGATGGGGTTTGTGGGGATGCTACTTGCCGTCCCTCTTGCAGCCGCATTCGCGGTGCTTGTCCGATATGGACTCGAGGTCTATCTCGGCAGCGAGGTCTATCGGGGTGGCGGCGGCAGCGCCGTCGTGACCGGCCTTGCTCCCGCTGGTGTTGCGCCGGCTGGTCGTGCGGACAACGGTTCCAGGGATAGTTCGGCCTAGATATGACAGCGCGTCCTCGACAGTTGGCGTTCGATCTCGAGTACCGCGAGGCCCTTGGCCGCGAGGATTTTCTTGTCAGTCCCGTCAACGCGGCGGCTGTTGCCACCATCGATGACTGGGAGCACTGGCCTCAGCGCGCACATGGAATTGCGGGGCCGTCTGGTTCGGGCAAGAGCCATCTCGTCGAGGTCTGGCGTTCTCAATCCCGAGCGATGCGAGTGGCGGGCCCGGCGCTTGCTGAGAGTGACGTTCAGGCGGCAACCGACGCCGGCGCCATAGCTGTCGAGGACATCGACAGGGGCATAGGCGACGAACGGATACTGTTCCACCTCTTCAATGTCGCGCGCGAAGGGCGTCTTGCGCTTCTGGTTACGACGCGCGCCCTGCCCGGGGAGATCGAGATCACGCTTCCGGATCTTCGTTCGCGTCTGCGCGCCGTGGCGCTGACGAAGATCGATCCGCCCGACGAGGGCCTGCTGCGCTCCTTGCTCGTGAAACTCATGGCCGACCGGCAACTCGAAGTCGGGCCTCGGGTAATCGAATACGTAATTCCACGCATGGAGCGGTCGGCTGATGCCGCGGTTCGCTTCGTTCGCGAACTCGACAGGCAGGCCTTGGCGGCGCGCCGTCTCGTCACGGTTCCCCTCGCCCGAGAGGTGCTCGATGCCTTGGAGCTGAAGTCGGAGGGCTGACCCGCCGAACATCGGATCACCTGGACCTGGATCGGTGTCGCCTATGCGGGGGGAATGCGAGGTCGTTAACATGTGTGCCGCAGCCTGTGACTAGGTTGGCGATCGGCACTCGCCATTTCCAATCGAGCCCGCGTCGGCGAGGCAGAAGTCTTCTGGAGAGTTTCGAATGAAGACCGGGATTACCAAGGGCAGGCAAGAAAAGGGGGTGCCGGATGTTCCGCTGGCAGTTCCGCCTGAAGGGTTTCAACGGTTCTACAATCGCGAGCTGTCCTGGCTTCAGTTCAACCGGCGAGTGCTTGAAGAGGCGAGCAACCCCCAGCATCCCGTCCTCGAACGTCTTCGGTTCCTGTCGATCGCCGCATCGAACCTCGATGAGTTCTATATGGTGCGCGCTGCCGGCCTGTTCGGTCTGTTACGCGCCGACGTCAGCGTGCTCAGCATCGACGGCCTCACTCCGGCGCAACAGCTAGCCGAGATCAACACGTTTGCGGGTACGCTTGCCGCGACCAAA
>LNFM01020110.1_pt1 | contig 10787 bp, 11 predicted proteins | sample 596031 | NCBI WGS metagenome assembly LNFM01 (sample SAMN04254537, study PRJNA301005) | activated carbon metagenome | isolation source: dual media filters at the Ann Arbor, Michigan drinking water treatment plant | place: USA: Ann Arbor | reverse complement strand
CGTTCGACCCTGAGGAGCAGAACAAGCTGCTCGCCGAGCTGCACACCCACATCGTCGATCAGGCCATGTGGATCTGGATGGTGCACGACCTCAACCCGCGCGCCATGTCGCCGAAAGTGAAGGGCTTCGTGCAGGCCCAGAGCTGGGTTCAGGATCTGACACCCGTCGAGATGCAGTGAACCTGTCGCCGACCCGCCCCGGCCATGCGCCGCGGCGGGTCGGCAAACCGATGAAAGACGCGCGCCATGCTGCTCTATCTGCTGCGCCGGATCCTCTACACGCTGCCGATTGCGATCGGCGTGTCGATGGTATGCTTCGCGCTCATTCATCTGGCACCCGGCGATCCGCTGAGCGCCGTCATCCCGGAAGGCGCGTCGCCCGAGGTGATCGCCCAGATCAAGACCGCCTACGGCTTCGATCAGCCGTTGCCCATCCAGTATCTCAACTGGATCTGGCGCGCGGTGCAGGGTGACTTCGGAATGTCGATCATGACGCGACGCCCGGTGCTCAGCGAAGTCGGGCCGGCAGTCGTCAACACGATGATCCTCGCCGTCGCTGCCGTGACGCTCGGGTTCGGTCTCGGTGTCGGGCTCGGCATCGCCGCAGGTTACACAGCCGGCTCGCCGATCGACAGGGTCGTCACCGCGATTTCGGTCAGCGGCGTCAGCGTTCCGCACTACTGGCTCGGCATGGTTCTCATCGTGATCTTCGCCGTCAATCTCGGCGTGCTGCCGGCGATGGGCATGGGCGCGCAAGGCTCGGCGACATTCGCGCTCGACTGGGTCAGTCTTCGCCACCTCATCCTTCCGGCCATCGCCATGTCCGTCATTCCGGCCGGGATCATCGCGCGATCGGTCCGAGGTACGGTGATCGAGGTTCTCAAGCAGGACTACGTGCAGACGCTGCACGCCAAGGGGCTTCCCGGCCGTCGCGTGTTCGTCCACGTGGTCAAGAATGCGGCACCGACCGTGCTCGCGATCATGGGCCTTCAGCTGGCGCAGCTGCTCGGCGGCTCGATCCTCGTCGAGACGGTGTTCTCATGGCCCGGTACGGGATTCCTTCTCAACACCGCGATCTTCACGCGTGATCTGCCAATCCTGCAGGGCACGATCCTCGTCCTCGCGATGTTCTTCGTCGCCATCAACCTGATGGTCGATCTCCTCCAGTCCGTTCTCGATCCAAGGATCAAGCGGGCGTGAGCCCTACAGTCACGGAGCAGACTCCATGGTAGCCACGACCGGCGGCTCGATCACAAGCGATGCACCACTCAAGGGCAGGCGCCCCGTCTCGCGCAGCTTCTGGGCCACGGCGTGGCGGAGATTGTCGCAAGACAAGGTCGCGCTCGTATGCGGCTCGATCCTGCTGATCATCCTGCTTGCTGCGATCTTCGCGCCATTCATCACACCGCACGATCCCTATCGCACGAGCATGGCCCGGCGGCTGCTGCCGATCGGCGACGCGCGCCACTGGCTCGGCACCGACGAACTCGGCCGCGACCTTCTCACACGACTCATCTACGGCGGGCGCATGTCGCTCTTCATGGGGTTCGCTCCGGTCGTGCTCGCGACGCTGATCGGCGGCTTCCTCGGCATCGTCGCCGGCTACTGTGGCGGCGCCATCAACATGCTCATCATGCGCGTGACCGACGTGTTCTACGCCTTTCCGTCGGTGCTGCTCGCGGTCGCCATTTCCGGCGTGCTCGGCGCGGGACTCGTCAACAGCCTCGTTTCTCTGACCCTCGTCTTCACACCGCCCATCGCGCGCGTGGCGGAAAGCGTGACGACACAGATCCGCAACCAGGACTACGTCGAGGCGGCGCGCGCGACGGGCGCCTCCGGATGGCGCATCGTCTTCGGGCACGTCCTCTCCAACGTCACGGGCCCGATCCTGATCTACGCCTCGAGCATGATCAGCGTCGCGATCGTGATCGCGTCCGGGCTGAGTTTCCTCGGGCTCGGCGTCTCGCCGCCCAATGCCGAGTGGGGGCTGATGCTCAACACGCTGCGGCAATCGATCTACGTCGCGCCGATGAACGCGATCCTGCCGGGCGTCATGATCTTCATCACCTCGATGAGCATGAACCTGATCAGTGACAGCCTCCGAGCTTCCATGGACGTGAAGGTATGAGCCAGGCCGTAACGAAAGCGCCCCGTCCGCAGACCTTGACCGGCGCGATGCCGCCGCTCGAGGATCGCGGCGGACCGAGCCAGCCGATGCTGATCGCGCAGGGGCTCAAGAAACACTTCCCGATCAACGCCGGATTTCTGGCGGGGCCACCGCTCTCGGTGAAAGCCGTCGACGGCATCTCGTTCGAGGTGGCGAAAGGCGAAACGCTCGGCGTCGTCGGCGAATCCGGTTGTGGCAAGTCGACCGCCGCGCGGCTGCTGATCCGCCTCATCGAGCCGGACGAGGGCACGGTCATCCTCGACGGCGATCCGGTCGGCGTGACGCGTGGATTGACGCTTCGCGAACTGCGGCGGCGGTTGCAGATGGTGTTCCAGGACAGTTATGCCTCGCTCAATCCGCGACTGACGATCGAGGACACGATCGCCTTCGGCCTGAAGGCCAACGGCATCGCCACGTCGGCCGCGGTCAAGCAGGCGCGGCGATCGCTGGATCTCGTCGGGCTCAGCCCGGACATGTTCGCGCAGCGCTATCCGCACGAACTTTCCGGCGGGCAGCGGCAGCGCGTGAACATCGCACGGGCACTGGCGCTCGAGCCGCGGGTGGTGATCCTCGACGAATCCGTTTCCGCGCTCGACAAGTCCGTCGAGGCGCAGGTTCTCAATCTGCTGCAGGACCTGAAGGCGCAGCTCAACCTGACGTACATCTTCATCTCGCACGACCTCAACGTGGTGCAGCACGTGAGCGATCGCGTGCTGGTGATGTATCTCGGGAAGGTCGTCGAAGTCGGCCCGGTGGAGGAACTCTATAGCCGGCCGCAGCACCCCTACACGGTGGGGCTCCTGTCGTCGCGGCTCTCCATGAGTCCGCGACGGCGGATCGTGACGCCGCCACTCACGGGCGATCCGCCGAACCCGATCAATCCGCTTTCGGGCTGCCGCTTCCGCACGCGCTGCCCGATCGCGGAAGACCTGTGCGGGGCGCGCGAGCCGGTGCTCGGTCCCGCCGCTGCGGCTCATCATCAGGTGGCCTGTCACGCGCGGACAGCGGGCTCCGGCCATTCGCAAGCGCCCGCAGTCAGCGCCTGAGGATCACGACATGCAACGACATCTGAGGGGCGACATGGTCGAGACGCAAACTCCGCTCGTCGCCGTCGAAGATCTGACGGTCCGCTTCGTTTCGCGCGATCTCGACATCTCCGTCGTGAACGGGGTGTCGTTCACGCTGGCCGCGGGGGAGGCCATGTGCATCCTCGGCGAGTCCGGCTCGGGCAAGAGCGTGACGCTCAGGGCGCTGATGCGGCTGCTCCCGCCCGCTGCCCGGATCGGCGGCAAGATCAGCATCGGCGGGCTCGACGTGACGACGCTGGCCGATAACGATCTGCGGCGACTTCGCGGCGGCCTCGTCTCGATGATTTTCCAGGAGCCGATGACGGCGCTCGACCCGGTATTCACCATCGGGACGCAGATCGCGGAGTCTGTCGTGTTCCACGACGGGGTGTCCTATGCGGCCGGGCGCAAGCGGGCGCTGGAGCTGCTCGAACTCGTGCAGATCCCGTCCGCGCCGCGACGGCTCGACGCCTACCCTCACGAGCTTTCGGGTGGTCTGCGGCAGCGGGCGATGATCGCGATGGCGCTCGCCTGCCGGCCGCGCGTGCTTCTTGCCGACGAGCCGACGACGGCGCTCGATGCGACGGTACAGATCCAGATCCTGCTGCTTCTGCGCGAGTTGCAGCGCGATCTCGGGATGGCGACGATCATCGTCACGCACGATCTGGGCGTTGCGTGCGAGGTGGCCGACAAGATGGCCGTCATGTATGCGGGCCGGTTCGTGGAGACGGGCTCGTCCATCGACGTGATGGAGACGCCGCGGCATCCCTATACGCGAGGGCTATTCCAGTCGACCGTGCACGGCGGGATGCGGGGTGCGCCGCTCGATCCCATTCCGGGCTCGCCACCCGATCTCGCGGACCTGCCGCCCGGATGCGCGTTCGCGCCGCGCTGCAAGCTCAAGCAGCCCATCTGCGAGGCCGGCGTGCCGGAGCTCGTCGCGAGCACGGTGGATCATCTCACGCGGTGCGTGATGGCGGGGTGAGGGGACACTTCAAGGTCGGAAGAATATGGCGCACCGGACAGGATGAAACTGGGCACCGCTATGTCATTGTAGGTGCTTTGTAATTTGGCGACCCAGTCCGCATCATCCCATAACAAGTTTATGTTGCGGGCTCAACGGAACACATAGTCAGCTGGAATAATGCAGTAGCCGAAGACAACCGGCTGCTGATCGAGCTGGTAGACATGGATGTCGGATACTTCGACCGCTACGAACGGTCTGGGAATAGGGGGAGCAAAGCGGACGGCCAGGACGCAGCCCTCCGGTGATGCGGCTGACCGCCTGCCACATGCGTGAGAGAGCGAATATGCACTGCTCTTGGCGAACGAGAGTGACTGCAGAGACCCGGCAAACCTAAATCCACCGTCAATGATTGTTTGTAGGTTCGACCGCGCGGTGCCGTGAAAGGCGACCAAGTCATCATTCTCCAGCTCATCGGGAAACAAGCGATAGCCCTTGTGCTCGTCTGGCCATGGGAACGGGTATTCCTTGATTTCGGACATAGGTCAGTCTTTCGGGACAATGGTCAGACGCGGAGGGGCCCCCGTCGGCAACGGCGCATCGAGATGCATCTGCGCCATGTCGCTGTAGGCTCGGTAGAGAAGGGACTGCGCCTCACGTACCTTGCCATACCAGAACGGGTCGAGCAGCACTGCGCTATGGCGCAGGAGTTGCTGCTCTATCACCTCCACGACCAGGTTGGTGGTGTGAAGCGCCTCGTGGTAACCAAATGAACCGGGGGCAAAGCGCGTTTCTAGCGTGCGGTGGTCAGGGCCTTCACCCTCGGACAGACGCCGCTCCTTAATCGCCGCCAGCCGTTCTTCTTCGTATTCGCGATCCATTCGACCCCCTGTCATTCCCAGCTGGGTCCGCCACGCTGCGGACCTGAAGGTGCCTTACGGGCTGTGGCCAGCCGTTCCTGCATACGCGCGCGCCGGTCATCCGCCGCCGTCTGCGATGACTTATCGCCTTTGATGGCCGTGATGTCCTGCGCGGTTTCGCGGACCTCGCGTTCACGCTGCTCGGTCTGCGCCATCCGCAGCTGATCTTCAACACGGGTCTCGCGCACAAGATCGCGGATAAGGCTCCGCCGCTCACGCACCTCGATCATGTCGAGGGCGGCTTCGCGCCGTTCGATGCCTTTCTTCTCGCGTCCATGCCGGCGGTCCAGCGCCTCGTTTTCGAGGCGGTGTCGCTCAGTCGGATTGAGGGTCGGGTTGCGCCGCAAATGGCCAATCACGGACCGTAGACCCGGCACCCGCTCAAGCAGCCCGAAGAGCGCGCCAGCGACGACATTGAACAACCGGCCGTCCTCAGCCTTCTGCGCCGCGTGCAGCGCCATGCGCTCGCTCGCGTGGGTTAGGGCCAGCTTTTGGCTCCTGTCGTCGATGACGCGCCTGCGCCGTGCCGCTTGCTTGGCGGCGAGGTCGGCAGCCGACTTCGCGCCGCGCTGCCGTGCCTTTTCACGCAGCCGCTCATCGACCGCCCGCTGCCGGGCAGTCTGCTCGGCCCGTGCGGCATCGACCGTCGGCAGGGTCTCTGCTGGCAAAGAGGCAAGGCGGGCTTTCACATCCTTCGTGCGCGCGCCGTCGATCTGCCGGGCGAGGGTATGAACATGCCCGGCCCGGTCCACGACGACATAAGCGCGCCGCTCGCCCTGGGCGAGGACATAGCCCGCGCGCTCCAAACCCGCACGAAACGTCTCGGCGGTGTCGGATGAGCGGTAAATGGCGGTCATAGTGCTGCGCCGCTGCTCGGGCGTAATGCCGGAGGCCTGCGCCATCGCCTTTTCGGCGAAGGTCACGTCGCGCGTCTTCTCGAACCGGGCGTCACCCCGGTCCTCGGCAAGCCCGGAAGGCAACGGCAGACCATAGGCATGGGCCAGCTCGCGCGCGCAGGTGCGGAGTTTCATGCGGTCGTGGCTCATGGGCACAGCACGCATGTTGGCGACATCGATCCGGGACCAGACGACATGGCAATGCTCGCGGCCGTTTTTCACGTGGAAGACGACGGCGCGCGGCTGGCCGGACAGGCCCAGCTTGCCCTCGATATGGTCGATGGCGGCCATGTACTGCTCGCGGCTCAACGGCTCGGCAGGGTTGATGGCCAAGCTGTAGAGGGGCTGCTTGCAGCGGGTCGCACGGGCAACGCCGGCGAACTCCGCCAGCGCCCCATGCAGGTCATCGGCCACGACGCCGCGCAGCTGCGCGATCTCGACACGCGTGTTGTCGTACTCGTTCGACAGATGCGTCGCGAGATCCGATGCCCCGGTGCGCTGGTTGCCTTTCAGGATCATGGTCGCATCCCCAGGGCCTGAAGGCAGGCGGTACGCATTTCAGCGAGGTCGCGCCAAGCCGCCGAGAGGTTCGGGTCGTCCGCCGGGACAACACCGGACGCCTGCATGGCGCGCAGCGTGTCGGCGATGTGACCGAGCTGACTTAGGACGCGCGCAGCGTCTTGCTGGCCGATAGCCGCTCGTCCAGCGGCCTCGTTCAACGCGGCAGTACGCAGGAAGGAAGCCACGGGCACACCGTGGCCGCCCGCACCCCGGCGGACGGCTTCCAGCTCCTGCTCGTTGAACCGGGCAGACAGTGAAATTTCACGCTGTCGCTTCTCGCTGGCCTTCCTCACGGCCGCCTCCTATCGCGCATCCAGGGACGCGTGATCCCTGGCCGGGTCCAGCATCGGCGTGCTGGTCCATGGGTGGTCCAGGAGGGAGAGGGAATTCGCCCTCCTGGTCGATGGGTGATCCAAGAGGGAGAGCGAAGTCACCCTCTTGGTCCATGGGTAGTCCAGAAGGGAGAGGTGAAGTCTCCCTTTGGTCGATGGTTCTGGTCCGGTGCAGCGGGATACGCTGCAATCGTCCGGCAAGGCTCGATGCCAATGCCGGGCGATGAGCCCGGGGATGCAACGGGGGGCGGCTCCTGAGCCCCCCTTGCCAAGATGGAGCGCGGACTCTCCGCGCGCACATCTTGCAACGCTCAGTAAGGTGTAATTTCAATTGTATGGGATCAAGGTTCAGGAACGCCAGAAAAACGCTCCGGACAGCCTCAAGCATTCAGGAGGCTTCATTTGCGCTGTAATCTACAGGACTTAGCGTCGTTGGTCAAATGCTGGTCACTCTGACTCAAAGCGACTTATCGGGATTTGTTTTTGCGCTATCACGATGTCCACTTCCCAGTTTATCGAAATTACTTCTCGGAACTTTTAAAATTCGATACAATTTTATCTATTCCAATTTCGACATATTGAATTCGAGCAATCAGCCGTTCCCCAAAAATTGCGATTCAGCCTCGACGACGTAATCAGCGAGGGCGTCATTGACTCTGCATTCAGCGGCGATGACACTCGGCCACCGACCTTTGCCGTCGGGACAGAAGGGCGCGTTCCAATCTTCGATGAGGATGCGTGCGAGAGGCAGGTTGTTCGTGCCAACCGCGATGTGCAGCGCCGTGAGTCCGGTGACGGAGTCGCCAGCGCTCACATCCGCTCCGTCCTCCAGCGCGGCGATCACGCCGGCGCTGTCGGCAGCGTAGGCGGCTCGCAGAAGAGCGCCGTTCGGGTCGTGGCTGCCGGAGCGGTCACGGCCGCGCTGTGGGGTTTGAGCGGCCATTAACTGCCCTCCTTGGCGCGGTCAAAGAGTACGGGCGTACTGCTATGGGGCGATGCCCCTGTAGCTGGCCCGGCATCGAGCCCGGCGCGCGATTCATGACCTTGGCCTCCCAGCCGGCCATCGGCCACCCAGTCGAGCCAATAGATGCGCGGCGTCCCTGTCAGGACGTTGCGCATCACGACGAAGAACGAGCCATTAAGCGCGGCGGGGTGTGGTCGCCGCGCTCGCCTCGGCCGGGGGCCTGCGGTCCCAGTTGCTGACAAACTCCCGGACAATGGCAAAGGGGTGAGCGGGGGCCGGGTCGATCTCAACGGCAGAAAAGGGCACCCAGTCCTCGGCGTCCCCTCGGTACACCCGCATCCCGCCGCCGGGGTCGGCAGCGCGCCGGGAACGGCCGCTATAGCGGCCGGTCATCTCCGGCGGGACCGGGCGACAATCATGCCCGTCCCGCCAGACCCCGAGAAAGGCGGCCATTTGCTCGCCGAAGGCGGAAAGGGGATCGCTGTCCGGCAGGGTGCCGACGAACTCGGCGCAAAAGCGGATGAGAGCGTCGTTGGAGCGGTGGGTGTCGCCGAGGAACCGCTGAAGCGTCTTCAAAGGCACGCGGTCGAGCGACAGATTGTTCGCCGCCGCGATCTCCTTCTGGAGCGTAGGGACGCCGATGGCGCGCTGCTGCATGTACCGCAGCAACGCGCGGCGGATGCGGTCGCGGTCCGCCAGATCAAACCGGTTCTTGGTCTCCGCCGTCCGCGCTGTCTCCATGCCGCAACCTGACCAGCCTTTGCCCAATCCGGGCATACGGCTCCGCGTCTATTTCCAGAACACTCACACAGTCTTGCACAAGAACGCGGGAAGAAAAACGGTCATGGCTAACCCTCAGCGACAGGGCTCATCAATCAGCATGTTTGCTCTGGCCGCCGCCTGCGCGTGGGGGGCCTGGAGCGTGCCGAATGATGCGGCGCAATGGTTTCTGGCGGCGTCCGGTGCGGTCGCTGTCATTGCCGGCACAGACCGGCGGCGGGCGGAGCAGGACCGCGAGCGCAAGCGTCGCGCTGCGGAGACGCCTAGCGGGGTCTATGGCACGGCGTCCTTCATGACGGGCGAAGAGGCTGCGCGCGCCGGTCTCACCAATCCGGCCGGCCTGTTCCTCGGGGCGCTTGAGGGGCGGATGCTGTTTCACACGGGCAAGGCGCATTGCATCTCCGTGGCCCCGGCACGATCGGGCAAGGGAACGTCGGCTGTTATTCCCAATCTGCTGCATTCCCAAGCCAGCACGTACATCATTGATCCCAAGGGTGAGCTCGCCGGTGTCACGGCACGGCACCGGCGAGAGACCTTCGGGCAGAAGGTCATTGTCCTCAACCCTTGGGGCCTGCACGGCCTGCCGAAACATCGCTTCAACCCGCTCGCCTATCTGATCGATATCTACGAGGACGAAACGATCCGGCGCGGCCTCACAGAAGAGGTTGCGGCGCTCGCCCTGCAGCTGGTCCCGGAGCCCGAAGACGCGCGCAACAAATTTTTCCGCGAGGGCAGTCGCAAGCTACTGCGCGCCATCATGCTGCATTTTGCGAGCCGGGGACGGCCCGCGTCCTGCACGCTGCCAGACCTGTGGCGCGTTCTTCAGAACGCAACCCGCATGGACGAGACGCTGATCGAGATGGCCGGGTCCGATGCGCTTGGCGGCGTGGTCGCGGACTTCGCCGACGACATTGCGCGCACCCTCGAAAAGAACCCCGAAAGCTTCCAGAGCTTCATTGAAGGGGCAACGCAGGCCGTGTCGATATTTGACCCGGCCGGGTGGCTTGCGGACAGCGTCATGGCTTCCGACTTCTCTTTCGGCGAGCTGAAGACGGGGAAGGTCAGCGTCTATCTCGTCATCCCGCCGGACCGCGTCGCCACGCATGGGGCGTGGCTCGGGCTTCTCACGCGGCAGGCGATCACGGCGGTTGCGCGTCAGCCCGGCAATACGCCGGTGCTGTTCATGCTCGATGAGTTTGCGAACATGGGCAAGCTGGCGGGCCTATCGGAAAGCCTGACTCTGCTGCCAGGCCTGGGCGTGCGCGTGTGGATCATCGTGCAGTCACTCGATCAGCTGCGCACTGTGTATGGGCGGGAGGCAACGAACACGATCCTCTCGCAGGCCGAAGTCCAGCAGTTCTTCGCGGTCCAGGACCATGGGCTCGCAAAGATGCTGTCCGATGCGCTCGGTCAGCGCACCGTCAAGACCCTCTCGGTCAATCTCGGCCGCAAGGAAGACGACGACCCCGGCGAAAGCCGCGCGGAAGCGGCGCGCCCGCTCATGAGCCCGGACGAAATCCGGCTGATGCCTACGGGTCAGCAAATCCTGCTGATTCAATCCCACCCGCCGATCCGCGCGCAGCGCGTGCCATTCTGGACCGTCGCGCCCTGGCGCGACTGGGCCACACCCAATCCGGTCGAAGGCGCGCATCCGCGTCCAGAGCCGACCTACCGTCTGACCTACAGGGAGAGGCGCCATGACTGATCGTCGAGAGTTCGAGGTGAAGGTAGAGTCGGCCGGTTCCGACACCGCCATGCCGGACTGGGAGCGCCGCCTTTACGCGGGCGCAAATTGGCTCGATGCGCGGCTCGGTATTCGCTTTTGGATAATGGCAGGCCTCGTCATTACCAGCCTCGTTGTCGGCACGCCCCATGTTCTGGTCAATTATCAGTGCTACGGGCGCTGCGGTCAGAACGCGAACGAGTCCAATTGCCAATATCTCGGCATAGGGGGTGGCGGACGATGAACGCCGAGCAAGGCAGGTGCGCGCGAGTAAAGCTACACTAGCGCTGCTACACGCCGTAACTGTCAGCGGCAGAATGATGCCTCCTCGCTGTTCCGAGTGGGTGACCTGACCAGCTGAGCCCGAGCCTTCTGTCCTCCCGCACCATCCCTTTGTTCGATCCAAGGCCATCC
>LNFM01012953.1_pt1 | contig 10787 bp, 2 predicted proteins | sample 596031 | NCBI WGS metagenome assembly LNFM01 (sample SAMN04254537, study PRJNA301005) | activated carbon metagenome | isolation source: dual media filters at the Ann Arbor, Michigan drinking water treatment plant | place: USA: Ann Arbor | reverse complement strand
GGCGGCTCGACGTCCTCGACCAGCACGGCGCGGAACTCCGCTTCGAGGCCGTCGGCGTTTTGGGGACAGATTTATTTTTTGAGCAGTTCAGCCGCCGGGCGAGGAATAAATAGATCTGTCCCCAATTTTCCAATTTTCCGTGCGGGCGCGCTCAGGCCTGCGGCATGTCGGCCGCGAGCAGCGTCAGCTGCCGGCGCACTTTCTCGCCGAGGCGTGCGTAATGTCCGCCGAGCATGCGCTGCAGTTCGGTGTCGGTCGCGTAGCCGAGTGAACGGCGATAGGCGAGCTTGACGCGTTGCCCTTCTTGCCAGCGCTGCTCCACCCCCGCGATGTCGTGCACGGTCATCGCTTTGCCGTGCGGATGGTCCGCCTTGTACGTGGCGACGCGCGCCATGTGATGCGCCACGAGGTCGCGCACGGCGGTCGTGCGCGGCACGGTGGCGATGCGAATCTGGCCGCCGTGCTCGAAGGGTGAGGGGCTCTCGAATTGCGTCGAGAGGTGCGTCCCGTCTTCGAACTGGGTGACGCACTCGACCATACGGACAGTCTTCCATTTGCCGGTCACGAGCATGAACAGGTAGCCGAGCCAGCCCGGCCACTTCGGTTTCATCGCGAAGACGGCGACGCCGACCTCGCCGCTCGCGTCTGAGAACAGACGCAGCAATACGTGCTGGCCCAGCATCAGGAACATGCCGCGCGCCTCGACGTCGCCGATGTGTTTCAGACCCAAGGCCGCAATCTCCGTGCCGCTTTGCTCGGCGAAGCGACGTTGGAAGGCTGGGAAGTTCGCCGGCTCGGCGGGCACGAGATCGGGCGGCGGCTCGAACGCCACGTTCAGGATCTGCTGCGCGATGTTGTTGGCGAGCTGGATCTCGGGGTCGTCGCTGAGGCGTGTCTCCAGCGCCTCGTTGACCGATTTGCCGGCGCGTATCGCGGCCGCCGCACCGAGCAGCGCCTGCGCAGCCATGTCATCGGCGACATTGCGATCCTTGCCGTCGCCGAGCAATGCGCTCTCGAGCAGCTGCGCCATTTGTTCGCGCTCGCCCGCCCCCTGATTCTCGGAACGGGCGCGGGTGTCGAGCACATGGGCACGGCGCGGGTCATCCGCCGGCATCGCCGCCAAGGCTACATCGTAACGGCCCAGGGCTTCATCAAAACGGCCGAGGTCGTGCAGCACCATGCCGGCGCGGAGCGCGTAACGGAAACCGCCGCCCAGGGTGTGGCAGGTATCGTAATCGGCCAGCGCCGCTTCGAGCTTGCTGCGCGAAAAGTGCATGCCGTTGAAAGTGCGCACGGAATCGGCGTCGTCCGGCGCATCCCCGTCACGCATCGCCGCCGACTGGCGCGCATGCGCGCGCGTCTCGAACAAATCGGCCTGCGTCGGCGCCAGTGCTATCGCACGGTCGAGCAGCGCATCCGCCTCCGCCACCTGCGCCGCGCCGCCTTCGCGATAGCGCAAGACCTGGGCCAGCAGGGCGAGGCCATCGACATGGTTGGCGTCCAGCGCGAGCGCACGACGCAATTCGGCTTCCGCTTCGAGGGAAATGCGGTGCTGGCGTGCGCGCTCCTCAATCTCGCGCCGCTCACGCTCGGCATCCGACAGCGCGTCGTCGTCATCCGCTGCATCGGTGTCGACTTGTGAATACTTCACGCGCTTGACGATGGCCGGCACGTAGTCGGGCTTGCGCGCCAGCAGCAGGTCGAGTTCAGGCTTGATCTCAGCAAAGCGTTCGAGCTGCTCCAGACAGTTGGCCCTGTGCCACCGCAGTTCGGGCGCGTCAGGAAATCGCGCAAAGAGACCGTCGAGCGCGTCGAGCGCCTCGGCATAGCGGGCTTCGCGGTACAAATCGCAAAAATGCACGAAGGCGGGATCTTTGGCCATGTCGTTTCCCTTCGACGTTCAAGCGCATGGGTTATCGGCCTGTGCGGCGATGGCTGAATGCGATCAGCGCGACAGCCGGCGGACTGACGGCGGGCCGTCCACGGTTGCTTGCCGTGCACCGATTGCATGCGGCGGTTACCAGTGCCCTCCTCCGGGCCTGGGCAACGCGGGAAGACTTCCAAGATCTCGTCGCGACGTCCGGGATCTTCGTCCCTCAGCGTCCCAAGGCTCTGCTCTGGGTACTCCGCGCGCCACACTCGAAAGCGCTGTCGAGGCAGGGGCCAGCGCGTCGACCCGCTGGATGGCACCGCCGAGCCTGTCTTCGGGTTCAATCGTCTGCGCGAGACCTGTGAGATCGGTGGGTCACCCTCCTCGGCCAGCACGGCGCGGACTCTATCTCTGCGTCTTCGACGGGCACGCGGACGATTTGCTCCCGGTTCCTGGGTCGCCGGTCTTGGCACAGGCCAGTTCCTGGCAACATTGCGGGCAAGGGTTCGTCCACGTCGAACGGTGTGCAGGCCCGTGTAATCGCTCCTGTCATCCAGATCGCACCAGCAATGTTCCCGGTCGCACGAGAAAAACAGATCTGTCCCGAATTTTTCCTGTGTGCAGGCCCGTGTAATCGCTCCTGTCATCCAGATCGCACCAGCAATATTCCCGCTCGCACGAGAAAAACAGATCTGTCCCGAATTTTTCCTGAATTTGTCCTTCATCCGGGTGACGAACATTGCATCGGCTGCCACATGGCCAGATGGCCAGTTCCTCGGGGCGACTGGCGTGACACACTTGGGTAAAAATCTGCGTGCCGGTGTCGTACCGGCCGTCAGAAGAACGAGTGTCACCGGTCAGGAGTCCCCATGTCGCACGCCCCGCGTCCCGCGCCCGCCCGCCTTGCGTTGATCATCGGTCTGCTCGTGCACGGCGCGGCGCAGGGAGCCGTCGTGCAGTGGAACGACCCGGCCGGGGGCAGCTTCACCGATACGGCCAACTGGTCGCCGGCGCAAAGGCCGCAGGAAGCGGACACGATCCTCTTCAATCTCGGCGCACCAGCCAACGCGCCCTATGTCGTCACCGGGTTCGAGGGGGGCGTCAATCGCCTCGTCGTCGGCCAGGACACGGTGCGCTTCGATTTCGATCAGACACGCCGGCTGCGCCTGCTGAGTCGCGCGCTCGCAGCGCCCGGGCTCGTCGTGGGTGAACTGGCGGGGCAGCACGGCATCCTGCAGCTGTTCGACGGCGGTCTGCTGCTCGGTGAGCACGGGACGATTGGCGCCACCGCCGGCAGTTCGGGCGAGGTGCAGGTCGATGCGTCGCGCCTTGAACTCGCGGGCAGCCTGTCGCTCGGGGCCAGCGCGGCCAATCGCCTCACACTGAGCAACGGGGCCGTAGTGCAAGCAGGCACGGTGTCGATGAAGGCCGGCACGCTGAGCGCGCAGGGCAGCAAACTCGAGATTGCCGGCGCCTTCGAGATGGGGGGCAGCGTCAGCACGGCGCTCGACATCGGACAGGGCACGCTGCTGACCACCGGCGACACCACCTTCGACCCGCGGGGCGCCAACTTTTTCGAGATCACCACCTTCGCTGATGTCGCCGGCAGCGGCACACGCTGGGACATCCGGGGCCGCCTGGTCATGCGCGAGAACGGCATGTGGGCCGTTCACGTCAGGGATGGGGCCAGCCTGCGCACCGGCGAAGCCGTTCTCGACGGCTCGTCGGCCAGTGGCTCGGCCGCCAGCACGCTGCTCGTAGAAGGGGCTGGCACGGACTGGACGGCGAGCGGCGCCGTCGACGTCGGCAAGCTGGGCTGGGGCGCGCTGTCTGTCCAGGCGGGCGCGCTCGCCAGGGCCCCCAGCGCGAGGCTCGGCGTCGAGGCCGGCTCACTCGGCATCGTCTCGGTCGCTGGGATGAACTCGCGCGTCGAGTTCAGCGAGAAACTCGAGGTCGGCCTGCTCGGCCGCGGCATCCTGCGCATGCGGAGTGGCGGCGGCATCACGGCAGGGGAACTCGTGATGGGCAAGAACAGCCAGGCGGGCATTCTCCAGCCGGGCTCATTGCTCGACATCGTCGGCGACGGCAGCCTCGACGGCGTGCTGGAGCTCTCGCCTGGTGGTGGCGCGAAGTTCGGCGGCAACGTGACGCTCGGCAGTGAGAGCGCGGCCAGCGCCATCGTGCGCATCACCGGCACGGGCAGCAACCTGACGGTAGGCGGCACGCTCCACGTCGGCGACCTGGGCAGCGCCGACATGACGCTGTCCGCAGGCGGCACGGCCGCGAGCGACTTCGCCAATCTCGGCACGCAGGCGGGCAGCAACGGCAACGTCAGCGTCAGCGGGACGGATTCGCACTGGCAGATCGCCGAGGAGCTGCGGGTCGGCGCCGCCGGCAGCGGCACGCTCACGATCCTCGACGGCGGCCAGGTCACGAGCCGCGTGTCGCGCCTGGCCGCGTTCGGCACGGGAGTCGGTGAGGCGCGAGTGGCCGGTCGCGGCAGCGTCTGGCGCAACAGCGAGTTCCTGACGGTGGCCCGCGAAGGCCAGGCCGATTTGCTGATCGAGGACGGCGGCGTCGTGGAGAGTGCCGGCGGCTTCGTCGGGTCGGGTGCGCGCGATGCACGCGGCACCGTCACGATCGAGGGCCGTGATTCCGCGTGGCGCGTCGCCGGCAATCTCCACCTCGGCGGCCCGGGTTCGGCGACCGGTGCCTTCGACCTGATCGGCGGCGTCGGCGGCATCGGGTCCGTCACCGTCCGTGACGGCGGGCTGCTCGAGGTCACCGAGGGCCTGCGCATCCGGGAGACCAGCACGCTGCGCCTCGCGGGCGGCACGCTCAGTCTCGAACAGCTCGACAACCTCGGCAGCTTCCTGTTCGACGCCGGCACCCTGCGGGTGACCGCGTCGGACTTCCGCGTCGGCCAGCGCGGCGGTCTGCCCGGTTTCTTCGAACACACGCTGACGCTGCGCGGTGACCGGCATCTCCAGGTCGTCGATGCGACGGGCGTCGTCGACTCAACCGGCACGCTGAACCTGTTCGACGGCGCGAGCTTCTCGGCCCCCGGTGGCCGGACAACGGGCAGCCTCCTCGTCGACGATGCGACGCTGCGTTTCGACACGATGGATCTCGTCCACAACGGCTCACTCATCGTGCGCGCGGGCGGCGTGCTCGAGGTCGGGCGCGATTTCCTGATCGGCGAAGCGACGACGCGGCACGGCACCGTCGACGTGGATGGCGCGGGCAGCCGCGTGAACGTCGGGCGCGACCTGACGGTCGGGGTCAACAGCAGCGGCACCGTCACGCTCACCGATGGCGCCGTGCTCGACGTCGGGGGCAACGGCGAGATCGCCGGCGAGGCCGGCAGCCAGGGGCGCGTGGCCTTGAGCGGTGCGCGCACACAGTGGACGAACGCGCTCGACCTCGCGGTCGGTCTGCGCGGCAGCGGCGAACTCGAGATCGCCGACGGCGCGACGGTCGACTCGAAGACGAACGCCCTGATCGGCCACCAGGCCGGCGCACTGGGCGATGCGCTCGTCACCGGTGCCGGCAGTGAGTGGCAGATCGCATCGACGCTGTACGTCGGCTTCCAGGGCGACGGCGAACTCACCGTCGCGAACGGGGCCAAGGTCGCCGCCCAGTCCCTGGGGCTCATCGCGAACCGCGCGGGTTCGCGCGGGCGTGTCACCGTCACCGGCCCGGGCAGCGAACTGAGCGTCGGCGCCTCGCTGTTCGTCGGCGACGCCGACGACGGCGCGATGACCGTGTCCGACGGGGCGACAGTCACCACGCAGGGCAACGGCCGGCTGGGCTTCCACATCGGCGCGAACGGTCGCGTGCTCGTCACGGGCGAAGACAGCGCCTGGACGATCGGCAACTCGCTGTTCGTCGCGAACGAGGGCCTTGGCGAACTGGTCGTCGCCGATGGCGCGACCGTGACGACAGAGAACAACAACGACACATGGGTCGGCTTCGACGCCGGCTCCACCGGCACGCTCGAGTTGACCGGCACCGGTTCGCGTTTGACGACCGATCAGTTCGTCGTCGGCAATCGCGGCAATGGGCAACTGAGGGTGCTCGACGGCGCGCTGATCTCGAGCGGCAACAGCTGGATTGGATTCGACGCACCGAGTGACAGCAGCGCCCGCATCGCGGGCGGGGGAGAATGGCAGGTCGCCACCGTGCTGTCCGTCGCGACCTTCGGCAAGGCCCTGCTCGACATCAGCGATGGCGGCGTGGTGCGCAGCGCGGACGCTTACGTTGCGAACGGCACGACGGGGCGCGGCACCGTCAACATCGAGGGCAACGGCTCGGCCTGGTTCACCGCAGGGGATTTCTGGCTCGGCGGCAACGAGGACGGCGAATCCGGCGGCGTCGGTGAACTCACGCTACGCGACGACGGCCTGCTCGAGGTCGGCGGCCTGCTGCGCGTGTTCGACAAGAGCAGCCTGTTCCTCGCCGGCGGCATGTTGCGCGTCGGCTCGCTCGATCTCGGCGGCAAGTTCGAATTCGAATCCGGCACCCTGCAGGTGACCGGGTCCGATCTGCGCGTCGGCCGCGATCACGGCATCCCCGGCTTCTTCGACGCGTCGCTGAACCTCTTCGGCGACAAGCACGTCGAGGTCGTCGATGGCGACGCCGCCGTCGACAGCACGGGACAGATCGCTATCGCGAACGGCGCGAGCTTCAAGGCGCGCGCGGGCAACAACGACGGCAGAATCTTCGTCGACCGCGGCACGCTCCATTTCACCGCGGCCAGTGTGAACACGGGCGCGATCGACGCCAGCGACGCCACGCTGCGCTTCGATGGCGGGCTGCGCAACGAGAAGTCACTGCGGCTGCGCAACGGTACGGTCGCCACGGCGAGCGGGCTCGAAATCGACAGCGAGGGCAGCGTGTTCGTCACCGATGCGAACACCTCGCTCGATGTCAGCGGCAACGCCGACGTCGCTGGCTTGCTCAATCTGGAAGCCGGCGGTCTCGTCGCGGTGGGCGGCACCACCACCATTCAAGGCGACGGTCGTGTGCATCTCGACGGCGGCACTCTGCGCACGCGAGCCTTCGACACTGCCGGACGCTTCGACTTCACCAAAGGCCTGCTCGATCTCACCGGCGGCATCCTGTTCGTCCGGCCGGGCGGCGGCGTGCCGGGCTGGTTCGATACGCGCCTGGTGCTCGGCCCGCAGCAACGGCTGAACATCTCCCGCGGTGCGCTGCAGATCAGCGAGGGCGGTGAAGTCGTGGTCGACGGGGCAGGCGCGGGCATCAACGTCTTCAGCTCAGTGCTGCTCGGACGTGGCGGCGGGCACGGCAAGCTCACGATCGCCAACGGTGGGTTCATCAGCAACGGCCTGGTCGGCTTCGTCGGTGACACAGCCGGTTCGTCGGGTGAGGTGACGGTGCGCGGCGCGAATACCCGCTGGACCAGCGCCGACGATGTCGTCATCGGCAATTTCGGCGCGGGCACGCTCGACGTGCTCGAGGGCGCATTCGTGCGCTCGGCAGACCTGTTCGTCGGCGGCAACGCGGGCTCGTCCGGTCGCGCGCGGGTCTCGGGTACAGGAACGACGGTCGATGTCGTCGGCAAACTGTTCGTCGGTCTCGCCGACGAGGGGCTACTCGAGATCACCGACGGCGGCACGCTGAAGGCCAGCAGCGAAGGCGTGCTCGGCAACGCGGCGACGGGCGCTGCCGTGCTGAAGGTCTCAGGCGCGGATGCGCTGCTCGACATCGCGGGGCCGCTCACGATCGGCAACGCGGGCAAGGGCGAGCTCACCATCGAGGCCGGTGGCCGCGTACGGAATGCGGTCGGCACGCTGGGCGCGCTGACCACGGGGCGCGGCGACGTGTTCGTGCGTGGCGCCGACTCGGTGTGGGACAACGCGTCCGATCTCTTCATCGGCGACTCCGGTGCTGGGACGCTCACCATCGAAGACGGCGGCGAGGTCCTCAATCTCGGCGCAGAGTTGGGCAACCAGGCCGGCGGTCGCGGCAAGGCCATCGTGCGCGGGGCCGGCTCGAGCTGGACCAGTCGCCAGGTGCTGCTGGTGGGCGATCGCGGGGCCGGCAGCCTGCTCATCGAGGATGGCGCAACGGTAAGCAATGGCTCTGTCGGATTCATCGGCAACGTGCTCGGCTCGGCCGGCGACGTGACCGTTACAGGTGCGGGCTCGCTGTGGGACAGCGGCGGCCCGCTGGTCATTGGCAATGCTGGCAACGGCCAATTGCATGTGCTGGACGGCGCGCGCGTCGAGGCACCAGCGCTGTTGATGGGTGCCGCGGCACACGGCAGCGTGCTGATTGACGGCGCACTGTCGACGCTCGCGATCGCCGAGCTTGCCGAGATCGGCTACGCCACGACAGGCTCGGTGACGGCGCGCGACGGTGGCCTGCTCGAGGTCGGGAGCGATCTCCTGCTGGGTTCAAACCAGTCGGGCCGGGGCCAAGTCCTCATCGAGGGCGTCGACAGCCGGGGCGCGGTCGCGCGCGATGTGTTGGTCGGCGCGCTCGGCACGGGTGAGCTCGCGATCGATGCGGGTGGGCTGCTCGAGGTCGGCAGGGATCTGCTGCTCGGTTCATCCGCGTCGGGCAAGGGCGAACTCCGTGTCGAGGGTGAGACGAGCCGCGTCGACGTGCAGCGCGAATTCACCGTCGCCGTCAGCGGAAACGGCAGCGCGCTCGTTGCGGGTGGCGCCACGCTGGATGTCGCAGGCAACGGCGAAATCGCCGGCGAATCCGGCAGTAAAGGACGTGTCGTACTCCGCGGTGCGGGCACGCGATGGGACAACGCCTTCGATATCGCCGTGGGTCTGCGCGGCAACGGTGAGCTCGAGATTGCCGACGGGGCGACGGTGGCTGCGCACACGAACGCCCTCATCGGCCACCAGCGCGGCGCGCGCGGCGACGCGCTCGTCACCGGCGCCGGCAGCAAGTGGACGATCGCCTCGACGCTGTTCGTCGGCTTCCACGGCGACGGCGCACTCACCGTCGAGAACGGCGCGGCCCTGTCGGTCTCGTCGGAAGCGGTGCTGGGTGACGCGGCAGGTTCGAGCGGGCGCGCGCGCGTGACGGGTCGCGACAGCATGTGGACGACGGGCGGTTCGCTGGTCGTCGGCAGCCGCGGCACCGGCGAGATGACGGTGGCGGACGGGGCCGAGTTGAAGTCGGAGGGATTCACTGCCTTCTTTATCGGCGACTTCGCGGGTTCCAATGGCACGCTCGACGTGCTCGGCGCCGGCACGCGTGCGACGGCCAATCAGATCCTCGTCGGCTACGCGGGAAATGGCACGCTGCGGGGCTTCGACGGGGCTGCGCTATTGAGCACGGGCCTCCTGATGGGTGTCCAGGCTGGTGCCACCGGCACGCTCGAACTGAGCGGTGTTGGTACGCGCGCGACGAGCAATAGCGTAGGCGTCGGCTACCAGGGAAACGGCACGCTCCGGTTGCTCGACGGGGCCGCGCTGATTAGCGAGAGAGGGCGGGTCGGGGATTCGTTTGGCGGCAGCGGGACGGCCCTGGTCGACGGTGGGGAGTGGAACAGCAGGGAATTTCTGGTCATCGCGGACATCGGGACCGGCAGCCTGAACATCGTCGGCGGCGGCGTGGCGCGCACACAGACGTCGCTCGTTGCCTTCAGCCCGAGCGGGCGGGGCGACGCCATCGTCGAGGGCAAGGGCTCCGCGTGGATCACCAGCGGGCAATTCCTGCTCGGCGGCCGCGGCAGCACCTTCGTGGCGGGTAGCGGCGCAGTGACGGTACGCGATGGCGGCCTGCTCGAGGTGGGCGACGTGATGCGCGTGTTCGACAGGAGCAGCCTCGTGCTCGACGGCGGCACGCTGCGCGTCGGACAGCTCGATGTGCGCGGCAGTTTCGACTTCGAATCCGGCACACTGGCGCTGACCGCGTCCGACCTGCGGATCGGCCGCGATCAGGGCATTCCCGGCTTCTTCGATGCGACGCTGCACCTCGCCGGTGACCAGCACGTTGAGGTCGTGAACGGCGATGCGTCGCTCGACGCCGACGGGCAACTCGTCATCACCGACGGGGCGAGCTTCAAGGCGGACAATGGCAACAACGAGGGCGCGATCACCGTCGAGCGGGGCACGCTGGCGTTCGCCGCGGCGAGCGTCAATGCAGGACTGATCGACGCCCGCGACGCCACGCTCAACTTCGACGGTGGCCTGCGCAACAATCTCGCGCTGCGACTGGCGGACAGCCGCGTGAACGGCCTGCTCGACAACCAGGGCACGATCACGCTCGACGGGACGAACGTCTTCACCGGCGCCCTGAGTGGCGCGGGGTTCTATGCCGGAGACGGCACCGCACAGCTGGAAGGCTCGCTCAATCCGGGCAACAGCCCGGGCATCATGCGCTTCGACGGGGACGTCGTCCTGGGTGCGTCACATGCGCTGACGATCGAACTCGCAGGACTGACGCCGGGCACGGCCTACGATCAGCTCCAGGTCGGCGGCACGCTCACGCTCGGCGGCACCCTCGACATCGAACTACTCGACGGCTATGCACCGCTGCTCGGCGACACCTTCGACATCGCGATCGCGGCCTTCATCGACGGCGAATTCGCCTCACGCCTGCTGCCCACGCTCGCGCCCGACCTGCGCTGGGACGCGCGGCGGCTCACCGACACGCTCGGCCGCCAGTTGTACCGCCTCGAAGTCAGCGCCGTGCCGGTGCCGGGCGCCGTGTGGCTGATGGGCAGCGCGTGCGCGATCGTCGTCTTGCGCGTGCGGCGTCGTTAGCCACCGTCCTGTCTTCGTAGCGCGGATGCAGCGGCAGCGTAATCCGGGAAGTCGGTGGCACCCGCACTGAGCCCTGCTCAACACGACAGTCTGCGGAAATGCCCGATCCCGGATTCGCTTCGCGCTTCCGGGCTACAAGAATGTGGTCGTCGCCCCGGTGA
>LNFM01012952.1_pt1 | contig 10787 bp, 9 predicted proteins | sample 596031 | NCBI WGS metagenome assembly LNFM01 (sample SAMN04254537, study PRJNA301005) | activated carbon metagenome | isolation source: dual media filters at the Ann Arbor, Michigan drinking water treatment plant | place: USA: Ann Arbor | reverse complement strand
CGAGTTCTTCGCGCAGGATTTGCGGCTCGACGACGCTGCCCGGCGGCAGCAGTTCCTTGGTGGTGTCATAGCCCCATACCAGCAGCTTCTGCATCATCGACTGTTCGTTCAGCGGTCCATCGGCCGGCAGGTCCCAGCGCTCCAGCTTCAGCTTGCTCAACGGCTGGTAAGTGATGACCTTGTTGCCGCCCTGGAAGCGGGCCTCGTAGAGCGCCGCTTCGACGCGCTTGATCAGCTCCACCGGCAACATCGTGCGCGTCGGCTTCAGCATCGCAACGCCAATGTGAACCGTCAGTGAACTGCGGCCGCGCGCATTCGCGTGCGGGATGTTCTGCCCTTCGACGCGCTTGCGCATGGCTTCGGCGATGCGGGCGGCGTTGCGCACGTCGCAGCCCGGCAGCAGCAGCACGACGCGTGACTCGTCGTAACGGCCCGCCGCGTCGCCGGCCCGGCGGCCGAAGCCTTTGAGCGTCTGCCCAATCCGCTTCAGCAGGGCGTCCGCCGACTGCTGGCCGTAGGTTTCGACGTAGATTTCATAGTCGTCCATGTCGACGATCAGCATCGACACCGCTTTCGAGTCGCGCGCAGCACGGCGCCATTCAGCCTGGAAGGTCTGGTCGAAGTGGCGCCGGTTGTCGAGCCCCGTGACCTGGTCCAGTGGCGAGATGCGTTCAAGGGTTTCCGCCAGCGCCTTGGCCTTGCCCTGCAGCAGCCCGAGGTCGGCGGCACTGCGCCGCAGATTCTGTTCGACCTGCTCGCGCTTGCCCTGGGTCGTCTTCAGTTCGACGTTGAGCTTGTCGATCTGATCGCGGCGCTGATCGAGGTAACTGCGCAGCTGTTCGTTCTCGCCCTGCCGCATGCCGGCTTCCCAGATGCGCTGGCGCAGCAGCCGCGCGCCGAGCAGGGCGACCACGCCGGCGAACACGAGCGCGATGGCGGTGGCCAGTGCTTCGCGGGTGCCGAGCATCAGCAGGCCGAACGCCGGTGGCAGCAGTGCGCCACAGATGCTCGCGAAGGCGCAGGGCAAGGATCCCGCCTGCAAGGTGACGGACAGCACGGTGACCGCCAGCGCCAGCAGCAGAATCGGTTCACTCGGGCCGAGGCCGCGGGTGGCCGACAGCCACGCGGCCATTGCGCCCCATGCGAGCGCGGTGCCGAGCACGGTGGTGACGAACAGCGGATACCAGCGCGGTCCGAGCTGGGAGGTGCCGCTCGCGCGCCGGAATCCGGCGGCGAGCGCATAGCGCAGCGCGTAGCTGAGCGCGACGGTACCGGCCCAGGCGCCGAGGGCGATGACCGGGACCGTGCCGACGAGCGCGAGCAGGGCCAGCCCGAGCGCGGTCAGGCCCAGCCCGCACTCCAGCGAGCTGTCCCGCAGCAGCTGTTCGAGCTGCTTGCCGCGGACGTTCAGGATGGCGGTGTCGCTCAGCTCCATGGTGCGGTTCGACTCCAGGGGTTGCAGGGAGCTCATCCGATGTCCTTTTCCTTGGTGCTCCGACCTTCGTTCACCTGCATAGTATATTTAAAAGACAGTGGCTTACGATCCCATCATCGAAACAATCTGATAATTGTCGGCGCGTCTTCAGGCCCGCGCGCGGGCCGCGCGCAGCGCCCCGGCCAGCGCGAGACCGGCCACGAAGCCACCCACATGGGCCAGCCAGGCTACGCCCGGCTGTGACGGATCGCTCATCAGCGAACTGCCCACCTGAAGTGCGAACCACGCGCCGAGCACCCAGCCCGCGGGCCAGCGCACGGTGTGCAGGAAGATGCCGAGCGGGATCAACACGGTCACGCGGGCGTGCGGGTAGTACAGCAGATAAGCCCCGAGCACGCCTGAAATGGCGCCGCTGGCACCGATCATCGGAATCGTCGACGCCGGCGCGCTGAAGGTCTGGGCCAGTGCCGCCGCGAGGCCGCAGGCGGCATAGAAGATCAGGTAGCGGGTCGTCCCGAGGGCATTTTCGATGTTGTTGCCAAAGATCCAGAGGTACAGCATGTTGCCCGCCAGGTGCATGAACCCGCCGTGCAGGAACATCGATGACAGGACCGTCAGCGCCGGCGGCACCGCCGCGACGCCGGGCGGCAGTTCCGCCTCGCCGAGCAGGACCGCCGGCACCACTCCATAGCGATACACTGCGAGTTGCCCGGCCTGTTCGTCGAGTCCGAGCTGCCACAGAAACGCGAGCACGCAGGCGGCAATCAGGCCGTAGGTGACGAGGGGCGTGATGTCGATCGGATTGTCGTCGTGAACGGGGATCACGCGCGCGGCCGCCGCTCGATGGCATAGCGGGCGAGCAGCGCCGCCTCGCCGACCCGGCTGACAGCATGGGGAGCGCCGTCGGCGGTGGCGAGTATCGCCTCCGCGTCAGTGCCAAGGCCGGCCAGCATGTCCAGCGCCTCGCTGCCGTCCGGGGTCCGCAAGCCGCCGGCGAACAGCGCAAGGTCACGATCGGCGATCGCGGCGAGGCCCAGCGGGGTCTCGACGAGGACGTCGCCCGCGTCGGTCACGAACAGCGCGCCGAATGCGTCGACCTGCACACCCGTGTGGGTGCTGAGCACGCCACCGGGTGCGACCGACAGGATCCACGGCGCGAGGTCGAGGTCGACGTATGCCGTCTGCGGTCCGTTCTGGACGTACCAGCGTCCGCTGCCATCGCTCGCATAGTGGCTGTTCAGGAATGCCACCGCGCCGGGGTGCGTGATCACGCCGCCGTCGACGCGCCAGCGGCCGCGCCGGTCCAGCGCCAGGAATCCATAGCAGGCCGGCACGTTCGGCCATTTCGCGAGCGCGCGTTGCACGGCGTCCGAGAACCCGGGCTGATAGCCTCCCGGCGGCGGCGGCGTGCTCACGGGCGCACCGGGATGTCGGTTTTCTTGATCACCGTGCGCAAGGCGAAGCTCGAGTGCACGCGGGCGACACCCGGCAGGCGGGTCAGCAGCCGGGTGTGGATGCGCTCGAAGTCGGCGGCGTCGGATGCGATGACGCGCAACAGGTAGTCCGCGTCGCCCGTCATCAGGTAGCACTCCATGATTTCGGGCACGTCGCGCACCGCGGCCTCGAAGCGCTCGAGGTCTTCGCCCTGTTGCCGGTGCAGGCTGATCTGGACGAAGACATCGCTCGGATAGCCGACCTTGCCCTGGTCCACCAGCATCACGAAGCGCGCGATGATGCCGGCCTCCTCCAGTTGCCGGACGCGGCGCAGGCACGCCGATTCCGACAGATTGACCTGTGCGGCGAGCGTGACGTTGCTCAGGCGGCCGTCGGCCTGCAGGGCGGCGAGGATGGCGCGGTCGGTGCGGTCGAGGTTCATGGCATTGTTACGTAATCTTCGGGAAACCGGCTCATCGTTCGCAGATAATTGCATATCGGGCGTTGAATCTGCCGATTTCACAAGCCAATTCGATCTCGAACCGTCTAATCTTGTGCAGGCACAGAGCGCCGCGCCGCGGCCGACGCCAACCCGGGGGAACTCATGCGGATTGGAGTACCGAAGGAAATCAAGCCGAACGAGTACCGGGTAGGTCTGACCCCGGGCAGCGTGCGGGAGTTGCATGCGCACGGCCACGTCGTGCTGATCGAGCAGGGCGCCGGCGCCGGCATCAATGCCGGCGACGAGCTTTACCGTCAGGCCGGGGCGAGCATCGTCGGCACTGCGGCCGAGGTCTTTGCGGGGGCGGAGCTCATCGTGAAGGTCAAGGAGCCGCAGCCCGTCGAGGTTGCGATGCTCGAGGCCCGGCACGTGCTGTTCACCTACCTGCACCTTGCGGCCGATCCCACGCTGACCCGCGCGCTGGCCGCGACCGGCGTCACCGGCATCGCGTATGAGACGGTGACGGCCGCCGACGGCTCGCTGCCGCTGCTCGCACCGATGAGCGAAGTGGCCGGTCGGCTGGCGATCCAGGCCGGCGCGCGCTGTCTCGAGCGCGAGATGGGCGGGGCCGGCGTGCTGCTCGGCGGCGTGCCGGGTGTCGCCGCGGCAGACGTGCTCGTGATCGGGGGCGGTGTCGTCGGCACCAATGCGATCCAGATGGCGCTGGGCCTGCAGGCGCGCGTCACCGTGATCGACAAATCGCTGCCGCGGCTGCGCGCGCTCGAAGCGCAGTTCGGCGGCCAGTTGAACACCCTGTACGCCACGCGCGAGAGCCTCGAACAGTCGATTCGGGCCGCCGATCTCGTGATCGGGGCCGTGCTCGTGCCCGGCGCCGCCGCGCCTAAACTCGTCACGCGCGACATGCTGCCGCAGATGAAGCCGGGCAGCGTGATCGTCGACGTGGCGATCGATCAGGGGGGCTGCGTCGAGACGAGCCGGCCGACCACGCATGCGAACCCGACGTTCATCATCGACGGCGTGGTCCACTACTGCGTGGCCAACATGCCGGGCGCCGTGCCGCGCACCTCGGCGCAGGCCCTGAACAACGCGACCTTGCCGTTCGTGCTCAAACTCGCCGATCTCGGCTATCGCACCGGGCTGACGCAGGATCTCCATCTGCGCCGTGGCCTCAATGTCTTTCGCGGCCAGATCACGCATGCCGGTGTGGCAGAAGCGGCGGGCGAGGCCTGCGCGGAGATCGAGGTCGAACGCGCGGCCTGAGGCCGGACGCGGGTCAAGGGGAGCCCCTGCTTCAACGCAGCGATCCGACGACCTCGCAGATCGCCGCAGTCAGGGTTGCGATATCGGCGTCGTCCATGATGTACGCCGGCATCACGTAGACGAGGCGCCCGAACGGGCGCACCCAGACGCCGCGTGCGACGAACTGCGGCGGCAGTGCGCGCATGTCGACCGGCCGGTGCAGTTCGACCACGCCGATGGCGCCCAGCGTCCTCACGTCCGCGACCTGCGGCAGATCGCGGCAGGGCGCGAGGCCGGCCGCGAGCGCGCGTTCGATGGCGGCTATCCGCGACTGCCACGGCTGTGCCAGCAGCACCTCGATGCTCGCGAGCGCGACGCTGCAGGCCAGGGCGTTGGCCATGAAAGTCGGGCCGTGCATGAACACGCCCGGTTCGCCGTGCGAAATCGTCTCGGCGACGACGCGCGTCGTCAGCGTCGCCGCGAGCGTCAGGTAGCCGCCGGTGAGGGCCTTGCCGAGACACAGGATGTCAGGGCTGATACCGGCATGCTCGCAGGCGAAGAGCCGCCCGGTCCGGCCGAACCCCGTCGCGATCTCGTCCGCGATCAGCAGCACCTCGTGCTCGTCGCACAGCTCGCGCAGCCGCGCGAGGTACTGCGGATGATAGAACCACATGCCACCGGCGCCCTGGACCACGGGCTCGATGATGACGGCGGCGAGTTCGTCGCGATGCGCCGCGAGCAGGCGTGCGGTCTCGGCGATATCGGATTCATGCCACTCGCCGTCGAAGCGGCACGCGGGCCGCGGCGCGAACACCTGCGCGGGCAGCACCGCGTTGAACAGGGTGTGCATGCCCGTCACCGGATCGCAGACCGACATCGCACCGAAGGTGTCGCCGTGATAACCGCCGCGCACCGTCAGCAGCTTCTGGCGCGCCGGACGGCCGCGTGCGGCCTGGTACTGGATGGCCATCTTCAGCGCGACTTCGACCGCCACCGATCCCGAATCGCTGAAGAACACCGTCGACAGCGGGGCGGGCGTGATGTCGACGAGCCGTTGTGCAAGGCGCACGGCGGGCTCGTGCGTGAGACCGCCGAACATCACGTGCGCCATGCTGGCGAGTTGCGCCTCGACGGCGGCGTTCAGCCGCGGATGGTTGTAGCCGTGTATCACCGACCACCACGACGACATGCCGTCGATCAAACGGGTGCCGTCGGCGAGTTCGATGCGGACGCCGTCGGCGCGTGTCACCGCGAACACCGGCGGTGGATCGACGATCGTGCTGTACGGGTGCCACAGCAGCGCCCGATCGAGTTCGACGAGCGACCGGGCGTCGCCGCCCGACGGTGGCGGGGTCATCGTTCGGCGGTCGCGTGCGTCAGGCGGCCAGCCGCCGCCAGCGCAGCGAGTCGGCCGGCGCGAACACGCGCACGGGCCCGAGCGGGGTCGGCCAGTCGTCAGCCGGCGGTTCGCCGCCGGTCTTCACCAGTGTGACCGTGCGCTGGTGGACCGGCAGGCCGTAGAACGCCGCGCCAAAGCGCGACGCGAACCCCTCGAGGCGCTCGAGCCGGCCTTCTTCGTCGAACACCTGCGCGTAGCACGCCAGCGCGCAGGGGGCGTTGAACATCCCGGCACAGCCGCAGTCGTGCTCCTTCGCGGTGCGCAGATGGGGTGCCGAATCCGTGCCGAGAAAGAAGCGCGGATTGCCCGACACCGCCGCCGCGCGCAGCGCCTGCCGATGCACTTCGCGCTTGGCGACGGGCAGACAGTACATGTGCGGCCGGATGCCGCGCTCGAACATCGCGTTGCGGTTGATCATCAGGTGATGCGGGGTGATCGTCGCCGCGGTCGGCCCCGGCGCCGCCTCGACGAACTGCACGCCCTCACGGGTCGTGATGTGTTCGAGCACGATTTTCAGGGCCGGAAAGTCCCGGCGCAGCGGCGCCAGCGTGGCGTCGATGAACACCGCCTCGCGATCGAACACGTCGACCGCCGGATCGGTGGTTTCGCCATGAATCAGCAGCGGCAGCCCGATGTCCTGCATGCATTCGAGCACGGGCTGCAGTTTCCCGACGGCGGTCACGCCGGCGTCGGCATTGGTGGTGGCGCCGGCCGGATACAGCTTCGCGGCGGTGAAAATGCCGGCGGCAGCACCGGCGCGCAGGTCGGCCGGGTCGGTGTTGTCGGTCAGGTAGCAGGTCATCAGTGGCTCGAAATCACTGCCCGCCGGCAGCAGCGCGCGGATGCGCTCGCGGTAGGCGCCGGCGGCCGCGGCCGTCGTGACCGGCGGCTTCAGGTTCGGCATCACGATGGCGCGACCGAAGTCGCGCGCGGTCGCGGGCAGGACCGCGGCCAGCATGTCGCCGTCGCGCAGATGCAGGTGCCAGTCGTCCGGCATCGGAATGGTCAGCTTGTCCACAGGCATGGCCGGACTCTAGCATGCAGGACTTCGGGCGAGCCAGCCGGCGGCCCCGGCTGCCGCCCGCGCGCGGCGGCGCCACCCACACGACCGATCGGGAGAGCACTGCGATGCTGGGATTGATGATGGATATGCCGTTGACGCTGACGATGATCATGCGCCACGGCGAACGCAACCACGGGATGCAGGAGATCGTGTCGGTGACGGCGGACAATCCGCGTCATCGCTATCGTTTTGCCGACGCCTTCCGGCGCGCGCGCAAGCTGGCGAACGCGCTCGATCGTCTCGGCGCCAAACCCTCGGCGCGGATCGGCACGCTGGCCTGGAACGATTATCGGCACCTCGAGCTGTATTACGCGATTTCGTGCAGCGGGCGGGTGTGCCACACGATCAACCCGCGGCTGTTCGACGAGCAGATCGAATACATCGTCAATCACGCCGAAGACGAATGGATCTTCACCGACGTCGCCTTCGTGCCGAAACTCGAACAGCTCGCCGCGCGCTGCCCGGGTGTGCGTGGGTACATCGTGATGACCGACGCGGCTCACATGCCGCAGACAACACTCCCGAACGCGCTGTGTTACGAAACGCTGATTGAAGGCGAGGCCGATCGCTACGACTGGCCCGAACTCGACGAGAAGACCGCGAGCGGCCTGTGCTACACGTCCGGTACGACGGGCAATCCGAAAGGCGTGCTCTACAATCACCGCGCGGCGGTGCTGATGGCCTATGCCGCGTCGCTGCCCGATACCTGCGGCCTGTCGGCGACCGACGGCATCCTGCCGATCGTGCCGATGTTCCACGTCAACGCCTGGGGCCTGCCGTTCGCCGCGGTGCTGGTCGGCGCGAAACTCGTGTTTCCGGGGCCGACGCTCAGCAATCCGCAGATCCTCGCCGATCTGATCACGATGGAAGGCGTGACGATCTCCGCTGGCGTGCCGACCGTGTGCCTGCCGCTGCTCGCCTACGCCCGCGAGAGCGCCCGCTCGCTCGCGCCGCTGTCGCGCTTCGTCATCGGTGGCTCGGCCTGCCCGCTGTCGATGATGGAAGAGTTCCGCGACCGCCACGGCGTGCGTGTGCTGCATGCGTGGGGCATGACGGAAATGAGCCCGCTGGGCACGGTCAATGCGGACACGCGCGCCAGCAGCGCGTGGGCCGGCGACGAGCGGATCGCGCAGATGCTGAGCCAGGGGCGGGCGATTCCCGGCGTCGAATTGAAGATTACCGACGAGGACAACCGGGAACTGCCATGGGATGGCGTCGCGGTCGGCGCGCTGAAAGTGCGTGGGCTTTGGATCTGCCGTGACTACTACCGTCTCGAAGGGCAGGGCGGGGCGCACGAACCCGACGGCTGGTTCGTCACCGGCGACGTCTGCAGCATCGATCCGCACGGCTTCATGCGCATCACCGATCGCGCGAAGGACGTCATCAAGTCCGGTGGCGAATGGATCAGCTCCATCGATCTGGAGAACACCGCGGTCGGCCACCCGGCCGTCGCCGAGGCCGCCGTGATCGGCGTGGCCCATCCGAAATGGCAGGAACGCCCGCTGCTCGTCGTGGTGCTGAAACCTGGCATGCAGGCGACGCGCGAGGAACTGCTCGAGTGGCTCGACGGCCGCGTCGCGAAGTGGTGGATCCCCGACGACGTGATGTTCGTCGCCGATCTGCCGCACACGGCGACCGGCAAGCTCAGCAAGCTCGAATTGCGCAAGCGGCTCGGCGACTATCGCCTGCCGGGGGCGTCGGGCGCGGACTGACGCGCCGCCGCGGCGCGCATTACAGCGCGCCGCTGGCCGCCAGCGCGTCGATGTCCCCGGCGCTGAAACCCCAGGCCAGCAGCGCCTTGCGATTGTCCTCCCCGGCGAGCGGTGGGCGATTGCGCACTTCGGGGGCGGTGCGGCTGAAGCGCGGCGTCGGCGCCGGTTGCACGACACCGTCGATCTCGATGAACGCGCCGCGCGCCACGCTGTGCGGATGGCGCGGCGCGTCAGTGAAGTCGAGCATCGGCGCGTAGCACACGTCCGTGCCTTCGAGCAGCCGGCTCCACTCCTCGCGCGTGCGCGTCCTGAACACGGCCGCAAAGCGTGCCTTGAATTCGGGCCAGCGATCGGGGTTCATGCGTTCGTCCACGAGCGCCGGATCGTCGAGGCCCATGCGCTGCAGGAGTTCGGCGTAGAACTGCGGTTCGGCCGCGGCAATCGTCACGTACTGGCCGTCGCTGCACGCGTAGACATCGTAGAAGTGCGCGCCGCCGTCGATGCGGTTGCGGCCCTTCGGTTGCCAGGCGCCCTGCGCGTACATGCCGTACATCATCGACGCGAGCAGACCCGAACCTTCGGTCATGGCGGCGTCGATCACCTGCCCGTGGCCGGAACCGCGGGCTTCGAACAGTGCGCAGGCGATGCCGAACGCCAGCATGCAGGCGCCGCCCCCGAAGTCGCCGACATAGGCGAGCGGTGGCGCCGGCGGTTCGCCGGGGCGCCCGATCACGTGCAGGGCGCCCGACAGCCCGATGTAATTCAGATCGTGACCGGCGGCCTGCGCGAGCGGCCCGCTCTGGCCGAAACCGGTCATGCGCCCGAAAATGAGGCGCGGGTTGCGTGCGAGGCAGACGTCCGGCCCGAGGCCGAGCTTTTCCATCACGCCGGGGCGGAACGGGTCGATCAGGGCGTCGGCGCCGTCCAGCAGACGCAACGCGGCGGCGACGCCGTCGGCCGTCTTCAGGTTCAGCGTCACCGACTGCTTGCCGCGGTTCAGCACGCCATAGCGACCGGGGTTGTACGAGTCCCAGGCCTGGCCGGCGTAGTGCGTGACCGGAATCTTGCGATCGATGCGCAGCACCGTCGCGCCCATGTCAGCCAGCATCATGCCGCACATCGGACCCGGGCCAATGCCCGCGAATTCGACCACCTTCACGCCGTTCAACGGGCCCATGCAAACCTCCTGGCAAATCTCTCGAATGGGTGGCCGACGGTTCAACCGCCGGTATGCTCAGACCGTGAATCGTGCCAGGTGCGCGCGAATGGCCGGCGGCAGCGGGCAGGGACGCGAATCCTCGCGCCCGACGAACACGTCCACGAAGTAGCCCGTGGCGCAGACCAGCGGGTCGCCGGCCCGAAACAGGCCGAGTTCGTAGCGCACGCTGCTGCTGCCGAGGCGGGCGACGCGCAGTCCGGCCTCGACCAGATCGGGAAACGACAGCGCGCGGTGAAAGCGGCACAGGTTCTCGACCGTGAATGGAACGACGGGTCCGTCGAGCAGGTCGAAGCCCCCGTCAACGGTCAGGCAGTGCATGATCGCGGAGTCGAAAAAGGCGTGATAGCGCGCATTGTTGACGTGCCGGTAGGCGTCCAGGTCATTCCAGCGCACCTGAATGGCGGTGAAATACCGGAAGTTGTCGCGCAACTCGGTGCCGTCAAGCGGGAACTGGGGCATGGTGCCGGCTTCGTGGTGGGTCAGGCGCGGCTTATACCACAGGTTTCAGGCCGGGAGCCGCTACCGGAGCGGGTGCAAAAAACTTTGTTTCGGCAGTGTGCAGGTGCCGCAATTTAGTTTGTATCATAGGCGCCCGGCGTCACCCCCTCCCTGCAGGCGGGCGCGCCGCCGACGTATCAGGGGTCAGCGCATGATCATCCAGCACGGTAGACACCAGCGATTCACGGTCGAGGGTGTATGAAGCACAACGCACAGATGGTGGCCGACATGAGCGCAACGCCAACCGCCCCGGTGCCGGACGGTACGATTCGCGAACACAACGGCAAACGGTGCGTCTGTTACGACGGCTACTGGATTCGCCATT
>LNFM01012950.1_pt1 | contig 10787 bp, 8 predicted proteins | sample 596031 | NCBI WGS metagenome assembly LNFM01 (sample SAMN04254537, study PRJNA301005) | activated carbon metagenome | isolation source: dual media filters at the Ann Arbor, Michigan drinking water treatment plant | place: USA: Ann Arbor | reverse complement strand
AGGAGGCACCGACATCCATGGGTCGCCACCCCTCGGTGTCGGTGCCGTCGGCTTGCCGCAACTGCACATAGTTGCGATCTCGGCATAGGCAGCGGGAGCTGCCGTTGACGGCTGCGCCGGCAGCTCACGTTCGTGGTCGCATCGCGGACATACAAGAAGAGTCGGTATTGCCGGCTTGATGACTCTTCATGGAGGCAATGCTGACTCAGCTGCAACGTACAGGTTTGTGGCGGTCCGAGCGCATGGCTTTCAATGGAGATCCAGGTTTGGTTTTGCCATCAAGCCTTGGGACCAAGTGCAGCATCGGGGGCGTCGCCCAGCGCGAGCTCCACCCGTTTGCGCGCAGCAGCGAACTCAGTTGAGAGCAGAGGAGCGATCCGGTGGGGCGCTTTCTCGCGCACCATGTGTTCGCTCAAATGCAGGCGTCCCTCGAAATGGTTTCGGTTGGCCTGTGCTGCATGACTTAGAAGATCCGGCAGGTTGACATGGCCAGCAGCAACGTTGGCCATCACCAGTTCGTAGTCCTGGACGTCGACTATGAAAATGTGGTGCATGGGCAGATGCTCGCTGGCTGAGACAGTCGAGGGCAATATGGCCTGCTCAGGCATGAGCTCCTGCATACGCTCGGCAGTAACGAGCAGTAGATCTCGGCTGGTAACGATGAGCATGTAATCCGTCTGCGCAACTGCAAACGCTGAATACAGAGGTGAATGAGGGTCGCGCACGGCTTTTGAGACACTCATGCCTTGCGCGATGGCCTTGCGCACTCGCTCCGTCTTGTGGCGCAGCAGTTCTGGATCGTCCACGAGAATCACGTCGTCGTGGAAAAGACTCAGTTTCGCCTCAACGAAGACATTGCAGCTCCCGAACGGGATGGAGGCCTCAACTGCGCTGCCCCCACCGCCAACTTGTCTGCGATAGGACGCTTCTGTGATCGCTTCAGGATAGGTTGCAGTCGCGAGCTCGGTCACGTAATCTTCAAATAGTCGGCTGTAGATGTCCGTGTAGCTTTGTCCGAAGGCGCTCAGGCGATGATGTATGGCATTTTCAATTCCGCGTGCGAAAACTAGGGGGTGCCAGGTTCGTAGCTGGCCGTCGCCTAAGTCCAAGAGGGGAAAGCGCTGTAAGTAAGGGAATTCGTAGAGCTCGCTAGTGCCTCGAGTGCGAAGGGCGCTGTCGGCTTGAAGTTCTGCGCGCAACTGGACCAAGTTTCGTGAGAAGAGCTCCAGGAAGCGAACCAGTTGCTCGCCGTAGGGCGGGTACAGGGATCGAAGGGTGGGCAAATCGAGTGTCGAATCGTTGTTTTGATTCATTGCTACCGAGAAGACAGCAGTGGCCAGCTCGGCGTAGATCTGCGGTGACATACCCATGGCGTCCTCGAAGAGGCGACGAGCGGTGTGACCGGGTGGCAAGCGCTGCAGGAGAGCCGGCCAGCGAAGGAAGCTCGCATCTGTGTAGCGCTGAAAATCGAACTGCACGTGCATCGTTCGTCGCAGCAGCCGCATCAGTGCACCTGGGGCGGGAGTGCCTTTGACGGCCGCAGGTGAGACAGACCAGAGCTTACTTACGAGCGCACGCTGCTCCTGCGCGGTGTAAATGTTGTGCCTGGGGCCAAAGTTCAGTCCCACGCGCCGGTCCTGCAGCGCCCATTTGACAAGCAGCAGATGAAGCCAGGGTAGGCGCTGAATGACTTCTTGGCGGTTCTCGGAGTCGGCCTGGATTTCCTGCAAGGTGATGCGTATGACCGCCTGCGCACTGTGCTTGCGCATCACGTTGATTGCGTGCCGATGAAGCTCCTCAAGGCCCGGGCGGCGGGGCTCATCGAGCTTGCCGATCAAGTGCTCTTGCAGAGACACCTTGTAGCGCGGCAGGGCGGGCTTAGATTTGGGCGGGATACTCAAGGGGAGGATTGGCGAGAACGAAAAAACTAGCTGACATCATTCAGTCTGGAACCGCCGTGGCGACAAAGGGACCCCGCGTGGGGAACATTTGAGCGATCACGAACTGCAATGTCAAAGTCGGAGTGTTTGCCGATCTATTCACTCCAGTTCGATCTGGGGACCGTAGGCGATTGCGTCGATGAGTTTCATGGCCTTCTGCGCGGCGGACTGAGCCGGAACGAGGTCACCGCTTCGGTGAATCTGGACCAGCATGCTGCGGTCTTCGAGGTCGGTAGATGCCTCAGCAAGCAGTCTGGTCCAATACCGCTTGGCCTCGAGACTATTCAACGCCATGATGACGTTAAAGGCTTGACTCGCAACCAGCTCGCCTTCTGACACCCGGCGCAACGTCGCTGTAGCGTCTGCACCAGCGTCTCGATTGGTGCCGACACTGCGCATAACTGCATTAGCCAGCGCATCTCTTCTTCGCTCTGAGGCTGCAAAGGCATCCTTTGCGAACTCAGCCAAAGGTGCTGGAGGCTGAAGAGGTCTGCGGTTGCGCAAGGCATCTAGCGCCTCAAGTGTTGGTCCTTCCTGCTGCCGACGATGGCCTTCGCGCGCTGCGGCGAATGCTCTGCGCAGTTGCGCAACCAGCTGCCCTAAATCGTCCACCATCGATACCAAGAACCAGAAGGGCCGAGTGGTGTGTGGGGACGAAAGAGCCGTGATGATAAAGGGCCATGCTTCGTGGGCGGAGAGTTGTGCCCGATTCAATGCCTGGCCGATCTGAGTTGGCCCGAGCACGTACATATCGAGAAGGAAACTCTCTGGCGGCACGTCGAGGTGCCCATCGTTCAACCGTCCGTTCGCAGCACCAACGTAGGCCTCGAACTGCCCCAGCAAATCCCCGAATGCTCGACGGAGATGGTGTTGTGCAATTGGCAACGCGTTCGCATCCTGCTGGCGTACCGCGACCGGTAGGCCCTGGCCAGCTGCGTTCATTCGGTGGAATCTGACGGGTTCAGCTCTTTCGAGACTCTGCAGTAGAAGGTTAATGTCCTCAACCGTTGGTGCGACCGCCGACCGGTCGAAAGCGTCTAGCCATTCAGGCGCTATATCAGGCACTTCGGGTAGGACAAGGAAAAGTGACCGAAGGGCTGCGCTGCGATCACCAAGTGTCTCAGCTTCATGGAACCGCCTTGCAAGCTCATCTACGATAACGTCCGAATCCAGTTCGGCGTCGGGGGAACGTGGGCGCTGCTCGAGGTAGGGACGTACTCGGCCCGATTGCGCCAATAGGCTGTAGAAGGAAAGAACCTTCTGCGCTTGTACCATTGCCACCGCCCGCGAGGGGCCATAGCCAGCGTGTAGACCCGCCGCACGCTCGCCGATGATGAGTACAAATCCCTCCGTTGCCTTGTGGAGGCTCTCTCGGTGAGCTGGGGCATCTGCTACTCCGACCGTGAGGAATGACACCCTAGGTACAGGCGCAAGCAGCAAAGTCCGAACGTCTTTCAGGATCTCCCGCGCGCTCTTGTACTGGTTGGGTGCGGACATCAACGCTTCTTCCCCCAAAACTTGCACCAAGATGGCAGACATCGCTTGTTCGGCTGCAGCACCTATGAGCCCGGTGGGTGCCGCAAACTGTGCAGCAGCTGATCGAAGTTCGTGACGAGCGGGCATGCCCAAACCCACGAAAGCGAGGTTTAGTGCTTCTTGACTGGCTTCGAGCAGTCGAACGCTGCTTGTTCGAAGGTATTGCGGCATGTGCTGTGCGCGATTGAACTAAAGGTATGCATCGTACGACTACTATCGGCGGTCGTTCTCCCGAACAAGCGACATGCGCAAACTTCTACCCATCAAGAGGGGATCGCCCTCCAGTTGAAGAGGGGCAACCGCAGCTTGATGAGACCCTGGTCTTGGAGGCACAGCTGCAATGTGGACGATGACAGTTGAATGGCTTGTATGGATGCAGCTGCCTTTCGAGGTGATGCGTCCGAGCGACTCAGTTCAGTCTTGAGCTGACTTAGATTCAAGAACTGCATCGTTGGCACTGTCTCTACCGGTGATCGTGATATCAGATCACCAGCCGGCCAGTCGTCGCCGAGGGTGCAATCGTCGCTTCCATCCCCGCTGTGAATTGGAGGTAGTCGGCCTCCATGCCGTCAGAGAAGATGATGCCGTTGTCCGGCATGCGCGACCGCACCTTGAGCGGCCCACCGGCCGGCACCCGACCGTAGACCAGCGTGGCCTGTGACGTCCGTGTCGGAAACGGCTCCCGCACGGCAAACACCAGCGCCCGTTCCTCCCAGGGCATGGGCTGGTAGACGTCTTCCGACGGGTGCGTGCCCAACGTGCGCGCAATCGCCAGAGAACCGGTCACGATGCTCTTGAGCCAGGCAGTGGAGCCTAGTCCGGTCGAGACGATCAAGCCCGAGGAGGACTGGAACTCGGTCTTCGAACCATGCGTCAGGTCGTAAAGCGCCGAGGTGTGACTGCGTGGCCCGATGAACAGATCGTTCACGGCGCGCAGCACCTGCCCGTCGCTCAGGCGAGCTTCGGCCATCGTCACCGAGCGGGTGTCTCGCTGGTCCGCGGCAATGCCCGGCAGGATCGCCCCCAGGTCGGCCGGTTGGAACGGCAACAAAACACCGTCCCAGCGCGAGGGCTCCGGGTTGAGGCCAACCAGCGGTTGCCCCTCGAGGTATTTCATGGTGTTGGCCACCAGGCCATCCTGCCCCAGCGCCACCACGATGTCCGAGGGCGCAAATACGAAGTTGGCCAGCAGCGACCGGTCCACGATCTGGTAGCGGCCCCAGGTTTGCAGGGCCTGAACGGTCACCCGCAGGCTGGCCGCGTACGCCTCGCTTTCTTTCAGGTAGTCCGAAAAGTCCGCCCCCAGGTGCTCGACATAGAACTTTGCCTGCCCGAGCGTGTTGTAGCGGGCGATCAGGTGGTCCAGCCGGGTGCGCCGCGTCACCAGCACCACCCGCCGCTCGCCTTGTGCAGCTCCAGTGCTCACGCTGGCCTCCGTGCCACCACGGACCCAGTCCCGACACCCGCACCCACACCGGCGCCCAGCAGCGAGTTGAGCAACTCGGGCGACATGTTCAGCTGCCCGATCCGCTCGGCCCGCTCGGCGATGCCGCCGAACGCCTGGGCAATCAACTGGCCGGGCTGCATGCCCACGGCCGCCAGGGCCTGCACCACCCGCGGATCGGCCTTCTCCAGGGCGTCCATCACCGCGCGCACTTTGTGCGCCTGCGCCTCGGCCTCCTGGCGGGTGTTCTGTGCCTCGCTGGTGACGAATTCCTTGCGCTGGTTCTCCAGCACGATGTCTGCGCTCATCTGCTCCGCGCGCAGTTCGTTCTGGCGCCGCATGGCCGCGGCCTTGGCCTCCATCTGGGTTTCCTGGATCTCGCGCTTCTTCACCTCCACCGCGATCTCCGTGTCCAGCTCGTTCTGCCGGATGGCCCGCTCGTTCTGCACACCGGCCATGCGGCGTTGGGAGATGGCGTCATCGGCGGCCTTCAGGTTGGCCTCGCGGGCCTCGGCTTCCAGCGCCCGGGCGATGTCGGGCGTGGGCTTGATGGCCACCACCGCCACCCCCAGGATCTCCAGACCCAGCGCCTTCACCTCGGGCTGGTTGCCCAGCTGTTCCTGGGCGGCCCGGGCCACCTCGGCTGTGGCCTTGATGGCATTGCGAAGCGGCAGCGCCTGGATCACCTGCTGCACGATGGCGCGCACCTGCATCACGACTCGGTCCTGCAAGCGTTCGGGGTCGTCCGAGGCGTAGGTGACGCCGTCGGGTTCCAGTGAGAAGTCCATCATCTTGTAGATGCGGCCGGGGTCACCCACGCGGTAAGTGACTTCACCCTGAACCGTCACCCCCTGGAAGTCGCTGGTGACCAAGTCCAGCATAAAGCCGGCATCGCGGCTGGCGATCGGCACCGCGACCAGCGAAGTGGTGGGGGCGTAGTAGAAGAAGGACAGGCCCGCCCCCTGGCGCACGAGCTTGCCACCACGGAACTGCATGAGGTGGGTGGTGGGCTGCGATTTGATGAACTGGATGCCAAGCATGTGGAGCTCCTTGTTAAGTTGCACAGTACAACCTTTAATGGGTTGTATAGTACAACTCAAGCAGGAGATGTCAAGCATGGCCACCAAAAAACCCACAGCGCGCCTATCGCTACCCGCCTTCGAACGACCGCTGGTCACGGTGGACGTGGTGATCTTCACAGTGATCGACGAGCAGTTGAAGGTGCTGCTCGTGCGTCGTCCCGAGACGGCTGCGGATCCCCACCCCGGGCGCCTGGCCCTCCCGGGCGGATTCATCAACGTGGCCGTCGATGCGAGCCTGCACGACTGCGCGCTGCGCAAGCTGCAGGAGAAGACCGGGCTCCAAACTCCCTACCTGGAGCAACTGGGCAGTTGGGGCAGTGCCACGCGCGATCCGCGGGGGTGGTGTGCCACCCACGTCTACTTCGCCCTGGTGCCACCGCCCGAGATGGGTGAAGCAACGGGATCGACGACACCGACCGCATCGGAATGGATCGAAGTCAACGCTGCCTTACGCAAGCGCCTGGCGTTCGACCACGCGGAGATCCTGGCGGCGGCTGTAGAGCGTCTGCATGGCAAGGTGGAGTACACGTCGCTCCCTGCCTTTCTGTTGCCAGAGCCTTTCACGCTGCCGCAGCTGCAGCGCACCTACGAGATCGTGCTGGGCCGTCCCATGGACAAGAGCGCGTTTCGCAAGCGCATGCTGGATGCGCAGTTCCTAGTCGAGGCGGGATCCATCGCTGGTGACGCGGGTCGCGCAGCCATGGGCTACCGCATCCTGGACCGCGAGCGGGCCGCGGTGTTTCCGCGAACCTTCCGCTCTGTCGAAGTGCAATCCACCAAGGACTGACATGCGCAACAAGCTGCTGATCATCGATCCCCAAAACGATTTCTGCGACATCGATGGAGCGGCTCTGCCGGTGGCAGGAGCCAACCAGGACCTCAAGCGTCTGGCTGGTTTCATCGAGGCGAACCATGGCCGCATCAGCGACATCACGGTCACGCTTGATTCGCACGCGAGTGTTGCGGTCGAACGCACCACGTTCTGGCTCGGCCGGGACGGACAGCCCGTTGCACCATTCACTTTCATCACGGCAGCGGATGTGCTCGCAGGTTCGTACCGCCCCAGAAATGTCGGCTTGACCAGTCAGGTCGTCGGCATGCTCGATCAACTGGCTGCTGCGGGCAAACGCGGGATGGTGGTCTGGCCGATGCACTGCGTCACGGGCACCTGGGGTCACAACATCCACAGCGATGTTGCCCGTGCCCTGGCCGCCTGGGAAATGAGCCACCAGCGCGCCGTTGCCAAGGTGCTCAAGGGCGAGTACCCGTTGACCGAGCACTTTGGGGTGTTCGAAGCCGATGCTCCCGTGCCGTCGGTACCGGGCACCCAGTTCAACACGGCGCTGGCCACCTCGCTGGCCGGAGGAGCTGATGCCATCGCCATCGCGGGTCAGGCATCAAGCCATTGTGTGGCGGCCAGTTACGACCAGTTCATGCGCTTCCTGGCCAAAACACCTGCCATAGCACCCCGGGTGGTCCTGCTGCGGGACTGCATGAGTCCAGTCCCGGGCTTCGAGATGCTCGCCGATGCGTTGTTCGAACGCGCTCGCGTGGCCGGCACTAGCGTTATGACGGTCGACGAGTTCGCACAATCCATCTCATGACGCACGGACACGACTGGGAGACACCATTGAACTCGCACCACACACCAGCGCAGCAAGCAGGATCGGACTTTGTTCCGGTCGTGACCTCGCTGCTGGGGACCGACTTGTACAAGTTCACCATGCTGCAGACCATGCTGCACTCGATGCCGGCCAATCAAGCCGAGTACCGCTTCGTGTGCCGCAACGAGGCCGCCTACCCGCTGAGCGAGATCAGGGACGAAGTAGAGCGCCAGATCGAGCACCTGTGCACGCTGCGCTTCACCGAGGAAGAGTTGCAGTACCTGGGCGGTCTGCGGTACATGAAGTCCGACTTCATCGACTTCCTGCGGATCTTCCGCCTCCAGCAGCGCTACATCTCGGTGACGGCCAACGGCGATGCGCTGAGCATCGTTGCAAAGGGTCCCCAGATCCACGTCATGCTCTTCGAGATCTTCGTGCTCGCCATCGTCAACGAAATTCACTTTCGACGCCTTGCCACACAGGAAGCTCTCGAAGAAGGTCGTCGGCGTTTGCAAGACAAGATCGCGCTGCTGCGGATCGGCGCGCGCAATCTTCAGCGACAGCACCCGTTCGAGTTCTTCGACTTCGGTGTGCGGCGGCGCTTCTCGGCGGCGTGGCAGGAGGAGGTAGTGGCCACCCTCGCGCGCGAGGTGCCCGAGTTCTTCAAGGGCACATCCAACGTCCATCTGGCGAAGAAGTACGGCCTGGTGCCCATCGGCACCATGGCGCACGAATACCTCCAGACCTTCCAGGCAATGGGAGTTCAACTCAAGGGCTTTCAGAAGGCGGCTTTGGAGAACTGGGTGCAGGAATACCGAGGCGACCTGGGGGTTGCCTTGACCGATGTGGTGGGCATGGACGCCTTCTTGGCCGACTTCGACCTCTACTTCGCAAAGCTTTTCGACGGGCTGCGCCACGACTCGGGTGACCCGGTCGTTTGGGGCGAGAAAGCGCTGTCGCACTACGCGCGCCTGAAGGTCAACACGCACAGCAAACGGCTGGTGTTCTCCGACGGCCTGGACCTGCCGGCTGCACTGGGCCTGTATGAACGATTCGCCGATCGCATCCAGACCGGCTTCGGTATCGGGACGAACCTCACCAACGACGTGGGAGTGACGCCGCTGAACATCGTCATGAAGCTGGTGAGCTGCAACGGTCAACCCGTGGCCAAGCTCTCCGACTCGCCAGGCAAAACCATCTGCGACGACGAGACGTTTCTGGCGTACCTGCGTCAAGTGTTCCGTGTCGCAGTTTGAAACAGCCAACTGATCAAATCTTGAAGCCAATAGCTCCGAGGATTCTGACGGCCTGCAAAGGCCGTTTCGACAGCTTCTAACGGCCCTTCAGCCCTTCAGCCCTTCAGCCCTTCAGGATACCAAGCGCACGTTGTAGAGATTGCTGTCCTTCACTCTCTTGGTCATCCGATGTAGTTTCAACAGTGTTCTACGATGTGAATCCAGCCGTGAAATCGAGCCGTTTTTCGAAGAGCGCAACGGCTAGATGAGCGGTTGCTCGCCCCATCGCATGTAAACACCAGCGAAGCCGCCAGACGAAGTACGCCCTAATGGCCACGAAGAAAACAAGCCCAACATGGAGTGATGTCAAGTCCAGTCTTGCCGGCCTGGACCGAACCGACCTGCTTGCCCTGGTTCAAGACCTCTACACGGCCAGCAAGGACAACCAGGCATTTCTGCATGCCCGATTGCATTTGGGCGACGATGTCCTCAAGCCCTACAAGACCGCCATCACCCGCTGGCTGTGGCCTGATGTGTTCAAGAATCAGGACACCTCAGTAGCCAAAGCCAAGAAGGCGATTACTGACTACAAGAAGGCCGGTGGCCAGCCTATCGGGCTCGCAGAACTCAAGGTGTTCTATTGTGAAGAGGCCTCGGGTTTCGCTTGCGAGGTCGGTCTGCAAGACGAAGGCTTCTTTAATGCAATGGTGCGAATGTTTGAGCAGGCGTTACGAGCCATCGGCACTTTGCCTGATGCACAGCGACCCGCGTACTGGCTGCGCCTTGATGCGGTCCGGCAGCGATGTCACGACATTGGCTACGGAGTGAGCGACGAAATGCACGACTTTTGGGCTGCGCACGTGGACGATGTCTGAAACTGAAAAAATCGTGGGGCTGCAGGCCGAGAACGCGCGGCTGGTGGCGTTGCTGGAAGCGCACGGTATCGAATGGCATCCGCGGCCTTCGACAGATGATCTGCCCGGTTCAGTAACCAAGGCCGAACCGCATCCTTTGCGTTCCAGTCTGACCACAGCTGAAAAAGTGGCCCTGTTCCAGCGGCTTTTCCGGGGACGCACCGACGTGTACCCGGTTCGTTGGGAAAGCAAAACCTCGGGAAAGTCGGGATATGCGCCGGCTTGTGGGAACGAGTGGCGCGCCGGCGTCTGCGAGAAGCCTCGCATCAAGTGCGGTGACTGCAATCAACGACTGCTGCTTCCCCTGTCTGATGCGGTGATCTATGACCATCTGGCCGGCAAACAAACAGTGGGCGTTTACCCACTTCTGGAAGACGACACTTGTCACTTCCTTGCGGTCGACTTCGACGAAGCCGAGTGGCGACAGGACGCCCTCGCATTCCTGCAGTCATGCAATGAGTTGGGCGTCCCAATGGCGCTGGAGATTTCGCGCTCGGGGCAGGGAGCACATGCCTGGGTGTTCTTCGCCGGACGTGTGCCAGCTCGCGATGCGCGACGCATGGGCACCGCCATCATCAGCCACACTTGTTCGCGCACCCGGCAGTTAAAGCTGGCGTCCTACGACCGCTTGTTTCCCAACCAGGACACCATGCCCAAAGGCGGCTTTGGCAACCTGATCGCCTTGCCCCTACAGAAGCACCCGCGCGAAAGCGGATGCAGCGTGTTTGTGGACGCAGAGTTGCGACCGTACCGAGACCAGTGGGCGTTTCTCGCATCCGTTCAACCGATGGCGCCGCACGACATCGAGCCCACCATCCTGCGCGCCACCGGGGGGGTACATCCCCTGGATGTGACCTTCATCGATGATGAGGACTTGGCGACGCCTTGGAAGCGCGAGGTCATCAAGACCAATCGGTTGGTGGGCGCGATGCCCGATGCCCTGACGGTGACGTTGGCCAATCTGGTTTATTTTGAGAAGCCAGCGTTGCCCCAGGCGCTGGCCAATCGGCTGATCCGCCTCGCCGCATTCCA
>LNFM01012949.1_pt1 | contig 10787 bp, 7 predicted proteins | sample 596031 | NCBI WGS metagenome assembly LNFM01 (sample SAMN04254537, study PRJNA301005) | activated carbon metagenome | isolation source: dual media filters at the Ann Arbor, Michigan drinking water treatment plant | place: USA: Ann Arbor | reverse complement strand
TGCGAGCAAGATGACAAGTACTATTACTTCGAGGGGAAGATCTTGAGTTCGACAATAACCAAGTTGAACGCTCCGCTAACGCAAGCGTTTGATTCTCAACCTTCAAGCGAATTACAATTAATACCGACACCAACACTCAATACACTAACTCAGCGGTTAGCGGGCTTTGATACCCTAACCAGCGCTTTAGAATATGCGGCGGAGGGAATAACGGGGTATAACTTTTATGACGCGAAGGGTAACTTACGTTCGATTCTGCCATACAGTACGCTTAGACAGAATGCTCGTATCTTTGCGCAACGTTTATTTGGTTTTGGTTTGTCCCGTGGCGGTCGGGTAGCAATCATTGCTGATACCTCTCCAGAGTTTGTCGAGTTGTTTTTTGCATGTCGCTATGCTGGTTTAGTGCCTTTTGCAATGCCAATTCCAGTCAATCTCGGTAGCCATGCAATTTATGTTCAGCAATTAAGAGGTATGCTTGAAAGCAGTCAGGCAAGTATTGCGCTGGCGAATATTGACTATATTAATTTTCTGGAAGAGGCTGCAGGAGAAACGACCTGTATACAGTGGGTAGGGACACCGGAAAAATTAAGCGAGCTACCTGCGATGGATGTTGAGCCGCTGCCTAATTATCCTGATGAAACTGCGTACTTGCAATTTACCTCAGGTAGTACGCGTACACCGAGAGGAGTGGTTATTACTGAACGAGCCTTGATGTGTAATTTACAAGGTATTGTATGTAATGGATTGGAAATTAAACCTGACGATCGTTCCGCTTCTTGGTTACCCTTTTATCATGATATGGGATTGGTTGGGTTAGTTCTGGCACCAATGGTCACACAAATCTCTGTTGATTATCTGGCGACGCGGGATTTTGCAATTCGACCTTTGCAATGGTTACGGTTAATAAGTCGCAACCGCTGTACCGTTGCATTCAGTCAGCCTTTTGGTCTTAAGCTCTGTACGTTACGTGTAAGGGAATCTGACCTCGAAGATCTGAATCTTAGTAGTTGGCGTGCTGCTGGCATTGGTGCAGAAATGATACGGCCAGAAACTTTGAGAAATTTTGCGGAAAAATTCGCATCGGCAGGTTTCGATGAGAATGCTTTTTTGCCTTGCTACGGTCTTGCGGAATCCACACTTGCCGTAACCTTTTCAAAAATTGGCAAAGGTTGTAGAAGTATACAAGTGGATAGTAAGGCGCTGATCGATAAACGAATGGCTGTTCGATTGCAAGCGGATGGGCGGAAACAAAATGAATTTGTAAATTGTGGACGTCCTTTGCCTGGACATACAGTGAAGATAGTTGATGAAGATGGTCAGCAATTGTCAGAAATGATGGTTGGTAGTGTTTTAGTACATGGCGATAGCGTGATGAAGGGCTACTATAACAATCTAGAAGAGACTAACAAAGCGCTTAAATCCGGTAATTGGTTGGATACAGGAGATATTGGATTCCTGTTTGAAGGTGATTTGTTTATAACCGGACGCCGTACAGATGTTATTATCGTTAATGGTCGCAATATCCGTGCACAAGACATAGAAGAGTTAGCCGAGCAGCAACCGGAAGTTAGGTCACGTGAAGCTTCTGCATTTGGAGTGAATGATGAAGATGGAACAACAACGATTGTTTTAGTCATTGAATGTAGGCTCACCTCCGTGACAGAGCGCCAATCACTGACGACTAGATTGCAACAGCTTGTTTATATGGCATTTGGTGTTAATTCTATCGTGGAATTAGTTCCACCTCATACCTTACCAAGGACCTCATCTGGAAAGCTCTCACGTTTTGCAGCAAGGCAAGGTTATATACAGAGAGCAAATCTGGCAGGTCAATTGTCTTTTGTGGAATTAGGTGACAGATAAGGGCGCATGCCAAAAATAGTAGCTGTAACGGGTGCTACTGGGTTCATTGGCAATGTACTAGTGCAGAAACTGGTTCGAGATGGATGGACAGTTCGTGCGCTCACACGGTTACATCGCTCATCCGATAGTAAGTCTATTCAATGGATTCAAGGAGATTTAGATAATTTAACTGCGCTACATCATTTAGTCAATGATGTAGCGTTTGTTATTCACTGTGCTGCAACAGTAAGAGGGAGTTCTTTTCAAGAATTCGCTCATACGAATATTGAAGGTACCAAAAATATTTTGTGCGCTATTGCTAAGCAGAAACAGTCTCCTCGCTTCTTGTTAATATCATCCTTGGCTGCGAGGCAACCAGAATTATCATGGTATACTCGAAGTAAGTATTTGTCTGAGATTCAGGTAACTGAATATTCAGAACAATTGCAATGGACTATTCTGAGGCCTACGGCTGTTTATGGTCCGGGAGATAAAGAACTAAAACCCCTCTTTCAAGCGATGCGCTACGGTTTTCTTCCCGTAGTAGGAAAAATTCATAATCGATTTGGATTAATACATGTATATGATCTAGTTGCAGCTATTCAGATTTGGTTAGCTTCCAATCTATCGGTTAATGGAATATTCGAACTTGATGATGGGATGTCAGGCGGGTATAGCTATCAGAGTTTGGCAATCCTAGCGCAGCAAGTGTGGAAGCACCCAGTACAGTGCATTCCTATACCGGATTTTCTTATTCATGGTGTCGCAATATCCAATCTATGGCTGGCGCGGTTACTTCACTATTCTCCCATGCTGACTCCAGGAAAGGTTAATGAGTTACAACATAACGACTGGGTATGTGACAATGCGCCATTGACCCGAGCTCTTCCGGCGTGGCAGCCGAGTATTCGTTTACAAGACGTTTTATCTGAAGTAATCTAGCTTTAAAATTTAACTACTCTGAAATAACTTATGACTGAAAGTAATTACAATGAGATCATGCAATTACTCTGCGATCGATTAAGTGTTTTAACCAATTCTGATACTCAGATTACTCCTGAAATGAACATGATTAGTCAGCTATCGATTGATTCTATTAAACTACTTAACTTGATTATGGAAATTGAAGACACTTTCGATGTTTCAATTCCCATTAATGCACTGACAGATATTCACACCGTACGAGAATTGGCTGACTTAGTGCATAAAATAAAGTCTGACTCATAATGAATTTACTTGAAAAATTAGACGCAGCAGCAGTTGCAAGAAAATCACTTCTGCCGAATGGCGTGGGTGCTTTTGGTATTCCGATTGAGGAAGTTTTTTCGGCGACGGAAGCTAGGATTGGAGATCGCCGTGTACTGCTGCTTGGTACTAACAATTATTTGGGCTTAACCTTCGCGCCGGAATGTATACGTGCAGCGCATGAAGCAATTGATAAAGAGGGTACGGGTACCACAGGTTCTCGGATGGCTAATGGCAGTTATTTTGGTCACCGTGCCTTGGAAAGAGAGTTCGCTGAATTTTATCAATGTAGCTCCGGCATTGTCTTTACTACTGGTTATCAAGCTAACTTAGGTACTATTTCGGGTCTAGTAGGTCCTGGCGATACTGTATTGATTGACGGGGATTCTCATGCAAGTATCTATGACGGTTGCATCCTCAGTGGCGCAGATATCATTCGCTTTAAGCATAATGATATGGTTGACATGGAAAAACGACTGCGTCGATTGGGTGATCGTGTTGAAACAACGCTGATTATTGCTGAGGGGATCTATAGTATGCTTGGTGATCAAGCACCTTTAGCTGAGATTGTTAAATTAAAAAATGCATATAATTGTATTCTACTTCTCGATGAAGCACATTCATTGGGTGTATTGGGTGAAACTGGTCAGGGGCTCGTGGAAAAAACGGGGTTGTTAAAAGAAGTCGATTTTATTACTGGAACCTTTAGCAAAAGCCTTTGTAGTATCGGTGGGTTTTGTGTGAGCAATCATCCGCAACTTGAGCAGTTACGCTATATCAGTCATCCCTATATTTTTACAGCGTCACCGTCACCAGCAACGATAGCTTCAACGCGTGCGGCATTGGTTCTGCTGAGCAAAGGAAGTGATCTGCGCAAACAACTGTGGGCCAATTGTACACAACTTTATTCACAGCTCAAGGAAACTGGCTACCTGCTAGGTCCTGATCCAGGACCAGTAATTGCCGCCGTTCTTGATACGCCGCAACAGGCACTCCAGCTTTGGCAAAGCTTGCTCGAACATAATATTTATGTGAATTTGATTCTGCCGCCAGCTGCACCGGAAGGCAAATCGCTCGTACGATGCAGTGTAAATGCCGCGCATACTTCAGAACAAATCAGATATGTGGGCGATACTTTTGCCAAGTTGCACAGCAAGATATGATCGAATCCGTATATTTCTAGCGCGTAAATTAGCATCTGCTTTTATATTTAATTGTATTGCGAATACCGAGAATTGATCAATAAAGATACATCTCTGATTAAAAGTTGAATATTTTACTTAGTGCTTAGTCGAATCTGCTTCAGTTTTCAAAGCAAGGGGCTACTATGAAATTAATGAAGGTGCTGGCATTAGCATTATTTTCTTTCTTATTTCAAAGCAATGTTTTTGGGGCAAGTATTGTATATAACGGGTTTGAGTGCCTAAATGCTGTAGATACAAGTGACCCTACACCAAAAGGTACACCAGTACAGAGCAAATTTGAAGTCATACAAGATGCTGGGGATGGTATTTATCGATTAAGCTTAACTGGCGGTATTCCTCGCTTTAATAATAATAATCATGATGTATGCATCGATAATGCGACTGCGATCGGATATTCAGGAATTCCTGCAGTAGATGGTTTGCCGCAACCTCTCGAAGCCATTCATGCAACTGCCTATTTTAATGGGCAGGCACTGATAATTGTTGTCAGTTCGTTGTATACAGATTTAAGTGGCAGAAGGAATCCATTCTCATCATTTAACACAAGCCTTGTCTTTGTTTTCACGAATACACTCATATTTGATTTTAATCCACGAGCATCTTCATTCAGCTTGAAGAAAGTGATCCGCAACCGAGGATTCACTAATACCAGTGGCTCGACGAATTCAATAACCCCTTTCCTTGAGACAATCTTGCCATCTTTCAACGATGAAGTGCAAGACAAGCCAAAAGTTCTTACACCGATAGCCAGAATCGAATTTTTATTGGAATAATCAACCCACATCGTATGCAAGGCGCAAGGCCAATTAGTGATCTATTAATGTAATAAGTGAATTAGTATTATATGGCGTGACACAGCCAATTTGCGCTGAGGTATAGCCAGCAGTGGAAAGTGCATGAAGACATTCATCGGTTCGCTCGGCGGGTATTCCAGCTAATAATCCCCCCGCAGTTTGCGGATCAAAGAGTAGAGGATAGCTTGGGTGTTGCCCAGTGTAATCTTGGCATCGGCTGGCTTGTTTATTGGCGGCGTAGAGCGTGCTTTGAATGCTTTGTAGGCTGCACTGTTGTGCGCCTTCCATGATTGGAATGGCGTTTATTGATAGGGAGGCGCTGCATTGAGAAGCTAGTAGCATCTCCTGTAAATGTCCGAGTAGGCCAAATCCTGTTACATCGGTACAACTGCGCGCTGCACAAGAACGTAAGATGGTTGCTGCGGCCAGGCTACTCTGCAACATATAGGCCAATGCCTGATCAAGCCATAAACCCTTGCAGCGTGCAGCCATGTTAGCAGCAAGTAAAACACCGCTGCCGATAGGTTTGGTGAGAATTAAACTATCGCCGGGAGTTAGTCCAGATTTTGTTAGAGCTTCGCTTGATGAGAGTGTTCCGTTAACAGTTAGCCCGATAGCTATTTCGGGTCCTTCGCCACTATGTCCACCAATCAGCGCAGTGTTTTCAGTCTTCAAGGTTTTTAATACACCTCGCATCAAATGCAATAATGTTTCTTGCATAATAGGCTCGCTGCTATACGGGATAATTGCAGTCACCAATGCAGAATGGGGGATTCCGCCCATTGCATAAATATCTCCTAAGCTATGAATTGCGGCGACACGACCCAGCAAATAGGGATCTTCGATGAAGCTTCTAAAGAAATCAACGGATTGTAACCATCGAGTATTGGCACGTATATTAATAATCGCGGCATCATCCCCCGGGCCACTGGTGATATCCGGATGAGGTTGGATGTCCAGCTGAGACAAAACATTCTGTAATATATTGCTGCTTACTTTTGCGCCACAACCACCGCATCGCATAGACTCGCTGGCGTCGTTTGAGTTATCGGTGTTAACCATAGGTTGCGGATTGAAACGTGCCATAAATGCGCGATCAATGTGATTCTTCCAAACCCAAACCCACTTTCCGCGCGCAAATAGTGCGCCCCGAGAAGCGATCGCGTAACGTTCTCCTGTCGTTATTAGGCTTAAAAAGCTTCGTTGCGGTTTAAAAGGCAAAAGCTGTCGATTCTCGAGCTGAGCGACAATATTTTTTGCCAGGATCGGGCCTTGGCGGACAGCATAAACGCCCGCTTTGGGTAATGGCAAAGGCATAAAAGCTGCGCTGTCGCCAGCAGCAAATATATCCGGATGCGAAATACTGCGAAGGTGCTGATCAACTTGAATGAAGCCTTGTCCGTCGCACTCAAGCCCGCTTTCTGCTAGCCAAGACTGTGCACTAGCATGTATGGCCCAGGCGGAAAAATCGTAATTCAGCGTTGTATTATCACTTAAAGCCAGTTGGTGCTCAGTAACGGAAATGACATGTTTTCCAAAGATTATGCGGATACCTAACGTTTGCAAGTGATGTTTAATAAATTCCTGCACGCGTTCATTGTGTGCACTGAGGACCTTTTGATCAGCACAAACCAGAGTAAAGTTAGCATGAATAGCAGTCGTGTTGCAGAGCTTATAGCGCATAGCCAGGAGTATTTCTACACCTGCGGCCCCACCACCGACTACGACAACACGCTTTGGTTGACAAGATGCTTGTGCTGATTCGAGCCATTGGTTCCAATTCTGCAAAAATTGTTTGATCGGTTTAATGGGGTAACCGTGCACCATGGCGTTTTTGATTTCAGTGAGTGCGGGTTGAGACCCAACATTGATAGACAATAAATCGTACCGCAAGGATGGGTATTGATGGCAGTATATTTGCCTTGCGATTGGATCTATACGTTGAACTTCACTGCAAACAAACTGTACGCCAGCCCATTGACACAGTTTCCGTAAATCAATGTGACAATCTTCAAAAGTATAATGTTCAGCAATCAATCCAGGCAACATACCTGAATAAGGTGTGAGTGTGTTATTGCTGATGAGTGTGATTCTGATACCAGGGATTGGGCGCATTCCCAATTTTTTGATAACGGAAATATGGCTGTGTCCGCCGCCAATTAGACGTAAATCTTTTTTATTCAGCGTTAAGCCTATCATTAATTAACTTATTCAGATTGCGTTATGGTCAGAAAAATGTGATAGTTCACACCGCAACATTATAAGTTAGTCTATGACACTATAAATAAAATTAAAAGTATCTCTATAGCTTTGTGGGCTAATTGAGTAAGGACATTGGAGTTAATTAAATTTGTCGTTAAAGTGGGCTTCGCGCAGATTAACGACTTTCCACAAATTTATCTTTATTTAGGAGGGTAGCAATGAAATCTAATAGAATCAGTACATTAAAAGCTTGTGCCGTTCTTTTATTATCGACGGGACTGTTATTCGGGTGTAAACCGATTTATGAGAAAAAACCAATTCCTAAGGATGGTGCCGCTGCAGAAGCACCGGCAGCACCAGCACCAGCACCAGCACCAGCACCGGCAGAACCAGAACCAGAACCAGAACCAGCACCAGCATCAGCTGAGCCGGTAACTAGCCTTGAGGAAGTAACAAGTATCGAAAGTCTTGGATCTAGCTCAGCAGCGCCGGTAATTGATGATGGAGACGACGTTGTAACAGTAACGCCTGCAATAATGCGTAAAGTTCAACAGGCTCTGGTAAATGCTGGGTTTAATCCTGGTCCGGTTGATGGTGTCAGTGGCGCCAAAACAGTAAATGCAATCGAAAGCTTCCAGAAACAAAATGGCATTCCAGCAGGTAAAATCACCAAGAAAACGCTCCGTGCATTAGGTGTAGATTTCTAAATAACCAAGAACAGCTTGGTTATTTAATATCTACCGCGTTTAATTTCTTGCCCCTTGGGGCGAAGACTGGTTGAAAAACAGCAGTCTGAAGAGTGCTTTTATTACTTCGTTGCTTGCGGCGGGGTGCTTTTTTTTACATCAGGAGCCTTCGGCTCTTGGTGTATTTTTATTGATACATACGAAATTTCTAATGAGTAAGGTATTTGCTTGACTCTCGATACTGATGTTGTTTTTTTGGTTGCTTTAGCTGATTAAAAATATTTGCCATAGGAAGTGTCCTGTTCTATAGTTAATCATAAAGGTTGGATTTAAAGCTGCTTCAGTAATTATAGATTTATAGATGCTGAACAGATCCATTGGTTGCGAATCTTTACCATAGTGTTAAGTTCCTTAGCATAAGATGAGTCTTGTGTTACAGAACTGACTGATTGCGTACTTAGTAATGTTTCCCAGATTAAATTTTAGTTAATTAATTTTAACGTGCTTTATTTTATTATTTATTGTGCTGAGTAATGTTCGTCATTAACTTGTTTTTGAAGTATTTTTGGAGGTTTGTTCATGGGAGTTCCTTTACGTCAACAAATTGCGGTTGGCAGTTATCTAATCAAGCAAAAGTTAAAAGGGGTTAAGAAATATCCGCTGGTGTTGATGCTGGAGCCATTGTTTCGTTGTAACCTGGCTTGTGCTGGATGTGGAAAAATCGCTCACCCAGAAGATGTTCTTGATCAGCGACTTTCTTACGATGAATGTATGCAGGCAGTAGACGAATGTGGCGCGCCGATGGTTTCAATTCCAGGTGGTGAGCCATTGATACATAAAGAGATGCCACAAATTGTTGCAGGCATAATCAAACGCAAGAAATATGTTTACTTATGTACAAATGCTCTATTGTTAAAGAAAAAGATAGATGACTATACACCATCACCTTATCTAACATTTTCGATTCATTTGGACGGGATGAAAGAGCGGCATGATGCTTCAGTTTGTCAGGATGGGGTTTTTGATCGCGCGGTTGAAGCGATAAAGCTGGCATTAGAGAAGGGATTTAGGGTCACGGTAAACTGTACGTTGTTTCAAGGCGAGACCCCTCAGGATGTGTCCGAATTCTTGGACTATGCGATGGAATTGGGTGTTGAAGCAGCAACAATTGCGCCAGGATTCAGCTATGAGAAAGCGCCGCAACAAGATGTCTTTATAAAAAGCCAGGATACCAAGGTATTGTTTCGTGGCATTTTTGAATTAGGCAAAAAGCTGAAGCGAAAATGGAGACTAAATCATTCAGCACTTTATCTGGATTACCTGGCAGGAAACCAGGATTATGAATGTACGCCATGGGGTAACCCAACACGAAATGTTTTTGGATGGCAGAAACCATGTTACTTGTTGTCGGATGAAGGCTATGCAAAGACTTTCAAAGAACTTCTTGATGATACACCGTGGGAAAAATACGGTACTGTCAATAATCCAAAATGTGCCCAATGTATGGCGCATTGCGGCTATGAAGCTACAGCTGTTGAAGACACGCTTCAGCGTCCATGGAAAGCACTAATAGCCTCGCTAAGAGGGCCAAGAACGACAGGCCCTATGGTGGCTGAGGCTACTCCAAAGTGGACAAGCGAAGAGAATAAAATACCCAAGAAGCTCTCCGACATACCGGTGACATTGATTAACAAATAAGCGGCAATAAGGTTTTGATACTGGTTTATAGAATTTGCTACAAGTAAGAATAATGGTGGAATTGGTATTGTATTTATCTCTGTTCGGTGTTGTATGTTGGTGCTTATTGATACTGTTACCGTGGCGTCCTTGGAGTGTCCGTGAGAAAATTGAAACGCAAAGCATAGTAGATTCCGCTGGGACGCTGAGTGATATTACAGTATTAATTCCAGCCCGTAACGAGGGGCCTTATATCCAGCATACACTTAATGGCTTACGAGCACAGAGCGAGATTTTACGTATCATTGTGATTGATGATCAATCGGCGGATGACACCGCAGATAAAGCTAAGTACTGTGGTGCGCTTGTGCTATCTGGTACAGCGCCACCCGCTGGTTGGAGCGGGAAATTATGGGCGCTTGAACAGGGATTGCGTGAGATCAGAACACCCTACACGTTATTGTTGGATGCCGATATTGAACTGGCTCCAGGGATTGTGATCGAATTACAGCAAAAAGCGCGCAATGAAAATCTTGCCCTGGTATCATTGATGGCTGAGCCCCCTATGAGAAATTTCATAGAGCGTTTATTGATGCCTGCTTTTATATTCTTCTTTAAGTTGTTGTATCCTTTTGGGCTAGCAAATAAGCTGACATCACGGGTTGCTGCGGCTGCAGGTGGGTGTATTCTAGTAGAAACACAAGCATTGCGTTCAGTTGGCGCTTTTGCCAATTTGCACAATGCGCTGATTGACGATTGTACTTTGGCAACACACATCAAACGTTCAGGTTTGCGTACTTTTATTGGACTGAGTCGTGCGGCTCGTAGTCATCGTGGTTATCAAGACTTAAAGCCGATTTGGGAAATGGTGGCTCGTACTGCTTTTACCCAATTAAGATACTCATTTATTTTACTTGTCAGCTGCACATTGATTATGACTTCCATGTTTTGGGCAGCACCACTAGCATTTTTGCTGTTACCTGCTCAGGAAGCATATATAGTAAGTACGCTAGCATGGATGGTTATGTTTATTACCTACATGCCAACTTTAATTTATTATCAGCGTTCTCCACTTTGGAGTCTAGCACTGCCCGTAATTGGTACGTTGTACCTTGGCATGACTTGGACATCAG
>LNFM01012948.1_pt1 | contig 10788 bp, 10 predicted proteins | sample 596031 | NCBI WGS metagenome assembly LNFM01 (sample SAMN04254537, study PRJNA301005) | activated carbon metagenome | isolation source: dual media filters at the Ann Arbor, Michigan drinking water treatment plant | place: USA: Ann Arbor | reverse complement strand
TGATCGGACGGGTCTCATGCCCGATCTGACTCTTGATCTCCGATACCTGAAATACGCCGTTCAGGTCGCCGAGGCCGGCAGCTTCCGCCGAGCGGCGGAACGCCTATCGATATCGCAATCGACCGTCAGCCGACGTGTGCAGTTGCTTGAACGACAGCTTGGCGTTCCTCTCTTCAAGCGTACGCGATCAGGAGCGGGGCTGACTCCAGAAGGTGAGCGCTTCCTCCAACAGGCGGCGGTGGGAGCGCGCTACCTTCGTGACGCCGCAACGGAGATCCGCTCCGTGCGAAAACTCAAGACCGGCCTAGTGAGGGTTGGAATGCTCGAAGCGTTCCCGGAGTGCCCGATCATCGACATTCTCGCGGGATTCAGAAATCGACATCCGACGATCGAGGTAAAGCTTGAGGAAGGCACTTCAGAAGAAAACACTTTGGGGGTGAAGCGGGGGCTGCTGGACGCAGCAATCAGCCTGAGTGCGAGCAAGAGCCCTGAGTTCCAAGTTCGACGTCTCTGCGAACCAGATCTGTTCTTGGCATTGTCCCCGCTTCACGATTTGGCAGCACGGCCACAGTTGTCGTGGGAGGACATTCGTGACGAAGTCTTCCTCGTCCGTTCGGATGGCGCCGGGCGTGAGCTCGCTGGAATGCTCCGGCGCATGGTAGGCGCCGGAGACGGAGAGGTTCAACTCTCGATCCAACAAGTCAGCCGAGAAACCCTGCTGACGATGGTCGAACAGGGCTTCGGTCTGACCATAACCAGCGTGGTCTACCGGCCGGCTATGGCCTTGATTCCGCTCCCTTCGGCGCGGGCCCCGACGGCCGCTATGATTTCGTCCCGCGACAACGACAATCCGGCTCTGCCGCTACTGCTGAAGTGTTTCGACAACTTTTCTAGGATCGGGCCGGGAACCACCGATTAAGCGGTGCTGCCCAGCGCCGACGCTCGCCTGGCTTTGGCGAAGCCACGGTCTGTCGCGATGAACCGTTGTAACATCGGGACAATTAACCGAGCTGGGTCAACAGCGGCCTGACCTTGCTCTCGGCCCAATAGGTGGCCGTAGTCAACAAGGTCCTGGTGGAGAGCTGCGGGTAGCTCGACCTGTACCTTAACCGGCTTTTGTTCCGCGATGGGGCCTAGCTTAAGCTTCGACATCATCACCCTCCATATGGTTCCAGCACCAAGTCTCGCGTTACGATAACGCGCACGGGAAACCCGGGCCGAATAGTGATCGTGGGCGCGACGTTGAGCTGACGCCTTACAATCTGCTGCCCTGCGTCGTTGATGGTGTCCTGCCCACCATTCCGGATCGCCTGAACGAGCCGATCGTCATTGTCGACCGCGAGTTCGGCGCCAACGCTCAGCAGGGTCGACAATCCCGCAGCCTTGGCCAGATCCCACCAATGGTAATCGACGCCATCCTGAAGTCCGGCGAACCCTTCAGCGTCAGCACCAGGCTGGCGCTCGAGCACGATTGAGCGTCCGTTAGGGAGGATCAGCCTATTCCAAACCAACAGCACTCGGCTCTGTCCGAACTGGACGTTGTTGTCGTACTGGCCAATGACGCGCGTGCCCTGCGGTACGAGCAGGATGCGGCCGGTCGGGCTGTCGTAGATGTTCTCCGTCACCTGGGCGGTGATCTGGCCGGGTAGATCGGATCGGATGCCGGTGATCAGCGCGGCGGAAATCACGGCCCCTGCCTGAAGGATGTTCGGCGACGCCGGCGCGGCGATGCGATCGGGCGCGACGGTGCGCCGGTCGGCAGCGGCATTGAGGAAGGCGTTCTGCCGGTCCTGCGCCGTGGGCGTCGCGGGTGGTGGAGCCAAACCCAGACTGGTGAGATCGGGCATCGGTTGCGCGCCGGGCGTCGCCTGGGACAGCGTTACGGCGGCCGTCCTGGTTTCGGTGCTCGCGAATAGCCGGGCCGTGCGTGACGCCTCCAGTTCCTGAATGCGGCGCTGCTCTTCCGGACTGAGACCGGTGTTCGGGGTGGCCATGCCAGGTGTCGGCACGGACTGGCCGCGATTCTGCGCGCCAAGGATCGGGCGCCCCAAGTCGCCGGGAAGCGGCGGGCCAAGCTGCGGTACGCCGCCATAGTCGCGTGGCAGACCGGCAATCCCGTCTGCCGTCGTGCGGTTCTCGGTTGAGTAGAGCTCCTCATTCGGCCGACCGGCATCGCGGGTCTGAAGCGCATAGATGAGCGCGCCACCGATGCCGACGCTCGCGACCAGGCCGAGACCGGCCAGCACCTTTCGCGATAGCCGCGTGACGCGCGGCGGCTCCGCGCGCAGCCGCATTGGCGCCGGCCCGGCGGCCTCGCCGGTCAGCGGCTGGGCCTCCTCATCCGGCCCTTCCTCTTTCCGGGACTCGCTCTCGCTCACGACGCCGGCCTCCCATCGGTACGCGCGATACGAACACGCCTTTGGCGATCGCCGGAGCCGAAGCGCAGCTCGGCGGCGGCGAAAAGCCGATCGACGATCATGTGATGGCCGCGCACCCGGTAGTTCACCAGCTCGGAGGTGTTGCCCTCGGGACCGACCACGAACAGTGGCGGCATCTCGCCCTGACCGATCCCGCGTGGGAATTCGATGAAGACCTGGCGGCCGTCGTCGAAGGCGCGCAGCGGCCGCCACGGCGCGCGGTCGCCGTCGATCGCGTAGCGGAAGTTGACGTTGGCGAGATCGACGCCGGATGCGACCGGTTGCGCGGCCTCGGCCTGTTGGTTCTGGCGACGCAGCGCGATGAGCTGGTCCTGCGGATACTGCCAGGAGACCGAGGCCATGTAGGTCCGCTCGGTGGAGCGCAGCTCCATATGGTAGGTGCGCAGGTTGGTGTTGATGACGAGATTGGTCATCAGGTCCGGCCGGGTGGGCTTCACCAGGATGTGGACCTGCAAGGTTGGCCCGGCGCCGCTCTGCGTATCGCCGATAATCCAGCGTACCGTGTCGCCGGCCGCGACTGGTCCGGAGCCGACGAGCTGCTCGCCCGGCTGCAATGCGATGTCGGTGATCTGCCCGACGGCGGTATAAACCTGATAGAGCGCGCCGCCCGTATAGGGATAGACCTGCATGGCGTTGATGAAGCCGTTGCGCACCGGCTGGATGCGCGCAGCGGCGTTGGCCTGGTTGACGCGGGCCGTCGGATCGGTCGGCTCCGGCGTCGCTCGGGACGGCTCGACGCGCTGCAACTGCCCAGGAAGCGGAAGCGGTCGTGGGATCTCGACCACGGTGACGGGCGCCGGCGGATCGACGGTCTGCACGGCCGGAGCAGCGGCGTCGTAGGAAATTTCCGGCGGCGGAGTGCTGGTGGCGCAGCCGGCGAGCGCGGTTGTCGCCAGCAGGACCATGGGGAATGCGGCTCTGCGGAAAGCCGAGACTACGGATGTGTGTGAAGCCGGGTTTCCGGCTTTACGGAAAGACGGCTTCATTGACCAAGCTCCCGTGACCAGTTGATGGCGTTGACGTAGATGCCGAGCGGGTTCGCCCTGAGCCGGTCGGCGTTGCGTGGAATCTGGACGACGATCGTCAGGATCGCGGTCCAGCGGGTGGTCTCGGCAAGCTGCCCGTTCTCATAGCGGCGCTCGACCCAGGCGACGCGGAAGCTGTCGGGCGATGCTCGAATGACGCTGGAGACGTCGACGGCGACCTGTTGGCGGCCAACCTTCGCGAACGGGTCATTGGAGCGGGCATAGTCGTTGAGCGCCATGGCGCCGCGATCGGTCGTGAAGTCGTAGGCGCGCAGCCAGTTCTGCCGGACGATGATGGCGTCTGCCGGGATCGAACGGACTTGCTCGATGAATCGCGCCAGGTGAAAGGCGATCTGTGGATCGGTCGCGCGATAGTCGGCGACGGCAGGCGCCACAGCCTGCGCTTGGCCGAGCCGGTCGACCTGCACCACCCAAGGCACAATCGTGCCCCGCGCCGACTGCCAAACCAGAGCGGTGGCAAAGCCGGCGGAGAGGATCAGTGAGCCGAACGCCATCGTTCGCCAGTTCTTCGCCTGGACGCGCGACGCGCCGATGCGCTCGTCCCAGACCTGGGCGGCGCGCTGGTAGGGCGTCTCAGGCTCGGGGGCTTTGCCGTAGTGGGTGGAGGGTCGTTTGAACATCAGCGGTCGCCTTCGGAGAGATTGACGGAGGAGCCACCGCCATGAGCGTCACCGGAGCGCACGGCGTGGGCGGTCGCCTGGACGGCGTGGGTCATGCGTTGGGAGCGGCGCATGCGTTGTGCCCATGCGGGCGGTCCGCCCGCGGCTGCCGGAGCGGCGGAGCCGCCGCCATCGCCGGCTGCGTCGCCACCGACCGATCCCATCGTCGAGGAGCCGCCAGTGGCTTCGAACGCGGCTTTCCCGCCGGCATTGAAGCTTGAGCGCATGCTTTCGGCGGCGCGTGAGGCGGCACGGCGGAGCGGCGAGACCGCCGCGCTGCCACCGGCGCGGGCAACACCGCCAAGGCCTGACGCGACGCCACTGGCACCCGACTGGCCGGCTGCGCCGAGGCTGTAGGCGATGGACGCTCCACCCGCCATCGCGGCACCACCACGGGCCGCGGCTGCGGCACCGCCAGCAAGTGCCGCACCGCCGGATGCGACAGCGCCGACTGCGCCGGCTCCGGCGGCGATCATGCCGCCGGCTGCGAGGCCCGTACCAACCGCCGCGCCGGCGCTGAGCTGCGGGCCGCCGGAGACGATGCCGCTGGCGATGCCGGGCCCGAAGATGCCGAGGCCGAGGAGCGACAGCGCGGCCAGGACGATGGCCATGGCTTCGTCGATGGATGGGGTCGCGCCGCCGAAGCCGGCTGTGAATTCGGAGAACAGCGTCGAGCCAATGCCGATGATGACGGCGAGGACCAAGACCTTGATGCCGGAGGAGATGACGTTGCCGAGTACACGTTCGGCCATGAAAGCGGACTTTCCGAACAGGCCGAACGGGATCAGCACAAAGCCGGCGAGCGTGGTCAGCTTGAACTCGATGAGCGTGACGAAGAGCTGGATGGCGAGGATGAAGAAGGCGAGCAACACCAGCGCCCATGCGAGGAACATGCAGGCGATCTGGATGAAGTTCTCGAAGAACGACCAGTAGCCCATCAGGCCGGAGATCGATTCCAGAAGCGGCCGGCCCGCGTCGAGTCCGGTCTGCGCGACCTTGCCGGGCCGTAGCAGGTCGGCGGTCGTGAAGCCTGTGCCGCTGGCCTTCAGGCCGAGGCCGGCGAAGCTCTCGAAGACGATGCGGGCGAGGTTGTTCCAGTTGCCGATGATGTAGGCGAACACCCCGACGAACAGCGTCTTCTTCACCAGCCTCGCGAAGATGTCGTCGTCGGCGCCCCAGGACCAGAACAGCGCCGCGAGCGTCACGTCGATGACGATCAACGTGGTGGCGATGAAGGCGACTTCGCCACTGAGCAGGCCGAATCCGCTGTCGATGTAGCGGGTGAAGACCTCAAGGAAGTGGTCGATGACCCCGGTGCCGCCCATGATGCTATCGAGCCTCGTCGAGTTGCGGGGGAGCCGTCGGCGCCGATGGCTCCAGAGCCGGCTGATCGGTACGACCTGTCGGCGCTGCGGGGGTGTCGCGCGGCGATCGCGGCGGTTCCGTTAGGCGTTCGGCAGGGCGAGCGCCGGGAGCGAGGAAGCGGTTGCGGTTCTCGGCCCAGGCCCGCAGGCACGCCGGATCGCGCGGCCCGGCCTCGCCGAGCGTCTGGCAGCGGATCAGCTCGTCTCGAAGCGGATCGGCCTGCGCCTGGGTGGTCCGGCCGGACGCCCACGGCTCGGGCGCTTCCTCTTTCCGGCTCATCTCGATGGCGGTCGCGGTGATCGCGACCGCCACGAAGACGACGGCGCCGAGCCGAGCGAGCATCTTCCCGTCCATGGCCGCGCCCTCAGTTGCCGTTCGGGAACATGCGCGCGCTGCCGGGCTGATAGCCCGTACCCGGCGTCAGGAAGCGGCGACGTTGCTCGCGGCCCTGTTCGGCCGCGGCGGCCCGCTCCGCTTCTGACAGCGACTGCGCGCGGCCGTTGGCGGCGACGACAGCGGTGAGATCGGCGAGCTGCTGCGCCTGAAGCGCGAGGAGCTGGTTGCCGGCTTGCGTCGCCTGCAGCGCGCCCGTCGCCCCTTGGCTGCGGCTGATCAATGAGGACATTTCGGTGCGGTTGGTGTCGATATTTCCGACGACGCCCGCCTGGACGCGCATGGCATCCTGCAGACCGCCGACGGTGTTCTGCCAGCGCTCGCGCGCGCCCGCCACAAGCGCCTGGTCGGAGGCGGACATCGACGCGTTGCCGTATGTAGACGTAAAAGCCTGGTCGATGCGCTGGACGTCGTAGGCGATGCCCTGCGCCTGTTGCAGAAGCTGTTGGGTGCGCTGAACCGACTGCTGAAGCTGCTGGAGAGAGGAGTATGGCAGGCTGGTGAGGTTGCGGGCCTGGTTGATCAGCATCGTCGCTTCGTTCTGAAGCTGGGTGATCTGCTGATTGACCTGCTGCAGGGTGCGCGCCGCTGTCAAAACATTCTGCGCATAATTGGTCGGATCGTAGACGATCCATTGCGCGGCGGCGGGTGTGCTGAGGATCGGCGAGAGCGCGATCGGCGCGGCCAACAGCGCGGCGGTCAGACGCAGCGCGCGCGAGCGGAATTGAACGGAACGGGTCATGGGCGTGCCTCCGGATCGGTTTGGGGGGTGAGGTTGGTGAGGTCAGCGATCAGGTCTGCCGCCCAGGCGAGCCGGTTCTCGGCGAGCCATTCGGCGAGGAATCCGTCCGTACCGCTGCGGGCGTGGACGGTCGCAATGAGCGCCTGATGCTGCTTCGACGAGGCGGCGCAGAGCGCCAGCGCCACGTCCGACAGGCCCAGCTCGAACAGCCGATTGCCGCGCCGGGACTGGCAGTAATAGTCGCGCTTGGGCATCGCCCGTGCGAGGATTTCGATCTGACGATCGTTGAGCCCGAAACGCCGATAGATGGCGGTGATCTGCGGCTCGATCGCGCGCTCGTTCGGCAGCAGGATGCGGGTCTGGCAGCTTTCGATGATGGCGGGCGCGATCGCCGAGCCATCAATGTCGGAGAGCGATTGGGTGGCGAAGATGACGCTCGCGTTCTTCTTTCGCAGCGTCTTCAGCCACTCGCGGAGCTGACCGGCGAAGCCCTCGTCGTCCAGCGCGAGCCACCCTTCGTCGACGATCAACAGCGTCGGCCGCCCGTCGAGGCGGTCCTCGATGCGGTGGAAGAGATAGGCGAGCACGGCGGCGGCAGCCCCGGTGCCGATCAGCCCTTCGGTCTCGAAAACCTGAACATTGGCTTCGCCCAGATGCTCGGCTTCGGCGTCGAGCAGCCGGCCATAGGGACCGCCGACGCAATAAGGCCGCAGCGCCTGTTTCAGGTCGTTGGATTGCAACAGGACGGACAAGCCTGTGAGGGTCCGCTCGTTGACCGGCGCCGACGCCAGCGAAGTCAGCGACGACCAGAGATGCTCCTTCACCTCCGGGGTGACCGGGACGCTTTCGCGCATCAAGATCGCGACCAGCCAGTCGGAGGCCCAGGCGCGCTCGGCGACATCATCTATCCGGGCCAGCGGCTGAAGCGAGACGCTGTCCTCAGCACCCTCGGTCAGGCCGCCGCCGAGATCGTGCCAGTCACCGCGCATGGCGAGTGCCGCGGCCCGGATCGAGCCGCCGAAATCGAACGCAAAAACCTGGGAGCGCTCGTAGCGGCGGAATTGCAGCGCCATCAGCGCCAGCAGAACCGACTTGCCGGCGCCGGTCGGGCCGACGATCAGCGTATGGCCGACATCGCCAACATGGATGGAAAGCCGGAACGGGGTCGAACCTTCGGTTCTGCCGTAAAGCAGTGGGGGTGCATCGAAGTGCTCGTCCCGTTCCGGTCCCGCCCACACCGCCGACAGCGGAATCATGTGAGCGAGATTCAATGTGTTGATCGGCGGTTGCCGGACATTGGCGTAGACATGGCCGGGCAGCGACCCAAGCCAGGCATCCACGGCATTGATGGTCTCGGGCATCGCGGTGAAGTCGCGACCCTGAATGACCTTCTCAACCATCCGCAGCTTTTCGGCGGCGATGCGGGGATCGTCATCCCAGACGGTGATCGTCGCGGTCACATAGGCCTGACCGGCGTAGTCGGCGCCCAGCTCCTGCAACGCCATGTCGGCATCGGCGGCCTTGTTGGCCGCATCGGTGTCGACCAGCGCCGACGCCTCGTTGGTCATCACCTCCTTGAGGATGGCAGCGATCGACTTGCGCTTGGCGAACCATTGCCGCCTGATCTTGGTCAGCAGCTTGGTCGCATCGGTCTTGTCGAGCAGCACGGCACGCGTCGACCAGCGATAGGGAAAGGCCAGCCGGTTCAGCTCGTCGAGGATGCCGGGCGTCGTCGCGGTCGGGAAGCCGACAATGGTGAGGATGCGGACATGCGTATCGCCCAGGCGCGGCTCCAGCCCGCCGGTGAGCGGCTGATCGGCGAGCAGCGCGTCGAGATACATCGGCGTCTCGGGCACGCGGACGCGGTGACGCTTGGTTGAGACGGTCGAGTGCAGGTAGGTCAGCGTCTCGCCGTCATCGAGCCAGGCGCATTCCGGCATGAAGGCGTCGATGAGCTGGAGGATGCGATCGGTGCGGTCGGCGAAGCCGCGCAGGATCTCGTGCGCGTCGACGCCGGCATGATCGCGGCCTTCGTAGAGCCAGGTCTCGGCGCGGGCGGCGTCCTCGGCCGGCGGCAGATAGAGGAAGGTCAGGAAGTAGCTGGATTCGAAATGCGCGCCGGCTTCCTCGAAGTCGGCCTTGCGCTCGGCGTCGACCAAGGCGGAGGCGCTGTCGGAGAACATGCTGGCCGGATAGGTCGCGGCGCCATGGCGCTGCGCCTCGACAAAGATGGCCCAGCCGGAGCCGAGGCGACGGAAGGCGTTGTTGAGACGGCCAGCGACGGCGACCAGCTCGGCAGGCACGGCGCTGTCGAGGTCCGGGCCGCGGAAGCGTGCGGTGCGCTGGAGGCTGCCGTCCTTGTTCAGGACGATACCCTCGCCGACCAGGGCGACCCAGGGGAGGAAATCGGCAAGGCGGGTGTTGCGGTTGCGATATTCAGCAAGGTTCATCATCGGCGTCGCTCCTCAGACGGAAAGGTGGCCGGGGATGCGCAGATGCTTGCGCACGACGTCGACGAACTGCGGATCACGCTTGGCCGCCCAGACGGCCGCGAAATGGCCGACCGCCCAGAGTCCGATGCCGACCAGCCAGAGGCGCAGGCCGAGGCCGAGCGCGGCCGCCAGCGTGCCGTTGAGGATGGCGAGCGAGCGCGGGGCGCCGCCGAGCAGGATCTGCTCGGTCAGCGCCCGGTGAACCGGGACCGAAAAGCCCGGCAGCTCGCCGCCATGGTCCGCGCCCTCGGCCATCAGACGAGCGCCCCACCGCCGAACGAGAAGAACGACAGGAAGAAGCTGGACGCGGCGAAGGCGATCGAGAGACCGAACACGATCTGGATCAGCTTGCGCGCGCCGCCCGACGTATCGCCGAAGGCCAGCGTCAGGCCGGTGATGATGATGATCATCACCGCGATGATCTTGGCGACCGGGCCCTCGATGGATTCGAGGATGGACTGCAGCGGGGCTTCCCAGGGCATCTGGGACCCGGAGGCGTGGGCGGCCGGCGCGAGCGCCAGCGTGACGAAAGTGACGGAAACCGCCGTGGCGAGGTGGCGGCGGAAACGCAGGGCGTGCTTGATCATGACGGGTCTCCTGTGAGGGGCTGGCTGGAGGGGAGGACGCGGTAGTCGCCATCGGGGCCGAGGCCCTCGATGCGGGCGAGTTCAGCGAGGCGGCGCGACGCGCCTCGGCCGGAAAGCACGGCGACCAGATCGATCGTCTCGGCGATCAGCGCGCGCGGGACGGTGACGACGGCCTCCTGGATCAGCTGCTCCATGCGGCGCAGTGCGCCGATGGCGGTGCCGGCGTGAATGGTGCCGACGCCGCCGGGGTGGCCGGTGCCCCAGGCCTTCAACAGATCGAGTGCCTCGGCTCCCCGCACCTCGCCGATCGGGATGCGGTCGGGCCGTAGGCGGAGCGAGGAGCGGACAAGATCGGAGAGCGAGGCGACGCCGTCTTTCGTCCGCATCGCGACGAGATTGGGCGCGGCGCATTGCAGTTCGCGGGTGTCCTCGATCAGGACGACGCGGTCCGAGGTCTTGGAGACCTCAGCCAACAAGGCATTGGTGAGGGTGGTCTTGCCGGTGGACGTCCCGCCGGCGACGAGGATGTTGCGGCGATCGGCGACGGCGTGGCGCAGCGTCTCGGCCTGATCCGCAACCATGATCCCGGCGGCGACATAATCGTCCAACGTGAAGACAGCGACGGCGGGCTTGCGGATCGCGAAGGCCGGAGCGATAACGACCGGAGGCAACAGCCCCTCGAACCGCTCCCCCGTCTCGGGCAGCTCGGCCGAGACACGCGGCGCGCCGGGATGAACCTCGGCGCCGACATGATGGGCGACCAGGCGGATGATCCGCTCGCCGTCCGAAGGCGACAGCACCTCACCCGTATCGGAAAGCCCTTCGGAAAGCCGGTCGACCCAGAGCCGCCCATCGGGGTTGAGCATCACCTCGACGATCGCGGGATCTTCCAGAAACCGGGCGATCGCCGGCCCGAGGGCCGTGCGCAGCATGCGTGCGCCGCGAAGGATCGCCTCCGATTTCTGGTGAGTGGCCGCCACGTCGTCCCCGTTCTCTTGCGGGTCCGCGATGCGCGGCCCTGGATCGGGGATGAGTAGAAGAGGCAGAAATCATGGCCTGACAACAA
>LNFM01012947.1_pt1 | contig 10789 bp, 11 predicted proteins | sample 596031 | NCBI WGS metagenome assembly LNFM01 (sample SAMN04254537, study PRJNA301005) | activated carbon metagenome | isolation source: dual media filters at the Ann Arbor, Michigan drinking water treatment plant | place: USA: Ann Arbor | reverse complement strand
CTGTCGAACGCCTGATTGGTCACACGTTGGGTGGACCGGATGGCCTGATCAGCCGACTGGGCGGCCTGATCGACGAGGCGGTTGCTGGTTGCGGTAGGAAGTGTGGTGGCGACCATGGCGAAGTCCTTCAATGTGGGTGAAAGTGCAAGCCGGTCGCATCGATTGCTTCCGGGTTGGGCAAGGCTGTCCCGGACTAGCCGCTGCGGCGCAGTCCGAAAACGAAGCTGACCAAAGCGAGGATCAGGAAGACGAAGAACAAGATCTTGGCGATCCCGGCGGCGCTGGCAGCAATGCCACCGAAGCCGAGAAGTGCGGCGATCAACGCGATGACCAAGAAGACGACGGCGTAGTGGAGCATCGTGGAACTCCTGGTGAGTCGAGCGACAACTCGCGCGTAACAAAACCGGACCCGCCTGAGTCGCATCCCGGCGGCGTGCCTATCGATCAGGATGAAGGCTAGGCGCGCTCGGCTGCGCCGTCTGTTCGCAAGCGCACGAATGGAGAAGGGAACATGCACCGCCTTGCAAACCATCGTCGTTCCGAAGACGCGCACGAACGTGATCGATGGTCGTACCAACGGTGATCCAAGCCCTCCGCTCGGCTCCAGCGCGCCCTTGATCAGGCGTCGACAATGGCCCTGAGCCTGCCAAGCCACTGTTGTCGCCTGGGATGGCAGTACGAGAAGAAGCGAGAACTTGACCTAAGTAAACTTAAGTTGCCCAAGTCGATTCACAATGGGTCCGTTTCCCGTTAGCCAGAACGCTGCAGACGAGTATCGCAAGCAGCGACTGCCAGGAGGCGGTCATGCCGTTGTTGAGGTGGGGTCCAGAGCACTCTGTCCGAGTGAGGCCCATCGATGAGCAGCACAAAAAGTTGATGGGTTCAGTCAACAAGCTGTGCGAAGTCATCGTCGAGTCGAAGGACGTCGCGGCAATGAACCGCTCATTGGACGAACTCGTGGCAAACGCCCGCCTGCACTTTCTCGAAGAGCAGGCACGACATCGCGCGCAGCAGCAGCGGCTCGCGGAAGCCATACTGGAGTTCAGGCGGCATAGCGAAGCGCAATCGCCTCTCGCCACGACCCAGTTCATTCACTTCCTGCGCGACTGGCTTCACACGTACATCGAAGTTTCCCAGGCGGCGCTCGAACTTGAGTTGCGCGACGCGCGGAACGACCGGTTCTCTGTCGCCGCGCATGCCGCTTAGAAGCTGAGGACCGCCTCTGGTTGCTCCAGCTCGGCCTGAATTGGCGGGATGCATTGGCTGACCGACAGGCAGGCGCACCCTGAACGCCACCGGGCGCATGGACGAATCACTTGCAACGCCCCCGCGATGGCTCGAACTGCGCCGGCTTTGCGGTCGACTTCCGCGCTTGCCTGCCGGTCGGTCTACGTAGGATCTTGTACTGCGACCCATGCGTCGCTCGACGCCGGTGCAGTGAGGCCGACAGCCTCTCACTCCTGCGCCAATCCCCGATGCCCGCCCAACCGCCGCGACCCGCCCTCGGACTGCGCAGCTTGCGGGCGGACATCACCGCGCTGTACGCCTGTGGCGAGCCCGACTACGCGCGAATGCGCGGCGCGCAGCTGGGGGCGGTGCTGCGGCTCACGCCAGTCACCATGGCAGCCAACCTCGGCAGCGGCGCAGTCGTGCTGCTGGCGTTCTGGCCCGCCGTCAGCGCAGCACTTTGCCTGGGGCTCATCGCCTTGTTGATGATCTCGGCGCTCGCGCTGTCCGGCTGGTGGCGGCACCGGGGGCACCACCTTGAGCACGCCTCGCGCGACGCAGCACGCCGCGCGACCGCGCATGCCACCCTGCTGTCGATCGTGTGGGGCAGCATCGTCGCCGTCGTCTTTCCCGGCGCCACCTCGGAGCAGCAGCTGATCGTCGCCACGCTGGTGGCCGGCATGATCGGTGCGGGGGGCTTCGTGCTCAGCCCGCTGCCGTATGCGAGCGTGGCCTGGGTCGCGGGTTATGCCGGCGGGGCGGAGCTTGCGCTGTGGCTTGACCCACGGCCCTATCAGCCGGGCCTGGCGTTGCTGCTGGCGATGTACTCCGGCACGGTGGTCGCTGGATCGGTCAACCTCTGGCGAAAGTCGTCGGCGCTGATCCGCGCCGAGGCCGCATCCGCACGCCAGGAGCGCATGCTGTCGGTGCTGCTGCAGGACTTTGAAGGTCAGGCGGACGAGGCACTGTGGGAGGTCGACGGCGCGGGCCGACTGACGTACGTGTCCGATCGCCTGGCCGAACTGCTCGGCGCCACGCCGCACCAACTGCACAACGCATCGTTGCTGGCTACGTTGCAGGCACATGCACTGAGCGGCTCCGATGAACTTCAGCTGGCGCTGGATGCCGGTCGCCCGTTCCGGCAGTTGCGTCTGCCCTTGACGCGGCCGGTCGGTCGTTGTGTGCTGATGATCAGCGGCAAGCCGTTGGTGGACGACAGCGGCACCTTGGTCGGCTGGCGCGGCGTGGCTGCCGACATCACCGAGAAGGTGGCCAGCGAGGATCTGCTGCGCGACATGGCGCAGACCGACTTCCTCACGGGTCTTGCCAACCGCTTCGTGTTTCGTGACGCCCTGTCGGCTGGCATCCGCCAGCGTCTGCCGCTGACCGTGATGGCGATCGACCTCGATCACTTCAAGACCGTCAACGACACCTTCGGTCACAGCGCCGGCGATACGCTGCTGGTGGCGGTTGCGGCACGGTTGCGCCGGCTGCTTCGGCCGGACGATCTCATCGCCCGGCTCGGCGGCGACGAGTTCGCGCTCTTGCTGCGGCCGCAGGGCGAGCCGGTGGACGCCGCTGCGCTGGCACAGCGCCTGGTCGATGCGATGGCCGAGCCGATCGAGGTGGACGGCCGCCGTCTGCGTGTGGGCGCCAGCATCGGCGTGGCCGCGCTGGCCGACGAGATCAATGATGGCGACGCACTGCTGATGCGCGCCGACGCCGCGCTGTATGCAGCAAAGGCGGCAGGCCGCGGCCGCCATGCGCTGTACGTGCCTGAGCTGGGCGAGCGACAGCGCCGCCAGCTGGCGATCGAGCAGGGATTGCGGCACGCGGTCGAGCGCGGCGAACTGGCGCTGTACTGGCAGCCGAAAGTCACCATCGCCTACGGCCGCATCTGCGGCGCCGAGGGGCTGATGCGCTGGACCAACCCGCAGCTCGGACGCATTGCGCCGTCGGAGTTCATTGCCGTGGCGGAGCAGTGCGGATTGATCGACGAGCTGGGTCACTGGGCGTTGCGCGAGGCCTGCCGGGTCGGTGCCGGTCCGCTGGCAGGCCTGGCACTTTCGGTCAACGTGTCACCGCTGCAGCTGCGCGACCGCGGGTTCGCTGCGCAGGTGCGGCGCACGTTGCAGGAGTCCGGACTCGCGCCGGGCCAGCTGGAAATGGAGATCACCGAGTCGGTGTTCATGGACGACGCCGAGGGCGCACTGGCGCAGCTGCACGAGCTGCGCGGCCTGGGCCTGCGCGTGGCGCTCGACGACTTCGGCACGGGCTACTCGTCGCTCGCCTACCTGCGCCGGTTCCCGTTCGACACGCTGAAGATCGACCGCGCCTTCATCCACGAGATCCCAGTACGAAAAGACGCACGCGCGATCGTGCATACGATTGCGCAACTCGCAGCCACGCTCGGTATCCGCACCGTGTGCGAGGGCGTGGAGAGCCATCCGCAGCTCGATGCACTGCGCAGTTCAGGCTGCGACGAAGCGCAGGGGTACCTGTTCGCCGAGCCGCGGCCACTCGACGCTTTCCTCGCCTTGCTCGCCGCCTGGCAGCCTGGGGGCGACGTCGAGGTCCCGGCGCCGTTGCTGCCGCGTCGGCCAACGCTCCTGCACTAGCAATGCTGTGTTCTGGGCGCTGGCGGACGCAACAGACCTCGCAACGGTCCGGCCCCGTTCAAGCACGCGAGCCTCGACCGCCTGCACATCCGCGGTGAGCAGCACAGGGCCCGGCTTGACGTTCGTCAGGCCTATCCCCGCAGCACCAACACCGCTTCGACCTCGAACTGCGCGCCCTTGGGCAGGCTCGCCACGCCGATCGTCGATCGTGCCGGGTACGGTTGCGGCATCACTTCGGCCATGATCTCGTTGACCTTGGCGAACTTGGCGAGGTCGGTAAGGAACAGGGTCAGCTTCACCGCGTCAGCCAATGTGCCTCCGCTCGCCAGTGCCACCGCCGCGAGGTTCTTGAAGGACTGGCGCACCTGAGCCTCGAAGTCCTGACTGACGAGTTCCTTGGTCTGCGGGTCGAGCCCAAGCTGGCCCGACAGGAACACCACCAGCCCGGTCTTCACCGCTTGCGAATAGGGGCCGATCGCCGGCGGCGCCTCGGCTGTTGTCACGATTGTCTTGTTCATCTTCTACTCCAACTGTCGCTACAAACCGTCGAGTCGGTCACGCCGCCACGGCGAGGCGACTGAAGCGCGTCAGGGCGCCGGAGGCCAGATCGACCTCGTCGCCCGGGGTCAGTGCCAACACGGTGGCCTTGGGCACCGCGCGCTGCACGGCATCGACGAACTCGCCCCATGGTCGCGACTGCACGCCCATCATCTTGTGAAAATACTCGTGCGGCGGGTAGAGCAGCACGAGCCCCGGGTCGATCGCGGCGGCGCCGCGCGCCAGATCCGTCACGAAATCCAGCTGCATTCCACCCAGCAGCACGTCGGTCGGCAGCGAGCGTCCGAGCGCATGAATTTCGGCGTCGGTCATCTTGCTGTTGAAGCCCTCGTTGTAGTTCATGATCGTGGGGCCACCCTGCACCGCGACGTGAAAGCCGGTGTACGGCGAGTAGAACGGCGCGCGTGTGGCGCTGGACATCGCCCAGGACAGTTGCGTCGCATTGCCATGAAACACGGCTTTTGACAGCGCCTTCCACAGGTTGATGTCGCGGTGCTTCCACAGGAACGCACTGATCGCGTAGCCCGGCACGCTGACCGACTCGCCTGCCTCCAGCGGGTTGAGCCGGCCGGCCGCGATCCGGCCACGCCACTTGAGGAAGCCAATCGTGCTGGGTGAGCCGAACGCCTGTGCGCCGGTCGCTCGCAACAAGGGCGGCACGTCGAGAAAGTGCTCTTCGTGGCCATGTGTCACGCACACGTACCTGGCGTGCGAGAAATCCGTCTGCTCGAACCACTGCGCGCCGCAGTAGTGGCGCCAGAACGGGTCGAAGAACAACGCCCCGTGGGCACTCTCGATCGACAGCGCCGACCAGCCGTAGTAGCGCACCCGTACCGATGATTCCATTCGCGTCTCCGTTGTTTGACTGCTGTCCCTGGCTGCCACGCAGAAGACTGCGTGAGCGGCCAGCTGACTCAGGTTGTCGTCACGCCGCGACCGGGCCGCGCGGGAAGAAGTGGCGGTAGGCCATCTCCGAGTTGACCGTGACTTCGTCCGCCCAGAAGACGACCCGGCGTGCCCACGTGCGCTGCGAATCCACGACCTTGGCGAACAGCGGATTGTCGCCCGAGAACTTCTGGACCACGCCGTCCCAAGCCTTCAACTGCGCATCGAGAATGGCCGGCGGCGTCTTGATCGCGCGCACGCCCTGTTTGGTCTGCAGCTCGATGTAGTCGGTCGACATGCGATCCATCGCCTTCCATGACATTTCTGCGCTGCAGGCGTCCGCCGCCACCCGCATCACCGACTTCAGTTCGGCGGGGAGCGCCTCGAAACGCTTGCTGTTGACCATCAGCTCGAACACGTTGTTGGCCATATGGAAGCTGCGCTGGTAATAGAACTTCGCCACGTCGGGAAAGCCCAGCAGCCGGTCGCCCGTGGCATTGGCGAACTCCGCCGCGTCGAGCACGCCGCGATCCAGGGCCGGCACAATATCTCCCGGGGCCATCTGCACGGGCGACATGCCGAGGGCCGCCATCATCGGTACCGCGAGCCCGGCAGTGCGGTACTTCACACCCTTGAGATCTGCCAGGGTCCGGATCTCCTTCTTGAACCAGCCCAGGGGTTCCGTGGGGACCGGGCCGTACATGAAGCTGTGAATGTTCAGGCGCGCCGCCGCTTGGATCTCGGCGTAGAGCTTGTCGCCCCCACCGTGCTGGATCCAGCCCAGCAACTGATTGGCATCCATGCCGAAGTTGGGTCCCGCGCCATACAGGCCGAACGCTGTGTTCTTGCCGAACCAGAACCCGGGTACGGCGTGGCCGCCGTCGAGCGTGCCGCTGCTCACCGCTTCGACGACCTGCAGGCCGCCAACTACGGTGCCCGCCGGCAGCATCTGAATCTGCAGGCGCCCGCCGCTGATCTCGCCCACCTTCTTGGCGTAGTCGGTTGCAAACTCGTGAAAGATGTCCTTGGCCGGCCAGGCGCTCTGCATGCGAAGCGTGATGGGCGCTTGCGCGCGAACGACGACAGGTGCCGCAACGGCGGTGACGCCGACCAGCGCGGCCGTGCGCAGGAAGCGTCGCTTGGCCGCGGTCTTGCTTGTGGCATTGGTCATGGAAACCCCTTGGCATGAGTGGGAAGTGGTGAGCGGTCGATGTGACGCCGCGGACTGGAGCACTAGCGAGGACCGTGCCAAGTGTTTCCGATTTGGAAACTTGTGGAAACGGCTCTTTCTGCGTTTCTTCTGCTCTTTCTCAGTGCAAGAACGCACCGATTGATCGCAAACGACGGTTTCCGTTGCACGATTGTGTTTCCTTTCTAGAAACAAGACCTGCCGGCTCGATGCGGCGACGCGCAGCCGGATGGAGGCTCCAGTGAAGTTTGGATTCGTCATCTACCCGGGCGTCGAGCCCATTGATCTGGCGGCCGTGGGCGTGCTCTCGATGGCACGCCGCATCGAGCCCGCGTTGTCATTTGCGCTGGTAGCCGCGAGTGCGGCGCCGGTGGTGTTCAGCAACGGCCTGCGCGTGCTGCCTGATCACACGTTCGGCGCGGCGCCGGCGTTCGACGTGCTGCTGCTGCCTGGGGGACCCGGCTGGGTCGCGGCGCGTGGGGACGAGGGGCTGCTCGCCTACTTGCGCGGCGCCACCCCACCCGCGCGACTGGTCACGTTGTGCACGGGCGCCATGATTGCCGCTGCGGCTGGCCTGTTGGATGGCAAGACCGTGACGACCAAGGTGGAAGCGGCGCCGGGCGAGACGCCGCCGATCGAGATCCTGGCGCGTGAGCATCCGGTGATCGCCCGCCATGCACTGCTGGTGGACACCGGACAGGTGATCAGCGGCGGCGGCGTGTCGCTGTGCATCGACACCGTGCTGTATGTCCTGGAGCAGGCACTCGGTCCGGACAAGACGGCGGAGATCGCCCGCGTTCTCGAGTACAGCGCGGCACGCCGGGCGAACGCGCAGCGGCTGCCGATCGTGCAAACCGTGGGGGCGGCGGCATGAGCACCGCTCAACGCGCCAAACCAACGCGGCCCAAGTTTGCGCCAGCCCCTGCGCGCAAGGTTGAAGCCAGCGCCCTCGACAAGCTGGGCGCGCGCATCCAGCACTGTCGCAGCAAGCAACAGCTGACGCTCGAGGGACTGGCCGAGCTGTCGGGGCTGTCCAAGGGCTATCTGTCGCGCATCGAGAACGGTTTGCAGACGCCGCCGCTCGGCACCCTGATCCGCATCGCCGGTGCGCTCAACGCCGATGTCACTTCGCTGATCAATGGTGAGGGCACGCACGGCGCGCCCGCCTCACCGTTCGTATCGATCGTGCGGAAGACAGAGCGCTCGCCAGTGATCCGGGGCGCCTCCGCGTTCGGCTACGACTATGCCAGCCTGATCGGCGGCAACGTCACCGCCAAGTTGGAAGCGTTCCTGTTCACTTTCCCCAGCAACATCGACAAGTACGTCTTCTTCGAACACGACGGCGAAGAGTTTCTGTTCATCCTGAGCGGTCGTGTGGAGTGGCAGATCGGCCATGAGCGGCATCTGCTGGAGGCGGGCGATGCGGTGTACTTCGACGCACGATTGCCGCATCGGGGCAGGGCGCTGGATGGCGAGGCGAGCGCGCTGGTGGTGGCACATCGAGCCGGCGGTTAGTGGGCCAAGGGCCTGTTGGAGTACCTGCACGTGATGATGCCGTTCGACGATCCGAGCAAGCTCGATGAGGCGCAGAAGCCTGCTGTTGCCGCCTACATGCTGGTGCGCAACGGCAACCTTGCTGCCGCGACGTCTCGCTGCCCGTCGGCGGCAGCGGCGCGGCGATCAAGTGATGCCTAGCCTGCTGCCCGCGGGCAGCAGGCTGATCGGACCACCAGCCGATGTCTCGTCGCGCGGCGGCGGCGCGGCGAGGTGTGCTGCGCATCCCTAGACCCGCGATGCTTGCCTTCGAGAACCCAGCGAGGAGCCGCTCCTCGGCCCCTGCTCAAAATCGCTGATGGTCACTGCCAGATCGGACAGCGGACCTACCAGCGCGTTGGGTCGATCGGAACGGCAGGCGGCGACGTAGTCGAGCGGCAGAATGCTCGGGCGGGACTTCACGATCTGCAGGCGGCCGCTTTCAATGTCTTTGCGATGAAAGTCGCGCGGCAAGAAGCGCATGCCGCTCCACGCACGTCGATCCGACCCAGACCGAGCGCTGCGCCACGAACTTGGGGCCACGCCGCACCACTGGGCAGCGATCGATGGTCGTCGTCCCTGGCCTGCGTTTCACCAGTGGCAGGGGATCTGCAGCGTGATCATGGGGCCCGTTCGTTCGACCGCACGACATCCCCGAGGACATCAGCGCTTGAGCCACGCCTCGAGCGCCGGCGCGAGCGCAGTGCTGGCGCGGTTACGCGCCGCGGCCAGGCTGCCCAGTTGTGCCTTGGGCAGTCGCAGGCGCACCAGCATCTCGGCCAGCGCCACCGCCGCGGTCGCGCCGTCGATCAGCGGCACCAGCACGGTCGACTGAACCGGGGCCGCGTGTCCGGCGAACACCGCGCCCGCCAACACGATGGCTTCCGCACCGTGGTGAGCCAAGCGCTCGCAGTGCTCGCGCAGCGCCTCGCGTGCGTCCAGCGGTCTGCTCAGGAAGTCCTGCGGGGTGAGGGTCAGCGCCTCCACCACGGGGACGCGGCTCGAAAATCCGTGGTGCGCGATCAGTTCCGCGTACATCGGCACCATGCGAGGGCCGAGCGTGAGCAGCGCGGCGCGGCGTGACACCAGCGTCGCGGTGATCAATGCCGCTTCGGTCAGCCCGACCACCGGCACGTCGAGCGCCTCACGCAGTGCGTCGAGCGCGGTGTCGAGCGACACCGCCAGCACCAGCGCGTCATACGGCTGCGGCTGCGTGAGCGCGGCCTGCAGCGCGGCATGGGCAGCAATGGCGTTCTCGGTGCGCGTGCCGATCACCGCGGCACCGAACTCGCCGGTTGCCTCGACGATCTCGGTGCCCGGCAGCGCGCAGGCGCGGGCGCTGGCAGCGACCTGCGCCGTGATGGCAGGCGTGGTGTTGGGATTGAGCAGCAGCAGTCGCATCACAGTCCCCGCGCCAGCCAGTGGCGGGCAATCGCATCGCGGCGGGCGATCCACACGCCGCCGCGGCTGCGCATGTGGTGCAGGATGGTGCGCAGCGCGCCGATGCGCGCCGGGCGACCCAGCATGCGCAGGTGCAGGCCGACCGACATCATCTTCGGCTGCGTCGCGCCTTCTTCCCACAAGGTGTCGAAGGCGTCGATCACGTAGCCGGCGAAATCGCTCGCCCGCACGAAGCGGTGGGTGTGTTGGAACTGCATGTCGTTGGTGTCGAAGGCGTAGGGAAGGAGAACGTAAGGTGTATCGCCGTGGCCGCCGCGCGAAAGCGTCACTGGCAGGTCGTCGCCGCAGAGGTCGCTGTCACACAGGAAGCCGGCGGCGCGCAGCAGCCTTCGCGTGTTCGGGCTGCTGGCCGAGCGGGTATGCCAGCCGACCGGCCGCGTGCCGCAGGCAACCTCGATCGCATTGATCGTGCGGCCGATCGCATGCGTTTCATCATCCTCGTCCATGCGCGCGTGCGTTCTCGCAAGTTGTGTGCCATTGGGCAGGGCAGCGCAAGGGCGCAGGTCGCCGCGTGGGCGGGCGGCGTGATGCGATACCGACGGTCCCGCATTGACTCAAGACAGATCGACGTGGGCGAGTCGACCTAAAACTCGACCTGAGACTCGACCTGAGACTCGACCCAAGACGTGACCTCCGCACCTTTCTGCCTAAGCGAGATCGAACAGACGGCCCCAACCACGCACGCGGCGCGCATCCACGCCGGCGGCGCGCAGCGCACCCCAGGCGGCGGTCGCCACGGAATCCAGCAGCAGTGCGCCGCTGCGCTGTTCGAAGTCGGCCGCCAGGGCGGCGCCGTCCATGTTGGTACACAGGACCATCACGGCCTGCGGACTGGCCTGCGCAACGTCATCGAGCATGCGGTCGATCACCGCGGGCTCGATGGTGGAGAAGTCGAAGTTGACGCTGATGCCGGCGTGGCGCTCGGCCACGCACTCGAACCCGGCGCGCGCGAAGTTGGCGACGATCGCCCGCTGCACGTCATCGGTGTAGGGCGACACCAGGCCAAAGCGCCGCACGCCGGCCAGGTGCATCGCCTCCACCATCGCCAGCACGGAAGACGACGCCCGGATGCCGGTGCGCTCCTCGATCGCGCGACACAGCGATACATCACGGTCGAAGCCGAGCCAGCCAGCCGAAGTGCCGTTCCAGCAGATCGCCTGGCAATGGGCGTCGGCCAGCAGGTCGGCGGCCGCCAGCATGGGCGCCATGTCGAACTGCCCCAGCGCGTCGGCGCCGAGCGCGATCTGGGTGACGCGAAAGCGGCCGGCGTGCACGCTGACCTCGGGCAGCCCGGCGAGCATCCGCGCGCTGACCGGCT
>LNFM01012946.1_pt1 | contig 10789 bp, 11 predicted proteins | sample 596031 | NCBI WGS metagenome assembly LNFM01 (sample SAMN04254537, study PRJNA301005) | activated carbon metagenome | isolation source: dual media filters at the Ann Arbor, Michigan drinking water treatment plant | place: USA: Ann Arbor | reverse complement strand
CCACGGGGGTTGCTCCCAGCATCGCGGAATCCAGCGGCGACGGCCCTTCGTGGGTCGAGCATCGCTCGACGCGGCGATGGCTTGGGTACAGCGACGAATCCAGGAACGCGGGCGTCGGGCAGTGCCCAACCCACGGGGGTTATTCCCAGGATCGCGGAATCCAGCGGCGAGGGCCCTTCGTGGGTCGAGCATCGCTCGACGCGGCGATGGCTTGGGCACAGCAACGAATCGAGGAACGCGGGCGTCGGGCAGTGCCCGACCCACGGGGGTTGTTCTCAGCATCGCGGAATCCAGCGGCGAGGGCCCTTCGTGGGTCGAGCATCGCTCGACGCGGCGATGGCTTGGCTACACCAGCGCGTCCAGCAACCCGGGCGTCGATCGCGCTGCTGCCCCCCACCCCTACTTCAACAACACCCCCGGCAACCACGTCGCCACCGCCGGCACGAACGCCACCAGTCCCAGCATCACCAACCCGAACAGCACGTACGGCATCACCGCGCGGAAGATCTCGCTGGTCTGCACCGATGCGGGTGCCACGCTGCGCATCGTGAAGAGCAGCATGCCGAACGGTGGCGTCAGCAGGCCGAGCTGCATGCAGATCAGGAACATCACGCCGAACCACAGCATGTCGAACTGGAAGTGCTGCGCGAGCGGCAGGTAGAACGGCAGCGTGATGAGCATCATGCTCACCTGGTCGAGGAAGCAGCCCAGCACGAGCAGGATGCCCATCATGATCGCCAGCACCATCCACGGTTGGAGCGCGGCGTCCTGCACCAGCGTCACGAGTCCGTTCGTCGCGCCCGAGAAAGAGAGGATCTGCGAGAACGTAGTCGCACCCACGATGATGAAGAGGATCACGCCCGAGATCGCCGCGGTGCCCTTCAGCGCCTCGAGCAGCGACGCCCACGTGAGCGACCGGTAGAGCACGGACACGATGACCGTCGCCAGCGCACCGATGGCTGCGGACTCCGTGGGCGTGGCCCAGCCGGCGGACATCGCGACGATGACCACCACGAAGATCGCCACGAGCGGCGTGACGTAGACGACCAGCGGCCGCCACCGCGCCCAACCGTGCAGGCGCGTGTGCTCGAAGCGCGGCGCGAGCGACGGATCGAGCTTCGCGCGGAGCACGATGTATCCGACGAAGAGCGCCGCGAGGAGAATGCCGGGCACCACGCCCGCGATGAGCAGCCCCGAGATCGAGATGCCCGACAGGCTGCCCAGCAGCACCGTGAGCGCCGACGGCGGGATCAGCATGTCGACACCGCCGATGGCCATGATCGGGCCCATCGCCATGCGCGGGTGGTAGCCGCGCTTCAGCATCTCGGGCAACAGCAGACCGCCCAGCAGCGCGGTGGTCGCGATCGTTGAACCGGAGATCGCGGAGAACACGGTGCCCGCCACGACCGCCACGACCGCGAGGCGACCCGGGACGCGCCAGATGAGCTGGTCGAAAGCGTCGATCGCCTTCATCGCCACACCCGTGTGGAACAGCACCTCGCCCATGAGCACGAAGAGCGGGATCGGCGTGAGCGAGAAGTTGGTGATGGCGGCAACGCCGTTGCGCACCACCTGCATCAGACCCGGCTCACCGCCGAGATAGACGATGGCGCCCACGAGATTGATCGCCAGGAAGGCGAAGGCTGCAGGCATCCCCACGAGCAGCAGCACGGTGAGGATGCCGAAGAGCATCGCGAGGGTCTGCCACCAGAGCATCGTCAGGCCCCCGTCCGTACGCCGCGAGACGTCGGCATCGCGAGGCGCCGCGTGAACTCGAGGGCCATCAGACCGAAGCTGATCGGCACAGGCACGTACAGCCACCACTCGGGGAAGACGAGGCTCTTCATCACCATCGCGCCGATGGCGATGTTGTCTCGGATCACGGCGACCGCGTACCAGAAAATGACGGCGCACACGACGAGTCCGACGAGTGCGACGACGCGATCCATCGCCGCGCGCCAGCCGGGCGACAGGCGGGCGTCGAGGATGTCGAGCCGGACGTGCTGGTTACGATGCAGGAGCCACGGCGCGGCGAGCAGCGTGGCGAGCGGCAGCGCCATCTCCGAGACTTCGACGATCCAAGGCAGACTCGGCAGGCCGACGTTGCGGCCGATGACGTCGTAGCTCACCGCGGCTGCGATGGCGCCAATCACCAGCGCGGCGAGCACGCCGCAGGTGTTCATCAGGATGGACCAGGCGCGCATGGGGTTCAGCGGCATGTCGAGAGACCGGCGGTGCTCATCACGCAACGCCTCAAAGGACGGTACGGCCCAGCGAGCAGTACGGCCCCGGCCTCACTTCGGCGCCATCATCTCCCGCAGCTTCGCGCCGTGCGCCGGGCTGGACGCGACGATGGCGGCCCAGGCGGCGTCGTTGGCCGTCTTCACCAGCAGCTTCGCCTGCGCGTCGTCGAGCTTGATCACCTGGATGTTGGCGTCCTGCTGGCGCTTCAGCTCGGCCTGGGCGTCCTTGCCGCCCATGTCGACGTTGAGGCTCTCGAGCCACTGGGCCTGCTTCTCGAGAAACTGGCGCTGCTGGGGGTTGAGGCGCTTCCACGTGTTCGCGTTGAAAATCACGCCCAGCTCGATCGCGTAGAAGCCGGGCTCGACGCGGTACTTCGTGCGCTCGTGCCAGCCGAGATCGAAGATGCCGATGAGCGGCCAGCCGTAGCCGTCCACGACGCCGCGCTCCAGCGCGGTGTAGACCTCGCCCGGAGCGATCTGCACCACCTGCGCGCCGAGCTTCTGGAAGAAGTCGCGGTAGATGGGCGCGATGCGCATCTTGAAGCCGGTGAGGTCGGCGCGGTCGATCTTGCGGTTCGTGTAGAGGTAGTACTGGATGCCCTCGCCGGTGCGGGCGTAGTAGTACAGCCCCTTCTCCATGAAGATCCGGTTCAGGTAGTCGAGGGTGCCGTTCTTCCGCATCTCGGCCATCGTGAGATGCGTGTAGTTGAAGGCGAGGCCCTCGGGGACGATGCTCGTGGTGAACGACGTGGTCGTGTTCGCAAGGTCGACGACGCCGCCCCGCAGGGCGTTCGCGAGTTCGAACGTGGGGATCGCCTTCGGGCCACCCACGTAATTGATCTGCACGAGGCCCTTGCCCTCCTCGTTCACCTTCTTCACGAAACGTTCGAAGTTCCGCGCGTAGTACGTGCCTTCCTGGAAGGCGTTCGCGGCGCGGAGCGTGATCTCCTGGGCGGCGGCGGGCAGTGACGCAGTCAGCGTCGAAGTCAGCGCGACGACGGCTGCGCCGAGGATCGCCCGCAGGCGCGCGCGGGCGGGGGTCGATGGGGTCATGGGTGTCCTGTCTCCGAATGTCTCGCCGCCCGTCGCGGGCGCGCAACCTCAGCGCGGTGGCCGGTGCAACCCGAAGTGTCGCAGCATCCCGAGGGTCCGCGCCAGCACGTCCTGGCGATACGCGGCACCGTCGCGCGCCCTGTGATCGAAGAAACCTTCGCCGCTCTTCATGCCGTTGCGACCGTCCTTCATGTTCCGGTCGACGATGTCGGGCGGCGAGAAGCGCTCGTGCGACACGCGCTCCGCCAGATAGCGGCTCGCGTGGTAGAGGATGTCGTTGCCGCCGTAGTCGATGAACTCCAGCACGCCCACGGAGGCGAACCGCAGGCCGAGGCCGAAGCGCGTCGCACGGTCGATCTCCTCGGCGGTGGCGACGCCCTCCTCCACCATCCGCGCGGCCTCGTTCATGATCAGCGCCTGCAACCGCGGCACGATGTACCCGGGCGACGGCGCGCACTCCACCGGCACCTTGCCGATGTCCTCCAGCATCGCGCGAAGCCACGCGACGACGTGGCGCGACGTGGTCGCGTGCGGGCTCAACTCGACGAGCGGCACGAGGAACGCGGGGTTCAGCCAGTGCGCATTGAGGAATCGCTCCGGCCGCGCCACGAAGCCCGCGAGTTCGGTGGACAGCATCGTGGAGGTCGTCGACGCGATCGTCGCGCCCGGCCCCACCGCGGATGCGATCCGACCGAGGGCATCGCGCTTCGCTTCCAGCGTTTCCGGCACGGCTTCGAACACCACGTCGGCCCGCTGCAGCACGACCTCCGAGGCGCGCTGCGGGAGCAGCGTCACGCGGCGCGCCACGGCATCGACGGCATCGCGCGGGATGGCATCGAGCGCCGCGAGTGCGTGGAGCGTCGCCATGACTTCGGAGCGAATCTCGCCGGCGAGCCATTCGTACTCTTCGTCCGGCCGCGGCTTGAAGTCGATGACGTCGACCTCGTAGCCGCCGTGGGCGAAGGCGATGGCAATGCTGCGGCCCATGCGGCCGGCGCCGGCGATCGCGATGTGCGGTCGATCCACGGTCATGGTGCGAAACCCTCTCCGAGTGCTGTGGTCATCGCGTCGCGATCCAGGCCGTACAGCCCCATCGATTCCAGGGTTCGCGGACCGGTCCGGAGGTCGCGGCCGAGAATTCCACCGGCCACGGCCAGCAGCCCGTTCGCCAGGGGGGCATCGCAGCCCGCCCAGCGCGCGACGGAAGCCAGGAACGCGAGGCCCATCACGACGTCCTCGGTCATGTAGCGATGCGTGTGCAGGTCGATGTGCTCGCGCCAGTCGCCGGAATCGACCAGGCGCTTGTGGGCGTCGCCGTACATCCAGCGATCGCTCGTGTAGTGATCCGCCAGGGGGAAGTGCGGGGCAGCGTAGCCGAGGACCTCGCGCACGGCGATGCGTTCGGCGTCGAGGCGGTCGGTCACCGCGCGCACGGCTGGCGTGGTGCCCTCGTGGTGGATGTCCCAGCGCTCGAAGTGCTGCAGCGGCGCGGCGTTCATGAGAATGAGCGGCGGGTGAATGATAGGCCCGGCGTTCATGAGGGCCCCGGAGAGCGCATCGCCGCACGGCACGACCGACGGATACACCTCGCGGATCACCGCCAGCGCCTCTTCCGATCGCTGTGCAGGGTACACGCCCGTGGGCAGGCGGATTGCGCGGATGGTGATGGCAACCTCGGCGGGCCCATGTTTCCGCGCCAGGTAGGGCAGCGTGCCGGTCTCGGCCCAGAGCACGTCGGCCGTGCAGCCCGCCGCACGTACGGCCCGGGCCATCACGACGCTGCCGAAGGTGCCCGGCGGGAGAAACACGACCTGGCCGTCGACGAGGTGTGGCGCCATGGCGCGCGCGATGTCGTCCTGGGCGAGGGCCGGCGACGGGATCACGATCAGCCGCGCGCCGCGCAGGGCCTCGCCGATGTCGGCCGTGGCGAGCGCGATGCGGACACTGCGACGACCGTCGATGTCCTTCAGCCCGATGGCCGGGTCCGCCAGGAGCGGGGCGAGCGCCTCCGCGTCGCGCCGCCAGAGGCGCACCTCGTGGCCCTGTTCGGAAAGATCGGCCGCGGCGGCGTAACAACCGTGACCGCCGCCGAGGATGGCTGTGCGCATGTGACTCCCGGATTCCGGACCCTGCCGGAGGAACCCCGGCCTTATGCCCCCGGATGATTTCGAAGTCAACCGAAGGGCTCTGCGGGTCTGCCCGGAGCGCCGGCTGCAGTCCTGTGCGGGAAACTCGCGGACACCAGCCCGCGATCGATCAGTTCCTGAGCCGGCTCTCCGCCGGCACCTTGGCCAGCAGGTACTCCATCTGGTCGGCGCGGATGTCGCGGTTGGCCAGGATGAAATCCTCCCAGCGGGACGGCACGTAGGGGAGGTAGAGAAGCCGCATGCCGGACTCTTCGGGGGTGCGGTCGCTCTTGCGGGCGTTGCAGTCGCGGCAGGCGGTCACGACGTTCGTCCAGACGTCGCGCCCGCCGCGGGACACCGGCACCACGTGCTCCCGGGACAGCGCGCTCGTGCGGAACCGCCCACCGCAGTAGGCGCACAGGCGCCGGTCGCGCGCGAACAGCTTCGGGTTCGAGAGCCGCGGGACGCCCTGGTACATCGCGCTCGCGTGATCCACGCCGCGCACGGCGATGATGTTGTCGACACGGATCACGGACCGCTCGCCATTGCGCTGCCGCCCGCCGCGGAACACGAGTTGCCGTTTCCCGATGCCATAGACGACGAGCGACCGTGCGTAGTAACCCACGGCGGTCTCGGCGCTCACCCAGTTTCGGGGTGTGCCGGCGGTGTCGAGGGCAAGAATCCATCGGATCATGCGACTGCCTCCTGCGGGGGCGTGGCCATGCGATCGGGTTTCCCCGGTCGAGGGTACACCCGCGGGGGAACGTTCATCGCATCGATCGGCTCCGTCTACCGAAGGCCACCGCTCTCCATCACGACACCCATGGGGGTCGTCGAGGCCGATGCCTTGTAGGCGGGCGAGCTCTCGATCGCGTGCAGGAACGCCTCGATCGAGGGCCAATCGGTCGAGACGGTGCTGAAGGGCGCGAGGCCCGCATACCGGCTGGGCTCGAACATGAGGGTGATGCCCGCGTACCAGTCGGTGACCTGGCCCTCGGCATCGCGCTCCGTGACGCGGCGGAGCAGGCTCAGCTTGAAGCCGGTCGCGCAACCCTCCGACCAGCCGCCGTAGCGGTAGACGAGCACGTCGGCCACCGGTGGCCCTTCGACGGACGCCACCTTGGCGAAGCGCATCCAGTCGAACATCGCCATGACCATCGGTTCGGCGGTCAGGCGCTCGACGTCGATGCGACGCTGATCGAGGAAGGTCTGGAGCGCCGTGAGCAGGGTCGAGGAGTTGAGCATGGGGGTGCGCCGGTGTCGGATGACGTGCCCGCCATCGTACGCCGGGGAAGCCGGAGGCGGCGTGACCGTCGTCACGTCGGAGCGGATCGGACCGAAAAAGTGTCAAGTCCGGTCGAATCGTTCTCTTGCGCTCACTACGGGGGCGGTAGATGCGCCATCCGCCGTAGGAATGGGCCGGGCTGTTGTAGGAGCGGGCCATGCCCGCGAAAGCGTTTGTTCCGGTTCAGGCGTTTCCTTGCGCACACCGCTTTCGGGGCCATGGGCCCCTCCTACAAGGCTGCCGCCCCCTCCGACACCCTCGCCACCGCCCCCGCTTCGAGGCACCATCCCGCCCCATGCAGATCGACGACATCCGCCAGCGCCTGCGCGACCTGGGCGCCAAGCCCCTGCACGAGCAGGCTGTCCTCAAGGCCTGGACACGCGCGTGGCCGCTGGACACCTGCCGGGGCGACCCCGCGCACTTCTTTCCCGCGGCGGTGCGTACCGCGCTGCCGGCCATCGAGGCAGAACTAGCCGACCTCGCCCGGAAGCAGTCCGAGCACCCCAGCGCCGACGGCTCCGCGCGCCTCCTGGTGCAACTCGGCGACGGACAGACCGTCGAGAGCGTCCTGCTTCCCCGGGACGGCGTGTGCGTGTCGTCGCAGGTCGGATGCGCCGTCGGATGCGTGTTCTGCATGACGGGCCGCGAAGGGCTTCGGCGTCATGTCGGCAGCGCGGAGATCGTCGCGCAGGTCGTCCTCGCACGGCGGCATCGGACGGTGCGCAAGGTCGTCTTCATGGGCATGGGCGAACCCGCGCACAACCTCGACAACGTGATGGACGCCATCGAACTGCTCGGTACGGTCGGTGATATCGGCCACAAGAATCTGGTGTTCTCCACCGTCGGCGATCCGCGTGTCTTCGAGCGGTTGCCGCGGGGCCCGGTGAAACCGGCGCTGGCACTCTCGCTGCACACCACGCGTGCCGATCTGCGCACCACTCTCCTGCCCAGGGCGCCACGCATCGATCCCGCCGACCTCGTCGAAGCGGGCGAACGCTATGCACGCGAGACCGGGTACCCGATCCAGTACCAGTGGACGCTGCTCGAAGGTATCAACGACACCGACGAGGAACTCGCAGGGATCGTTTCGCTGCTATCGGGAAAGTACGCGGTGATGAACTTCATCCCGTTCAACGCCGGCGAGGGACTCGCGTTCCGGCGGCCGAGCGGCGAGCGGGCGGAGGCGATGGCGCTGCACCTCCACCGACACGGGATCCTCACGAAGCTTCGGCAGTCGGCGGGGCAGGACGTGGACGGCGGCTGCGGGCAACTGCGCGCCCGGGTCATCTCCAGGACAGGTGCCGCGAGCCCTGCTTAAGAGGGACGCCGGCCTCGCGGGAGGCTGGGAACAGCGCCTCCGACCGCACGGCGCGATCGGAGGTAGTGCACGGTCAGGTCAAGACCGCTCAGGTCCCCATCTTCGTCGCGAACTCGGTGAAGTTGCTCGCGGTGACGTCGACCGGCACGTTGGCCACGGCTTCGCCGGTACCCTTGCCGAACTCGTCGACCTGGGCGATGAAACCCGTCCGGAGCCCGGCGGTGGCCGCGGCTTCGAGGTCACCGCTGTGCGCGGCGCACATCATCGTCTGGCCATGCTCGAGGTTCAGCGACTCGGCCGCGATCTGGTACACCCGCAGCTTCGGCTTGTAGTCGTGCGCGATCTCGGCGCCGAGGATGGCATCCCAATGGAAGCCGTTGCGGCGCGCGAGGTCGGCCATCAACGCGATGTTGCCGTTCGACACGGGGGCCAGCAGATAGCGGGTGCGCAGGCGCTGCATGGCCGCCGGCACGTCGGGCCACGCGTCGAGCTTGTGCCACGCGAGGTTCAGCTCCGCGAGCACGGGCTCGGACACCTTCTCGAGACCGAAGCGCGGGCGGATGCGCTCGAGCATGCCGCGATGGACGACGTCGAGGCGGGAGAACGGCTGGCGACCGGCGCGAATCTCTTCCATGCCGGGCTGGTACTCGGCGCGCCAGGCATCGGCGAACGCGATCCAGTCGAGCTTGTAGCCGAGCGGTTCGAGAATGGCCTTCGACTCCCGGGCAACCCCGGTGCGCCAGTCGACCAGCGTGCCGAACACATCGAAGAACAGCGCCTTCACGTTTTCCATGGGTTTCCCTGTCTGTGCATACGCCCGGGGACTCCCGAGCACTCCGGTGACTGCTGCCGCACCCGCCACGGCAAGGGTGCCTGCCTGGCGAAGGAACTGGCGGCGTGGTGTCGAACTCATTTCTTGTTTTCTCCTCGTGGAACGTACTGCGTCAGGCGGGGATCCCCGCATCGGCGGTCACCGCCTGACAGACCGCGGCGGTGACCTCGGTTGTCGTGGCGCTACCGCCCAGGTCGCGCGTGTGCAGGGCCGGCCGGGCCGTCACCTGCTCGATCGCGCGCATGAGCCGTCGTGCGGCTGCATTCTCTCCAAGGTGCTCCAGCATCATCACGGCGGACCAGAACGTCCCCACCGGATTCGCGAGCCCCTTGCCCATGATGTCGAAGGCGGAGCCATGGATGGGCTCGAACATCGAAGGATACCGTCGCTCGGGGTCGATGTTGCCGGTCGGCGCGATGCCGAGGCTCCCCGCGAGCGCTGCGGCGAGATCGCTCAGGATGTCCGCGTGCAGGTTGGTCGCCACGATCGTGTCGAGCGTCGCGGGCCGGTTCACCATGCGTGCGGTGGCGGCGTCGACGAGTTCCTTGTCCCATTTCACGTCGGGAAACTCGGCCGCGATCTGGATCGTGATCTCGTCCCACATCACCATCGCGTGGCGCTGCGCATTCGACTTGCTGATCACGGTGAGAAGCTTCCGCGGCCGGGACTGCGCGAGGCGGAACGCGTAGCGAAGGATCCGCTCGACGCCCGCACGCGTCATGATCGTGACGTCGGTCGCAGCCTCGATCGGATGGCCCTGATGCACCCGGCCGCCCGCGCCGGAGTACTCGCCCTCGGTGTTCTCGCGGACGATCACCCAGTCGAGTTGTTCGGGCGCGCAGCGCTTCAGCGGCCCGTCGATGCCCGGCAGGATGCGGGTCGGACGCACGTTCGCGTACTGATCGAAGCCCTGGCAGATCGCGAGGCGCAGGCCCCAGAGCGTCACGTGGTCGGGGATGTGCGGGTCACCGGCGGAACCGAACAGGATGGCGTCCTTGCCGCGCAGCCGGTCGAGGCCGTCCGCCGGCATCATCCGGCCGTGGGCGCGGTAGTAGTCGCCACCCCAGGGGAAATCCTCGAACTCGAACGCGAGCGACGGGTCGGCGGCGGCCATCGCCTCCAGCACCTGCCGGCCGGCGGGGATGACTTCCTTGCCGATACCGTCCCCGGGGATGGTGGCGATGCGATGCGTCTTCTTCATGGCGGTCTCGATGATGGTGGGCGTGGCGCCGACGGCAGCGTCGGAACCCACGAAGGGGTCGTCCGACGGGCAGGCCAGTCGCCGACTTTATCGCAACATCCCCCGCGCCGGCTGCCGCTCGGCGTCGCGCGTGCGGGGCTTTCCTCGATCGCGGTACCGAGGCACCATCCGCGGCCATCCAACACCACAGGAGTCGCCGCATGCAGGACCTCACGCTCGAACACGCCCAGACCCTCGCGCAGAACGCGATGGCCAAGGCCACCCAGGACTACGGCCGCCCCATCTGCGTCGCGGTGTGCGACGACAAGGGCTTCCTCCTCGCCTTCGCACGCATGGCCGGCGCCCCGGTCCGCAGCATCCGCATCTCGCAGGGCAAGGCCTACACGAGCGCCCGTCTCGGCGTGACGACGGAAGCGCTGCTCGCACGGATCCATCGCGAGCAGATCGAGGTGAGCTATTTCTGCGATCCGGACCTCACGGCGATGCCGGGCGGTTCGCCGATCAAGAACGCGGGTGGAAAGCTGCTCGGCGCCATCGGCGTGAGCGGCCTGACCTCGGCCGAAGACCAGACGATCACGGACGCGATGGCCGCGTCGGTGTTGGCGGGGTAGGCGAAGTCGCAGGCGGGGACCGTGGCCCTGTAGGAGGGGCCCATGGCCCCGAAAGCGGTAGATGCTGCGGTAGCGCTTCAACCGGAACAATCGCTTTCGCGGCCATGGGCCCATGGCACT
>LNFM01012945.1_pt1 | contig 10789 bp, 10 predicted proteins | sample 596031 | NCBI WGS metagenome assembly LNFM01 (sample SAMN04254537, study PRJNA301005) | activated carbon metagenome | isolation source: dual media filters at the Ann Arbor, Michigan drinking water treatment plant | place: USA: Ann Arbor | reverse complement strand
ACACCCTAGATAGAGAAGCCGCGCGGGCTTGAGTTTCGGCGCACTGACCGCTCTCGTGCTGGCTCTCAGGAGAAGCGCCAAGCCGTTCTTTGGCCAGAACGCCAGGTCTACGACGGTTGACCGACAGGTTGCGGCCATTCGTGGCTCAGAACCCCAACGGCAGCAACGGCCGATGATGTGGATATCCCCGTTATGTGGAGTTGAAAATCACCGTCGAGCGCCCAAGTCCGAAACGACGGGCAGACGGATATCGCGATCTCCACATAATTTGGCGTTCTTCGGAACAGCAAGTGCAAACCAGTCGGGCGGTGGCGGATAGCGTGGAGATGGGGAAAAAGGAATTCGACCACCGTGCATAGAATGCGCACGGCATAGAGCATTAACCGGATCGACCGGAAAGCATGTGTCGGCAACGCTTAGAACGGATCCGCCGTCGCGTCGGCGATTGCCACGATAGCTGTGCGGTCAGTCGCGGGACTTCGCGATGAGCCGGCGCGCCCGCCGTAGCGACCGGGCAATGGTGCGCATAGTATTGATAACGGCGCGACGGGACCGCGCGTGGTCCGCATCGCGAATCGAATGCGCGGCGCGCACGGACGGCGCAGTTCAACGCTCCGGTACTGCGCCAGCGCTGTTGTTCGGAATCACGAGCGCGAAAAATGCCTGGACGAGCTTGCTCATGTACTGGCCGTGGCGCGTGCCGATGGCAATATGGTGTGGCGGGAACAGATGTGGCGCGTCGATCCCGCTCGGGCCTCCGAGCCGGCGCTCGGAGGTCATCCCACTGCTGATGAAGAAATTCGAGGAAAACGTCGCGAAGGCCGTCCACGCGGAACGGCGGGCGAGGATCCTGGAGCACCTGTCGTCCCGATCGGCCGTTGAGCGGATGGCGGTGGATGACATGATGACGCTGCTGGCGCTTTGAGCCGCGCAACCGGAATCGAAGTCGAGAAGGAGAGACCGATAATGCTGTTCGCCACCATGCTCTTCGGCAGTTATCCGCAGCCGGAATGGTTGATCGATCGCAAGAAGCTGGCGGGCCGCTTCCCGCCACGCGTGCGCGCAAAGGAGTTGTGGCGCATTTCGGACCCTTATCTGGCCGAGGCGCAGGAGATGCCACGATACTCGCGATCCGCGCGCAGGAAGAGGCGGGCCTGGACATCATCACGGACGGCGATATCCGCCGAGAGGGCTACTCCAACCGCTTTGCCACGGCCCTCGAACCCGGGCACGGCGCTCGACCGATCCGGACATCCCAATCCCGTGCCGCGCATCGTCGGCAAGAACCGGCGCCGGCACGCGGTCGAGGTCGAAGACCTGAACTTCCTCAAGCGCCACACCCGCAAACCGGTCAAGATCACCGTGCCAGGGCCATTCACCATGTCTCAGCAGGCGCAGAACGATTTTTACGGATCGGATGAGGAAGCCGCGATGGATTACGTCGTCGCCGTGAACGCAGAAATTCGCGACCTGTTTGCCGCCGGCGCTGACATCGTCCAGGTCGACGAGCCGTACATGCAGGCACGACCCGAGAAGGCGCGCCAGTACGGCCTGAAGGCGCTGATCGCCGCGCTCGACGGCATCGACGGCATCGAGGGCACGACGGCCGTGCACATCTGCTTCGGCTACGCCGCGGTAATCCACGAGCGCCCGTCGGGCTACTCGTTTCTCCCGGAGTTGGCGGGATGCGGCTGCCACCAGGTACCCTTCGAGACTGCGCAATCGGAGCTCGACTGCGCGGTCCTTGCGACGCTCGAGGGGAAGAAGATCATGGTGGGCGCGATCGACCTAAACGACATGACCGTGGAGACGCCTGAACAGGTCGTTGCCCGGATCAAGCGCGCGCTGCCCTACGTCAGGCCCGAGAACGCCATCATCGCTCCGGACTGCTGCATGAAAAAATACCTGCTGCGCGACGTCGCGTTCGGCAAGATGCGCGCGATGGCCGGGGCGGCGAAGATTCTACGCCAGGAATACGCTGGCATTGCCGATTGACGACATACGAAGTGGAGTTCTCATTGAGTCGGATTGGGTTCAATGCGCGGAATGCGGACCTGTTCGATACTGCTTGCGCTGGTTTGCCGATCCGATTCCGAAAGGCCCGGTTCGTCGCGCCCTCGACGAGGGGATTGCTTTGCTCGGTGCCGCCGGCCCCCGCCGTCGGTGGAGGAGGACAAGGGGGTGTTGCTCCGTTGCTCCAGCTCGTCGCCGAGAACAAAATGAAGCGACTCGTTCGTCCTGAAAGAGGCTCGCCGTCCCGATCGCAGGGTGCAGAGCGATGTAAAGAGCGAGCGTACCGTGAGAGGGCACGAGGTGCTGGGATGGCCGTTCAGGCCGATTGAATCCCCGTAGAATATGACCGAAGTGGAAATATAGAGAAGACCCGACAATGATCGAAATCACGCTGGACATGGCGGAGCGCGCAGCAAAGGCGGCTTTGGCCAAAGCCAAGCAGCTAGGGACGGCGATGACGGTTTCGGTCGTCGATGAGGCAGGGCGCACCGTGCTGATAATGCGCGGCGACGGCGCGGGATTTTTCAGCCCTGAGACTTCGCGCAAGAAGGCCGTGGCGGCCGCCAACTTTCGGAAGCCGACGAAGGACCTGGGCGAGCAGGCCGCCAAGGGCTCACCGTTCTGGGCAGCAGTACCGGCCGCGCTCGCCGGAGAGATACTGCCGAGCATCGGTGCCGTGCCTATCATCAAGGCCGGGCGTGTCATCGGCGCTATTGGCTGCGGCGGCGGTACCGGCGAGCAGGATCACGAGTGCGCGGAGGCCGGTGCTGCGGCGGTCAGCGCGTAACGTCCGCCGCCTGGTCACGGGTCGCAAGCTGCTACGGCGTGACTTGGTTGGACGCCGGGTGCCCTCCCCAATTTCCGCCGAGTGGCGAATACTGTCGTGCGCTCGACGCAGGCTGACTGACCAGACAGACTGAGCTTCCACCTTGGCTGTCCGCAAAGTGTGCTCCCGCGAGCGAGGAGGAATTCAGTGTCTGGATGACCGCTTCGGACCGGGTGCCGCGGTGGCTTTAAGTGACGAGCGTTCATTGAACGCCCTGCGAGAACGAGCGGCATGCTACCGGCGCAATGCCGCCCGAGTCGGGCTCCAGGATCACGGTCGGCAAAGGCCGATGTCCTACCCCATAGTCGAACTGGCTCCGACAAGGGCCCGTCGTCGGCCTCAACGGTCATTCGACTGCGGGGTGGCGGCGGTCAGCAAGAGCGCGGATACCGGCCGCTCGGCGGTGAGTCAGGTTCCAACGGCAGCTTCTCGATCGGTCGAACGCGAACTATCGCCCCAAAGTTGCCGTTCAATCCCTTCGCGATCTTGGCGGGTGGCAAGGTACGTATACCTACTGCCAATCAACCATTCACGCGGCCGAATCGAGAGCGCCGAAACCACAGGTTCGCAGCGAGCAGAAGTACGAAAGAAGCCAACCACAGATAGAAGCCAATTCCGAATCCCACGATTTCGGCGGTATCTCGATCTGCGAAAACGCCCTTCAAGGCATACGATGCTAGCGCAACTGCCAAACCGACGAACGATACCCAAAGACTATACGTCGATCGCTGGATGAACAGGTGCAACCCGACCAAGAGGATTGGATTGCCGAGCCACGCAAAGCCACCGGGAGCTAGCATGTGCGTCCAACCGATGAGCAGAATTTCGACACCGTACCACGCAGGGAGAGGATGGACGGAATAGCCTCTGTAAATTATTGCGGTATAGAGTGCCGGCGCGGCCAAAGACGCGAAATAGAAAGTCGCGATTGCGGCGGTCGCCTTGCCTCTTGTCACAATGAAGCGCATGAACAGAGAATATCGGGCGATTTGGGTAATAACGCGGCTCAACTCGGGCGCGAATATGGCGAAAAAATCCCTTATAGCAGGCGAGGGTTGGGGCGGCTGGATCCATCCGCCATACTCGAATCGATTTCAACGGCCGCAGAACGAACCATACTCGGCCGTCCGGTCATGCCGAGGACGAGCCTTTGTGCCGGAGCCAGTTCGACTATCGGGCGGGACATCGGCCAATGCTGCCGTACGGCTTGATCTAGATGAGCGGCCGGTGCCTGACGGTCAGCAGACGTTGGAGCTGATGGAATGCCGACGGTCTGTTTTCGTTAACCGTGTAGGACGGCATCCGACCCACTGCCGCCGGTCGAACCCTCAGAGGTACAAAGGCAGGTATCCGAGTGGAGCAGTCATTTGGCACGTAGCGTCACGGACAGCAGGTCGGCCTGCACGGAAGTTGGCCTATCGCCCGAATAAGGACCCAATGTTTCGATTACCTGTGTTTCAGCGTTGAGAGGGCGATATTTTCGGTCCGCCGAACAGTAACTGCCGCAGCTGCCGTTCGCGTTTATCGAAAGTGGACATTAAACGCCCCCGTTGCCGCGGCAATCACATGCGCAGCAACTCGCAAAATTCTCAAGCACGCCGTGGGCGCTGCCGCACGAATGCGATGATCGCCGAAAGAACAGTACCACTCGTATTCCGGCGGCAACAGGTACAGCCCCACGATGCATTCCACGAACTTTGCAGCACGCGAGAATTGTAAGCTCTGCAAATTAGGGACTTGAGCCCATGAGCCGGCCAGTGACACACTCGGGGCGCTCACGCCCAGTTCTGCGCCCATCGTTCGTGGCCGCTTTGCGTCTACTCTGTGTGGTCAGCTCACTAAGCGGGCGACATCCACCTTCATCGGCGGAGTTCCACGCAGCAGGTCGCGCTCGACGCCCGAAAGGCGCGATTGGGCACAGCGCTCGCGCCAGATCGAGACTTGTGACGCGGCGTGTCGTCGCGCGGCAACTCGGTCACAGCGCGATCGGCGACGACCGTCGCCGCGGTGCGCAAGGTGTTCTTGCGCCAATCGACACTTGCCTTGCTGGCCACCACGATCAATCGATCGGGCCGCACGATCACGGCCGCCTTGCGCGCGGTTAAGGTGATCAGTGCGGAAAAGTTCTGCGGGTTCAGCTTTGCGTAGTCCGCGCCTTCGATGTCGCCCTCGTCGCCACGACCCGCATTCCCAACGTCATTGTGACGACGAAAACGAAATCGCCCGCTATCGCCTTGCGACGGTCGCATGCGCGCTCCGGCGTCGTCGCGCGACAATCCCAGCGGCCGCAATCCCTGCGATCACCAAAGTGACTGTCCCTGGCTGAGGCACCGCAGCCGGGGCAACACCCGTAAAGCCGAGTGCGATGTCCAGTGACGATTCGCGCACCCCGGTCCCGGTGGCTCGCAGCGTGTACGTGCCCGGCCCTATCGCGCCCCCGAACGTGGAATCTGCAAAGCCTGCTAACACGCCTGTGAAAAGATCGCTGAAGATTACCGTGTCGGTCGAATCGAGCAGATCGATATTGACACCAATAAGACGAGGCCCGAGACCATCCGCGCTGGAAACCGCCCAGCTCGCACCACCGGTAAATCCATCGACCCCTGTGCCGAGGGTGAACGTTACCGACTGCGATAGTGGCCCGGATTCGGAGGTAACCAGCGTGTCGATGATGAGCGTGGTACCCGCGGCCAACGGCGGGAGGACTGTTCTCGAGTCTGTCAGATCGTTGAAAAAAACCGTCGGTGTTGTCGTGGTTGCCCCCTGCGCGGGCACACCTCCGACGCCTAGGGCGGCTGCGCCGGTGCCCGGCCCTGAGAAGCCGGCCGCGATGTTCAGCAGGGATTCGCGGACCCCGGTCCCCGTAGCCCGAAGCGTATAGGTGCCGGGAACCAATGATGAGAACTCGATTGCGGAATGCGCAAACCCGCCAAGCACCCCCATGAAGCTATCCGAAGCAACAAGGGTGTTGGCTGAGTCAAGGAGGTCAACGTTGAATCCAACCAGCCGTGGCCCCGGCCCCGTCGACGACGAAATCATCCAGTTCGCTTGAGCTGCCACCCGGTCGACCCCGGTTCCGACGGTGAACGTTACCGACTGTGACAGCGGCCCGGTTTCGGTGGTGACCACGGTGTCGACGATGAGAACATCGCCTGCGCTAACAATCGGAACTACGGACGTTGACGCATTAAGCGTGTCGAAGAAGGCCGTGAGGGGGATCGCATTCGCATGGCGTGCATCTCCGCTCGATGCCAGAACAGCTATCACCCCGAGTGCTGCCAGAGCCGACCGGTTATTCATAACGGTTCCCTCGCCAATTGTTCCGCCGGCGTAAGGTATGCTAGGCGCCGTGCATCGCCACGCACCAGCAACCCACCCGGAGCAAGAAAAATACTCCGATGCGTTCGGGAAGCGAAGCTTCCCTTGATTCAACGCCTACACATTCGCCACTGTATCTCCAGCCCTGCGAGTGGTCAATCGCACGTATTGGCTGTCCGCAATAGCCATGCGCCGTGAGTCACACTTGCGCATCGCTGCGTGTTCGACTTATCGCCCCGGCCCGTGTACTGCCGATCATTCGAGAACTCCGACATGCCAGCAGTCCGTTTTGCCTACGCGCGCCGCTCAAGCTTGCCGCGAGATTCCGGACTTGAGGACGATCCCGTAACCGTCTTTGCGTGGGCCTGAACTGCCATTGGCCTATCGTGACGCATCGGGCCGCAATGTTTCGCTTACCTGTCGTTCGATGCTGAGCGGAGGGGAACGGCGGCTTCTGTTCGACGAACGCGAACTATCGACCCTTAGCAGCCAGATGATCCCTTACGCTTATTGCCGAGGAAGACTTACGCAGAATTCTGTGCCGGTCCCTTCTCCTGCGCTATGGACCGTGATCATTCCGCCATGCATCTCAACGAGCTGGCGTGACAACCACAATCCGAATAGCGGATCTTGGAAGTTGTTCAAGGTGTCCGATGCAAGTGTGTCGTCGTTCAGGGCGATCGCCCTCGTCGGCGCTCTCGAGCCTAACAGCACAACTTCGCTCGCTCGCGGCAGCCGCCATTGTCGATCCCTATTTGCGACTGCGACCGACCGCCGGGCCGAATCGCTGCGGACTCGGCCCGGTTCCTTCGCCTGTAGGCAATGTCTACTCCCAAAGCCTCTCCGGCAACGGCAGACCGGCAAGGTCTTCCGCGGTCAGCGGACGATCCGGCTCGATCTCCATGCGCTGCAGAACCGCGGCAAGCTGCCGGCAATGCTGTGCGGAGTGCCACGTGCAGCGTTCGAACACGCGATGCGCACTCGTGTCGCCATAGTAGGTCTTCAGGATCCGGGCGAGTTGCCGGTCGTCCAGGTTGCGCCACCACGTTTCGTAGCGATCCCAGACGCTCGCGCCGTACTGGGCGATAGTTTCCCCGGTTTGCAGCGAACTCATCGGTTCGCCGTCGGCGATGCCCTGCGAATACTCCGCGCCGTCCCACGCTTCCAGGAACGCCTCGCCGATGCGAAAGACGTGGAAGCACAGCGTGCGGATGATCCGCGGCCGGTTCTGGATCACCTTCTCCTCCAGCTGCTCCTGGGAGAACTGGCGGCAGAAGCGCTGCGCCGTGGCGAAGATGGTCCGGTACTTCGCGAACAGCTGCTCGGGGCTCAGCTGCTCGTTCGCCGTCATGTCGATGCCTGCGAACTTCGCAAAGGGCTCGATCATCTGTCCCAGGACGTACTGGTCGCCCTTGGCGAGCACCGGCACGCGCCGCAGTCCGTATTTGTTCTGCAGCAGCTCGCGTCCCGCGGGATTGTTCAGGACGTCGATGACCACCATGTCCACGCCGCTTTTCGAAAGAAACTCTTTCGTTCGAAGGCAGCTGCTTCACCCCGGCTGGGTGAAGTACAGGTACTTGTCGTCGGGGTAGTTCAAGGCACGCCTCCTTGGGGATGGTGGATCGGGACGGTCAGTCTATTCCCAATCCGTCTCGACCGGGGCGCGGTGGCGTGGACGCATGCCTGCGTCGCGGCGACGAGTGCGTAATGCGGGGCAATATTTCCGACCGGGAGTTCGATCGTGCCGCCGAGGCTCGATGGGGCGGTCGTTGCAACATCCCGAGACCCGTGGCACCCTCGATGCAATTGCTGGAGGAAGAACCATGGATCTGCGTCTACAGGGAATGACCGCGCTCGTGACCGGCGCCTCGCGAGGCATAGGCTTCGCGGTGGCCCAGGGCCTGGCGCGCGAAGGCTGTCATTTGCATATCGTCGCGCGCACCCCGGCCGATCTGGAATCCGCGCGGGCCAGGATACGCGCGGAGTGCCCGGTCGACGTCGAATGCCACGCGCTCGATCTGGGAGAGTCGGCGGCCATCGCGCAGCTTGCCGAGCGCTGCGCGCACGCGGACATCCTCGTGAACAATGCGGGCGGAATTCCTTCGGCGCGGCTGGTCGAGATTGGCGAGGACCGCTGGCGCAAGGCGTGGGACCTCAAGGTGTTCGGGTACATCAATCTCACCCGCGAGATCTACCGCGCCATGCAACAGAGGCGCCGGGGCGTGATCATCAACGTCATCGGCGTGTCGGGGGAGCGTCTGCGGCAGGACTACATCGCGGGCTCCACTGGGAACGCGGCACTGATGGCCTTCACCAAGACGCTCGGCGGGGAGAGCGTCGACTACGGCATACGCGTCGTCGGCGTCAATCCGGGGCAGATCGATACCGATCGCCTGCGCTCCCGCTACGAGGGACGCGCCCAGACCGAGCTGGGCGATGCGGCACGCTGGCGCGAGATGATCAAGAACGCGCCGTTCGGGCGGCTGGCGACGGCGGACGAGGTGGCGGACGCCGTGGTGTGGCTCGCCTCGCCGCGCGCGTCGTACGTAAGCGGGACGATACTGACGGTGGACGGCGGTCGCGCGGTGAGAAACTCATGATGTATCGCCCCGCCGGCTGGTGGCTCCTCTGCGCAGCGATGGCGCTCACGCTTTTCGGCGAATCGATCGGTGCGTTCGCGCAGGTGCAGACCGCCTATCCGGGTAAGCCGATCCGCATCGTCGTGCCGTACACGCCCGGGGGCGGCGTGGACCTGCTCGCGCGTATCGTGGGTGGCAAGCTCACGGAAGCGTGGGGACAGCCGGTGATCATCGACCATCGTCCGGGCGGCTCGGCGACGCTCGGGCCGGCACACGTGGCGAAGTCGCCGCCCGACGGCTACACGCTCGTGCTCGTGACCACCGGGTTCGCGATGACGCCGGGCCTGCAGAAGGTGCCGTACGACCCGGTGCGCGACTTCACGCCGGTGACGCTGATCGCGGTCGTGCCGAACATCATGGTCGTCCACCCGTCGCTGCCGGCGAGATCCCTCAAGGAACTGGTAGCGCTTTCGCGTTCGCAGCCCTTGCCCTACGCATCTTCGGGGTATGCGGGCGTGGGGCACCTCGTGATGGAGATGCTGCGCCTGTCCGTGCCTCGGCTGCAGGTGACCCATGTTCCGTACAAGGGGAACTCGCAGGCATTGACCGCCCTGCTGACCGGTGAGGTCGCGATCGCCCCAACGGCGCTGCCGTCGGCGATGCCGCACATTTCGACGGGACGGCTACGGCCGATCGCCATCTCGACCGCGAAGCGCTCGGCGTCCGTGCCCCAGGTGCCGACGCTGGCGGAATCGGGGGCGCCGGGCTACGAGTATGCTTCGGACTTCGGTCTGCTGCTCCCGGGTCGAACGCCGGCCGAGATCGTTGCCAAGCTCCATGCGGAAATCGCGCGTGCGCTGAAGATGCCGGACGTGATCGAGAAGCTGAACGCACAGGGCTACGAGATCGCTGCGCTCGGGCCAGAGGAATATGCGGCATCGATCCGCGCGAGCCTCGCCAAGTGGGCGAAGGTCATCCAGAGCGCGAACATTCGCGCGGAATAGCGTCGTCGCGGCGGGGCGCCGCGCCGAACGCACGCCGAGCGAAGGACGACGGCCCAACTGCCGCACATGAACGAGGGGAATCGAGCGATGGCGACATTCGTATTGGCGCATGGCGCGTTCTAGGGCGGCTGGAATTGGCGTGAGGTGGCGGATCGGTTGAGCGCCGCAGGGCATCGCGTGTATGCCCCGAGCCTCGACGGCTGCGCCGAGCGCAAGGGCACGATGCGTCCCGGAATCACCACCGAAACCCATGCCGAGGAAGTGGCGTAGCTGCTCTTTTACGAAGACCTGCACGACGTCGTGCTGGTCGGTACCAGTTCGGGCGGGATGGTGGCGTGCCGGGTGCCCGAGCCCGAGGAGTCGTCATCGGGCCCAAAACGTATCGACGGCTCAGTGACAAACCACGAGGCCGACGCCCCGACATGTTCAAAGATCATTGGCAAGAAATGGCAGGGTATCTTGAGCAGCGGATCAGACCGCCCTCGAACTACTCGTCGAATTCCAGGCCCGTTACCCGGGCCAGTACAGCTTGCACCAGCTCCGCACCTTGCAGAAGCGAGTAAAACTTGGCGGCGACAAGCCGTTCAACGACTCCTCGGCGCAGTGACGAGTAACATCCTTGGTGCGGCAGCCGGTAACAAAATTACGTGAGGCAATACGACACCCTGTCGGCCAAACACAACCCGCCGACCTACCGACAAAATGTACGCATCCCAATTTTCCACATCAATGACGGATCGGCGAATTGCGCCCCGAGTATTGATCGCTCATTTGCATTGCCGCTTCGGCGACTGTGGAAGCAGAATGCTCCGCACAATAGCGATCGACAAACTTCCCAACCGTGGCGCTTGACGCTTTACCGACTTGCATCGATCGGTTTGCGTAGTTGTGGCCGCTGAGGAAACCACTAACCCACTGGACGTAGGGCTCGCGGAGATAGGGAGCGTCCGCCTGTTTCCAAGCCGCACAGGACATATCGTCCGGCCCAATCAAATTGAGGGATGCGGCAGCCGATTGAGAAGCCGTGGAGAGCGCGATGGGCACCATCA
>LNFM01020321.1_pt1 | contig 10790 bp, 6 predicted proteins | sample 596031 | NCBI WGS metagenome assembly LNFM01 (sample SAMN04254537, study PRJNA301005) | activated carbon metagenome | isolation source: dual media filters at the Ann Arbor, Michigan drinking water treatment plant | place: USA: Ann Arbor | reverse complement strand
GCAACGCCAACACCTATGGCACTGCCCGGTGGGCAACCCGCGATGACATCCGCAAAGCCGGATTATTGGCCGACACCGGGGTTGTGCTCGGACAGTTTCAGAACAACTATCTCCGCCATGACGGGGCTGAACATGTTCTGTGCTTTGCTCCGACACGATCGGGCAAAGGCGTCGGCCTGGTAATCCCGACCCTGCTTACCTGGCCGGGATCGGCGATCGTCCACGACATCAAGGGCGAGAACTGGGATGTCACTGCCGGTTTTCGCAGCACGTTCAGCCGAACCCTGCGTTTCGATCCAACCAGTCTTGAATCGTCCGCTTACAACCCGCTGCTTGAAGTGCGCCGCGGCCTCAATGAGGTGCGCGACGTACAGAACATCGCCGATATTCTGGTCGACCCCGAAGGCAGTCTCGAGAAGCGCAATCACTGGGAAAAGACCAGCCACGCGCTGCTGGTCGGCGCAATCCTTCATGTCCTTTACGCCGGTGCCGACAAATCGCTCGCTGGCGTTGCGGCTTTCCTCTCCAACCCCGACGAGACCATTGAGAACACGCTCTATGCCATGATGGACACCCCGCATCTGGGTGAAGCAGGCCCGCACCCGGTCATTGCCAGCGCTGCGCGCGAACTGCTCAACAAGTCTGACAACGAGAGATCGGGCGTGCTGTCGACCGCGATGTCCTTTCTGGGCCTCTATCGCGATCCAGTCATCGCCAAGGTCACCAGCCATTCGGATTGGCGAATTGCCGATCTGGTCAACGGTCGGCCGACCTCGCTCTATCTGGTCGTGCCGCCGTCCGACATCAGCCGCACCAAGCCGCTGATCCGCCTTATCCTCAATCAGATTGGTCGCCGCCTCACCGAAGAATTCGATCCTGCAACCAAACGCCAGCGCGTGCTGCTCATGCTGGATGAGTTCCCAGCTCTCGGCCGGCTCGATTTCTTCGAAAGCGCCCTCGCCTTCATGGCGGGCTACGGCCTCAAGGCTTTCCTGATTGCACAGTCACTGAACCAGATCGAGCGTGCCTACGGACAGAACAACGCCATCCTCGACAATTGCCATGTTCGCGTTGCCTTCGCGACCAACGATGAGCGGACAGCCAAGCGGGTCTCCGAAGCGCTGGGCACAACCACGGAACAGCGGTCGATGAAGAACTATGCCGGGCACCGACTTTCGCCCTGGCTTGGCCACTTGATGATTTCGCGCTCTGAAACGGCGCGCGCACTCCTCACGCCCGGCGAGATCCTGCAACTGCCGCAGACCGACGAGGTTGTGCTCTTGTCAGGAGCACCGCCGATCAAGGCGAAGAAGGCGCGCTATTACGCCGATCGGAGGCTGCAGTCTCGAGTGTTGCCCGCCCCCGAGAACTGCGGCCAGCCTGCGGACGCGCGCGCCACCGATGACTGGAGCGCTCTGCCCCCAATTGAGCCAGACCCCAAATCATCCGAAGTCGGCGGACGCAGGATCGATCCTGCCAATGGCGGCTTGCGGCGGAAGCCTGACCTGCCCGAACATGTCGAAGTGGTTGCGCGGCCCAAGTCTCCAGCAGCCGAATTCGACTTTGCTGAAGCTGACGGCGCAGACGCTGACCAATCAGCCGCAAACAACGAGCGCATCCGGCGCACGATGGAACGCGGCGCAAGGCAGGCCTCGCTCGACCTCGGCGACGGGATCGAACTGTGAAGCTGAAGCGTACGTTTCGGCTGCCGCCTGATGTGATCGACCAACTTGCCGAGTTCGCAATGCGCAGGCGCGTCGGCCAGCCCGATGTCGTGGAGGCCGCTCTGCGGTCTTTCATGTCGCCAGACAACCCTGAGCAGCTCGAAGCGGCGCTCAGTCGCCGCCTTGACCGCATCGACCGGCGGCTCGGACAGCTCGATCAGCAAGCCGAGATCACCACCGAAGCGTTGGCATTGTTCGTGCGGTTCTGGCTTACCGCCAATCCGCCGCTGCCGGATAGTGGTCTTGCCGCAGCGCAAGCGCAGGGCAAGGAGCGGTATGAGGGATTTGTCGAGGCACTCGCGCGCCGATTGGAGGGACGTGCCCGCTTGGGGGATTTTCTACCATAGATTGCAGATCAATTGCCAACATTGTTGCTTTTCGGTCGACGGACAATTGCGGTGTTTGCCCGAAAAAGGATCGCTCACCGGACACTTTGCAGGCACCAAAGCTCAGACCCCCCTGCACTCGGTTCAAAATTGCGCGCTTCGTCGCTTTCCAATGGACGCCTGTTCAGCTAGGAACTGGACCATCAACTGCGTGATTTGGGGGTCTTTTTTGCAAAACGGGAATAAGAACCCTGAACAAATAGCCCGTGACAGTATAGATCGGGCCTTGATTGCCGCTGGATGGGCGGTCCAGGACAATAAATCCATCAACTTTGGAGAGGCAAAGGGTGTAGCGGTCCGAGAGTATCAAACGGATATTGGCCCTGCCGACTATGCGCTGTTCGTCGATGGGCAAGCAATTGGCATCGTCGAGGCAAAGCCCGAAGAATGGGGCCAGAAGATCACCACGGTGGAAGAGCAATCTGGCGGTTATGCTGCGGCGAAGCTCAAATGGGTAAGCAATGCTGAACCATTGCCTTTCGTTTATGAGAGCACCGGCACGATCACCCGTTTCACCAACGGTCGTGATCCGAAACCGCGTTCGCGCGAGGTCTTCACCTTCCATAGGCCCGAGACCTTGGCCGAATGGCGTGACGCTTCGATGTCGCTTCGCGGCGCATTGCAGAACCTGCCCCCGCTACCTGAAGAGGGGCTGCGCGATTGCCAGATTGAGGCCGTCACCGAACTGGAAAAATCGCTGAAGGCTGACAAGCCGCGTGCGCTTATTCAGATGGCGACCGGAGCTGGCAAGACCTTCACGGCCATCACCGAAGTTTATCGGCTGCTGAAATTTGCCAATGCGAAGCGTGTCTTGTTCCTGGTGGACACCAAGAATCTCGGAGAGCAGGCCGAGCAGGAATTCATGGCTTACTTGCCCAACGACGACAACCGCAAGTTTACCGAACTCTACAACGTCCAGCGCCTCAAATCTTCATCTGTGGCCAGCGATAGCCAAGTCTGCATCTCAACCATCCAGCGCCTTTATGCGATGCTGAAAGGAGAGGAGCTGGATGACGCGGCGGAGGAGCAAAACCCCGCGGAATCGTTGCTGAAGCCAAAGAAGCCGCTGCCTGTGGTCTACAGCCCCAAGTTACCGCCGGAATTCTTCGATTTTGTCATTATCGATGAGGCCCACCGGTCGATCTACAACCTATGGCGACAGGTGGTGGAATATTGGGACGCGTATCTGATTGGGCTGACGGCCACCCCGGATGATCGCACATATGGCTTTTTCCAAAAGAATGTCGTCAGCGAATACAAGCACGAAGATGCAGTTGCCGATGGCGTGAATGTCGGCAACGAAATCTATCTGATCGAAACCCAGCTCACCGCACAGGGCGGCATCATCAAAGCCGAGCAGCTTGTCGAAAAACGCGAGAAGATGACGCGCAAGAAGCGCTGGGAAACGCAGGATGAAGACGAAGCCTATGCTGGCACACAGCTTGATCGTTCAGTCGTCAATCCCGATCAGATCCGCACGGTCATTCGCGCATTTCGGGATCAGCTGCCTGATATCTTCCCAGGCCGCACCGAAGTGCCCAAAACGCTCATATTCGCGAAAACGGATAGCCATGCCGACGATATCATCCAGATAGTCCGAACCGAATTTGGCGAGGGCAACGAGTTTTGCAAAAAGGTGACCTACGGATCGACGGAAGACCCGAAATCCGTTCTTGCGTCCTTCCGTAACGATTTCAATCCGCGCATTGCGGTAACGGTCGACATGATCGCCACGGGCACGGATGTGAAGCCGCTCGAATGCCTGCTGTTCATGCGCGATGTGAAATCGAAGAACTATTTCGAGCAGATGAAGGGGCGCGGAACCCGCGTACTGGAAAAAGACGCGCTGCTGAAGGTCACGCCGTCTGCCAAACATGGCAAGACGCATTATGTGATTGTGGATGCGGTGGGTGTCACGAAGTCGAAGAAAACTGACAGCCAGCCACTGATCACCAAACCCTCGGTGCCGCTCAAAGACTTGGCCATGGGGCTGATGATGGGCGCCGGCCGCGATGAGGAAACCGTCACATCGCTTGCCGGACGGTTGGCAAGAATCGATCGGCAGATCGACGATGCGAAGCGCAAGAGGATTGCCGATGTCGCGGGCATTCCTCTCGGCGCTATCGTCAAAAGCCTCATGCATTCCGTGGATGCAGACAAAGTGCTGGCCGATGCTCAGGCTGCGACCGGGCAGGAAGAGCCTGACGAAGCCGCACAGGATCAAGCCCGCATCGCGCGTATCAACGAAGCGGCGAAGGTATTCACCGGCGCATTAATCGAAACGCTAGATTCCATCCGCCGCGACCTTGAACAGACCGTCGATCACGAAAACCTGGACAAGCTGTTGCGCGCCGAATGGTCTGGCGATGCGGATGATAACGCCCGGAAGATCGTGCAGGAATTTGCCGAATATCTTGATGAAAACCGCGACCGGATCGAGGCGCTGAGCATCTATTACAATCAGCCAGCCCGCCGTGCAGATGTTACCTTTGCGATGCTGCGCGACCTGCTCGACCAGTTGAAGCATGATCGCCCGCGCCTTGCCCCGCTCTATGTCTGGCGCGCCTATGCGCATTTGGACGAATACAAAGGCGATGGCCCGACCGCAGAACTCACGGCATTGGTGGCATTGATCCGCCGGGTGACGGGATTGGACGATACGCTGACTCGCCATTCGGACCGGGTGCGCCGCAATTTCCAGAATTGGGTGATGAAGCGGCACAGCGGTGCTGGCGAGAAATTCAGCGAAGATCAGATGGCGTGGTTGCATATGATCCGCGATCATCTGGCCACTTCGTTCAACATTGGCCGCGATGATCTGGAAATGGCTCCGTTCGACAGCAAGGGCGGCCTCGGCCGCATGCACCAGCTCTTTGGCGGAAAAATGGATGCCGTTTTGCTCGAGATGAATGAGGCAATAGCGGTATGAGTGATGTCGAGTTGCCGCATGGTTGGGCACAAACAGAAATTTCGGAAATTCTGGTACCGCAAATCACCGGCAAGCCATTTCAACAAGGCTGGAGCCCGCAGTGCCTGCCACAGCCCGCTGAAGACGGTGCATGGGGCGTCTTGAAGACAACTGCCATTCAAGAATCAGAGTTTTGGCCTCATCAGAACAAGGCACTTCCGGCTTCTTTGGATCCGAAACCCAATATTGAGATCAAGCCTGGCGATGTGCTTATGACCTGCGCTGGACCGCGCAATCGGTGCGGGGTTGCCTGCTACGTTAAAGAGGTCCGGCCAGGCTTGATGATGTCAGGGAAGATGTATCGGTTCCGGCCAGACGTTCGCGCGGTTGAAGCCATGTACCTGATGCATTTCCTCACCGCACACGATAGCCAGGTCAAGATCGACCGTATGAAAACCGGCATCAATGACAGCGGTTTGAATCTCACGCACGATCGATTTTCTGCTTTCCCGATAATCGTACCACCGCTTCCGGAACAGAAGCGGATTGTTGCGAAGATTGAAGAGCTCTTCATCAAACTGGACAAGGGCAATGAGAGCCTCCGCGATGCGCAGGCGCAACTGAAGCTCTACCGCCAATCGCTGCTCAAGCATGCCTTTGAGGGTAAATTGACTGAGGATTGGCGGGCAGCCAACACCGATAAGTTGGACACTCCCGACAACCTACTAGCCCGAATAAAATCGGAACGCGAAGCTCAATACAATCAAGATCTCGCTCTATGGAAACGTGACGTCGCGGCTTGGGATAGTAGCGGACAGAAGGGGAAAAAGCCGCAGAAACCAAGACTTCAAAGCCAAGTTGAAATCCAAGATGGTGCTTTCGACGAATTTGCGTCGCTGCCCGTTCAATGGAAGTGGGTGGTTTTGAATGATCTGACAAAGCAAATTTCTGACGGAACGCACAAAACTCCAAAATATAAATCCGAAGGGATCCATTTTGTTTCGGCTAAAGATATAAATAAATTCAAAATTGATCTTACGAATACACGATTTATTGCTCAAAGTGAGCATGAAGAGATTTCGAATAGATGTAATGTGCAATTTGGCAATATCTTAATAACAAAAAGTGGAACAATTGGACGGATTGCTAGGGTAGAGACTGAAACTCCGATATCACTGTTCGAAAGTGTTGCTAATGTTCCACCGATTGCACCGATCGACGGCCGATTTCTAATGTTCTGCTGCTTTCACATGCTCGACAGCTATTATATTTCTAGACATCGAAAAGGGGTTGCAGTTGGTCACCTGCATCTTGAGGATCTTCGGCGACTCCCGATTCCACTTTGTGGAGAAGAAGAACAGATCGAGATAGCGGAAAGGCTGAGCTCCCAGTTCTCGTCGCTCGACGCCATTGAACTCGAGATTGAAACCCAACTCGCCAAGGCCGATGCTCTACGCCAGTCGATCCTGAAACAGGCCTTTTCTGGCAAGCTTGTGCCGCAAGACCCCAATGACGAACCCGCGAGTGTCTTGCTTGAACGCATCCGTGCCGAACGCGCCGGGACGAAGCCTCCCAAGCGCCAGACGCGTCCGCGCAAGGCGAAGGAAGCCGCATGATGAAGAACCAAGGGGGCGCTGCTCATGGACGCTGATGATCACAAGATTGAGGCAGTGCTGAAGGAAGACCGCCGCTTCATGGTGCCGCTGTATCAGCGCAAATACCAGTGGGCGGAACATCGGCTTCTACCATTCTGGGAAGATGTGCAGGCCAAGGCCGTCGAAGTGCTGAACGGCGACAGCAAATTTGAACATTACATGGGCGCACTAATCATCGCCCCAGTCGATATCGGATCGCAGATCGGCAAGACCCAGTTGGTGCAGGTGGTTGATGGTCAGCAGCGCCTGACCACGTTTCAGCTGTTCCTGGTGTCCTTGCGCGAGGTCGCGCGCCGTCATTCAACGTGCCCAAGAGCAAGGACACCGATCCGCTCACGCGCTTCAAGCTGAACCCGACGCCATCGGACCGCGCGCTGTTCCATGATCTGCTCGACATGGACTATGCTCAGGCGATCAAGAAATACAGGACGCTGTTCTGGGGTGCGACCGTGCCTAAGAACACGCCATTCCCGGCCTTCCGCGCCTATTTTCTGTTCAACCAGTGGATCGAGGAATTTGCGCTCAACGGGCCGAGTGAAGAAGACCCGCCGGAAGAAGAGTTCGAGGGTGATGGCACAGGCGAAGCCGACGAAGGCCTGATCAACGAACGGCTTGAAGGCTTGCTCAATGCGGTGCTGGAACGCCTGAAACTGGTGGTGATCAGTCTGGGCGAAGAGGATGACGCACAGGTCATTTTCGAGACGCTGAACTCAAAAGGCGAACCGCTGCTGGCGATGGATCTGGTTCGCAACAACATCTTCCACCGTGCCGAAAAGCAGGAAGCCCAAGTGGACGAGCTGTATCGCAAGCTCTGGGACCCGCTGGATGATCCATGGTGGAAGGTCGACGCCCCGAATGCACGGCCCAAGCGGCCAAGGATCGACCATTTTCTGGCGCATACGCTGGCGGCGGAGACGGGCGAAAAAATCTCGATGCGTGAGCTATATGCCGAGTATCGCGATTTTGCCGTGCCGAAGGGCAAGCCACGGTTCGAAAATGTCGAAGACGAGTTGAAGCTGCTTGATCACTACGCGCCGCTCTATGAAACGCTGGAAGGGCGCAAAGCCATCAATCCCGACCTTGCCTGGTTTGGCCGTAAAATGGCGGCATGGCAGGTCACCACGGTCTATCCAGTGGCGATGCAGTTGGGCGATGACAGCGTCAGCTCTACCACCCGTAAGGCAATCACCAAGCTGCTCTATTCCTATATCGTACGGCGGGCGCTTTGCGGCCTGACGACAAAAAACCTGAACAACGTATTCCACGGCATTTCCGGCAAGTTTCGCCAGGAAGGAGTTTCGGTCGATGCGTTCAATGCCTTTTTTGCGGGCAAGACCGGCGACAGCGTGAGGTTCCCGAACGATGTTGAATTGAAGGCGGGCATTCTGATCAAGGATGCCTATGCCATTGCTCCGCAGCCCCGTCTGGTCGACATCCTTTGGGAACTGGAGAGTGCAACCCGCACAAGCCTTGCTGAAAAGAATGATCGCCCGACGGGTTTGTGGGTTGAGCATGTCATGCCGCGCACCTGGACTGAGGAATGGCCCTTTCTGGATGGCGAATACGCAGCGCCATATAGCGACCTGCCCCAAGCCATCGCGCGCAAGGCAGCGTTGAACTCGCTTGGGAACCTGTCGCTCGTAACCAGCGGCCTCAACATTTCTGCTGGGAACCAGAGCTTTGCTGCCAAGCAGGAGAAGTTCGCCGAACACACCGGACTGTTCCTCAACAAGTGGTTTGTCAGCCGCCAGCAATGGGCGGAAGCCGAGATCAGAGAACGCGGCGAGCACCTGGCCTCGTTAGCGACATCAATCTGGCCCGAATTGGAAAATTACGCATGAACACCGCCTCGATCGTCTCCAAAGTCTGGAGTTTTTGCACGACCTTGCGTGATGACGGGGTCGGCTATGGCGACTATCTTGAGCAGCTTACCTATCTGATATTCCTCAAAATGGCAGACGAATATGCCCGCCCGCCATACAGCCGGAATGTCGGTATTCCTGATGATCTGGACTGGCAAAGCCTCAACCGGCTTCGCGGCGCTGAACTGGAAGCGCACTACGTCAAGGTTTTGCGGGAACTGAGTGCCAAGTCCGGTATGCTAGGGCAGATTTTTGCCAAATCGCAGAACAAGATTCAGGATCCGGCAAAGCTCTTTCGTCTCATCGAGATGGTTGGTGGGACCAACTGGGTGATGCTCGATGCGGATGTAAAAGGTGACATTTACGAGGGGCTTCTCGAAAAGAACGCCGAGGATACGAAATCGGGCGCTGGCCAGTATTTTACCCCACGCTCGCTAATTCGCGTGATGGTTGAATGCATGCGGCCCGAGCCCGGCAAAACAATCGCTGATCCGGCCTGCGGCACTGGCGGCTTCTTTCTCGCAGCCTATGATTTTCTGACTAATAAGAAAAATTATGAGCTCGATAAGGACCAAAAGGCCTTCCTCAAGCATCAGACGTTTTTCGGGAATGAGATCGTCGCCAACACACGCCGCATGTGTCTGATGAACATGTTTCTGCACAACATTGGCGAAATGGACGGTGAAAGCCCAATCTCGCCAAACGATGCGCTGGTGACGGAATCTGGCGTGACCTTCGACTACGTCCTGGCCAATCCGCCTTTCGGCAAGAAGAGCTCGATGACCTTCACTAACGACGAAGGCGAGCAGGAAACAGATGAGCTGACCTACAATCGGCAGGATTTTTGGGCCAGCACATCGAACAAGCAGCTCAACTTCGTTCAGCATATTCGCAGCATGCTCAAGACCACAGGACAGGCCGCGGTGGTCCTTCCTGATAATGTCCTCTTTGAAGGCGGAGCCGGGGAAATAGTTCGCAAAAAGCTCCTTCAGACCACGGAATTGCATACGATTTTGCGCCTGCCCACCGGCATCTTTTATGCTCAAGGCGTGAAGGCCAATGTGCTGTTCTTCGACAACAGAGTTGCGAGCAATCAGCCTCAAACGGATTCAGTCTGGTACTTCGATTATCGCACCAACATTCACCATACGCTGAAGAAAAAGCCGATGCGCTACGAAGATCTGGGTGAATTTTTGGATTGTTATCAACCCGGTCAGCGGCACAAGCGTAGCGAAACGTGGGACGCTGAGGCAAACCCAGAGGGCCGCTGGCGGAAGTATGGTCGTGACGAGCTGCTGGCGCGAGACAAGACAAGTTTGGATGTGTTTTGGCTGAAAGACAAAAGCCTGACAGATTTAGACAACTTGCCTGAGCCGGACGTGCTTGCCGAGGAGATCATCGAAAACTTGGAGGCCGGGTTAAACAGCTTCAGGGAAGTGCTGGCGGAGCTGAAATAAATGAAAGCCGCCACTTGAGGCCGTAAGGTCATCGTGGAGCCGATCGCTCACGACACCCGCCAAAATCGTCGGGTTCAGACCGAAGCTGCTCTTAGTTGATATCCAAGCAGGCCACGGCGTGAGCTGAACTTGCGGTAGCAGGATAGGGGTCATCATCCATTTGCGCCACGATTTCTGCCTTTTCGCTAGGCTACCATGACCGCAACAAGCTGTTGCGTATAAGCATTCCAATGTCTCTTTGATCTGCCTCACGAGCGCAGCCGATGATCGATTGCCTCGCAGACACGAGGCAATTCATGAGCGTCATCCCAATCACGTCGCAAGCATCGTCGCGCGGAGCGCGCATGCTGCGCACTGCGCTCGGACCGGAGATTGCCGCCTGGCTTGAAGATGCCTCGGTCATCGAGGTCATGCTCAATCCTGACGGGCGGCTGTGGATCGACCGTCTCGGAGCCGGGATCGCCGATACGGGGAGCGGGATGTGCGCTGCCGATGGCGAGCGGATTATCCGGTTGGTGGCGCATCATGTCGGGGCCGAGGTTCATGCCAAGGCGCCGCGCGTGTCGGCGGAGCTTCCCGATACGGGTGAGCGCTTCGAAGGTCTGCTGCCGCCGGTGGTGGCTGCACCGAGTTTTGCGATCCGCAAACCCGCTGTCGCGGTGTTCACGCTCGGGGATTATGTCGCGGCGAAGATCATGTCTGCGTGGCAGGCCGACGCGCTGGTTCGCGCCGTTGCGGCCCGGAAGAACATTCTGGTTGCTGGCGGCACGTCGACCGGCAAGACCACCCTCACCAACG
>LNFM01012942.1_pt1 | contig 10791 bp, 7 predicted proteins | sample 596031 | NCBI WGS metagenome assembly LNFM01 (sample SAMN04254537, study PRJNA301005) | activated carbon metagenome | isolation source: dual media filters at the Ann Arbor, Michigan drinking water treatment plant | place: USA: Ann Arbor | reverse complement strand
GTCGGCGACGGTGGCGCCGAAAAACGCCTGCGGATCGGAGGGGCGCACGCCCAGCCACGCCTCGCGCTCCTGCACGCAGGGCAGCGCGCGCTGGAAGGCCTCGCGCCAGGTCGCGGCGCCGGCGTCGATCGCGCCCATCAGGCAGCGGTCGAAGTTCACGTAGCGATCGCTCATCTTGGCGCCGTAAGAGTTGCGGCCCTTGGCCGAGGCGGCGATCAGGATGCGGTTGGGCTGGCGCATGCGCGCATCGAGGAACACCCCGGCGTCGCAATCCGAGATGATCGCCACCGTCGGGCGATCGCCGCAGTGCTTGTCGAGCAGGCGGTCGAGTTCGCCCGGGGTCAGCGTGCGATTGCCGCGATCGGCGTCGAGACGGAAGCCGGCGATGTTGCCGTGCCCGGTGGCGAAGAACAGGCAGGCGCCCTGCTCGCTGCCCAGCCATTCCATGGCCTGTTGGATGCCCGCGCGGCTGGCGTCGAAATCGCCCGAGCTGCCGGTCAGCGCCGTGGCGATGCGTGCCACCCCGCGCGCGCGAAGCCGCTGGCCGAGGTCCTTGGCCGCCGCGTCATGGGCGGTGATGGCGCGCGAACCGGAAACCAGGACGGCCTTCCATTGGCCGGGCTCGACCTCGGCCACCGCAACGGGACCAGCCGGCGCGGCCGTGCGTCTGTCGGGGCGCGACGAACCGGGGTCGACGACGAGGCTCTCGAGGCTGGCGAGCTGGCGGTTATCCGCCGGCGCCCGCCAGGCCAGGTCGCTCTGACGCGCATCCCGCGACGTGACGCAGGCGCTGAGCGAGGAGAGCAACACGGTGGCGGTGAGCAGCATGATGACCGGGCGGACGGACTCCGCCCCGCGCGACGATGCAAATGGCATCGGAAACCCCCAAGCGAACAATAACTTTTGGTGAAAAACGAACGATCTATATGAGGCGATTATTGTCCTTGCGGTGCAAAAGAACCAAGTAAAAATCGGCTCTTAGCGGCTACACTTCATCAATCAGATGCGAAAAAATCGCGAAACTGACAAACGCCGATGCCGCGTAACGCTGGATCGTCTTTCCTAAGTTATTAAAATCACGCGCAATTTCGATATATTTACACCTTGGGCGAAAATATCAGAAAATCCAATGATCGATGCGTGCGATATTCCCACGCGAATTTCCCAGCCGGTTGATTGACGGACTTTTTCGATATGATCCGCAGCCGCGGCGCCGAAAGGAGCGACCTCCCGGTATCGACAATCGCGAACGGCGCCTGCGCGCACCCCGGGTCCAGCGAGGGGTGTCGACGACCAGGCTAAAGATCTCGCACAACGCATGAGCGACCGCGGGCGGCCTCTATGTTGGCCGCGCGTCATGTTGGCCGCGCATCGCGTCGGGCGGCGGTGGATCCGGGTTCTCGTCACCGCGCGCGGTGACGACGCCTTCAGTCGGCGGCGATCGCGTTGTTGCTGACGTTGTCCCGCATCGGCGCGCCGACGATTCGCAGCGACATGTCGGCGTGCAGTTCGGCGACCTGCTCATCGGTCCAGTCGCCGCCGGCGCGGTACCAGTAGGCGACGTAGGTGCACTGGTTGAGGATCGCCATGGCGGTGATCTTCAGGTCGTCCTTGCCGCCCCGGCGCAGGCTGCGGAAGACGCCGCTGCGGGCGCCCTCGTCGAGCACGCGCACCAGCATGTCGCGGATACGCCGACGGCTGGCACGGATCTCCTCAAGGCGCGTGTTGTCGAGCCACTCGAACTCGCGGTTGGCGACCACCGCTTCGATGCGCCGGCGCGCGTGGCGCAGGGTGTAGACATGGGTGAAGGCGCGCAGGCGCGCGACCGGATCGCCGCCGGCCTTGGCCAGCGCCTCGCCGCATTCCTTCTCCAGCACGCCCTGGGTCGACCGGATGATGGTAGCGAGCAGGTCGTCCTTGGACGAGAAATGGTTGTAGAGCGCGCCCTGGGTCAACCCGCAGGCGCGCATCACGTCGCGCACGGTGGTGATCTGGAAGCCGCGGCGGGCGAACAGGTCGAAGGCCGCCGCCTCGATCGCCTCGGAGGGCGGCACGGCGCGGGCGCTCGATGCTGTCGCGGATGGTCTAGCGGTGCGTCGCGCCACGATGGGCGAACTCCCTCGTCTTGTCGTTCGGGCGCGGTTGTCGGTCCCGCCTCGAAGGACGCGCACTGTAACGAAGCGGCACCCCTGCGTCCAATTTGTGCAATCTGGCGGATCGGGGCATTTCAGCGCGCACCGAGGCCCCGGGCCAGGCTCCACGCCTGCTCGGCGTTGGGTCGTACCAGCCTGCCTGAATCCATCGCGCGCAGGTTCGAGGCCGTGCCGTCGAGCCCGCGGGCGTAGACGCCCTGGCGGATGCAGGCGATGCGGAACAGGTTGTAGGCCATGTAGAATTCCCAGTCCGGCACGGCCGACCGCCCGGTGCGCCGGCTGTACATCGCGACCATCTCAGCCTCGCCGGGGATACCCAGCGCGGCGATATCGACGCCCTGCATGCCGCCCTGATCCTGCGGAATGCGATACATCATGCAGAGATAGCTGAGCTCGGCGAGCGGATCGCCCAGGGTCGAGATCTCCCAGTCGATCACCGCCAGCACCGTGGGTTCGCTCGGGTGATAGATCATGTTGTCGAGCCGATAGTCGCCATGGACGATGGTCGTGGTGTCGGCCTCCGGTGCATTGGCCGGCAGCCACTCCAGGAGCTTGTCCATCGCCTCGATCGACTCGGTCTCGGAAGCCTTGTACTGCCCGCCCCAGCGCTTGATCTGGCGCGCGACATAGTTGCCGGGACGGCCGAAATCGCCCAGCCCCACCGACTGGTAGTCGACCTTGTGCAAGCGCGCGAGCACATCGACCTTGGCTTCATAGATGGCGTGACGCATGTCGGGCGTCTGGTCCGGCAGCATCGGATCCCACAGCACACGGCCGTCGCAGAACTCCATGATGTAGAAGGCGGTGCCGATCACGCTGTCGTCCTCGCACAGCGCATAGGCGCGCGGCGTCGGCACGTCGGTCCGGTTGAGCGCGGCGATGACACGGAACTCGCGGTCGACGGCGTGCGCCGAGGGCAGCAGCTTGCCCGGCGGCTTGCGCCTCAGCACGTAGCGCCGGCCGCCGCCGTCGCTCAATCGATAGGTCGGGTTGCTCTGCCCGCCGCGGAACTGCTCGACGGTAAGCGGGGCGCGGAAACCCTCGACCTTGGCGGCCATGAAGCGCTCGAGCGACGCCACGTCGAAGCGGTGCTTGTCTTGCACCGCCATCGTCCCGATGAACTCCGCGCCGCGCGCCGCCATGACGATCCTCGTTCGAGATCCGACGCGGCGAGTGTGCGTCGATCGAAGCCGCCCGCGCAACGCCGCGCCGTCCGGGCTTCCGCCCAGCGGCAGGCCTGTCCGCATGGCCTTTGTATCTGGGCCGGTCATGCGCGCCACGGGAGCGGCGCGGCCCGAAGACAGCCAGAAAGCCATACGCGATCGCGCTGCGATCAGAGACGCGAAGGCGCCGACGGCCCGCATCGAGGAAGCCTCGGACAGCCGGGAAAGCTTGCGAATACCTGACTGTCGCGGTGCGACGTGGATGCCGACGTGATGCCGCGCAATTTGCTTGGGGCGTCCGGCGAATTGTGCAAAGAGTCGAGACGGCGGACTGTCGTATGCAGGCGGCGGCGCGCATGCGCTCGCACAAGTCGGCAACGACGCAGGGTGGCTTCGGGGAGGAAATCGGGTGGATCGCCTTGTCAGTAAGGATCTGTGGGCCGGGCTGATGTTCATCGGCTTCGGCGTGCTCGCTCTTATCATGGGCAGCAACCTCGCGATCGGCACGGCGATCCGCATGGGGCCTGGCTACGTGCCACGCATGCTGAGCTACATCCTGATCGGTCTCGGCATCGCCATCGTCGCGCGCGTGATCATAGCGCCGGGCGAGGCGATCGAACGGCTGCGGTGGAAGCCGATCACCATGATCACCATCGGCGTCGTGGTCTTCGCCCTGCTGTTCGAGCGCGCCGGCCTGGCGCCGGCGCTGGTCTGCCTGATCTTCCTGGCGGCGCTGGGTGGCCAGGAGTTCAAGCTCGTCGAGACCATCCTCGCCTGCACCGTACTGACGGCGCTGTGCATCGTCATCTTCAAGCTCGGCCTGGGCATGAATATCAGCATCATCCAGGGAGTGTGGTGACATGGACATCCTGAACCATGTCATCCTGGGCTTCGGCGTCGCGCTGACCTTCCAGAACCTGCTGTACTGCCTGATCGGCTGCATGGTCGGCACGCTGATCGGCGTGCTGCCCGGTATCGGCCCGGTGGCGACCATCGCCATGCTGCTGCCGCTGACCTTCAAGCTGCCGCCGACCTCCGCCCTGATCATGCTCGCCGGCATCTACTACGGCGCATCGTATGGCGGCTCGACGACGGCGATCCTGGTCAACCTGCCGGGCGAGGCCTCCTCGGTGGTCACCACGCTCGACGGCTACAAGATGGCGCAGAAAGGCCGGGCTGGCGCGGCGCTGTCGATATCGGCGGTCGGCTCGTTCTTCGCCGGCACGGTGGGCACGATCCTGATCGTGCTGTTCGCGCCGGCGCTGACGGCGATGGCGCAGAAGTTCGGCCCGGCCGAATACTGCTCGCTGATGGCGCTGGGCCTGGTGGCCGCCGTGGTGCTGGCCAGCGGTTCGGTGATCAAGGCGATCGCCATGGTCTTCCTCGGCCTGCTGTTCGGCCTGGTCGGCACCGACGTCAACACCGGCGCGCAGCGCTACACGTTCAACGTGCCGGAGCTCAGCGACGGCATCGACTTCGCGCCGATCGCCATGGGCCTGTTCGGCATCGCCGAGATCATCGCCAACCTGGAAAAACGCGTGCTGGGCCGCAGCGTGGTGGCGGCGAAGATCACCAGCCTGTGGCCGACGCGCGAGGAGGCCCGCCAGGCGTGGCCGGCGATCGTTCGCGGCACGACCTTGGGCTCGCTGCTGGGCGTGCTGCCGGGTGGCGGCCCGACCTTGGCGGCTTTCTCCTCCTACACGCTGGAGAAGAAGCTCTCCAAGACGCCGGAGCAGTTCGGCAAGGGCGCGGTCGCGGGCGTGGCGTCGCCGGAGGCCGCCAACAACGCCGCGGCGCAGACCTCGTTCATCCCGATGCTGACGCTGGGTATTCCATCCAACGCCGTCATGGCGCTGATGGTCGGCGCCATGATCATCCAGGGCATCCAGCCCGGCCCCGAGGTCATGACCAAGAAGCCCGATCTGTTCTGGGGCATGATCGCCTCGATGTGGATCGGCAACGCCATGCTGGTGATCATCAACCTGCCGCTGATCGGCATGTGGGTGAAGCTGCTGACGGTGCCCTACCGCTTTCTCTACCCGGCCATCCTGCTGTTCTGCTGCATCGGCGCCTACTCGCTGCAGAACAGCGTGTTCCACGTCCTGATGGTCGCGGGCTTCGGCGTCGTCGGCTACATCTTCCTCAAGCTCGGCTGCGAGGGCGCGCCGTTCCTGCTCGGCCTCGTGCTCGGGCCGCAGATGGAGGAGTACTTCCGCCGCGCCATGCTGCTCTCGCGCGGCGACGCCTCGGTTTTCATCACAAGGCCGATCAGCGCTGGCCTGCTGCTCGTCACCGCGCTGCTGCTGCTGCTGATGGTGCTGCCCAACTTCCGCAAGAAGCGCCAGGAGGCGTTCCAGGACGACGGCTGATCGCGGCGGACGTCGCTTGAAACAGGCAGGGCCCGGGTCGTTCCCGGGCCCTTTGCTTTGCGGTGCTTTGACACGGTACAATCTGCAGGTACGATGCACGCGCGACGAAATCGGGGTTGGCGATGATTCGTTTTGCGTGCCTTGTGATCGGGCTGGTCTTGGCCTGCACAGGCGTCGCCTGGGCGCAGAAGGAGTCGCGGGTCGCGCTCGTGATCGGCAACGGCGCCTATCAGAACGCCGAGCCGTTGAAGAACCCCGTCAACGACGCCCGCGCCATGGCCAGTGTCCTGCGCGAGGCCGGCTTCGAGGTCATCCTCAGCGAGAACGCTTCGCGCCGCGCGCTCACCGCCAGCCTGCGCGAGTTCTCGGCCAAGCTCACCCCCGGCGGCGTCGGCCTGTTCTACTACGCCGGCCACGGCATGCAGGTGCGCGGCGCCAACTACCTGATCCCGACCGACGCGGCGCTCAGCAGCGAGGACGAGCTGCGCTACGAGACGATCGACGTCAACGACGTGCTCGGCCGCTTCGACGAGGCGCGCACGCGTTTGAGCCTCGTGATTCTGGACGCCTGTCGCGACAATCCCTTCGCGCGCCGCTTCCGCACCACCGGCCGCGGCCTGGCGCAGACCGACGCGCCGCGCGGCACGGTGATCGCCTACGCCACAGCGCCGGGCGACACCGCCGCCGACGGTGACGGCGAGAACGGGCTCTACACCACCGAGCTGCTCAAGGCGATCGCCCAGCCCGGGCTGAAGCTCGAGGACGTCTTCAAGCGCACGATCGACGGCGTGGCGCGCGCCTCGGCCAACAAGCAGACGCCGTGGGTCAGCTCCTCGTTCCGCGGCGACTTCGTCTTCAAGGCCGCCACCGCGCCGGCGCCCGTGGCGGTGCCACCGCCGCCACCCGCACCACCCCAGGACATGGCCGAGCAGATCACCTGGGCCAGCGTCGCCGGCAGCAACAATCCGGCGATGTTCGAGTTGTTCCTCGAGCGTTTCCCCAACGGCGTCTACGCGCCGTTCGCGCGCGCCCGGCTCGAGGAGCTGAAGGCGCTGAAGGCCGGTCCCTCGCCCGAGGAGCGCCAGCGCATGGCGGCGGCGGAGGAAGCCCGACGCAAGGCGGAGATCGAGGCGGCGCGTCAGCAGGCGGTCGAGGAAGCGCGGCGCGCGGTCCAGGAAGAGGCGCGGCGCAAGGCGGACGCGGAGGAGGCGAAGCGCAGAGCGGACACCGAGGCGAAACGGGCAGCCGCCGACGAGGCCAAGCGCAAGGCGGACGCGGAGGACGCGAAGCGCAAGGCCGACGCCGACGCCAGGCGCGCCGCTGACGATGAGGCAAAGCGTACAGCGGCGGCCGAGGAAGCCAAGCGCAAGGCGGCGGCTGACGAAGAGAGGAAGACGGTCGAAGGCGCCGAAGCCGCGCTGAAACTGGCCGACATCGACCGCAAGCGCATCCAGGCGGCGCTGACGGTCAAGGGCTTCGACACGCTGGGCACCGACGGCGCTTTCGGCCCGCGCACGCGGCTGATGATCGGCAACTGGCAGCGCAGCCGCAACGAGCCGTCCACCGGCTACCTCACCGCGACCCAGGCCGCGCTGCTGTCGCAGGACGGCCAGAGCGCGCTGACGAAAATCGAGGACGAGCGCAAGAAGGCCGACGAAGAACGCCGAAAGCTGGAGGCCGATCGGCAGAAGGCGGAAGCGGAACGGCAGAAGGCGACCCCTGCTCCGGCGCCAGCGCCAGCGCCGCAGACATCTGTATCCACTGCCCCCGTCCCGCCCGCTCCCGCGGCGGCAAGCTTCGACGGCACGTGGCGCGGCGGATTCGGGCAGTGGAAGATCACGCTCGTCGTCAATGGCGAGAAGGGCCGCATCTCGATGGAGTGTGGCGCTTGGATCAGCGAAGGCGCAGTGACCGTCGGACGGGACGGTCGCGTCTCCGGCACTGTGTCAGGATCGGGCGGCATGTCGCCGAGGTTCGTGAGTGGAAAGCTGCCGACCGTCTCGCTCTCCGAGATGGCTTTCGCGGCTTGCCTCGGCGGCAGCGGACAATTGAGCCGATAGCGGCCATGGTGAAGCGCCCGATGCATAGCGAGGCTGTATGGTATCGGTGCTCGCGCGATGGCATCAGAGTTGGAGCGCGAGAATGAAGCGCCTCGTCTTTCTGATCGTCGCGCTGCTGAGCCTCAGCGCGAACTCCGCCTGGGCGCAGAAGGAGCAGCGCGTCGCGCTGGTGATCGGCAACAGCGCCTACCAGCACGCAGAGCCGCTGAAGAACCCGGTCAACGACGCGCGCGCCATGGCCGCCACGCTGAAGAATGCCGGCTTCGAGGTGATCCTGCGCGAGAACGCCACGCGCCGCACCTTCGTCGAGGCGCTGCATGAGTTCGCCGGCAAGGTGCCGCCGGGCGGCGTCGGGCTGTTCTACTACGCCGGCCACGGCATGCAGGTGCGCGGCGTCAACCACCTCGTGCCGATCGACGCGGCGCTGACCAACGAATACGACGTCAAGTACGAGACGGTCGACGTCAACGACGTGCTGGGCCGGCTCGACGAGGCGCGCGCGCGGCTCTCGCTGGTGATCCTCGACGCCTGCCGCGACAACCCCTTCGCGCGCCGCTTCCGCTCGACCGGCCGCGGCCTGGCGCAGACCGACGCGCCGCGCGGCACGGTGATCGCCTACGCCACCGCGCCGGGCGACACGGCGGCCGATGGCGACGGCGAGAACGGCGTCTACACGGCTGAGCTGCTGAAGGCCATCGCCCAGCCCGGGCTGAAGCTCGAGGAAGTCTTCAAGCGCGCCATCGACGGCGTGGCGCGCGCCACGGCCAACAAGCAGACGCCGTGGGTCAGTTCGTCCTTCCGCGGCGACTTCGTCTTCAACGCCGCCGCGGTCGCGCCGCCGCCACCGGTCGCCGCCGCGCCGCCGCCGCCGGTCGCGCCGCCCCAGACGTCGCAGGACGCCATCGAGCTGGCGGCCTGGAACGCGATCGCCAACAGCAGCAACCCGGCGATGTTCGAGCTGTTCCTCAAGCGCTTCCCCAACGGCAACTACGCCGACTTCGCGCGCGCCAAGCTCGAGGAGCTGAAGGCGGCCAAGGCCGGCCCGTCGCCGGAGGAGATCCAGCGTTCGGCCGCCGCCGAGGACGCGCGGCGCAAGGCCGAGATCGAGGCCGCGCGTCGGCAGGCGATCGAGGAGGCGCGCCGCGCCGCCCAGGACGAAGCGCGCCGTGTCGCGGCCGCCGAAGAGGCGCGGCGCAAAGCGGATGGCGAGGCCAAGCGCGCGGCGGATGAAGAAGCCAGGCGTACCGCCGCGGCCGAGGAAGCCAAGCGCCGTGCCGCCGCCGACGAGGAGAAGAAGAAGTCGGTCGAGGGCGTCGAGGCGGCGCTGAAGCTGGCCGACATCGATCGCCGGCGCATCCAGGCGGCGCTCACCGCCAAGGGCTTCGACACGCTGGGCACCGACGGCGCCTTCGGCCCGCGCACGCGGCAGATGATCGCCAATTGGCAGCGCACGCGCTCGGAACCGCCGACCGGCTTCCTGACCGCCACCCAGGCGTCGTTGCTGGCGCGCGACGGCGAGGCCGCGCTGGCGAAGCTGGAGGACGACAGGCGAAAGGCCGAGGCCGAGCGCGCCAAGGCGGCGCCACCGCCGCCACCCGCAGCCACGGCCGCGGCCACGCCAACGCCGGCACCCGCACCGGCGCCCGCGCCGCAGGTGGCGGCGATCGCGCCCGGCGGCGCCACGTTCGACGGCAACTGGGTCGGCCAGATGTGTCGCAACACTGGGTGTGGTCCGGCCAACGTGCAGGTCTCCCAGACTCGCCTGCGCGGCACCTCTTCAGCGCGCGGCGTCACGCACAACCTCGAGGGCACGGTGCAACCGGGCGGCCAGGTCCGCGTGCGTTACACCGGCATCGCCCCGCCTGGAAACCCGAATGAGGGCCAGCCATTCGACTGGACTCTCACCGGCACAGCCAGCGGCAATTCACTGACGGCGCAGGTCACCAATTCGAGCGGCGTGACCTTCCGCCTGTCCCTGCAACGTACGCAGTGAGGGCCATCGCGTGCTGTTCGCTAACATGATCCGCGTCGCACCACTCGCGCTGGCGGTTGTCGTCCACGCTTGCGCCGCGCGCGCTCAGGCCCCGGTGGCGCTGGTCGAGGAGGTGACCGGCACGCCGCCGGGCATCGAGTTCATGGACTATCTGAGCCCGGGCCAGGTGATCAGGCTGGGGCCGCGCGACGCTATCGTGCTGGGCTACATCCGCTCGTGCTGGCGCGAGACCATCCGCGGCGGCACCGTCACGGTCGGTCAGGAGCAGAGCGACGTCTCCGGCGGCACCGTCGAGCGGGTGAAGGTGCGCTGCGACGGCGGCCGCATGGAACTCGCCGCCGAACAGGCCCGGCAGGGCGCGACATCGGTGATGCGCGATCCGAATTCGCGGCAACGTCGCGCGCCGCTGCCCAAGCCGCAATTCGTCCTGCATGGCCGCTCGCCCGTCGTCGAGCTCAAAGGCGGCGGCACGATCGCCATCGAACGGCTCGACGCTGCGGGCGAAACCTTCACCCTCGAGCTGCCGCGCGAGAAGCTGCGGCGGGGCGCGCTCGCCGACCTCGCCGATTTCGGCGTTTCGCTGTCGCCGGGTGGTCTCTACGTAATGCGCGCCGGCGAGCGGCAGGTCGTATTCCAGGTCGATGGCGAGGCGCCGGCGGGCAAGGCGCCGCTCGCCGGCCGGCTGCTGCGCCTCTCGCTGGAAAGATGAGCGCAGGCTCAATTTCTGTTGACCTCTGGTGGCGTTGAGGTACGCTTCTCATAACGCTTGGGGAGTTGCTGGAATGGCGCGCCTCGCTGCCTTATTCATCGCGCTGATCGGCCTGTGCACCACCGCCGCGTGGGCGCAAACCGAGACGCGCGTCGCGCTGGTCATCGGCAACGGCGCGTACCAGCACACCGATCCGCTGCGGAACCCGGTCAACGATGCGCGCGCCATGGCCCGCGCGCTCAGCGACGCGGGCTTCGAGGTCATCGCGCGCGAGAACCTCACGCGCCGCGCCTTCGTCGAGGCGTTGCACGAATTCGCCGGCAAGGTGCCGCCCGGCGGCGTCG
>LNFM01012941.1_pt1 | contig 10792 bp, 13 predicted proteins | sample 596031 | NCBI WGS metagenome assembly LNFM01 (sample SAMN04254537, study PRJNA301005) | activated carbon metagenome | isolation source: dual media filters at the Ann Arbor, Michigan drinking water treatment plant | place: USA: Ann Arbor | reverse complement strand
CGATGTCGCGGCTCTGGCCGCGGAACAGGTTGTCCTCGAGGCGCTCGAGGCGGAGCAGGTCGACCAGTTCGGCGGCGACGGATGAGGTCATGGGAACTCCGGGATTCAGCCGGTGATTATAGCTGCCCGGCGGCCCCTGGCCCCTTTCAGGGGCGGATCCGCGCCAGCGGCACCGCGTCCAGCACCCGCGACCACGGGAAGCGCGGTCCGGGATCGCGCTTGCGGAAGACCAGGGCCTCGAGGTTGTCGCTCGACACCACGCGGGTCTGGTCCAGGTCCTCGTGGCCGGCGATGAACTCCAGGGACGGCAGCGTTGCCGCCAGGTGCCGCAGCAGGGCAAGCAGGGCGTCTATCTGCGCGTCGGTGTAGGGCTCGTCCATCGCCTGGCGGCGGGAATCGAGCCAGTCGGGATAGCGGCCGGCGTTGACGAGCTCGATGCCGACCGAGCGCTCGTTGTAGCCGCGGGTGTGGTGGGCGACGCGGTCGGGAGGCACGAACACGTGCAGGCTGCCGTCGCGGTCGATGTAGTAGTGGCCGCTGTTGCCGGTGCCGGTGCCGTACAGCGCGCGCTCGCCGTATTCACGCGCCAGCGCCAGGTCGGGCAGTTCGGTGCAATGGATCACCACCAGGTCCACGTGGGCCAGCGGCCGGGACTCCAGGCGCTCCGCGTAGGGCAGGGGCCAGGGCTTGATACCGGGGTCCGACGGCGGGTGGTCAGTCATGGCCGCATGCTAACATCGCGCCCATTCCGGAGCCCCCTGATGCCCTTTCCTGCCGACTCCGCGCTTGGCGCAATGATGGCCACGCTGCCGCGTCCCGGCCAGGTTCGCTGGATCGGCCTGAGGGCGGCGCGCGGCGTCCCGATGACCGAAGTCGCGCGGGTCGAGGTCGAGGCCGGCAAGGGCCTGGTCGGTGACCGCTACAAGGGCGGCAGCGGCAAGCGCGGCATCACCCTGATCCAGGCCGAACACCTGCCGGTCATCGCCGCGCTCAGCGGCCTGGCCGAGGTGGCGCCCGCGACCCTTCGCCGCAACGTGCTGGTGTCCGGCCTCCCGGTGGTCGCGCTCAAGGGCCGGCGCTTCCGGATCGGCAGCGCGGTCTTCGAGGGCACCACGGACTGTGATCCGTGCTCGCAGATGGAGGCGGCGCTGGGTCCGGGCGGCTATAACGCGATGCGCCTGCACGGCGGTCTCTGCGCGCGCGTCATCACGTCCGGCGCGTTCGGCATCGGCGACGCCGTCGAGCCGCTGGCCGCGGAGGACGCGGCATGAGCGGCCACGTCATCATTTCCCACGGACTGGAAAGCGGACCGGAAGCGAGCAAGGCGAGCGCGCTGGCCCGCGTCGCCGGCGAGCTGGGCTGGACCCACGAACGCCCCGACTATCGCGACCTCGACACCCTCGGCCGGCTGGGCGACGTCGAAGGCCGCATCCTGCGCCTCGGTGCCCGCGCCCATCTCGCCACCCGCAAGCCGCTGGTGCTCGCGGGCTCGAGCATGGGCGCTTTCATCTCGGCGCACGTGTCGCGCGAAGTGCCGGTGGCGGGGCTGTTCCTGATGGCGCCGCCGGTCGAACTCGAGGTCGCGCCGCAGCATCTGCATGCGGCGATGGTGCCCACCCGGATCATCCACGGCTGGGAGGACGAACTGATCCCGGCGCTGGACGTGGTGCGCTGGGCGCAGCGTCGCCAGGACACTCTGGTGCTGGTGCCCGACAGCCACCGCCTGGCCGCACACGTCGAGTTCTGCGCCGAGGAATTCGGCCGCTTCCTCCAGATGATCGCGTCATGAAGTTCTTCGTCGCCTGCGCCAAGGGCCTGGAGTACCTGCTCGCGGACGAGCTGGTCGCGCTGGGCGCCAGCAAGTCCACGGCCGCGCTCGCGGGCGCGAATGCCGAAGGCGAGCCCGAGGCCGCCTATCGCGCCGTGATGCATTCGCGGCTCGCCAGCCGCGTGCTGTGGCCGCTGGCCGAATTCGACTGCGCCAACGAGAACGATCTCTACCAGGGCGTGCACGCGATCGACTGGTCGGCGCACCTCGATCCCGAGGGCACCCTGGTGGTGGACGCCCATGTCTCGGGTCCGGCGCTGACGCACGAGCGCTACGCCGCGCAGCGCGCCAAGGACGCCGTGGTCGACCGCATGCGCGCCGCGCACGGCGTGCGGCCGTCGGTGGACACCGAGTCGCCCGACCTGCGCATCAGCCTGGTGGTGCGCAAGGGTCGCGCCATCGTCTCGATCGATCTCGGCGGCGGCCCGCTGCACCGCCGCGGCTGGCGCCAGTCGCAGGGCGAGGCGCCGCTGAAGGAAAACCTGGCGGCGGCGATGCTGCTGCGCGGCCACTGGCCCAGGCTCTATGCCGAGGGCGGCGCACTGCTCGACCCGATGTGCGGCAGCGGCACGCTCCTGATCGAAGGCGCCCTGATGGCGGCGGACGTTGCCCCTGGCCTGCACCGCCTGAAGGGTTCGCTGCCGACGCGCTGGCGCGGCTTCGACGAAACCCTTTGGCAACGCATCGAGGCCGAGGCGCGCGAGCGCGCCAGCGCCGGGCGCGCCGCGCTGCGGCCGGTCTTCTTTGGCGCGGACCTGGATCCGGCGGCCCTGCATTCGGCGGTCGCCAACGCCGATCGCGCCGGCCTGGCCGACCTGATCCGCTTCGACCGCGCGTCGATCACCGCGCTCAAGGCGCCCGGCCCCGCGCGGGGCCTGGTGGTCTGCAATCCGCCCTACGACGCGCGCCTGGCTGCCGACGCCACGCTGTATCGCGAGCTTGGGGATGCGCTGCGCGCCGCGGTGCCGGAGTGGCGGGCGGTGCTGCTGTGTGGCTCGGACGAACTGGCCCAGGCCACGGGACTGCGCGCCGCCAAGCGCTATGCCTTCTTCAACGGTGCGCTGGAATGCGCGCTGCTGGTCTGCGATCCGGTGCAGCCCCCGGCGCGTGCACCGCGCGAGGCGAAGCCGCTGTCCGAGGGTGCGCAGATGGTCGCGAACCGGCTGCGCAAGAACCTCAAGCGCTTCAAGTCCTGGCGCGAGCGCGAGGGCGTGTTCGCCTGGCGCGCCTACGACGCCGACCTGCCGGAGTATTCGGCCGCGGTGGACGTGTACGAGGAAGCCGACGGCGAGCGCCGCACCTTCGTCCACGTCCAGGAATACGAAGCGCCTTCGACGATCCCCGAGGCCGACAGCCGGCGCCGCTTCGGCGAGCTGCTCGATGCGGTGCGCGAAACCTTCTCGGTCCCGCCCGCCCAGGTCTCGATCAAGACCCGCGCGCGCGGCAAGGGCGGCAGCAAGTACGGCCGCATGGACCGCCGTGACGAGTTCGTGGTGGTCCGGGAGGGCGAGGCCAGGCTGCTGGTGAACCTGTTCGATTACCTCGACACCGGCCTGTTCCTGGACCATCGCCCGGTGCGCCTGCGCATCGGCCGCGAGTCAGCCGGCAAGCGCGTGCTCAACCTGTTCGCCTACACCGGCGCGGTCAGCGTGCACGCGGCGGTGGGCGGGGCGGCCAGCACCACCAGCGTCGACCTGTCGGGCACCTATCTCGAATGGGCGGGCCGGAACCTGGCGCTCAACGGCGCGGCCGGTCGCAAGCACCAGCTGGTGCAGGCCGACGCGATGGCGTGGCTGTTGGCCGACCGGGGCGAGTACGACCTGGTCTTCTGCGATCCGCCGACGTTCTCGAATTCGGCTCGGGCGGAGGATTTCGACACCCAGCGCGACCACGTCCGCCTGCTGCGCGCCTGCATGGCCCGGCTGGCGCCGGGCGGGCTGCTGCTGTTCTCCAACAACTACCGCCGGTTCAAGCTCGACGAAGCGGCGGTGGCGGAATTCGCCACCTGCGTCGAGATCAGCGCGAAGACGATCGACCCCGATTTCGAGCGGAACCCGCGCATCCACCGCTGCTGGGAGCTGCGGCGGAGCTGAGTGCGGCGCGTTACTCCGCCGGCTCGCTTTCGGCGTCGTCGGGGAGCCTGGTGCCGGTGGCCAGCGCGTAGGTCTCGTCGTCGATGACGCGGACGTCGCGGATGCGGCACTCCTCGCGCGTGGACGACACCGAGCCGGTCAGCACGCGGTCGCCGGCGTTGCCGCAGACGCGGCCGGTGATGCTGTCGCCCTTGAAGACCAGCGACACGCCAAGGTTGTCCCGGCAGTCACTCCACAGGTCGACGCGGTACTTGCGCCGACCGGCATCCACGAACAGCGCGCCGTCGTTGGTGTTGTGCCAGGTCCGAACGTCCTGCGGATAGAGGCAGCCAGGCTTCCCCTTCGCGTCCATCGCCGCCTGCACGTTCGCATCCGAGGGGCGGGGACGGGTTTCTGAACCGCCCGCGCAGGCCGCGAGCAGCAGGAGCGCGGGGACAAAGGTCAAGGAGGCACGGTTCATCGGAGGTTCCTGAGCGGTAGTGGCTGGAGTCTTGTCCAGTGCAACTTAACCCGGGCGAAACATCGGCGCCCGCATTATGCTGGGGCCATGACACGACCCGAACCCACCACCCTGCCGCATGGCTGGACCTTCTTCAGGCAATGGCTGAAGAACCCGATGGGCATGGCGGCCATCTCGCCGTCGAGTCCGCAGCTGGCCCGCCAGATGATGTCCGAGCTGCCGCGGGGCGCCAGGCGGGTGATCGAGCTCGGCGGGGGCACGGGCGTCTTCACCCAGGCCCTGCTCGACCACGGCATCGCCCCCGCGGACCTGCTGGTGCTCGAGCTCAATGAAGAGCTGCACCAGCACCTGCAGCGTCATTTCCCCGACGTGCAGGTCGCCTGCGCCGATGCCCGCGACCTGGGTGAACTGGCGCTGGCCCGCGGCTTCGGCCCGGAGTCGCCGGCCGACGCGATCATTTCCGGCCTGGGCCTGCTGTCCATGCCCAAGGCCACGCAGCAGGCCATCCTCGCCGCCGGCTTCGACAGCCTGCAGCCGCAGGGCCGCTTCATCCAGTTCACCTACGGTCCGGCCAACCCGGTGGCGAAGGAAGTGGTCGAAGCGCTGGACCTGAACGCGCGCCGGGGCAGCTTCACCTGGTGGAACGTGCCCCCGGCGACCGTCTACGTCTATTCACGACGTGTGTCGCGAGCGATCGCGCCCCGTTCAATGCGCTGAACCCCTGTAGGAGGGCCTTCAGGCCCGAAGCTTCTCGCTTGGCCCAGTCGGGAATGAATTCCCTCCCACAGAAGCTTCGGGCCTGAAGGCCCTCCTACAAGGGACGTCAGCGGCCGGTCTTGATGGTGGTCCAGGCGCGGACGCGCTCGCGGGTGACTTCCTGGTCGAAGGTGATCGGATCCACCAGCTTGGCCAGCACGTCCGCCGGCGGGTAGATCGCCGGATCGCCCGAGATGTCCGGATCGACCAGCGCCGTCGCCGCGGTGTTCGGGCTGGCATAGGCGACGTAGTTGGTGATGCCGGCCGAGACCTCGGGCTTGAGCAGGTAGTCCATCAGCGCATGCGCATTGTCGGCGTGCGGCGCGTCCTTCGGGACCGCCATCAGGTCGACCCAGCGCACCGCGCCTTCCTTCGGGATGATGTAGGCGATCTCGACGCCGTTCTCCGCTTCCTCGGCGCGGTCGCCGGCCAGGAACACGTCGCCCGAATAGCCCATGGCCAGGCAGAGGTCGCCGTTGGCCAGGTCGTCGATGTACTTCGACGAGTTGAAGTAGCGGATGTGCTTGCGCACGCCGGCGTAGGTGTCGGTGACCACCTGGGTCTCGTCCCCGTCGAGGCCGTTGGCGTCGCGGCCGCGGTAGATCAGGGCGGCGGCGAAGGCCTCCTGCTCGTCGTCGAGCACGCTGATGCCGCAGGCGGCGAGCTTGGCGGCATTGGCCGGGTCGAACAGCAGCGCCCAGGAGTCCAGCGGCGCGTCCTCGCCGAGGATCTCCTTCACCTTGGTGACATTGATGCCCAGGCCCGTAGTGCCCCACATGTAGGGCACGGTGTGCGCGTTGCCCGGATCCACGTCGACCAGGCCGGCGAGGATGTCGCTGTCGAGGTTGCCGTAGTTGGAGAGCTTCGTCTTGTCGACCGGCGCGTAGATGCCGGCCTGGATATGGCGCTGCGCGAACGGGCGCGCCGACGGGAAGACGAGGTCATAGCCCGATGCGCCGGCCAGCAGCTTGGTCTCGAGCATCTCGTTGCTGTCGTAGTTGTCGTAGACGACGCGGATGCCGGTGTCGCGCTCGAAGTTCTCGAGCGTGTCGTCGGCGATGTAGTCGGACCAGTTGTAGACGTAGACCACCTGCTCGCCGGCCGCGGGCCTGGCGTCGGCGCTCGCGGCGCTGCCGTCATCGGAGTTGCCGCCCTCGCGGCCGCAGGCGGCCAGCAGCAGGGCCGAGGCGATCAGGCTAATGCGCAGGGGGGTCGGCATCGGGGAGCTCCAGCGGGGAACGGAGCCTCATGGTCGGCGCCGGGTCCGGTGCTGTCAACGCAGTTTGGCGGGCGCCGCGGCGCTCAGTTGGCCTTGAGCCAGTCGCTGGCGAGCAGGCCCATCAGCACGCTGTCCTGCAGCTCGCCGCCGACCTGCCAGCGTTGGCGCAGATAACCTTCCCGCAGGAAGCCCAGGGCCTCGAGGGTTTGCAGGGAGGGCAGGTTGCGCGGATCCACGTCCGCCTCGATGCGACGCAGGCCCAGGGGGCCGAAAGCGTGTGCCAGCAGCACGGTCAGGGCCTCGCGCGCGTAGCGGCGGCCCCAATGGTCGCGCGCCAGCGCGAAACCCAGCTCGGCGCGGCCCTGCGCGAAGTCGATGTCGTAGAGCGTGGTCGTCCCGATCAGCCGATCGTCGCCCCGCAGCGCGATGCCCCACTGGAACAGGTTGCCCTGCTGGAAGCCCTGGTGGATGGACTCCAGGTAGATGGGGGCCTCGTCCGGGCTCGACCAGGCGAGGTGGCTCCAGTAGCGGGTGACGTCGGGGTCGGAGAACACCCCGTAAAGATCGTCGAGGTCCGAGGGCTCGATCCAGCGCAGCTGCAGCCGGGGCGCCACGAGCGTCGGCAAACGGCCACCGTCGACCACCGGTGCCGGTGGCGTCGGGGCAATCCTTGCTCGGCGAACGTTCGGCATCGGGCTCAGGGCCATGGGCTTGGGCAACGGGGGCGCTAGGGGGTACAACGCAGTTCGTTGCTGTAACAGGACGCAAGACTGGCTTGTGTCGCGGGGCCATGCAACCCTGCGTTGCGGTCCGCAGGGGTGTGAAGCCTCGGGCTGGGCCCTATCTTTCGGACATGGCGACCTTGTCGCCGCCACCGGAGAGCCCCGATGTCCCTCGTACGTCCCGTCCTTCGCAAGCTGCGCGGCATGCCCGCCTCGGACGGCGCCGGCGTGAAGCTGCGCCGGGTGATTGGCACGCCCCAGCTGCCCGACCTCGATCCCTTCCTGATGCTCGACGAGTTCGGCACCGACCAGCCCGAGGATTACCTCGCCGGCTTCCCCTCGCACCCGCACCGCGGGTTCGAGACCGTGACCTACATGCTCGACGGCCGCATGCGGCACAAGGACAACCACGGCAACGAGGGCGTGCTGGTGCCCGGCAGCGTGCAGTGGATGACCGCGGGCCGCGGCATCGTCCACTCCGAGATGCCGGAGCAGGAGGAGGGCCGAATGCGCGGATTCCAGCTGTGGGTGAACCTCCCGGCGGCCGAGAAGATGACGGCGCCGCGCTACCAGGAGTACGGACCGGAACGCTTCCCCGAGGTCGAGGTCGCTCCCGGCGTGCGTGCGAAGCTGATCGCCGGCCGCATCGGTGGGCACGAGGGGGCGATCCGCCAGCCCGCCACCGATCCGACCTATTTCGACCTGGGGCTGGAGGCCGGTGCACGCTTCGGCCATTCGCTTCCCGAGGGACATTCCGCCTTCGCCTACGTCTACGAAGGCTCGGTCGCGGTCGGCGAGGGTGCCGGCGCAGTGACGGTGCTGGCAGGTGAGCTTGCGGTCCTAGGGCCCGGCGACGAAGCGCGGCTCGAAGGACTCGAGGCCGGTTCGCGCCTGATCCTGGTCGCGGGTCGCCCGCTGCGCGAACCGGTCGCGCGCTATGGCCCCTTCGTCATGAATACGCAGGCCGAACTGCGACAGGCCTTCGAGGATTTCCAGGCCGGTCGCTTCTAGTTTCCGTTTTCCTAGGAGAAAACCATGTCCGCCCGCCCCGCCAGCGTCAGGATCGGCAGCGCCTATCCGCCTTATGCGACCCAGCTGGTGCTGGCCCACCATCACCTGGTGGCCGACGAACCCGTGGACCTGGGCGGTGGCGACACCGGCCCGGCACCCGACGAGCTGGTGCTCGGCGCGCTGGGCGCGTGCACGGCGATCACGCTGCGCATGTACGCCGAGCGCAAGCAGTGGCCGCTGGAAAGCGTGGACGTCTCGCTCGAGTTCGCTGCGCGCGACAAGGGCAGGACGGTGATCCGCCGCACCGTGCACCTGACCGGCCCGCTCGACGAAACCCAGCGCGAGCGCCTGCTGCAGATCGCGAACGCCTGCCCGGTGCACAGGATCCTCACGGGCGCCGTCGAGGTGCCGACGACCCTGGGCTGAGGGTCTCAGCGCTCCGGCAGCGGAATGCTTTCGGTCTCGCCGGGAACCTGGCCGATGCGGCCTTCGCGCCAGTCCAGCTTGGCCTGCTCGATGCGCTCGCGCGAGCTGGATACGAAGTTCCACCAGACGTGGCGGTGACCGTCGAGCGGCGCGCCGCCCAGCAGCATCACGCGCGAGGCGGACCTGGCCCGCAGCAGCGGCTCGGTGCCGGGCTCGAGCACGGCCAGGTGTTCGTGCGCCAGCAGTTCGCCATCCAGCTCAAGTTCGCCGGACACCGGGTAGAGCGCGCGTTCGGCGTGCTCGGACGGGATTACCAGCGCGCAGCCGGGCTCGAGGTCGATCGAGACATAGAGCGTGTCCATGAGCACGGCCACCGGCGCGCGCGCGCCGAAGGCATGGCCGGCGACGATGGTCAGCGTGGCGCCCGGCAGTTCGACCACCGGGAGCGTCGCCTTCGGATGATGGGCGAACGAGGGTGCGTCCTCCTCGTGCGCCAGCGGCAGCGCCACCCAGGTCTGGAGGCCATGCATGTGCTGGCTTTTGCCGCGGAGCCGCTCCGGCGTGCGCTCGGAGTGGACGATGCCGCGGCCGGCGGTCATCCAGTTCACGTCGCCGGGGTTGATCTCCTGCACCGAGCCCACGCTGTCGCGGTGCATGATCGCGCCTTCCCAGAGATAGGTGACGGTGGCGAGCCCGATGTGCGGATGCGGGCGCACGTCCAGGCCCTGGTCCGGGCCGAGCTCGGCGGGGCCGATATGGTCGAAGAAGACGAAGGGGCCGACGCGGCGCGCCTTGGCGTGCGGCAGCAGGCGCTTGACGGTGAAACCGCCGCCGAGGTCGTGGACGCGGGGCGGGATCGAGACGGTCATGGCGGGCTCCGGGGTGGGCTGGGGCCAGCATGCCGCGATCGGCGAGGCGCCACCACCGGCAGGCCCGGAACGGGATGTTGCAGGGAAAAGAAACGGGCCCGCGTCGCGGGCCCGTTGGGTGCGAGGAGCGCCTTGGCTCAGCGCTCCTTCTGCCAGTCCCTCGGGCCCGCGGGCGTGAACACCAGCGTGCAGCCGGCGGCGTTGCACTGCATCTGGTAGCAGCCATTGGCGGTGCAGGCGGAACCGCCGATCGGCGTGCAGCCGGTGGCGCCGGTGGTGCCGCACGGAGTCGGCGGCGGATTGGAATCCTGCGCGAAGCCGATCGGCGAGGCGAACAGGGCGGCGGTCAGGAGCGCCGAGGCGAGCAGGGACTTGAACTTCATCATTCCGTGGATCCTTTCGGTGACGGTGGGCCGCGATGACGTGCTGCGGCCCACCGACAGTGGCAAACCGGGATGACAAGGACCAGCACTGAAAACGCGGCTGCGCGTGACGATCGGCTAATTACCTCTGTCGGATGCACAGCTCGGTGCGCCCTGGCGAAGCGCGCAAGCAGCCGCCAGGTAGCGATGCCCTACAAGAATTGGTGCGCCGCCCTCAGTAGCGCGACACCACCGTATCGGCGCCGCCGTCCGCGCGCAGGCGCACCGTAGTGAACCTGTCGTACTCGGTTTCCGGCATCTCGCGTTCCGGACGGCCATCGAGTGCCGCGACGATGCCCGGCACAGTGTTGCTGTGCCCGACCACCAGCACCACGCTGCCCGGGGGCAGGGACCGCAGGTCGTGGGCAAGGTCGGCGGCATACGTGCCCGAGTTGCTGCCGTCGATGGACCGCACGGTGACCTCGATGCCGGCCGCTGCCGCCGCGGGCGCCGCCGTCTGGCGCGTGCGCTTGAACTGGGTCGCGTAGGCGGCGTCGAGCCGGCTGCCGGCGAGCGCGGCGGCCAGCAGTCGCGCGCGCGCCTGGCCATGGGCATCCAGGTCCGGATCGCGCGGATCGTCGGTCGCCTTCTCCGCGTGGCGCACCACCACCACCAGTACGTCGGCGTCGGCGAGGGCGGGCAGCAGGGCCATGACGGCGAAGGCGAGCGCGAGCAGCGCCCGGCTCACATCTGGTCCAGGGCGCCCAGGGCGCCGACGAACAGCACCAGGCCGATGAAGTACACGATCGGCGACACGATCAGGCTGCAGACCAGCTGGCCGACGCCGTGCGCGGTCTCGCCCTTGGCCAGCACCACGATCGACAGCACCAGCGCGACCAGGTTGCCGACCCAGCCGAGGATGCCCAGGCCGGGGAAGGGGATCAGGAACAGCAGCCAGGTGATGCCCAGCGTGATCCAGCCGGCCATCACCGGCGCGTCGTTGCGAATGCGTTCGTCCATCGTGTTGCCCCTTTGGTTGTGGGGCC